>Ga0308009_10000809_pt1 | contig 20529 bp, 12 predicted proteins | sample Neamet127_FD_203134 | JGI IMG/M metagenome (GOLD analysis project Ga0308009, IMG submission 203134) | Marine microbial communities from water near the shore, Antarctic Ocean - #127 | ecosystem: Environmental > Aquatic > Marine > Unclassified | place: Southern Ocean | collected 2014-07-24
CTACACCTGTCAACTAGGTAAGACTAGATGTGCTTTCTATTCTCTGTGCACATGCTTCACGGAAAACACCGTAACCAACAAGGTGATACCAACCAATTGGGTTGAAACGTTGCAGTACATCAGTTACAGGACCAAACACAATTTTAGGATCTGGACCAAATCCAGGTGCACGGCTATGAGCTTTTGCAAGATATTGACGGCCAACAACAAGTGTTGCATAAACGTCAATACCACCAGCACCAGCACCAGCAAAAACTGCTGCTCGTGGGTTTTCAATGTAGTCAATACCATTAAATGTACCAATAGAACCTGCCTTAATTGGCGCTCCATCTTGGTACAACTGGTAGTTAATAACGTCAGTCACAGCAACGTCACTACGAAGATCGTATGAAACGTTTGGATGAACAATCGCCATGTAGTTATTGTTTGTCCAACCCGGAGCGTTACGTGTACGCAATTGTGCTACAGCTTTACGTCCTTCTGCTGCACTGTATTTGTTAGCTGCACCAATATTAACACGAGCAGCACCGCCGCCAACACGAGTTACATTAGCTGTAGCTCTTGTTCCATTTGCAATGTCTGAAACAACTTTATCCATTGAATCAACCATGTTCCAAGAAACAAGAGACGCTGCATCAGCGTCAACGTTAAGGAACGAAGTACCACGTACTTTAGCCGTAGTTAAAACAGCGTTACCATACTCTTTAAGAGTAACGTCTAATGCACTATCTGCAAGAACAACTGGAGTAACATCAACAACTTCAGAAAGATTAGCTGTAGCTTGAGTCATGTCAGTATAAAAAGTAAATTGGACACCAGAACCACTATGGGTCTGGTTAGTAGAACGCACGTCAGCAATCATTTCAAAAAGAGGATTTGATCGAAGTGCAAAGTTAGCCGTTAGGCTGTAAGCAGTTTTAACTGAATCAGCTAAAGCTACTGTTCCAGTCGGGTTAACTGGGGTAAGTGGTGGGATCATTGCCATAATTAAATAGTCCTAAGTTAAGGACCCCATACAAAAATTAAATTGCTGCACCCCACAAATGTCCTTCACCTTCCCAAAGAGCACGAAGCTCTTCGAGACTATTGGTTTGTAACATTCGCTGTTCAAAATCAGGAGCGACATAAGGTTCTCCTCCTTCGCTTGAAGCAGCTATACGCTGCTCAGCGTTGAGAGTCTCAGCCTGGTGACTAGACATTTCAGAACTTTCTTGTCCTAAAAATCCTACTGCTGTAGCTTCCATACGGATTGCTTCAACAGACATTTCACCTTCGTAAGATTTAATAAGCATTTGATCTCGCTTGCTAGAGGGGTCTAACCCTGCTGAACGAAACAAATCATTTCTCTCATAGGCTTGCAATTTGGCTTCAGCAGCATCTGCACGTTCACTGTTTGCATTTGCTTTTGCTTCCATTTCACGTCGCCATTTAGGAAGATCGTTTATACTGGCAGCGACTTCATTTTTATTGGAGTCGGAATCTGTCATATGTTCTCACCTGTTCTACGCATCCTCAGCGGTGGTACGTTGGATGGAATGAAAAACGGCTCACCGTTTCCGGGCCGATTAACAATAACTATTTAAGCACAACTAAAAGTTTATGTCAAGGTTAAGTCGCAGTACCGAATCCACTAATGCCAGCAGCGCCACCAGCTAAACTGCCAGTACCTCTAAACCTAGAGGTACGATTATTCAAACGTTTATCAATAGCATTAACAGCTTGATCGTCAAGACTCCAAATACCTTCAGCTAATGAATCAACACTTAGCGAAGATTCATTTCCGATTGTTTGAAGCAAACCTTTTTTAGATCCCATAGCTTGTACTTCTCTAGCTTGAATGTCTATATCAGATAACTGTTGAGAAATACTTTTACCAGTGGCAGTACCAAATGCAGCTTTTGCTCCTGCACCAATCTTTGCTGTATTCATTTCATTTTGTACAGTTAAACTATTTACAGTTTTTTCTGGATCTAGATAGTACGCAATCAAATCATTTTGATTAATACCATGCTGTATCAAAAGTTGATTAGAAATTTCAGTATCAGCATATGAAGCTGCTTCAGCAGCAGCAGCAAAACGTGTACCTAATTCTATAACTGAAATATCGTTAGCAATAATTTCAGCTACTTCTGCAGGCGTATCAAATAATGTTGCATCTATACCATATTCTCTAGCAAGACTTTGAATACTATCTTCTAAAGCTAACCCTTCATATTCACTAATAGCGTTGTAACCATTTTCTCTACGAGTAGTCATATAAGGGAAACGTGCAGCATACGCTGAATGCTCTCTCAGTTTTTGAGTGATTGTAATTTCAGATGCGCCATCTATAATTTCTTGATCTAAAAATTCTATTAACGTTAACCCAGTAGTTGCGTCTTTTATATCACCAGCAATCCCAAAGTTAGTTAAAAGAGTTTTAAACACACTACGAGCTTCAGTTGTTTTCTTTAACGCAGCAAGTTCAGTACCAGATTGCAATGCTCTAATCTGTGTTTGCAAAGACTGATATTGTGAATCATTTAATCGAGAATTGTTTTTTGGACCTTCACCTAATCCTGGGGCACCCAGTATTGAGGGCGGCGGAACATTCGGATTAAATCCAGCAGGAGGTTGAATTGCATTGTCGCCAGCTTCGATAATACTATTTCGTTCAGCTTCGTAAGCATCCCAACCAGCTTGACTATCCGGTCCCCACTTACCATCAGCTTCAGTATCACCTATATCAAACCCAGCATCTAACAATTGCTGTTGAACTTCTCTAACAGAATCATCTCCGCCAGAATCTGAATAACCTGTACGCAAATCAAAAGCTTTTAACTCATCAGGTACTGCTTCAGTAACTCCAGTAGCTCCCATAGGGTTAGCTTCTGTTTCACCTTCGTAAGCATAAGAACCAAGATCTTGCATTTGAGGATCACTAGATTCTTCAATACCAAATAACTTTGCTGCAGTTGTATCTACAGTTACTTTTCCTGCTTTATCCTTTATAACGCTTCCACCTTTGTAAGGATTTTCTGCAGTACCTGCACCAGAATCAACAACTGTTATCTTTACTTCTTCACCATTCGACCAAGAAGGATCTCCTGGAAATATTTGTACCCAGGTATTATCGTCATTTACTTTAATTCTTGCCATTTAACCCACGGCTCCAAATTTTTTGAGTATAGATTCACCGACAGTTCGATAATCTTCATGTCCATTTTCTGTAAATTGCCACTCATCTTCTAATTTTGTCATTGCCTGATTCTCTGTATAAGTAGCAAGCCGAGGAACACCTGTTATTGGATCTGGTATAAACAACATTTCAAACATACCTCTATCTGCACCTAAATAATCTAAAGGACGCTCAAGCAACTTTTCTTGTTCCGCTTTATATGGATAAAAAAATGTTTTAGGACTTATACCTTGCTCCATCAAAGGACGTAAAGCTGGATATTGATTTGCAGCCATCTCTGCATACCCAGCATCTAAACCTTCTTCCGTAACAAGACCCCGTTTAAGATCAAATGTTTGATCCCAAGCATCTGCATCAGAAAGAGCCAACATATAGTTAGATGCTCTACCTTGCAACGCTTGTTTTTGATCAAGCAAATCGCCTGAACTTCTATAAGTATTTAACCCATCACCTGCAATAGAACTGTAAGAACGAGGATCAAACAACTCAAAAATTTCTGTATCAATTTCAAATGAATCCATGTTCAAACGAGTAGCTTCACGAGCTAAAGCAATAATCTGTGGTTCAGATAATACAATACCTTTTTTACTAATCGATCTAACAATTGCATCATAGTTAGTATCAATAAGCGCACGTTGACTATCAGTTAATGGAACCTCAGGATTGTAACCTCGTGATGTTCCACCTCCAGCAGCCCACCAACTTTCTTCAAACTCTCTAGAAATTGCATCTTGGCTTTTCCAAAACTCAGTTTCAATAAGAAGCCCAAATATACGCTGCTCGCTATAACCTTTACCTTCTAAATATTCTACTAAATCTTGTTCGACACCATCAACAACAATTTTTAAATCAGGATGGTTTCTAAAAAATCCTATTGAACCCCATTGGTCAATAATCGTTTCAAATTTGTTTGCATCAATTTGCATACTTTCTAGGTCTGTTTGTTCCATCATTGGCCTAAATTGCTCCTTGATAATTTAGAAATAATAGAAGAAACATTTGAAGATTGTTGTGCTAATACTTCTTCAGGATTATTTTCTTGTAAAAAGTTTTGTGTTTGACCTCCAATAACTGGAGCAAACCCAGAATCTGTTTCTTCTAAAAATCTGTACTGTGATTTAAAATTACGAGCTTCTGCCGCAGTAGGAGCACGACCAATATATTGTTTTGAGTACGCATCAAATTGTCTATCAACCTCAAATGGATCTGTAAACCTAGTGCTTGTTTCTGCTTCAACCATTATTTCATTTATAGCAGCATCAAACGATTCTTTAGAAAAATCATTAAGCTCTGGATCTAAAAAATTTCCTTCGTTCATTGTAGGAACAAATGTCATATCTCCAGTTATGGCAGCTTTTTGAATTGCATCTATTGCTGCTGCATGTAATCCATTTAAAACAGTAGTTTTTTTATATATATGTGAAAGATCTTCCCCACGATCAGGATCAAAAGTAGTTAACTCTTTTAAAAAGAGTGCTTCAGCTAAACGTATATGTTCTACACCGCTTAAATTTTTATAATAATCTTGCAAATTTTGCATTGTAAAACTAGCAAGATCATCTACTGAGTCTTTTGCTTCAATATTTTCTAGCGTAGTTTCAAATTCTACTGGGTAAGAATCATCAGTCATGATGCCAGTTGAACCTGGCTGATTATCAGTAGTAAGTACTCCTGTTGCTAAACGTTCTTGATAATCTAGCAATCTAGATTTTTGATTAGTAGTTCTATCCGCAGGACTTATAGCTAGTATCTGATCTATAAATCTTTGTAATGTGTCAATAGTAGATTGTATTAGTGGCTGTCCTGCTAAAATTGAATTTAAAATGTCAGCATCATAACCAAGAATGTCGCTTGTATTTGGTTTTGCAATTGTGCTGTTATCGTTTGTAGCCATTAATTTATCCTATCCCTAATCTAGGTATGACAGAATTTACGCCAGTATTTACATTTAATTCTTCATCATCAGAAAAATATCTATTATACAAAGGAGCAAATTCTATCCAGTTAGAATTTATTTTTGGATTTGAAATAGAATCTCTAAAATCAAGCCAACTACCACGAATCTGATTAAATAAATCATCATCGGTAGACCATGCAAATCCCATGTCTTCCATAAAGTTAGTTATTTGATCTCGTGTATCCATGTAATCTTTAAGAGAAGCCATTTCAAGCCGATCAGCAAAATCAGGATCTTTAACAACTTCGCGGAAAGCTTGAATTGTTCTTATCTTTACACCAGGGTTACCAATATCTAACCATTCGTTATACCACTCTGTATTTGTTTGAGTAAGTTCTTTAAGTCCTTGTTGCCATACCAAACCAGCAGTGCTTTCTTTAAACGCTTTCTGGTTTTTACTTAAAGTTCTTTCTAACTCAGGATTAGCTTCTATTACTGCAGCGTTATTAATATTATAATCTGCTACTTCTATTCTCCATTGCTGATCAACTCCTCGTAATAGATCATTAAAATCATTCCAACCCATACTAACTTTAGTATCGAAATAACGTTTAGGATCACTAACAACTTTTCGTCTGCCTTGGCTTATTTCGCTATCAACAACAACTTTGTTATAAGAAGTTTCATATTCAAGTTCTTGACCAAGAGGACCATATTTGCCTATAACCCAATCATCAATTTCAGGCCACTCTTTTATAAAGGTTTCAAATTTATTAAAAAGAAAATTTCCTTCTTGTGTACCACTAGCAGCACCAACAATTTGTGTACGTCTAGCTGTAGTCATAAAGTACCCTGTATCCCAGAGTTCTTCATTAGCTATTTCTTGACCATATTCTTTGTACGTTTCCCAATACTCATTTAAATTATCTGTGTATGGTGAAACAATTTGTAGTGGAAGAGGAGAAGCTGAAGCCAAAGCTGCTTGCGCTATAATTAAATTTTGAGCTATCTCAAAAGACAATTCATCTATTGCATTAAGACTTGCTTGATTTAACGGTTCGTTACCTGCTTCAAAATGTTGCACCATAAGCATGTCGTATGCCCAAGATTTTGTTGAATTAAATCTTTCATTATTTGCTTGATAAGTAATATTTGTTCCTGGAACTTTAAATTCTTTTCCTGATGCAATTATTGCCCAGTTAGGTCCCAAGTTTTTTATTGCTCGTTTTAACATGCTTCCTTCAGGATCTAATCCGTAAGGTATAAACATTTTTAAAGCACGTTCTAAACTTGGTATCTTTAAAAGAACTTCATTAGAAATTACACTTGTATAATATCCACCAAAAACATTAAACGATTTTGTTGAATTAATAGGTAATAAACTGGTAGCATTTGCTCTTATTTTTTTGCCTGCTATATCACTAAATTTACCAAATCCATTTTCTAAATTTAAACCGTAAATACTTGTTGGTATTTTAATTGTGTTACGTTTGTTCCCATTTTCATCTTCACCTTCTGTACTGCCTATAGCCGCACGAACATATTTGTGTGTTCGTATAGGATCATGGTATGTGTGTTTAGTCCAAGAAGTTAAAACTTCTTGACCAGCACCTAAAAATGGAGCAATTGTTTTAAACAATTCTTGAAATTTAGTTTTACCAGCCATATTAAATAATGTTTGTTTAACTTGATTATCAGCGTATTGTTTAGCTTTTAATAATATTCCATCAATTTGACTTTGATCTATACCGCTTGACCGCAACAAAGCTAAATAGTTAATACTCTGAGTATTGTTTGCATTCTCAAGTGAAAGATTTGGAACGCTTGGATCACCAGCAAGATCAAGTCCTTCTGAAACTGCATCATTATATATTTTACCTTGTGCATCTATCTCATTTGATAAAAGTGGATTATCAATATTAGGATGATCAAAAGATAACGTATTAATTTGTTGACGAATAATTGAAACATCTTCAATAGCTTTTGAAATAGTTTGTAACAAATTAAGCGTTGGTCTATCTACAAACAAATTAGTTAAAGTATCATTTATTTCAAAATTGCCACCGAAAAGTCCAACTTCATTTGCTACTTCTGCATACGGTTGATAGCCACGAGACGTTTGCAAAAGAAAATCAGTATAAATTTGTAAAGACCTATCGGGCATTGCAATGTCATTAACTATCCATTGTTCTAAATTAGGTCCACGAGAATCTGGTTGTTTAACCACATCCATTTCTTTAATTATATTAGTTAATCCATTTGGGAATAACAATGAAACAACATCAACATCAACACGATTACCACTTTTGTCTATAGTAACAGCACTACCAGATTTTATTTTTTTAAGTAATTCAAAAGTTTCACTAAGCCCTACTCGTTTAGCATAATCTTGATCAACAAATTGTTCTATCCGTTCATGCCGTAACCTTAAAAGTTGTTCTGTCATTATAGGCTGTTGCTGATATTGAGAGAACGTGGCGTCGTTTTGACTTTGTTGAAGAACTTGATTTAATTCAAAGCCATAACCATCTTTATTCCATTGAGCCGCAAGTTCTGGATATGTTTTTATAAACCTTGACATAGGTGGATTTAACATTGGTGTTATAGCAGCTATTGTGTTTTCAAGATATTTTGTTACATGATGTTTGTGAGTACTATCTCGCATTGCACTCTGTGATTTTAAAAATAAACGGTCATAAGCATTATCTACTTTTTGTAAAAGGTTTCTTGATATACCAAGTTGTTCACCTAGTTGTTTAAACGCATCAGAACCTGTAACTTTTCCAAAATCTACGTGCCCTAAATTTTCACGGATATTAAATATAGGACTTCTTATTCCTGTAACTGTATTCGACGGAGCCATAGTTGATAGAACAGGTTCGATATCTGCTTTCCACGAGACTTCAATACCTTGAGCAGCTTTTTTTCTAACATGTGCAAACTCAAGCATAGGTGGAATCATGCTGTTGTATTCGCGAATCATACGACTAACTATTGGTAAAGTATTTTCTGTCCATTCAATAGGAGCAGTAGCCATAAGATCAGCAGCGTCAGGAGATCGCAAATACGTTACAATTTCTTTAGCAGTATCTCCTCTCCAAACTCGTTTTGGTAATTCTCTAAATGCATTCATAGCTGCACCATCAGGCAATGGAACCATAAATTTATTTATATGATTATCCCATGCTGCTGAAAACACTACGTCACCATTAGGCATATCAAAAGTAAACTGAGTTGTTTTTTGAGCAACTTGAGAATTATTAGGAAGTTGAGTTGTGTATAATTCTCTAGCCCATACTCCATCTTGTTTAACTTTTTGACTAACAGCCCATTCTTGAGGATTTTGACCTAATTCTCCAGGTAACAATTCGCTTCCTATAGCTGTAGGTTGAACACCTGCAGCTAATTGTTTACGCCCAGCAAGATCTGCAGCATCATAAAGTTCAGGATAAGAATCTCTAGTTCTAGCCATTATGTGTGCATGTTGTTTTGCTTGTTGTAAATCACCAGTTAAAGAAATAGCAAACGCTCGTTTTAATTGTTCTATTTCTGCAATAAGAGCTTCTTCAGAATTGACTTCTGTCATCATGTCATATTCTTTAGTTACTTTTAATGGATCAATTAAAAGCTCATCTTCAACATTTGATTTCACGCGTGTCTCTAATAAAAAATCTACTTCATTACGAGGAATTTTATATTTGCTAACAGTGTCGCCTTGAGATGCCATAGTGAAAAAGGATGAATCTCCTTTTGCTATAGCTGTTAAAATAGCTACCTCTTCTGCTTCAGAAACACCCATAACTATGTCTCTTGAACCTGTACCTGATCTAGTAATTTTCCAATTTTCTGAGCCTGCTTTTATTTTTGTTTGAGCTGTTTTAGCAAGGAATTGAAAAAGATCAGCTAAACCATTGCTAACACTTCTCATGTAATCTGTTTCAGTTATACCCTCACGAATTATTTCGTACCTTGGTCCTGTAAAACCTGGTGAAAGAGCTTCTTCTAATAGTGATCTTGCAGTTAACTCTACGTTGTTAACAGTGTAAGAATAAAAATCTAGATCGTTAGTTTCTGAAAGAGTAGGCCTATATGATTTTTGTTGTGGATCATACAAATCTTGATCATTCAAAATAGCAACAGTATCGTTAAAAGCATTTTTCTTTTTAGTAAATCTATTTATTAAAGATTGAAGTACATTGCCTGAAGAGTCAAGTTGTTTTTTATGAAGATTGCTTATTGTTATTGGAGCAGTAGCTTCTGGTAGAAATTGTCCAGAACCGTCGGGTCCGTCAATTAAACGAGTTTCTTTTGATTCAATACCAAAAATACGTAACTGTTCATCAGCTACATCATATATGTTGTACTCAAAATTCATGTCATCAATTTGTGTAGTACGTATCCCATATCTATTACGAAGACTTTCGTAATTTGCTTTTGCTTCAATATGTTGACCTTCTAATGTGTTAATCTCATTAAATATATTACGTCTTGCCTGGTATCGGCCTCCTTCGTCAGACCAGTCGGCGTTAGGAAGAGCAAGTTCATCATCAAGATCATTAAGTTCTTTTGTAAGAACTTTTAATCTTTCTTCCATAATCTGTGGTTGACTAAACGCTTCTTGTATATTTTTTGATGAAGCTAAACTACGTGATGTATCTGGATTAAACCAAGGCAACAAGTTTGATCCTGGAAACATAGGATTTAAAGTAAAACTTATAGGTCCATCTAAATTATTGTCAGGAATTAAATCACCTGAACGGTAAACATTAATAAATTCTTGACCTGGATTTACTTGACTTAAAACGTTATTGCTTAAACCTTTAAGATGGTCTTGAAGTAATTCTAATTCTTTATCAGTTATCCAATTACTTGGCATTAAATTCTCTGCAGGTATATAATTTTTTTCTCCATATTCTTTAAGACCAAGCATCATCTCGTCAGCATCAGTATTTGGAGTACTACCTTGTTTGCTTATAGAATTACTTAGATATTTGTTCTTGTCTGTATGAGGACCTGCCCATCCAGAACTGGTTACTGAAGAAAAATGATACAACCCTAAAATTGCTTGTTGTTTTGGTGTATACAGTAAATCAAATAAATTAACACCAGTTCTAGTTGATACTATTTCCCAACCTTTACCTCCATTAAGTGTTCTATTAATTAAACCTTCAACACGTTTGTCAGATACTATTCCTAGTTTGTCTAAGGAAATGCTATTAGGCGCTAACGCTTCAAACGCTAAAGTAACATCGTCTATAACATCATAACCTGGAGCAATTCGTTCAAATATAGCTTTGTTAGTGTCTATAAAAGATTGTAATTGTTTTTGATCTAATACAGAAATATCAGATGTTATGGGTTCCCGCATCTGCATTTCAAAATCAAGCTCTAAATTCTTAACGTCGTCTATCTGTGTTCCACTGCGACTGTTTGTTTGATTTTGATATTTAAAAAAGTTACTTAAGAATGGTATTTGTTTTTCAAATGCTCTTGTGCTAATTAAATGTTGAGGACCAATAGTACTAGCGTAATGTCCAGTGAAAAGTGACAAAGCACCAAGTTTAGCTATATCTGAATTTCTGTTAAACAAATGCCTTAAAAAAATTGTTGAACCTTGTAAACTCATAGAGCCTAAAACAGAGTAAGCAATTTCATCAATCACAGTTGTTGTTTTTGTTTTAATTTCTGCTGGACTTATTTGTTCATTTGTAACTGGATCTCTTTTATAAACAAAAATTGTGTCAAGCTCTTCTGATTTCATTAACTCAACATCATTGGGTGTTGGTCGTCGATATACACCTCGTTGTTGAGAAACGTTATTCGTTCTAGATTGAACAATTATTTCATCATCTAATAAATTATCAAAAGTTTTAAATCCTACAAGCTCAGGGACTACAAGTGATATTCCTTCTGCTGCTTCTTTTGCTCCTTCTATCAATGGAGGGTTTGTTGGATCAAATTTATTTTTTGGGTCTAAACGCCACGGAGGAGTTAGCTGCAAAGAATTCAAACTCTCGTTGAGATTGTTTGAGCCACTTCTTACTGAATCATCATAAATATTTACTGCGCCTATACCTATACTGTCGTCATAACGTTTTACTTGAGCATCAATATGAGACTTTTGTAAATGCTTTGCATAAGTTTGAAGGTTTAATCCTTGCAATGCAATCTCGCGTTGAGCAACTCTTGTAAGAGAACGTTGAGCTAATACACCACCAAACGTAGCTGCAAGACCAGCAGTCCCACCTAAAAGAGATCCTATTGTTAACCCAGTAATAGCGCGTACAGTTTGATTTCCAATTTTTCCTTTTTGTATAAGGTCTTTACTAGCGTAACCATACCCTGCTTCTTTATAAACATTTTCCCATATTGTTTGTTGTGTCGGAACATGTTTTAACCGTTCAAATTTATCGTAGACCATTAAAAGTTGTATATGATCTAATTCAAGATTTCCAAAAGATATAGAATTTTCTGGTAACACACGAGTATCTAAAGCTTGGTCAGGTGTTAATGACACGCCAGGTAAATTAGATGGGATATTTGTAGCTTGGACATCAAGCGCTTTTACTTCAACTAGTTTGCTTGTTCCAAAATCTTGTACTACAACATTTTCACGATTTAAAATTTGTTTAACTTTTTCTGCCCCTAATTTATCAAAAGCTATTTGTAATTCATCTTTAGTTTTTTGTACCCAAACTGCTGTAGGGTTAAAAGAATTTTTACGAATGTCTCTATAAATTGCGCTAGTTCTTATATCAGCAAGCCCACTAAAATAACCTGAACTTAATTCTAAAATATTCATTTGTTGCATAGAACGAAACGCATCATCAAGATTAGTTAGAAGAGGGTAGCCAGGGAATCTAGCTAATTTGCCACGTTTCCAAAACATAGTTAAAACGTCGTTAAGAGAAGAAAGAGCTTCAATAACTTTTACTTCTCCTACAGCAGAATTTTGTTGGTTAAGAATCTTTCTTATGTCTCTATTGATATGACGAAAATCTGGAATTGTACTTGCTGTTTGAAACTGTGCTGGTGATATTGGTCCGCTTGTAGCGTCGTTAACTCTAAAACTTTGTACTTGTATAACCTGCTCACCAGCGGTGTTTGTTCCTATTTCATTATAAGCTATATCAGAGTTACCATATATTTGAGTTCTGTTATTTGAATAAGCCTCTTGCATTGAAATTTCATTTTGTTTATGACTTAGATATAATTGGTCTGACAACTTTATTTCGTTAGTCATAGGCCATACATCTGCATATATACGATCTATACTTGTAAACAGTTTTTTTACTACTTCATTAAACAACACTTGTTTTTCAACAACATTCATTTGAACAAACCTGGCTATAAGTTCATTCTTTGAATATCCAGCAAGAGTTACAACATCTTTACTTTTCTTAACGGATTTAAAAATTTCTGATGTCGAAGAAGAAATTGTAGGTTTAATAGCTTCAGCATCTAATATCATTTTGCGAAATGCTTTATCTATATTCTGAACTGACATATCTTTCCACACAATAATATTGTCTTGTGCTTCAGAGAAAAAATATTCAGCAGTTAAATTACGAGAACTTAAAGGTGCTTCGTTAGGTATTGAAGATTTTTTTACACTATTAATTATTTCTTTAGCTTTACTAATTGCTGGAAGTTGTACTTTATCATTTACACCAACCAACATTGATGGTCCTATTAAACTTCCAAACGTTCCTTTAGGACCATAAGCATCGCTTATCGAATCAACAATTCTGCCTATTAGTCCTGGATAAGTTCTAGCTGTATGCAAATTAATTGCACCACGTCTATAAGCAAATTGGTTATATGGTTTATCTCCTCCAAAAGCTTCCCACACATCAGGGTTTTGCGCTTGATCAGGATCATTTAAAATAGTTCTTGGATCTTTTGTAACAGGTGCTACAACGTCTGCTTCTCTAAACGTGTTGTGTTGTTGTGGAATTATTTGTTTAACAGGAAAACCATTAGCATCTAATTCTCTTGTTGCTTGTTCATCTGCCAAAGCTCTGTTGTTAACTACTGTACGAGTTACAACACTGTCTAATGGAACTGCATCTCTAACCCATAACCCAGCATCATTAACTCCAGGGGAAATAGTTTCAGGTGGACGAAGAAGATTTTCTATTTGTTTAATAGCCATATCATAAGCATCATGAAATGGAAGATTTTTAGCATTTCTTAAAGCTACAATACCTACAGTAGAAGCTGCATCTTTTGGCAATGACCAACTAATTTGATTGCTAACATAGTTAGATACATTTTGACCATATAGTTCTGCTGATTTATTTAATGACTCTTTAAAAATTCTTTCAGCATCTAATAAATCAACGTCACCAGTTAAAACTTTTGACATATCTTTTACTGCAGAAGCAATAGTAGCTCGTATACCTTCAATGCTTGTTGTTAAAAAATTGTATTGTTTATCATTTTGTGCAAGTTGTTCTTGAGCATTAAAAGATGCCTGTTTTGTAGGCATTTTTTCTTTAGCTAAATAATCTAAAAATGATTCTCTATTACCAACAACATCATTTAATTCTTTAATATGATCTTGCAAACTTTGGACATTGTAAGTAATACGTTGGCGTAAACTATCTATACCTACTTGACTTGCTGCAATAGGTTCTCCTGGCAAAGCTTTACCTTCACCCATAGGTTGCAAAGCAAACAAATCAATATCATCTAAGTAGTTTTCAGGAACGTTTGGTTGTGTAATGATTGCAGCAATTCTGCCAAATTCAACAGCCGCTTCTTCTATAAGCGGTATTTGTCGATAGTCTGCCATCCCTAATTTAAGAACGTTTATTACAGATTCATTATCTGAACTTTGTACTGCAGCACGGTAAATAGTTGATAAAGTTTTATACGGAGCATTAGCTAAAACTTCACCATACACTGCAGCATCTATTGGAGTTTCCCTTACGGCGTTTTCAATAAACGTCCCTAATCCTTCATTATATATTTTTTCATCAGCAACACTGTATACATTATTTTCTCTTGCTGCTGTTGAAAGTTTTGATCTTGTTAAATCAGCATCGTCTTTAATTATTTTTACTAAAGACATTCCGTTTCCGTTAGGTTTAAAATGGTCATCTAGTACTGAGCTATAGTTACCATCACCATCCAGTACAAGATCAATTATGTCAAATTCTTTTCCAACATTAGTATTTGCAGGACCTTTAGGAAGACCTTTTACTGTGTATAAAGGAGGACCTGATTGCGTTGGGTTTGGTGTAAAGAATTTTTTAGCGTTACGCCAAGTTGATCCTTTAACAAGTCGAAGATATCTTGTTCCTGGATCTCCTACAAATCTAAATATGCCATCAATCATCCCTGATGAAATATTGTAAGTTTCTGGATGTTCTAACATGTATCTAGTAGTAGCTACTTCATCTGTCGGGTCTACTTTAACTAAACTAAAAGTTATTGTTGCCCCAATACTTGAAGTAGTAGCAACATTCCAAAGATGTTGTTGTCTTTCTACAAAACCCATTGCTTCAGCTACAGTATCAGGGTTCCCCTCTTGTCTTCTTCTAGCTTGAACTTCAAGATCATTCCAACTAAGCATACTAAATTGGGCAACGTTTTGAAAAAGATCATAAATTTCGTTATAGGTTAAAGCTTGTTCAGCTATACCTTGTCCAATAGTTTTTTTTGAACCATCAGCATTAAGTGGTTGTCGCTTAACCGCACCAGTTGTCATTCCGCTTGGAGCGCGTAATGATTCTAAAGGAAGATTCATTATGAATCTACCACTATTAGAAAAACCTTTTGTTATCTGCTCGTCATAAGGTAACGCTTCATACAATTCTTTGACATCTTCATATGTACCTGTCAATATATTTAGAAATGATTCGGTTAGAGTTGCGCGTGAAACCTCAAGATCATCAGACCGATTAGGTTGGGGAGTTGTTTTTGCATTGCCAGGCAATGCACGCCATCCACGTTCTGCAGCACCTATTAAATCAACAGAACCTGTAGGTTTATATCTGCTGTCCTCACCTTCACCTGGAAGGTTTATAGCTTTTTGAGGGTCTTGTTCAAGAAAAAGTTGATGTGCTGCATCAGCACCAAATTGTAAAATTCGTCCAGAAAACGACATAGGTAAATCAGTAACTTTGTTTGCAAGGTTTAACCCATCTTCTGCTACACCACGAGTTAAATAATATCCATCTGCGGCTATGTCTAAAACAGATTCCCACCAACGTTTACTACTCATTATTTCCAGTTTCGCTTGATGTTCTTATTGGACCTAAACCGCTACGAAGTTTTACAGCAACATTATAGAAATCGGTATTAGGAGTACTGTTACTAATAATGCCATTCATCACATCTAACAAAACAAAACTTCTAAATGATTCTTGCCGTTGTTTAAAATTTGTAGGTGCAGGCTGTTGTAAAACAGATTCATTAGGCATTTCAGAAGGCCGAGCTAAAGGACCAAAACTTCCAGGTGCTGCTCTTGTTTGTGACGGTCTACCTTGTGGTTCATTTATCGGTGCAACATCTTCTGGGATTGGAGCAACAGCTAATGATTCTTCAAGAGCTACCGTTTCTCCATACTGAGAACTTGCAGGCGTAACATCTTCTGTCGCTTGCATTTTTCTAGGACGTGCCATTTATAAAGCTCCTAATAATTGTTCTATCCCTTGAGGAGTTTCTTCTCCCATTTCCATAGGCGCACCAGCCATACTTTCTGCACCCATACCAGGTATAGCTAAACCAGGTTGAGCTTCTGGAGCCATAGGTTCAACTTGTTCAGCTTGTCGTTCTTGTGCTTCACGTTGAACTTTTTCTATTGCACCAGCTAATTCCATATCATTATTTTTTACTAAATCCATAATGCGTGCTAGATCTGCAGGAGGAATAACGCCTTCAGAAGCTTGCTGCTGAATAGAGCTAAGCAAAGCTTGTTCTAATTGTTCAGCAATTACTGCATCATGTTCAAACTCTGGATCATCAATCAATGGATCAATCATCATAAACGATTGTTTAGACATTGTTCCCATGCCCACACGTTGACCGCCGCCTATAACAAGATTGTTTATATCTGCACCAGCTTGGCTGTAGCTAACAACATTGTCAGTGCTATCAAAGTTATCTCTAGGTATATAGTCAACATGTCCTTTAGCAGATTTTGAACTTACATAAAAAGATTGTTTTTTGTTTTTGGAATACGCTAAAGCCATATTGATAGCTATTTTGTTTTCTTCTTGTAAAGATCTTGCTACTATTTTTTGTGCTTCTTGTATTGGGAAATCTACTACAGCACTTAGTACAGCATCTCCACGGCGTCCTGTTCTAATGTTAGATGAAGATTCGCCACCATATTCTGCTGGTATTCCAGCAGTTAAACGTTGTGCTCTTTCCAATCTGTCTATAGCTGGGTTAGTCATATAGCCTGGTTGAAGTGCCATATCTCTTAATTCGCCACCTCTAATAATTCCTACTTCACCAGTAAGACCATCAGCAGGGTTAACAATCTGTGGTGTTTCTCCCGCTCGACCAACTAACCAAGTATCTGGGAAGATTCCTTTTTGTACAGCTATTACTTCAAGCGCCATTAAACGTGCTTGCATTTGATACATGCCAAGTATGCCATCAAATTGGCCTTGCGCTCCATCTAAAGAAATACGTTGAGTACAAACAACTGGTGTTTCGCCTAAAGGATTAACAGTTCTTTCTAATGGTATAACTAAACGTTTAAGTGTTTTTCTATCCCATTGATTTCCAGTTTCTACTGGACCTCTTGTAGCAATAAGAACCTGAGAATCATGATCTACATATTCAATCATGTCAATTGCGTCATCTGAATTTCCTGAAACGCCACTTAACTGGTCTGGGTACATAGCTCGTACCCATCCTAATGTTCTAGTGTAATTAAAAATAACGTTTTCAGGACGTAAATCATTTACTCCATAAACTGGCGCTGCATAAGTTGTTAAAGGATCACGGGCATACCATTCAGGGCATCCTGTTTTAGCATTAAATCTTATTTGAGTTATAGTTGTTGCATAACCAATCAGTTGTCTAGCACGTTTTCCCATCTGCAAATCCATGCGACTGTTTTCCCACCATCCAAACAGTGCTTTACGCCTTATAGATGCGTTGTCTCTAGCTCGTTTTTTAGTTGGATCAACTGGTGGACAAAAAATATCTGGTGTAGTTGACGCTATTCGCATAGCTGTTTGATCTAAACCTTGTGAAAGAAGATTAGCTACAGCAGATTTTTCATCTGCGTCAATCTCAGGTAAAGGAACTATAACATCTCCGTTGTAGTAATCACGAAGCGTTAGCATTCTTGATTTTAAACCGCCATAAGCATTCACTCGCGAAGTGTATAAGTCAAGAATCTCTTCGTTTGTTTTCACATTTACCTCGGTTAATTACGTTATAGTCAAATCCATGATGGTCTCTTCTGACGATTATTAACTATAGTCGGTGTATGAAGATTATCTAAGTTATGTTCAAAAAACCATTGCGCCATAACGCAATCGTCTGTACGGGCACCAGTACCTTCAGCATTCCATTTAGTTACTTCATTAACTAGTAATAAAGAATGTGGACGTGCTTCTGTGTCTCGCCTACCTGGTAATCGTATGCGACCTACTTTCCATAAAGGTGCCAACATTTGCACACCATATTTAGGGTCACCTTTATTACGACTATGAGTATAGTGTGGCACAAGTTGGACGTTACGTAAAGCTGCCCACCTTCTAAAGTGATCATATTGCATAATAAACTTTTGTGCAGCGTTAGCTTCTACTACCCAGTGAGTTATTGGTTTACCTAAGTCGTTAGTTATTTGCCACCAATCTTCCGCTACCCCAGAAAATGATTGTTTCTCATGGCTCCAATCTAAAAACGATGGTGCATCCATCTTACGTCGATAAGATTCTAGCAAATACCTGTATTCAGTATTCGGGTTGTATGCCCAGCATTGCAATGCCCAAAATTTTGAAGGCGATGGATCAGCAGTAGCTATTACTAGCAGATCATCATAAACATTTGGCGGTAACTCCCAAAGATCTCTGTCATTATCCCAACATCCAGGGTGTTCTATACCGTCGTTGCCTTTACCACCTGATACCCATAAAGGATTTACTAAAACGTTGTCAGGGTTTATGTCCGATTGCTGATACAGGACTTCAAATCGGTCTGGAGTTTGCGCTTTAATGTGTCTAAGTCGTCGCCACGGCAATCGACGAGGGTAAAGTAAGCACCCCTCGGGCCAGGGTGTGGCGTCAGGTTTGTGATCGCCTTTACAGCGGTCTTCATAATGGACAGGATATTTGAGATGATGGTATTTTCGCCATTCAGGCGGGGCATCTTCGACATTGATTTCGTCCTCTAGTTCTAGTTCGTCGGGAGGGGCGACCTTATCTAGAGCGTAACGATAGATATCGTCAGCGGACATGCGCTGACCTTGTAGGATCAGCAAGCCGCCTGGTTCTAAACGAGTTTCAGCTACCTCATCCCACCAACGACGCATATCTTCTCTGGATTCTGCGGAACGCATCTTCCTCGGATCGTATACATCGTCCCAGATCACAAGATCAAATCGGCCTCCAAGGAAACCGGAGTCCATCCCGAACGCAGACCATGTAGGTTCTTTTTGAGATAACGGAGCGTCACCTTGTTGTAGTACAGTGAAGGCTTCTGAACGCCAAATTTCAGACGAATCTGGTTTAAACATTCCAAAGTCTTCTTGGATTGTCGCTTCTGCATCTATCGCTAAGCCTAAACGGACATCGTTTAGTTCAGCACGTACAGGATGTGAACGATCCAGTTCTGATCTTAACCTACGAGAGTACCATTCAGCTAGCCTTTGTGACGAAGAACCAATCATCCCACGAATAGCACGGTTTCTAACAGTGGCCCACGCAGGTAATACCTTTGCGAAGAAGGTTGATTTACCGCAACCAGGAGGCGCATTGATAACAGCGTACTCTTCATACTCTGTTTCCATTAACCCCATGATGCGTTCTGTCGCTTCGATCTGCCAGGGTTGCAAGACAATGCCAAAATATCGCCGAGCAAAAATTTCTATATTGTCATATGCCGCTTTAGCTTCAGGGATAAGATCTTCATAAGAAGGGACCCCTATAGCGTTTTGTTCTCCCAAACTTTCTTTAGCAGCTACATAGTTTCGTGGTGATTTCCCTGTTTCTGCTTCTTTGCAAGTATGGTATGAGATTTGTAATGTCTTAGATGAAGCAAACATTGAGGTGCCTGCTCGACGAAGGACTAAATATTCTGTCCATTTGTCTCTAGTTATAGGTGTACCTGATGGCATGTAGTCCCTTTACTGACAAGATTCACATATGTCAGGATTTTCTAAGCCGCATTCGATTGGGGTATCGTCTTTAAAAGGATCATAACGTTCACCCATCATTTCTGTGGGTAGTTCTTCAGGTTCTTCCATCACCAACCAAACCTTTGATTCATGATCTCTTCAACAAAATCGCGAGGATCTTGGCTAAGGATATCTCGGAACGCATCTTTATGGTGATGGATATCATTTAACTCGTGGTGTAACTGTTCCCCATCACGATCTAGATCATCCCACTGCTTTTCAAGTTCTTCAACACGGTGGGTAAGTTCTACATAAGCCCATGTCTCTATTGTCTCTAACCTAGTTTCTAAACTTTTAAAATCGATACCTTCTAATGCCCGCTCTATTGAATCAAGACGGCTAAGAACTACAGTAGGTTCCCCAACGTCTTCCATCTCTTGCTGTAATTGAACAATATCTGTAGATAACGTATTAATTTTATTTGATACCGCTGCGGCATTCCAGACTATGACCGCTGAGACACTAGCCACAGTCATTATGAGACCAAGAGTTAAACGGCTGATACGTACTTGTTTAAAGTCGTTACTTATATCATCTTCAGCCATTATCTTGCTGCCCTATTCTTAGATCGGTTACCAGGCGTTAACTTACCGCTTTTTCTTCTAACCATGTCCTTACCAGCTATCGACGCTGCCCCATTCTTCTTCGCAGCGGCTGTTCTAGCCCTACCATGCTCCGCACGAGATTTCTTATTTGCAGGTTTAGCATTATTCTTTTTATCAGTAGCAGCTTTAACTGCCCTAGCTTTAGCATTCGACGCATAATAACGTGCAGTTTTCTTAGGATTAGAAACGCCACCACCGGTACTCATATGGTATAACACTCTACACAACAACCCCACAAAATGCTAGCACCCAGCCTCCCGTTTCAGATGCTCCCACACCCCCCACTGCTCCTCACTCCATTTAGAATTAACAGTATTTAAAAAATTAGAACAATCTTTATTCTCAATAGGCAACGAAACAAAAGCATCTCCAATCTGAATAGTATTTGCCCCAGTCAACGGATGGAACTGCTGATCCGGCTTCTCAACCTCCCCATCAGGCCACAACATAACAAAACCCGCAACCAAACCAGCTAACGCAG
>Ga0308009_10000817_pt1 | contig 20471 bp, 17 predicted proteins | sample Neamet127_FD_203134 | JGI IMG/M metagenome (GOLD analysis project Ga0308009, IMG submission 203134) | Marine microbial communities from water near the shore, Antarctic Ocean - #127 | ecosystem: Environmental > Aquatic > Marine > Unclassified | place: Southern Ocean | collected 2014-07-24
TGACACTTGGGCCGCGGTAGGTTAAAACAATAAAGTGATCTAAACATGTAGAGCTGATGGCAGAGGACTGGCGGACGGGGGTTCGACTCCCCCCATCTCCACCACAAACAAGCCCTAAGTATTTGATACTTAGGGCTTTTCTATTTGCATTCCCATTTAAGTGTACGTAATGGTGTACGGTTCGTATTTATAAATACCTCTCTAATCTTCACCATCCACCTTTTCTAACTCTAACACACCCAACCTTTCGAGTACGGATAAGGCCATATCTTCAGCAACGCTACAGGTCCATCCGTTGAGTGAGATATTTACCTCGCCGCTTATCAGTACGCGCTTTACACAACATTGCTAACCATATTTTATACCCTGACTCCTAGCTATCCACATACCAAGACTGGAACGAAGTCTGCAATCTTATGCTCTGAATGACCATTGTTTAACCCTCTTATACTATTACTATTTGTTATAGCGCTAGCTTATTACTCGGTCGGTGTACCCTGTAGTCAATAATGGCATAGCCATTTTGTCCACAAGTACACGGACTCTACGGACTAGGGAGTGGTTGTGTGGTAATTGGGGTGCCAGTGCTACTGTTGGACTGCAGTGCGCTTGTAAGCTGCCTTGTGGCTTCTGCTAGCGCTGGTGATGTTATGGATCAATACTAGGGTTTCTGTACACTTACTGCTCCTATGGAGCACCAGGCACTAGAACCAAACTACCTACGATTCGATCCGAGTAGTGATGAGATGGTTCAGCTAGTTAACTATGCAGGCTATGCTAATACCGCAGTACAGACGATAAGCTGAGCCAAGAGGATGTCTTGTAGATCGTTGTTGTAGGGCTTTATAAGATAGGGTTAGGCTGGATGAAGGTGAACGTGTGTGCTGCATCAACTACGCTTTCATACTGTACCAAGGGCTTACTGATTGTTCCAATGCTAAATTAAGCACCCTGTCCGTACTGCGGAGTTACGCTGTCGCTGTACTACTTTTACTACCAGTGCGCTTAACCTATGCTGCTTGATGACGCATCTGGGTAACCCCCCTTAGTCTTTGACTCTGTTAGAAATTACCATAAGTCTTGATGACGTTAGAAATCGGTAAGTTTAGATGAGCTAAATTGATGATGGCTTTTATATAGTTAGGGTTTGAACAACTGCATGAGATATAACGATTTTATCAAAGTTAGCATTTGAACTGCACGAATTGGTAAGTCACCAAAGACATTGGCAGTGCTCAGGTTTGTATGGATCTAGGTTCTCGCTGGCTATGGTTCTATCTTAGCGTCTTAGTGGTAACTATCTGGAACTTTCGCAGAACTATCTTACTTTTAAAAAGCTACCTAGATAGGTAGCTGGGGCTTTATTTGTAAAGGCGAGATAAATGTTGATCGCGATCTTCTTGGGTGGTCTCGAGGTTGTTGAGCTCGGTTATGGCCTCGTCAATGCTCTCTTGTAGTGATGAGTCAATGTTGACCTCCAATACTTGAAGGGCTTTGTTGGCGGTTACTCCAGCTCGGTTTACGGTCTTACGAATGGTCTTGAACATAGTGATATCCTGTTAGGGTCATTAGATTAATAGGCCTAAATCGGCCATTGATACTACGGTTGAGGTGGTTACTATTAAGTGGTCTAGAACTCTGACGTCTATTTCAGAGAGCAAGGTGGTTAGTTTTTTAGTGATGTGGATATCGCTAGTGCTAGGCGTTGTTGAACCACTAGGATGGTTATGGGCGAAGATTAGAGCTGCTGAGTTGAGCTCTAGGGCTCGTCTGAGTATGACTCTGGGATGGACATTGGCATGGTCTACCGTACCTCTGAATAGCTTCTCGAAGGTGATTAGTTGATGTTGGTTATTAAGGAATAGGCAGCAGAACCATTCGTCTGGTTCATTGGCTATGGCTAGCTGGCAATATTGTTTGACGTCCTTGGTGCTGTTCATAAGCTCGCTATCACAAACTCTATGTTTTAAGATTTTTATAGCATTACTAATGATAGTATTTTCTTTAGTGGTGTATTTGTAAGTCATTGTTGACTCCTTAGGGTAGTTGTTCCAGGCCAGAAGAGGCTGAAGTATCCATTCGTTGAAAAGGAATGGTGCTAGTGGCTCATTGATGGTTCGGAGTGCTGATGCGTATCAGTATCCATTACTTTATGGGGAATATGTCTAAGGGTTAGTTAGCTGGGAGAGCTAGTGTCTAACGTGTTGGTGTTTATAATGATTCTTTTGGGTAAGACCCGGGGGGGGTGTCTTGGTTTGGTAGGAACGTAACCCTTAGTACTTGGGTCGTAAGCAGATTAGGTTTTTAGCCCTAACCTTTTTCCAGGTATGAGCTTAATTGCGATGGACTAACAGTCCGCTACAATCTGAGTTTAGGAAATTTTCCTAGTAGGTATGTTGTACCGTCAGTACCACTAGCACGTGGACCTGCAACACAAATAATGGGTACATGTCCATAGTGGAACATATTTCCGAAACCGGCCAAGTCGTTACTTGTGACTTTAGGTAGGGTAATGCTATTCCAGCCATGCAGAGCCTTGAATTTATCCACCAGTGTAAAAACGCCTTGCCGCAAGGATTCTCCGTAGGCGCGCTACTCATTGATGCCGCTGGCCATCAAACCACCATCATTAAATATTGTGATCAGCAGCGCATCAAGTATACGATTCGAGCTAAAGTGACAAAGGCGGTGCGAGTACAGCTGGATCAGCTGGAGGACAGCCAATGGAGTTCATTAGAGAAACCCAATGGAGAAGTCTGTGAGCATCAGCAGACCTATAGAATGCTCCCGCTGCATTGGTGATTACGATCAAGCCGTCACATTGGTGGTTCAACGTAAGCGAATGAAAGGCCAAAGGTCACTCATCATGGAGGACGCCTGCGGCACTGAAACCCACTACGCAAAAAGGTATACTTACCGTGCTATTGTCACTAATCGGAGTGATTTGAGTGACAATGAAGTGACTCATTGGTACAACATAGTCAAACCCGAAAAGAGGCCTTTTCACAATCCATGTTTTTAGGTGTGTCTGCCAGAATTTAATAAAACCGTCAATATGACTGAATACAGCCGTATTGCTCCACATCTATTAAAAGCAATAGGGAATATTGTGGGTCAGACCATGCCAACCCTATCATGTAGGGATTTGGGTTAACTATTGAACGTAGCCTCTGCCTAGGTTACTGTAAAGTTCTTATCAAATTTTGGAAAAATCATGTTTAAAGTACTCTCTTTTGGAGAAGCTCTAGTAGATCTATTGTCCAACAATATCAGCGAAAAAGGCGGTAAAGAACAGGGTAACGCACCCGAATCTTTTGCTAAATTTCCTGGTGGCGCACCTGCAAACGTTGCCGCAGCGGTGTCGCGTTTGGGAGGGGATGCTTTTTTTGTAGGTATGCTAGGGGACGATATGTTTGGTGATTTTATTGCCAATAGTCTAGCTGATGAGGGCGTTAACTTGGATTTTTTAAGTCGTACTAACGAGGCTAAAACAGGCTTGGCTTTTGTGTCTTTAGATGCGCAGCGTGAACGCACTTTTGAGTTTTATCGGCATCCATCAGCCGACATGCTGTTTACCGCAGATCATTATCCCAAACATTGTTTTGATGGCAATGGCCTGTTTCATTTTTGTTCCAATACACTCACTAGCGACGGACTTTACAGCGCCACCTTGGCGGGCTTGCAGCGTGCTAAAGATGCACAATGGTTACTCAGTTTTGATGTTAACTTGCGGGTGAATTTATGGACCGACATTAACCAAGCGATGCCAGCCATTTGGGAGTGTTTTAAATACGCAGATCTAGTAAAGATGAGTATGGAGGAATTAGATTTTGTAGCGGGTGATGCTCCTCATGCAGACACCTTAGATAAGATTATGGCGGCTGGTGTAAGGCTTATTATTATTACCGATGGGGATAATCTATTACGCTATTTCAGTGTTGAAAATAGTGGTGAAATGTCGCCTATTAAAGTGCAAATGGTTGATGCCACTGCGGCAGGTGATGCCTTTGTGGGAGGCTTGTTATTCTCCTTAGCTGAACAAAACATAACGCCCAACAGTTTGGGTGGTTTACTGGCCAGCCAAGTGACACTAGAAGAAAATATTAGGTTTGCCTGTGCTTGCGGGACCCATGCCGTGCAGCGGGCAGGCGCTATTAGCTCGTTACCCAACAGGCTGGATATTATTACATGAACATAATCCAACAACCAAGCTTCCGTGAAACCGACTTTCTTGCCGAACATATCCAAACCAGACATTTGGTGAGCAGTACGCGGTTTATCTTTAATTACGGTGAAGCGGCACAAAGAATATAGCCCACGGCTTCTTTACTATAGCTTATTGATCGAGAATTATTGGACAACCCTCTAGTTGTATAACCTAGGGTAAAGGGTGCAGTATTTCTCATACGATAATTGATATTGCTCAGTTAAGCTTGTATTAGCTCGTACCCTGTTCGAAACGCTAGGCGGTAGGCATATATCTTTAATGCTTTCACCTGTTGCCGCAGCAAAGGCTAATCTTGCGGCGCCTAAAGCCGCACCATAATGTCCCTGCTCAGATACCAACAAATCAAGGTTCATCGCACCAGAAATTATTTCTAGCCACTGAGGAGAAGCACATCCACCTCCTACGACAAATGCACTATTGAGTTGAGTTCCTGCCACGGTCATGGCCTTTAGACAGTCAGTTAAAGCAAAAGCCACACCTTCCATAACCGCCTGCACTAGGTCTTGGTGAGATGTTGTACGCTGTAAGCCTACAAATGCGCCTCGTGCACTAGCATCATTATGAGGTGTCCTCTCACCTGCGAGGTAAGGTAAAAATTGAACATCTGATGGTTTTTCAATTTTCTCTGGAAGGGTGTTCACGATCGAGTCAACACTGGTGTTTGTTAGGCTGGCTAACCAATTGAGGCTATCGGCAGCAGAAAGTATAACTCCCATATTGTGCCACATACCGGGAAATGCGTGGCAAAAGGAGTGAACACCGTTTTGAGTATTAGGCTGAGGTGTGTCGGTTGGGGCAAATACCACGCCAGATGTACCCAAACTTATGAAGCCTGTGCCAGGCATGACTACCCCCATACCACAGGCAGATGCGGCGTTATCACCGCCTCCACCAGCCACAATGACAGAGTTCATATGCCAGTGTTTAGCCAGCTCTGGGCGTAATTGGCCTGTAATGGCGTTGCCTTCAAATAGTTCTGGCATATGGTCTTTAGACAAATTTGTAGTGTTTAGAAGTGTTTCAGACCAATCGCGCTCGCTAATATTTAGCCACAAGGTTCCCGACGAATCGGACAGGTCGGACCCATATGCCCCCGTCAACCAAAGGCGTACATAGTCTTTTGGCAAAAGAACCTTATGTATTTTGTTAAATACTTCGGGTTCATTCTGTTCTACCCACTTCAGTTTAGGTGCGGTAAAACCTGGCATTACTTGGTTTCCAGTAATACTTTCAAAATTAGCCAATTGAGACAGTTGCTTACATTGCTCTTCGGATCTCCCGTCATTCCAAAGAATACAAGGGCGTAGCGGTTTATCATTCGATCCTAAGAGAACAGCACCGTGCATTTGTCCGGAAAGGCCAATGCCTGAAACTACAGAAAGTTGTTTAGGGTATAGAGATTGAAGGTTATCTATAGCTTTAATGACCGCTTTAATCCAGTCATCTGGGTCTTGTTCTGACCAGTTTGGGGCTGGGCGACTGACACTTAGGGGTGCGCTACAGCTTCCAATCACCGTATGACTCTGGTCAAGCAGTAGTGCTTTTACACCAGATGTACCTATATCTATTCCCAAATACATCTCAGTTCCTTTTACATATCAGATTTTAATACGCTATATTACAGTTGACAGATAATCAGTATGTATTGCTGTTCGTAACCTTATTAGAGCGTTATTGCCGGTATTCTATAAGGAAGTACAATAATAACTTCTTATTTATAGACTTGTGTAGGGTATTCATCCAGTCTGTTGTGTGCTGCCAAGAACAACCATTACGGGCAGCTTTTGGTCTGCATCAGACCTATAAAAATCTCCAAACCGATCATCATTATGGGCCATAAAAATAGCGTTTTTTAGCTTGATGTCTTGGCTTATACTGCTCACCCACAGACCCTACATAAGAGCGGCTCTCCACCAAATTATAAGTCTATTTTCTGCAGCAGAGGGGGTTGAATCCAACTTCAACTATGGCCAATGTATAACCCAAGTAGCTCTAGCCTATGGTGTTTAATTGAATTTCTAATGTCATTCTAAACCACCCTTGTAATGCTAAAAAATACCCTTGGAAAAGTAAGCTGATAACCTTGTATACGGTCTTTATTTAAAAACCCTAGTAAGTTTCAAATCTAATGAACTCCTAAGTCTAATTCCACATTAGATTTACATCTGCTGAGCGACTTTGCCTAATCACCAAATTTGCGTTGGGAATGTCGCTTATTTCTACCTTCATGGTGGCTGTTTTGCCATCATAATTGAGGCCTTGCCAACGCTGCATAAGTCTTGCTCGTAAGATTTCTTCATTACACTGAATCATCACAGACAGGTCAAAATATTTTTCGAGATGCGACCAAGGTTCCGCTTGTAAAAGCAGATAATTGCCTTCAATTAGAAGCACATTGGTACTTTTGTCAATAATTCGTGCACTGGCCAACGATAGGTCACGATCTCTATCAAACACTGGCACTGCAACTTGTTGCGTAGGATTTGTTTTTATCAGCCGTTGTAAGATCGATTCCAGCCCACCTATATCAAAAGTTTCAGGGGATCCCTTTGTTTGTGTCAGTCCAAGTTGCTCTAGAATCGCATTGTCATAATGAAAACCATCCATTGGCACCACTTGCACTGCGACATTTTTATTCTGCAACAACTGTGCTTTTAGTGCTGCTGTCGCCGTAGACTTACCACTACCTGGGGGACCCACTATGGCAATGACAAATCTAACAGCTCCAGACGCCCTCTCCAATATCTCAAGAGTGAGCTGCTCAAGATTTAGCTTACTAGTTAATTTTTTTTGGGCGTCCCTAGACTCAACCCCAGTGTTAATCATGCAAGTTCCTCGGGGTTATTTAAAATTAAAGGGCTGCCACAGTATGCCTCTAAAGCAGCCTCTACACCTAGCTCCCAAATCATCTCCAGCCATTTAGCAAAGGCGCTTGCAAAGCGTGTTTGATCTGCTAAATTGCCATAGGTATGACGCATTTCCAACCAAACTTGTGGCTCTATTTTGGCTTGATTTGCGGTCTTCGTTAAGCTGTTCCAGAACGGATCATTAGCTTCGATAGTACTGCCATCTTCTCGGTTTCCTGCACACATACGCGCCCATGCAGCCTCAACCAAAGCCAGTCCTTTCACAGAAATTCCAGCAGCCAGTCCATCATGAATAGTAGGCAAAATGAACTCTGGGTGGCGTGATGAGCCGTCAAAAGCCACACGTCGCACAGTATCAACAATTTCTGCGTTGCAGAAACGCCGATCGATAAGATCAACATATTGTTTAGGCGTCATTCCTGCCACCGGAGCAACATGCGGCACAATCTCTTCAGTTTGGACCTTGTGAAAAAAGGCATTGATCAGCCTATGGCTCATAGCCCCTGATATAGTCTCAATGTTGAGAATTTCAGCAACGCTCGCAATAACTTGATGACCAGCGTTGAGTATGCGAATTTTCTGCTTTTCAAAGTCATGTACGCTATCGGAAAAGGTTGCACCCACGTGCTCCCAGTTGGGGCGACCTGCGCAAAAAGAATCTTCCATCACCCATTGGCGGAAGTTTTCATGGGTCACGGGGACCTGATCGTCAACGCCGAATGTTTGAGCCAAGGCTACTTCTCGCACCCCACTGGCTGGGACAATGCAATCGACCATAGAATTTGGAAAAGTGCAGTGAGCATCAATCCACCTGGCCAGTGACGGATCTGATAACTTGCACAGAGAAATAACCGTTTGACGCAAAATGTCGCCGTTGCCCTGCAAATTGTCACAACTCTGTAGCGTAAAAGGTCCAACATTAAGCATATGCCTTTTTTTCAAGGCGGCAATAATCGCGCCAAACGCCGTTCGAGGTCTGGCAGGGTTAGCAGCATCATGTTCTATATCTGGGTGTTTGGCATCAAAAGCCTTAGTGACAGGGTCGATATAATATCCCCCCTCAGTCACAGTCAGTGAGACAATGCGGATAGAAGCATCGGTCATTCTGTGGATTAGTGGGCCGTTGCCATCTTCGATTGGCACATAGCCAATCATTGATCCTACAACTTCAGCGGATTTTCCTGCAGGATCCAGCTCTATTAAAGTGGTCAGGCAGTCCTGCGATAAAAGCTTTTCTCTCTGTGTGGTGTCAAACGAACGCACCCCCGCACCAATGATGGCCCAATCGTGATTTAGCCCCATCTCGAAGAGGCGGTGCAAATACCAGGCCTGATGCGCACGGTGGAAATTACCCACGCCGATATGCACGATGCCTGAAGTCAAAGTGCTTCGGTCATAGTGCGGATACAAAACATTAGCGGGTAGGTTGCCCACGTTTGAGTTTGATAATGCCATTAGCTTGTCCACTGACCTCCATCAACATTATAGGTTTGTGCCACAATATACTCAGCTTCGTCACTGGCTAAAAACACGGCCATGCCCGTTAAGTCTTTGGCCTGTCCCATCCTGCCAAAAGGCACGGCATCGCCAACCTCTTGTTTTTTCTGGCCCAGCGCTTTACCTTCATGTTTTGCAAAAAAAGCATCAACCCCATCCCAATGTTCACCGTCAACGACACCAGGTGAAATGGCATTAACATTAATACCGTACTCAATCAAGCTAAGACCAGCTGATTGTGTCAGGCTAATCACTGCAGCCTTGGTGGCGCAATAAACGCCAACTAGCGGTTCACCACGACGTCCAGCTTGGCTTGCCATATTTATAATACTACCCCTAATACTAGAATCAATCATATGACGTGCAACCGCTTGAAGAGTGAACAAAGTGCCCGAAAAATTGATATCAAACGCGCGCTGATAGTCCTGTCGGTCTATATCGATGATAGGGCTGGCGGTAAAAATTGCTGCATTGTTGATGAGGATATCTATTTGCCCAAAGGCCTCAATAGTTTCACTCACAGCAGCATCAATGCTCAACTGTTGAGTGACATCCATTTCGACAGCCATAGCCGAATCGCCTAGGGCCATGGCCGATTTGCGCGCACGCTCAATATCAATGTCAGCCATCATCACCCGGGCACCTTCTTTGACGTAAGTCTCGGCAAAAGCCAGCCCTATGCCGCCCGCAGCACCCGTGATTAGTGCGCACTTTCCTTCAAGTCGTTTCATGCGATTCGCAGCCCATCTTTTCCAAAGCGATGGATGTAAGTTTTGTTGGGTGTAAGAAACACTTTTTGGCCATAGTGAAGACTAACCTCCCCGCTCGCTCTTACTGTGAGGGGGTTTGGAAAAGCGTCACACTTAACGTGGAAGAAGGTGTCTGATCCTAGGTGCTCTGATACACCAATTATGCCAGACCAAACTCCTTCCTTATCTGAGATTGATAGATGTTCAGGACGAATGCCAACGGTTTTAGCGCCGTGTTTGGCAACTTCAGGCCCTTCAAGCAAGTTCATTGAAGGCGAACCTATGAAGCCCGCCACAAAAGTGTTTCTGGGTTTGGTGTAAAGTTCCAATGGACTGCCAACCTGTTCAATGTTACCCGCTTTTAAAACAACGATTCGGTCAGCCATAGTCATCGCCTCAACCTGATCATGAGTAACATAAATCATGGTTGTGGCTAGCCGCTTATGTAACTCCCCAATCTCAAGCCGCATTTCAACCCGCAGTGCAGCATCTAAGTTTGAAAGGGGCTCGTCAAATAGGAACGCTTCTGGCTCACGGACAATCGCTCGACCTATGGCTACACGCTGACGCTGCCCACCAGATAACAAGCCTGGTCGACGTTCTAAATAGTCAGTCAGGTTGAGCACCTCAGCCGCCGCCGTAACCTTTTTATTAATTTCGGCTCGGTCAAGTTTAGCCATGCGAAGAGGGAAAGCGATATTTTTGCGCACTGTCATATGTGGATAAAGAGCATAAGACTGGAATACCATGGCTAGCCGCCGTTTTGCGGGTGCCACACCAGTTACGTCTTGGCCATCTATTTCAATATGTCCTCCAGTCACATCTTCAAGGCCTGCAATAAGCCGCAAAAGTGTCGACTTGCCACAGCCTGAGGGGCCAACAAAGACAGTGAACTCTCCATCTTCTATGATCAAATCCAGTGGTGGTATAACTTCAACTCCATCAAATCTCTTGGTAACTTTATCGAGTATAATGCGTCCCATGACTCAGGTCCTTATCATTTTACGGCGCCGAAAGTCAGCCCGCGTACAAGTTGTTTTTGACTGAACCAGCCTAAGATCAGTATCGGAGCGATAGCCATTGTTGAAGCCGCGCTTAGTTTTGCGTAGAACAATCCTTCAGGACTAGAATAGCTGGCAATGAACGCTGTCAGTGGAGCAGCCTTAGCAGCAGTCAAATTCAGTGTCCAGAAGGCCTCGTTCCAAGCCAAAATAACGTTCAAAAGAATAGTCGAAGCAATTCCAGGTATAGCCATTGGCATAAGCACATAAAAGATCTCTGCCTTTAATGTTGCCCCGTCCATGCGTGCAGCCTCAAGAATCTCACCTGGTATTTCCTTGAAATAGGTGTAAAGCATCCACACAATAATTGGCAGGTTAATAAGCATCAGCACCACAATTAGACCCAAACGAGTATCCAGTATTCCTAGTTCAATAAAGATGAGATAAAGTGGGTAAAGCACTCCTACAGCTGGCAACATCTTGGTTGAAAGCATCCATAGCAATATGTCTTTGGTGCGTTTGGATGGCACAAAGGCCATCGACCAAGCCGCAGGCACAGCAATGAGCACACCTAACAGTGTTGAACCGCCAGCAATGAAGATTGAGTTCCACAAAAAGCGCATATAATTAGAGCGCTCCCTTACAACCTCATAATTTTCTAGAGTCCAGTCAAAATTAACAAAAATAGGCGGGCTAGCAATAGCCTGTGCTTCAGTTTTGAAGCTGGTTAAGATGGTCCAAAGAATGGGAAAAAAGATCATTAGACCGATAGACCATGCAGCAAAGGTAGTCAGCATTTTAAGCTGGGGTGAATGAGTACGTGCCATGTGAGCCTCCTTTATGTGTCTAAGTTTTTGCCAACGATGCGCATCAAAAAGAGTGCAACGATATTGGCTAAGATAATGGCATACACACCACCAGCCGAACCAAGGCCAATATTTTGAGAATCAGTAATACGCTGAAAAATTAAATAAGTGAGTGTTTTAGTATCAAAGGCGCCTGACGTGGTGACGAAAATCTCAGCGAAAATAGACAATATAAAGATCGTTTGAATAAGGATCACCACAGTGATAGCGCGACCCAAGTGGGGTAATACAATAAACCAAAAACGTTTAAGTAGTGGCGCCCCATCCATCTCTGCGGCTTCAAGTTGCTCACTGTCTAATGACTGTCTTGCAGTTAGTAAAATTAGGGTCGCAAACGGCAGCCATTGCCAGGACACAATCATAATAATAGATGGCAAGGCAGCATCGGTAAGCCACACTACCGGCTCTGCCCCAAAGGCCTTAAAGAGATGGGCAAATAGACCGTTGACTGGATCCATAAACATGTTCTTCCATAGCAATGCGGACACAGTAGGCATGACAAAAAACGGCGCAATCACTAAGATGCGCACAATACCTTGGCCCCACATAGGTTGATCCAAAAGCATGGCTAAAAAAATGCCTAGAACAACAGTAATAACCAACACACTTATTACTATAATAAGTGTTGTATAGACCGAGGGCCAAAAGGCGCTCGAGGTGAAGAACCGAACGTAGTTGTCAAAGCCAGCAAAGCCAAGATCACCACCACGTAGGGGTAGAAATTTTCGAAAAGAGAACCAAACGGTCATGGTCAGAGGGACCAGCATCCAGCCCAAAAGCAGGATCACAGCTGGCGCCATCATCACACGTGCGGCAGATCGGGATGCAGTAGTGGACATAAATATATTTCCTCTGATGGCGAGACACTTACTTGTCACAAAAAAACAAGATTAAGTTAGGTTGGGTGAATTTGTATTATGTGGGGTAGAAGTACCAGAGGGCAATAACTTATGCCCCCTGGCTTAAAGCCAACAGCTTAGCGGTAGCCAGCTGCTTCCATAGCTTCGTTAGTGATGGCTTGTGCCTTCACTAATGCTTCTTCTACAGTTTGCTTACCTGCATAAGCTGCAGAGAACTCTTGGCTAACTTCTGTTGCAATACCAGCAAACTCTGGAATAGCCGCGAACTGAATACCCACATAAGGGCTTGGGTCAACGGTTGAGTTAGACGGATCAGCTGACAGGATTGAATCCAGAGTCATCTGTGCAAAAGGAACTGCCATGTAGTTTGGGTTCTTGTAGAGTGAAGTACGTGCACCTGGAGGTACGTTCGCCCAGCCTTCTTTGGCTGCTACAAGCTCAATGTAAGACTTACTAGTGGCCCATTCAACAAACTCTTTAGCGGCAGCTTCTTGCTGAGTGCCAGCAGGAATTGCTAGAGCCCATGCCCAAAGCCAGTTAGAGCGTACACCCAAACCATTGTCTGGAGCTAGAGCAAAGTCAACCTTGTCTGCAACACTAGAGTCTTTAGGGTTAGTTACGAACGAAGCTGCAACAGTAGCGTCAATCCACATGCCACACTTACCTTGTTGGAAGAGCGACAAGTTTTCGTTAAAGCCATTAGTTGCAAAACCAGGAGGGCCTGCATCATTCATCATGTTAACGTAGAAATTAAGCGTATCTGACCACTCGCGTGTATCAAATTGTGCATTCCACTCTTCGTCGAACCAACGCGCACCAAACGAGTTAGACATTGCTGTAATAAAGGCTCCACCTTCACCCCAGCCAGCCTTTCCTCGGATACAAACACCATAAATTTCGTTGTCTCGGTCAGTCATAGCACGGGCCGCTTTGGCAATAAACGACCAGCTAGGTGCAGCTGGCATTTCCATACCCGCAGCTGCCATAAGGTCTGTGCGGTACATAACCATTGAACTTTCACCATAGAATGGTGCAGCATAGAGTGTGCCATCATGCGACAAACCACCAGCCATTGCAGGGAGGAGGTCGGCAACATCATAGTCGTCTGAAAGGTCATCTAGCGGAACAAGCCAGCCATTTGAACCCCAGATTGGTGTTTCATACATACCTATCGTCATAACGTCGAAAGAACCACCTTTTGTAGTGATATCCGTAGTTACACGCTGACGCAGTACATTCTCTTCAAGTGTGACCCACTCAACAGTGTGCCCCGTTTTAGCCGTAAAATCGGCAGTTAAGCCTTGCATGCGAATCATGTCGCCGTTGTTTACAGTAGCAACTGTGATCTCGGCTGCCTGCACGCCAACTGCACTAACTGCAGAAACAGCCGCCACAGTAAGCAGGGTATTCTTTAATTTCATCATAATTCCTCCGGAGGATTTGGATTTATTGTTGTTTTCTTTCCTCGACCACTTAGTCGATGCTCAATACTAAACTCAAGGCTTTACCTTTGTCAATAATTAATGTTAGTTGCTTTAATAAATATATGGGGCTATTCTTAACTTACTTATACATGAACAACTGATTTTGTTAAAAATTAATTGCATGATGTTTGAAGTTATCATTAAATTGCCATTCAAAGGTTTAGTAACCTAGAAATGTGATACTAACTGCCACTAGAAGGGACTTCATTGATGCGCCTCGACGAGAATCAAAAAAGAGTATTTAACGAATTTAGGCTCCAAAAGAGAGCTTCAAAGGCAGACGTATCATTGCGTGTAAAATTGTCTCACCCTGCAGTTACACAGATCGTACGAAGACTCTGTCAATTAGGCTACCTTCAAGAAGATGAAGAAAAGCGCAAAGGCCCACGCGGACAACCCGCCACTATTTATAGCATTTCAGACAAAAACATATTTGTTGGCATTCATGTTGGGCGCCGTCGGCTTGAGTTTGTGGCAGTTGAAATCACAGGAAATGTTCTCGAGAGCGTCACAATGCCCATTGGGTTTCTTCAAAAAGAAAAACTTAAAGCGCTGAGCCAACAAGAGTTAGATACCTTCCTTAAGTCAGAACATCTTCAGGGACGACATATTGTAGGTTTGGGCATATCCACGCCCTATTTTTGGGAAGGTTGGCAGCCTATTTTCCAGCCAGATAATACTGTTGACACGCCTTGGGGCTCTGACCTCGTTACAAGTTTGTTCGACATCCCTGGTGTAGAAGGCCTGACAGTTGAAAATGATGGATCTTCAGCTGCGCTAGGTGAATTAACATTTGGCACAGGTGCAATTCATAAAGATTTTCTTTATGTGAATATTGGCACTTTAATTGGTGGAGGGTTGGTGATTGATGGAACACTCCGAACAGGTACTCACGGAAATACAGCCGCTCTGGCACCTTTTCCAGTCTCTCGCTCCGGACTGCCAAATGCACAAAATTCAGGTCAACCATTCGAACAACTTCTAAGCAGAGCATCATTATATTCACTTATTGAGCATGCCAATAAAAATGGCTTAGATTTGGACCTGGCTGGGTTAGAGTCAATCACGTGCACTGAGACAAACAAATGCTTAGACGAATGGATTGAAGACTGCTCACAAGCGTTAGCTCAGTGCTTCATTGGGATTTGGTCACTCATAGATATAGAGGCCATCGTTCTAGACGGTGCATTACCAAAATCTGTACTTAACAGAATTATTGACACAACGTTGATGCATGTGAATAGTTTTAACATAGAGGGTATAATAACTTGTGATGTGAAACTTGGCGAACTTGGCTCAATGGCCCAGTCTATTGGAGCCGCCTGCCTGCCAGTGCTCAAAATTCTGGGGCCACCACCGATCAAACCCATGGGTCGTAGACAAAATATACCAACCGTCGCCGCCAAATAGACGTAACATATACAATGCCAAATCAAGCATAGCCAAAGATGGTATTTATCTTATGAAAACACTATACGCGGAGTGCGCCATACGTTGTGTTCACTCATCCACCCACAACCTTGGCAACGGTCATTATTGCATTCGTGGTAATAGCTGTAAGGCTTATTAATCAGACTGCAGGCACAATACTCACTCGAGCTCAGCCTTTATAACTAACCAAGTCTATTTTCGTAGGCGCTAAGATGGGGCAAGCTCGAGCGATGTGGCTATTGGTGGTTTGCCATACCACCGGTCAAGTATCGAACTAGTAGCAATGCTATCTTAGCAGAGCCTCTAACTTCTCTTGATCCCTAGTGAAATTGCGAATACCTTCCGCTAGCTTTTCTGTCGCCATGGCATCTTCATTATGCATCCAACGGAAGTCCGCTTGGTTAAGGCTTAACTTGGGTTGAACTTCTACTACTTGCTTACTGTTTAGTTGTTGAATCAGCTCACCTGTATCGTCTGCTAGGTCTTGCATTAGGCCAGGGCTAATAGTCAAACGGTCACAACCGGCTAGCTGTTCAATTTCTTGTGTGTTTCTAAAGCTCGCACCCATTACTACAGTCTTGTAGCCATGTTGCTTGTAGTAATCAAATATTTTGCTCACCGAAATAACGCCAGGATCTTCTGCAGGGGCAAAACCTTCTACCTTCATTGCAGCTTTGTGCCAATCCATAATGCGGCCTACAAATGGCGAGATTAGGTAAACACCTGCTTCTGCGCAGGCAATGGCTTGGGCAAAACTAAATAATAGCGTTAGGTTGCAGTTGATACTTTGCTCTTCAAGTTTCTTGCCTGCCTGAATGCCTTCCCATGTAGAGGCTATCTTAATCAATACACGGTCTTTGCTGACACCCTGTTGACGGTATAAATCAATAATTTTAAGGGCTCGGGCTACGGTAGCGTCTGTGTCGAAAGACAAGCGAGAATTTACTTCTGTAGAAATACGGCCGGGCACAGCGCTAAGAATCACCTTACCAATGGCTACGGCTAGGTAATCACAGGTGTTATCCATTTGCGCTTGGCTATTGCCACCTTGCGCTGATGCCCATTCCTTAGCTTCAATTAACAGGTGTGCATACTGAGGCATTTGTGCCGCTTTTAACACCAAAGAGGGGTTAGTGGTTGCGTCTTGTGGCTGGTATTTTTTAATGGCTTCTAAGTCGCCTGTATCAGCGACTACTGTGGTCATCGATTTAAGTTGTTGTAGTTTATTCATTGTTATTTCGTCCCTCTTTTATTGGGATTGGAATTGTTTCAATTAAGTTTGATGCAGCCTAATATTACTTAGATGAGACAGCTACTTACTCGGGTTAAAATGGACTTATACAAAAAAATACCTGACGATTGGTGCTAAGTAACTTGCATGTCGCTCGGATGAAGTTTTGAGAACCTAGTAAGCGCTAGATATGTGGCTGCGCAATGCACGGATTTTTGAAGTTTTTCGCTTCAATCTATGTTGCAGAAATCTATCAATAAACCAATTTTAAAAGTCCTGTATACCTGAATTAATCAAGCTTTTTCAATCCTTAAATTTGTTTAGAACAACCACTCACCTCAAGAATAATCTCACGAATTCCAACATGACGTCAATAAATAAATCATGTTGATTTATTTATTTATTTCGTGCACTGTTGTCTTACATAACCGATTATATTTCTCTGTGGCTAGATGCTGTTGAAATTAGAGGATGATTTATTTTTCCAATGTTAGAAAAACCGTCTACAAAGATAACTGACCTCAGTGGTGGCGTAAACCAAAGCCACGTTCGGGACTATAACGAACGCCTTGTTTTAACCCTTGTACGCCGCCACGGCAGCCTTGCTAAATCTCAGATTGCCCGTAGATCAGGACTTTCTGCACAGACAGTTTCTGTAATCATGCGCTCATTAGAGCACGATGGACTGTTGCTCAAGGGTGAGCCAAAGCGTGGGAAGGTTGGTCAGCCTTCTATCCCGATGCGCCTTAATCCTGACGGGGCATTTTCGTTTGGATTAAAAATTGGACGCCGAAGCGCCGACCTTGTATTAGTCGACTTCCTTGGCCACCAACGAAAGTTAATCAGCAAGGCTTTTGCCTATGCCACCCCTTCAGAAATCATTACTTTTGTGGAAAATGGAATTTCTGAAATTGCTGATCAACTATCGCCCCTCGAGCAAAAACATGTAGTAGGTCTTGGTGTTTCCATGCCGTTTCAACTCTGGGATTGGGCTGAAAAAATTGGTGCTCCAGAATATGCAATTGAAGTGTGGAAAGGCCTGGACTTTAGTTCAGAACTGGCAGCGACAACTAATCTACCTGTCAGTGTCCAAAATGATGCTACTGCAGCTTGTGGCGCAGAACTGGTGTTCGGCCGCGGCAAAGAACTGACCGACTTTGTGTACTTTTTTATAGGCACATTTATAGGTGGTGGCATTGTGTTAAACCATGGCCTGTATTCTGGGAGAACTGGTAATGCTGGTGGGTTTGGCCCGATGCCGATTATGCAACCCGATGGGAAAATAACCACCCTTATCGACCATGCGTCTATCTACACACTAGAAATGCGTTTAAAAGCAGAAGGTTTTAACCTGTCACAACAATGGCATGAACCCGAAAATTGGCACTTACCTGGGTCACTTGTTGATGAGTGGATAGAAGATACGGCACGCCACCTGGCTTGGGCTATTGTCGCATCATGTTCAGTTATTGATTTTCAAGCAGCGGTGGTTGATGGAGCCCTTCCTACTGATATTCGTCAAAGAATAGTGGCCGCCATTCGAGTTGAAGTGGATAAACTGGATACGCGCGGGAATGGTGCGTGTGCCATTCTAGAAGGCATGGTAGGTCATGGTGCACGCGCGCTTGGGGGAGCCAGTTTACCCTTTTTCTCTCTTTACCTTCTTGACCAGAATGTTCTGTTTAAAGGAGTCGAGTCATAATGTTAAACCAAAAAATTTACGTCACCGAATTATTAGCACAACGTTGGAGAATGTGCAGACTTTTCACACAGGGGAAATAATAACCTGTGATGTGAAATTTGGAAAATTTGGTCGAGGGTCCAAAGTATTGGGGCTGTCTATCAGTGCTTAGTATTCTTGGGCCAAGAACCCACCAACCAATTAATCCTGCCCAAAAGATATCTACCGGCACTACCCAAAAGTTGCATTTATCTCATGAAAACAGTTTAAGCAGCTTGGGAGTTCCAGGGTCCATAAATCCACTGATAGTGGCTTCACGTTCCAATGAAATTGTGGCATTAACACCAGTTAATGCCGTTTGATTTAAAACACGTTTCATGGCATGTAGCGACAGTGACGGCAGCAAGGCAAGCTTTTCTGCATCCATATTGGTATCGGCTAACAATGTAGCATCTTCTGAGACCTTCTATGCAACGCCAGTCTTAAGAAGCTCATCTGAGCTATATCGTTCACCAAGCATTAACATTTCACAGGAGTTATTTAACTGAGTTTACCCCAACTACGTTCATGCAAGAAGGGGATATATGCAAACTCAAGTTGAGCGAAAACTTAGAAGACAACTTACTCAAAAAAATATTTGAAAGAGCCAAGCCCAAAAAAGGCGATGCCAAAACAGCAAGACTTCAGTCGAATGTCCCCGACTATGACTTATTGATGCAACTGATGCGTACTGCACGAGCGCAGGTTTTTAAAAATAGGGAATGCCCTTATTTAATTTTATATTGGCCCAAGAAAAAGCGTGTAGGAAAAACTAAGGATCACTTTGCGGAAGTAACTGCAAGACGATTGATCACTATGTTTAAGGAATCAAGAGAGTTGGCAAGATTCACTGGAGAAAGCCAGCCATCGTTTTATCACCTTAGATCTCTAGCAAACTTATTAGCAAAAGAAGCCAAGTGCGATCTGCAATCAATTAAGCAAGCTTGAGCATGCAAAGATCACTCACTCTTACTCAATTAACCTGTCCGTGAAATCTGGGTAAAACCCTATCAGGGTAGGAACCTATAGTATGGGCACTCGCTTGTCATTAAGCCTGCAGTCGTATCTCCATACCTTCGATCCATTGGATCTAACGAGTAGGTATAGCCATCATTACTTTTGCGCAAAAAGAATTTTTTAATCTCTACTCCACTTTTGCACCTATATTACCGATAATACTAATGGCCTTGAGAGTAATATCGGTAATATAGGTGCAAATTAGGGCTACAGTTTATTTATTTATTAACCATTGCAGTAGTCCGGGTGCTTATAATAGTCGGTTGCCGGCTTATGCGCGCCACTGACTACCTTTTGAAGGTGCCCATGCTTGCATAGACTATCTAATGCCTCGTGTATTTGCTCGGTCGTTGTTAAACCTTGCCAGTCGCGGTTGTTAATCGCACTAATGCGGAAAGGATTAGTCATATCATGCAATCGTTTCTGCAAAGCCGTGGGGCTATCGATAGGGCTATCCACAAGCGCATACACTCGCCTAGCGTGGCTTTCTAAATACTCGCACCATGCAAGTGCTTTATGCGCGGACGCTATGCCTACCTCTCCCTCTGGGCCTGAGTCTACCGCATGGATAATCAAAGCAAGGCTAGGAAACAAAGACACGTACTTGGCTAGATGAGATTCTAGCTGAGGAGTTAGCGTGCCGCCCCTAACTAGCTTTTGATTGGTGTCGTACCACGTATTAAATAACCTTTGTGCTTCTGGTGAGAATTTTAAGATGGTAGGTTTGGTTAGCTCCCCTGGTAGTTCATTCAGCATGGCAAATATTGACGTAGCATTCCTTAGCGCCTCTTCATTAGGTGGCCTATCTACATACTTGTATGGCTTGGGGTCTGGGTAAACCATTAACTGGAGCCGCTCTATAAGCCCATCATCCCCTTTACCTTCTTTCTGGGCTGATAAGTAAGGTATTAACTTCCCTGGCTGAATACCACCCATAAGGTTGAGTGTGGCGCTCTTGATTCGCTGTGTTCCCCTTCCGATACGGTCATAGGTGAAGCTGCCAGTACCAGACCAACACTCTAGGTAAAAAGCCCTATCATTTGCTCGGTCTGGCTTATCTAGTGTATTTAACCATCCAGTTAGTTCGTCTCTAAACAACAAAACGCCCATGGGGTTACTTCCCAGTAATTCGCCTAGCTTCTCCACCGTGGCATCATTCACAATAAAACGCTTACACGATGGGGGCTGCCCGGGGCCCGTAGTCATTGACTGTAAAAACATGCTATCGGCGTCTTTTGAATTGCCATCCTCGTGCATTTTCCTAAACTTCTTTGCAGTTACCTTTTCTGTAAGCTTGGCTAGCTTCACTTTGCCAATATGCTCCTGGATTGCGATATCATGCTTTTGAAATTCCTCAGATTCAAATTTATGTAATGGGGCCATTGCTGATGTTAGAGGACTGGCGGACGGGGGTTCGACTCCCCCCATCTCCACCACATACGAGTTTCAATAAGAACTCTTGAGACTCATAATTAGCCTCGTTACCTTTCTAAACAGGGTTTCGGGGCTTTTTTATGCCT
>Ga0308009_10000827_pt1 | contig 20189 bp, 18 predicted proteins | sample Neamet127_FD_203134 | JGI IMG/M metagenome (GOLD analysis project Ga0308009, IMG submission 203134) | Marine microbial communities from water near the shore, Antarctic Ocean - #127 | ecosystem: Environmental > Aquatic > Marine > Unclassified | place: Southern Ocean | collected 2014-07-24
AAATTGTGGGCCGACATTAAGTGCCCAACTTTACTGGTACGAGGTGTGGAGTCGTGGGCGTCAGACCCAGTTGCCGACGGACGCACTGAACACTTCAACTGCCCTATCGAAGTTGAAGCGTTTGAGAAAGCAGGGCATTGGGTACACCACGATCAGCTTGAGGGGTTTGTTGAGCGCGTTAGAACTTTTTTGGCGGATTAGATCGGGTTAGGTTCAATTCATGGGTGCTTACAAGTTAACTTTCAATACGTAAGAATTTGGCGCAAGACTCAATCAGCGGAATAAAAAGGTATCTGACTCCTTCGGGTTTTAGCGCATTATGAGTGTTTTGTTTGGCAACATCGATTCCTAATTCATTCCAGCTATTATCTAAGCCAATCTCAGCAAACATTTCGTGATACATATTTTTTTGGTCGATTGATCAATATATACTTGGCTTCCCGTCGCAACCGGAAAATGCACAGAATAAATTGCAAGCTCTTAGGTTCCAACTTTCGTTGTTACTTTTGTAGCGGAATGCAATGTATCAACTATCATTATTTCTTCACTGTCATATATTAGTGTTCTACTCAAAATAGTTTTATATTTATCACCATGTCCAGCCGTAGAATACTTGCCTACAAGAACATGTTCCAATCCCATTGCCGCGTCAACTTCTTGAGTCTAATTCCCTTCTGCTGCTTCTGAAAAACTGACTACATCAAGGTCATATGCTTTTAGCATCAATCCAATTTCTTGAGCCGTTGCACTTCTACTTACTTCCACGTTATACGCAGCCACTCTCAATTGAACTTCTTCTGCAAAAGAAACTATTCCAACTAACAATGCGAGAAACAGACTTACTGATAAGATTTTGATGTCATAAAATTATAATCCTAGCGGAATACCCGAGCGCGGTCTTACAAATCCAAATTCGCAATAACCCGATTCAAATGCTCCATAGCGTCATCCGTCGGCCCAGGATAATCCCCGGCAATCGGCACATTGCCAATATAACCAATATCCTCAACCCCTTCCGGGCTAGTAAAGTAGCCACCGAACACGAGTCGTCGCAGCCGTGAGAAAAACTGAACGGCATGTTCAAACTCCGGCACATCACCCCGATCTCTATAGGCAATGTCTCCAACAATCTCGATCTGTTGAGCATCACTGGCAGCGACAAAGCTGTTGCTGAAACGTCGGCCCGCTTCATCATCCAACCATTGCAGCCCGTTTAGAATTTGCACCCGATCTCGATGCTGCGAAGAGTAGGGAGCGCTCACCCATTCGTCGATAACATCCGGTACCCCTACCGCTGTAGCAGAAGGACCACGGTCATCCTGGGGACAGATAATGTCGCTTAGCACGGCTACTTGATCCAATTGTGCAGGGCTTAAAGTTCTCGGCCACGGAGCAGTGGGACTAATCATATTGGGATCGGTGCCATAGCCATTTTCGCTGATTACTGCGAAGTCTAAGTCAGGCCAATGGCTGGAAGCATCAACCGCCATAGCTTCGGGCTCCGGCGCTTCACAGGCAACGGCGATGCCGCCAATCATCACGACGCTAGTCATAGAACCCATGCGTTTAATGCTTTCCCGACGAGTCATTTTGGGGTTATAGAGAGTGCTCATGCGGCTTCTCCTGCAGTCATTTGTTCTGCTAAGTGAGTTGCGTTGCGCATAGCTAAAGTAAGAATAGTGAGTGTGCAGTTCTTATGGGGATTAGAAGTGAAGACACCCCCGTCCATGACATAGAGGTTATCTACGTCCCAACATTGCCCCCACTGATTAACAACCGAAGTGGCCGGGTTGTCACCCATTCTTGTGGTGCCGACTTCGTGAATGATTTGCCCACCAGCCTTGATAGCCTGTTCTGGAGTGGCATCAGGGTCGTTCACAATCCCGCCCATGGCTTCGATGATTTTCTTGCCCCATTTCAGGCCGTGAGCAACCTGATTTAGTTCTTGCTCGGACCATTCCCAATGAAACTTGAGAACCGGGATTCCCCACTTGTCCTTAACTTCTTCGTCGATTTCGCAATAGCAGTTGTCGCTTTGTACCATCTCACCACGCAGAGACAAGCCGATACTCGTACCGTATAAATCCCTCACCTCGTCCTTAGCTCGCTTGCCATAGCCATCGACGCGACTAGCAATGCCCATGCCGGGAGAGCCAAAGCCGCCGCCAACTTCAAAATGGTAGCCGCGGGTGAAATCAAGCGAGCCATCCTTCTGGCCTGCGTTGTCCCACCAGGGAATATACAAATGATTGCCGGCGTAGCCGTCTTCATTGTATTTGGGACGACCTTTTAAGGCGGGTATAAAACCGCCCAGATCGGCACCGAGAGAGTCCATTAGATTACGTCCTACCTGACCGCTGCTATTAGCCAGGCCACTAGCATGCAAAGCGCTCTTTGAGTTCAGCATTAGCCGCGCTGTCTCACAGGCACTGGCAGCAAGAATAACTCTATCAGCGTCAACTCTTATGTCTTCATTGGTGAGTCGGTTAACAAAGGTGACGCCCGATGCCTGACCGTTTTCATCAACATGCACTTCTTTAACCATGGCATCGGTAACCAACTTCATATTGCCGGTTTTCTGTGCCCAGGGCAGTAGCGAAGTTGTAGTTTGAAAGGCAGCACCGATAGAGCAGCCTCGGCCACAGCCGGTGGCATAGAAACAGGCTTTTCTGTCGTCAAGGTCTTGGGTAATTACCGCTCGGCGCATGGGCACGGCGGGTATGCCCATCTTGTCGGTAACCGCTTTCAACAGCAATTCGTAGACACGCGGTTTTGGTGGTGATTGCAAAACGCCATCAGCCGAGGCGGGAGTATCTTCCAGGCCTGGATTGGTGCCGGAAACACCGATCAGTTTTTCAGTCCGGTCATACCAAGGGGCGACTTCGTCATAGTCGATGGGCCAGTTCTCACCCAAGCCGTCACGATCGGCCATGTTGAAATCTTCTGGCGTGAAGCGTGGTACCAGGCGGCCAAAGTGATTGGTTCGACCACCCAGCATACGGGCACGCCACCACATGAAACGGGTACCCTCTGCTTCAGTGTAGGGCTCACCCGGGACTTGCCAGCCACCATCGACGGTGGCGTCGTAATAGCCGAAGTTCTTATCGGAAGTGCTGACGCCGCGCAAAGGGGCTTCGTGGTTTTGTTGAAACATCGGTGTTTCTGTAACCGGGTCATAATTTCTGCCAGCTTCTAGTAGCAACACCCTTATGCCTGCTTCTGTCAGTATGTGGGCCGACATGCCGCCACCCGCACCCGATCCGACTATCAGCACGTCGTATTCAAAACCCTCAAATGAAGCCATGAATTATCCTTGCTCGCTTGTTCTCGTGAGTTACTTTTCGCATTAAGCTCGATCTAACGAGCATACTATAAGAAACTTACCGGCGAGCGCACGGAATTATTTGCCTAGGCTTTAATTCCTATTCTTGTGCTTTCTGGCTGCCTGAAAAGTGCAGGCGATAGAGGAAAGCTACCAGGGCAGAGTATCTCGAACATCTCTAGAGTTCTCTTAACCAGATGTTCCTGAAAGAAACGACCTGGCCATGATCCTGCAATAGCAGTGGCATCTTGCCATCACAGGCCTGCTCTTCGTTGTGAGCGAAGGGAGTGCAGCTGCTTTCGTACTCCGGCGCGGTAAAGATAATGTCGTAGCTCTGCAACTCACCAGGTCGTATGGCGGCATCCACCTGCGGTATGTGTTGTAGAAACACCGAACCGGCCTGACCATTGGCATAGGTCGGATTTTCCCAGCTGTCCAGAATCTGAATTTCGTACAGTGAATGCAAAAAAACCAACGATTCTTTCGCCTGTGTGCCTTTGCGTCTTGGGGAAAAGCAGTGGGGATGTGGAAATGTCTTGAAGCGATTTTTGTTAATTCGAGAGTTAGCTTGTAAATACCGAGATTTCAGTCGGAGTTGAAAACAAGCAATAAAAATCATATGGTAATTAGTCTAATTCGACTACAAACAGGAAGCTGCGATGCGAAGACGAGATTTCTTAACGAAGTTGCCCGGCCTTGCGACTATGCCATTGATGCTGCCGCAGGCTGCGAATGCTGCGCAGGCGGCGAACCTAAAGGTCACTGATGTCCGTTTGATCAGGATCAGGATGATCGAAGACAAGGGCATCCTTGCCCGACGCGTTGATACTCCCCGTGGAGGGCTCCACGTTAAGATTGGCGGGTTCACCGTGACTGAAGTGCACACGAATCACGGTTTAGTGGGCATCGGCCCCGGGATCCCTCCAGAGAACATCGAGTCCGTGAAACAACTGCTCGTTGGCAAAGACCCTTTCGAAATCAATAAGCATGCTGCAGCGCTATACCGCCCGCATCGCAGATGGGGCGCCTCGGTAGAGATCGCGCTTTGGGATCTGCTGGGCAAAGCAACGGATTTGCCGCTCTACAAGCTCTGGGGCGGTTCACGCGACAAAGTCCTGCCCTATGCAGCCATGTGGGGCATCGGCACCGTGGAAGACCGGGTCGAAATCGCCATTGGACTCAAAGAGGACGGCTGGCGCGCCATCAAACTGCGCTCGGGGTTCAGGACGATGAAGGAGGACGTGCGCGTCGTGGAGTTGGTTCGGGAAGCGGTGGGCGATGATTTTCATATCCTTTGCGACGGCAATAAGGCGCCCGGCAACGCAGACGCCTTGGGGGAGGATCCCACGTACTGGAACTTTAAGCGTGCCTATGACACGGCGATGGAATACCAGCGACTCAATGTATATTGGTTCGAGGAGCCACTGCCCCGCTATGACTACGCCCGGTTGGCGGAGCTCAACCGGCTCCTCGCTATGCCGATGGCAGGCGCCGAGTCAAATTGGGGCATCCATGAGTTCAGATGGCTTCTTGAGCAGGGATGTTTCGACATCCTCATGCCGGAGATAGGCGATATCGGGCCTCTAATGTCCCGCACCGTCGGGACCCTCGCGGCGGCGTATAATAGACAAGTTTCGCCGCACTCGGCGCCGTTTGAACGGCGATTAGTCAATATCTGCGGAATCCACCTTATCGCGTCCATGCCAAACGCTCCAATAACAGAGTTCATCCATGAACCGCCGCACGCGGATATCTTTGAGGGCTGGCAGGTCTTCGAGAACCCGCCTGTCCTAGAAGCTGACGGTCAAATTAAAGTGCCTCAGGGCCCGGGCCTCGGGGTTACGTTCAGGGAGGATCTGATCGAAAAATTCTGAGCGAATGGCAAGCCACCGCGCGACTGGCGCAGCGCGGTGGGCACTGACAAGTTAACTCCCAATCTGTCACTATTTGGCGTATGAGCCGCTCAAAAGTCTATGAGCGGCATCTACTTGCTGCTGAAATAATTCAATATGCGCTGTGGTAAAGAAGAATTTCTGAGGGACGGAGCGGATCACCTAGGGCCAACGGACAATCAAAATCCATGGTATTGACAAGCCAATTCCTAGATTAAGATGCACAGATTAAACTCCGGTTTGATATTCGAGTAATAACTTTAGAAATTTTTCAAACTGGGTATAGCCTACGCTACCCTCAGTAAGCTGAACTCCGCCACCATGGCCTATGCCTCGTACTTTATTAAGCAACTTTGTTCGGCGCGAATCTCGGCTATCCAAAAATTGAGAAAAAATTCCGAAATTCGTTGTTATAGACGTTGAACTAGAGCGCGTAAACAGCAAATCGGTGCCGCCAGCAAGACCGCCTTGTACGTGACATACTACGCAGCGCATTTGCACCGTCTGCGGGTCTATCGACTCTTTGTAGAGAGCCGTTGCCTGCTCTAGTTTTGATTGAACGCGGGGCTCCACTATGCTGTATGTTGCGAGCCGAAAAATTATCGGATCAGAGCTAATTAGCTTTAGATCGAGTGTGTAGTCTACGCTACCTACGGCGAGGCTAGGAACGCGTAAAATCTGCCCGTCGAACACGCTAGCCCCTGCGGTGCCGTTAAACGGTACTTCTGATGCAGCGAGTACTCCAAAATCGTAATTGGCACCATTTACACTTAAACCCAGATCAAGTGAATAAGCCTTTTGGCCGACCGTAGCTTTCGGAATATTTAGCACATTATCGATAAAGGTTGCCGGTTGCGCCATAATAGTTGATGCAAAAAGGGCACTGATGCACAGGCTGAATAAAGAGAATAGGCGCATACGACTTAGACGTTCTAATTGATGGAGGTACATAGCTTCTTCCTTTTTGAAAGCAACAACGGAACTATTTTGTGCAACAGAGTGTGCCCTGGGGACAGGTTTGTTGACCGGGCCGTATGTGGGGGAAGGGGGTTAATTGATTAGCAGTTAACTTGTCAATACCTCCCCCTCTAGCTCTAGCGATACTGCTCTATATAACGATTCGCTCGCAGCTTGGCGTTGTTCCGAATGTTCATATAAAACAATGAATAGTCGAGCATGTGGTAGTTACCGCTCGCATCCACAGTGCCTGCCACATCAAATTCTGAGCCTTGTTGGTCCTGCACATTGAGCCAACCGTTTCTGCACTGTGCCCAAGTATGCTGCTGCAATGGTGCAGGCAGTACTTCGAATACCTGTGCCGTCGGCGCATCTTCGCCCTTACCCATTCCCGCGTTGTAAGTACCCTCGGGAAACACTGAGCCAGAATTTCTCTCAGCAGTTACCAATTCTTCATTGACCTGCCAACTAAGAGGGTTGGTACACAAGCTGTCTTCCGGACGGGGTAAACCAAACAAGTCTGTTGGGGCCCCTTCTGCCATCGTGTCCCAGTGAACGACACAGTGTAGCTGCTCCGCGTCAGTACAGGCAGAAATATTCGCCATTGAACTGAGCCAATTGTGAGTTGCCGGCATCACAATTCCTCCAACCAAATAGGCCGCAACAAAGCGGTCGCGCAATTCGTCGGTATCCACCATTTCTTTTAGAAGTTGAAATGCGTGATGTGTACCCTGACTATGGCTGGCGATGATAAAGGGCCTGCCTTGATTGTAATTTTCAATATAATACGTAAACGCCCGCTTCACGTCTTCATAAGCAAAACCCAACACGTCGTCGCGTAGTTCCACATCACCAAAATAGGAGACGATGGTAGCTTCACGATATCTAGGCGCATATACATTGCAGCAACCGTTAAAGGCGCTGGCTTGATTCGCCATCATCCACAACGTATTTTCTTCTGTGCCTGAATTCAAATCCAATGGCGAAGTCCAAGTATTAGACCTCATAAAACCTGTTGGATGAATAAAAAACGTATCTACCAGCTGCTCGCCCTGAACTGCTCCGTCTACACCCACTGGCACCAGATCTGCTGGATCTTCTATTTCCGGTAGCGAAGCCCAATTGATTACGTCACTATAATCCGGCTCAGCCACGGCTGTGCTGTGGTCAAAATCAGCGGAAGGTTGGCTGAATGCCAAGAATGCTCGAAAAGCTAAATCACCGCCATAACCAGAAAAATAAATGCCAATCGATAACAGCGCTATGACTCCAAGACCTACACCCAAACGCTTAGCGATTTTCATCTTAATGCTCCAACCGGTACTAACAAGTTAACTCGCAATCTGACAGAATCCGAGCATCAAATCTACAACAGTGATGTACAAGCGCCACCGATTCCCACCCCTGCTTATTTAGATCGAGGTGTTAACCTAAAAGTCGATGTTACGTAAACTAATAGGGAGTGACAGTGATAGACGGTATTTGCAATGCCTACAGACCAGTGTTTATATTAAGTTAGTGCCTCTTCGGGGCGCCATTTTTACGCAACATGCCACTATTCCCCAATCAGAAATAACCTCTGAACACGCGAGAACATCCACAGAGCCATTCTTGGAATTATAAATGACGATAAGCGAGTTTGGGAGTCTAGGAGAAGTTATTGGAGCAGCGGCAACGATTGCCACATTGCTCTAGCTACTGATTCGGTCCGCAAATAAGTTGTAAAAACCACCAAAACCTACGGCCTTACAGCGCTCAACTTGGTTGCTGAGTGACTAACCGCTCACAACACAACTTGTCCTTTTTACGGAGACGATTTCGTCAGCGCCAAGCTCATTAAGTGCATCAACATAATCAGGATGGCTTTTAAAGGACATGGCTTTTTCAAATGTCTCAAACTCGGCTACCGCTGCGAATTGCATATCTTTTGCGCCTATTTGAGTTTTCGCGACACGACCTATAGCAATCATTTTAAATTCGCCACGCTCAATAAGAGCATTCACTTTCGTAACGTATCTATCAAATGCTTCTTGGTCGATAATTTCTTCAACATGATTAACCCAGTATCCTTTTGGCACTATCTTCGTCTCCTATAGATTCTTTATTGATTATGTAATCATAGATGAATAGCCTATCAAGTCAAATCAGAAGGTTATTCATAATTTAATAAGTTACTTAGTAGGTTAAGGGTTTGCTCTTTCCTCTGCCAATTCCCGTAATCTGGCTCTCTGTATTTTCTTTCCATTTGGACTATTTGTAGTAGGGAAAGACTCTAATAAATGGAAAATAACAGGCACTTTGAATGCGGCTAATTTTTTTTTGCAATGTTCTTTTAGTTCTTCTTGATCAATTTCTGCTTCGGGGTTTGCTATAACAAAAGCATAGGGTTTCAATTTATTCTTAATAAGGATAGCTACGACTTGAGCAGCGCTAACCGTTTTATGGTCTATTAAATGGTTTTCAATTTCAGCAGGGCTAACTAAATAACCACCCAATCTTAATGTGTCTCCCATTCTTGTTTCGAATACGAAGTCAGTTTCAGAAGTCATATAACCAAGGTCACCTGACTTTAAAAATCCATCAGAAGTAAAGATATCAGCAGTGGCTTCTAAATTTTCGAAGTACTCACTCATCATACTTGGGCCACTAAATTCTAATTCTCCACTTTCACCATAATCAAGTAATTGGCCTGTATCGGGATTACGCACACGAACTCGTGCCTCCTTCGAGATTAATTTTCCACCAGGCAAATAGCGTTGATCTTGTAATAGTTGGTGGTCGCGTCTAGCGTATAGAGCTTGCACTTCACTCATGCCATAAAGGCCTACTGTATCTACCCCGCGCAACGCAGCGCGGTTGGTTATTTCATCTGGCGGTAAATTAAAAGCGCCATAACCACAACAATTTAGCGATGGCATGGCAGGATTACGATCGTCTGCTTCTAATAAAGCTAATAACATGTCATCCGTCACGCTTATATAATGAACACTATGTCGGTCCAATAAGAGAAGGGCTTCCTCTGCGTTAAATCCGCTTTGTAATACGCTCGCTTTCCCGCCAGCTAGCGCAGCCGTAAGGTGATTAAATCCAAAGACTCCGCAGAAAGGTAGTGTTTGGAAAAAAGCACCATCTTTTATTACTGAAGAAAGGTTTTTATAAACATCTAGCGCATGACGCACAATGCTAGCATGAGTATGTAAGACGAACTTAGGAGCTTTAGTTGTGCCAGAGGTTGTAAAAATATTGCAGCCAAGATTGGCGCCGCTGCAATCACCAGCAAACGCTTCGCTCTTAACTAATTGTGTGTAATCGATTATTTGCTTTGACTGTAACAAAGGGGGTAAATCTTGTATCGCATCTTCCTCACTGTACAGAATTAGAGATTCAAGGTGGGAGAATACGCTTTCATCAATTTCAGCAAGAATCTTGAGGAAATCTAAGTTTCGAAATCCGGGCCATAGAATGAGAGTCTTAGCGCGGGATCTAGAAAGTATGTCTGCGATTTCAGAGCTGCGAAATCGTGTGTTCACGGCTACTGCTATCGCGCCGAGCTGGGCGCACGCAAGATAAAGAACTACATAGGCCGGACAGTTAGGCAGCCAGAACGCTACTCTGTCATTTTTTTTTATACCAATCTCTGAAAGACCTTTCGCGGTTCGTAATGAAAGATCTTGTAATTCTCTAAAACTAATTTCTTCTTGTTGGTAAATTAAGGCTGAAGAATTGGGGTGTTGGGCTGCACTACTTTTTATCAGTTGAGGGATGGTCTCTATATTCATGTCTTAAAATCTTAACTGTCTTGGTGATCAAACCCTTAAGTTAAGTCCTTCATTCATAAATAACTATGGAAATAAGAGGTTTTTAACGACCAGTACCTTATCAAAAGATGTGAGCTTGAAATACCCCGTTCGAATATTTTTTCTATCAGCGGCGATTGAAAACCGCCGGTCTCTTCTCGCGGAATGCGGCCACACCCTCAGCGGCATCTTCACTCTTCCCCACCTCTATTACATGGTCTCGCTCTAGAGCCAGACCTTCGTCGCTAAGAGTGGCCTGTGCGGCAGCTGCACATTCGCGGATGCTGTTGATAGCGATCTTGCTGTACTGGTTGATCGACGCTAAATAGTCTACAGCCTGGTTCAGCAGTGGGGTCTCATTGTCGGCGATGCGATTGATCAGGCCCATCAGTAAGGCCTCGTCACTCGCTACCGCTCGCCCCGTTAGCATCATGTCCAGTGCGCGGGAGGGACCGACTACGGCGGGCAGTAGCTGCGTGCCGGCGTAGCCGGGTATCAATCCGATTTTCACCTCCGGCAGGGAGCAGGCCGCGTGGGGTGCCGCGATGCGGAACACGCAGGCCAGTGCTAGTTCTAGGCCGCCGCCATAGGCGAGGCCATTGAGCGCGGCGATGCTGATGAAGGGCGCCCTATGCAGGCGCACGAGTAGGTCGCGGGCGCGGTCGGACTTAGTACGAATCTCATCCTCGCTTAGGCTCTCGCGTTCGAATAGGTCGGTGCCGGCGCAGAAGGCGCGCTCGCCGCTGCCGGTAATGATCAGGCCTCGATTGTCTGACTGCTGTTCTAACTGTTCGATACAGTCGGTTAAGCCGTCTAAGACCTCGCCGGTGATCGCATTCAGACGCGCAGGGCGAGTGATAGTGAAGATAATATGATCATCATGTTGGTCGATCTGGCAGGGGCTGTCGGTCAATACTATTACCTCATGGCGCGGGCGAGTTGGTCTGTCTATACAACCCTCTGACAATAAAAGATTAACATCGCTTCACCTTCCATTAATTCTACAGGCGATGTTACTAAGTTTTCCTACTCGAAAAATATTTGAACCACCGCCCAATTCAAGCTTTTAGAGAATGCTGTTTTCAGCGTGGCCTTCCTTTTCTGTTTGATTGTTATGTTGTAGATCGTACTTTAAAAAATACTCTTAGCCAATGATTGCTTTCTGCAAATCACGAGCGATTTATTCGTCGCCCAGACCGAGCACGACCAGAGCGTTGCCAGCAATGTGAAGGTTATAACCGTAACCTGCGTTGACGTACATCAACCCATGGGCGATCAGTACACCACCGCCACTAAATGATCCGCCGGTTGCCTCCTCACCCGATACGGTTTGATACGTGCCCAGTAGGTTCTTTTCCCAAAGCACGGTTCCATCCTCGCGTGAATAAATCCGAACTCGTCCGTCGAGATGACCGGCGATGACGGCACCAGGAATTGCTGTGATAGCTTGTGAAACTCCAGGGGTACAAAAGGGCATATCATTGCAAACATCGGTTGGCGCTGGTGCCGACCAGATGATTTCGCCGGTCCCTGCATTCACCGAATACACACCTGGTTTTGCGGGCGTCTCCCATTTGTAGCGCAGTTCGTCGTTGACAAAGTTAAGGTCGTTAATGGGTACGTAGAGGCTGTCGCCCTCTGCGGCGATGCCAAAATGCACTCCACCTTGGATGCCGCCACGACCTACGGCAGTTCGCCACAACGTCTCACCTGAATCAGGATCAATGCCCATCGCGTGACCAGATTTTTGGCCACCAACAACAATGTCGCTGCCATCGGGTAAGGTCACAAGTATTGGGTGTGAGCCAAAATCGTAATCAGGGCCATCTTCCTCCGGACAGTTCGCATTATCGATTCCGGGGAAGCCGAGAAAGCATGCCGTGTTCCATGCATCGTTTTGCGTCTGTTGGGCCACCCAAATTTTTTCACCGGTCTGCAAATCGAAAGCGATTATTGCATCTGAATTACCGTCGGCAGGCGATGAATAGTTTTCACCAGTACCTACATAAACTTGGCCGCGTTTGCTATCGATCGTTGGGCTAGACCAAATGGGCGCCCCAGAGGGTGCAAGAATATTTGTTCCTTTAATTGTTTGGCCAGCTACTTCGGGAAGTTTTTCGATAGTGTAGGACTTCCACTGCTGTTCGCCAGTAGCGGCATCGAGTGACAACAACGCGCCTCGAAATGTGCAGCATTCGTAATCGGCGTTGCCGGCAGCCACAACCTCCATAGAAGAAACGGGGACATACAATCGTCCATCATAAATCGAGGGAGTGCCGGTCATGGTTGCGTCGCGGTGATCATCAACTCGAACTTTCCAACGTAGTTCGCCGGTTCTTGCACTAACCGCATACACATTGGCAATCACATCACCGAAGAAAATCAACGGGTCGATTGAACTGTCACCTGCAGACCACGGACTGATCGATACACCGGTGCGTATTTCGGCCGTGGCATTAAACGTCCAGCGTAAGCAGCCCGTTTGTGCGTCTAAGGCCCAAACGGTGCCGTCCTGGCTGCCCATGTAGATTCCACCAGCACCGTAGACCGGTTCCGAACGCGCCTGAATTGAATTGGGATAGGCGAACGACCATTTTACTTCGAGTCTATGGATGTTCTTGGCGGTGAGCCCCCCGGTCTCACCGGGCTGAAAACGGGTGTTCTGCAGGTCGACGCCAAATCCACGGGAAACAGGTGGTAGCGAAGAATCGAAGCTGTGGTCAGCATCGCATATGGGAGGTAAGGCAGGCTCGACCATATCGGCCAAAGATTTCCCGCTGAGATATTCTGCAACGGCGATTCGATCAATTGAGGACAGTGCACTTGCCTGTTCTCTCATCGCGCCGTCATTGAGAACGGCGAGTATATTCTTAGGTCCCAAAGCACCGAGAAACGTGCGGCTGGGCGCCTTATAGAATGGTTCGTCGTGACAATTAGCACAGCTAGCCGCGTACAGTGCTTCGCCAGGATGTGGTTCGACAACGTCTTGAGCTGAGGAATAAGCTAGCCCGCCAAATATCAAGAACACGCTAGTAAACAGCTTGTTAAAAAATCTACTTTTCATCTGCCGGTCTCTTTTATTTTAATCGTGTTCTCTCTGGTAAGATTTAATTCAACGATGATCTCGCCGTTGCCATTAAAGTCCTGCAGATCCACAACAGCTTTGAGACCCAAGGCTGTGCTCGAGTAGATGCTTTTGTTTCTATTCAGAGTGGTTTCTCCAGGCAGGCAGACGGGGTCAGAGCTTTTCGAATTCCAGTTCGGGGAATCCCTGCTCGGTCGACCGGTCCAGCTCGTCGTAATAGTTGTTTGCGCCGCCGAAGTAGATCAGTACTCGCGACTTCTTGTCTGCGAGATTAGCTCCCATCATCCAGGAATGGACTTCGTCGCCACGGGCCATTAAGGTCTGGGCGTGGATATCGGCGACTGCGGCCGACCACTCATCTTCCGCTTCCTTGCGAGGTTTAAAGACGTCATAACCTCCTGCCTCCATCTTGCGAATACAGTTAGCGATCCAGATTGCATTCTGTGAGATTGACGTGGGCAAATTGGCAAACGGCGCCTGCGGGCCGGTAATCGTAAACAGGTTTGGAAAATCTGAAACACATACGCCCATAATGGAGTGCGATTGATCCTTCCATTTATCACTCAGGCTGATACCAGACTCTCCGCGGATAGGAAATGCTTCTAGCGCACCGGTGTACGCCTGGAAGCCGGTGGCCATTACGATGATGTCAAATTCGTAGTGATTGTTTGCGGTGCGGATACCAGTCTCGGTTATCTCTTCTAGCGGTTCGCGATTCTTGATGTCCACTACATGCACATTGTTTCGACTGAAGGCTTCGAGGTAGTCGTGATCGAGCGGTGGACGCTTAGCAAACAGCGGGTAATCGCCCAGCTTCGGGACGAGGATATCGGCGACTTCTGGATCTTCGATGCGTTCACGCATCTTTCGAATGATAAAATCTGAAGCCATACGATTGGCCTCCGGCGAAGCCAAGAGATCATCGAAGGTCTCAAACACCCAGCGGAAACTACCGTTCCAGTTTTCTTCAAAGATTCGCTCACACTCCTCCGGTGAGGTGTCCATCGCCATGCGTCCATTCGCGGAGCCGAACGCCATCCCAAATCCATGATTACGGCACATGGCGACGATCTCGTCGTAATGGTCTTTGATTTCTTTCTCCCACTCCGGGGTCATGGGCTTCTGCACTGCAGGAAGAATAAAATTGGCCGTGCGATGAAACACAGTGACCTCGGCAGCATCTTCTGCCATGGCAGGCACCATCTGCACCGTGGTTGCGCCGGCACCGATGATGCCGACCCGCTTTCCTTTGTACTCCAGCCCTTCGGGCCAGCGCGCCGAGTGGAAAATGGGCCCCTTGAAGCTGTTCATGCCCTTAATTTCGGGTATCACGGGATGGGAAATCATACCCATGCTGCTGACAAAATACTTACAGGTGAAGGTATCACCACTGCCCGTGGTGACTTTCCAAATACCTTGGTCCTTCTGATAATCCGCCGCGACGATTTCCGTGTTGAGTTGGATGTGCGGCCACATATCGCAGCGGTCTGCCACGAAGTGCATGTAGGCGTGGGTTTCTTTCTGATCCGGGTAGCGCTGAGTCCACTTCCATTCCTGCAGAAGTTCTTTTGAGAACATCAGGCAGTAGTAATAGCTTTCGCTGTCGGTCATCGCTCCCGGATAGCGGTTCCAGGTCCAGGTACCACCGATATCTGAAGCGCGGTCAAAAACCCGGATACTCATTCCGGCTTCGCGTAAATAGTGGACCAAGGCTAGTCCGGCGAATCCGGCGCCAACGCTGATGACGTCAAAGTCAGGCTTTTGCTTTTGATCCATGGGGAATCACCTCGGTTTTCTAGTGTTGTGGCTTATTTTTTTTAAGGGTTAAGATTTAGAAAAAATCTAATCTCTCGCAGGAAATATTAACAGGGATCAAACTGAGAACTGCTCGCAACATAATCTTTTATCATGACCCGCTAAGGAAATGACCATATTTGCGCATCGCGGCCTCGTATTGTGCGGGGATGTGATAGCTGGGAAACAAATCGTTGGTCGGCTCATAGTCCCGTAATACCGCTCTTGCAACTCCAATCTTATGCACTTCAGTGGGTCCGTCAACAATGCCTAATTCGGGAATGTTCGTCCACATATTCATGAATGGCAATTCGTCTGACATGCCTAGACTACCGTGTATGTGCATAGCCCGATAAACAACATCTTGCAGTATTTTGGGAGTGGACGCTTTTATCGCTGAGATCTCCTTGCGGACTTCTCGGTTGTATTCCTTGTGCTTGTCGATAAGCCACGCCGTGTACAACACATGTAGTCGGTACTGCGTAATTTCTGTGTAGGTGTCCGCAATTTTTTCTTGAGTGAATTGTTTATTGGCGAGCAGTTCACCCTTGGTGGTTCTGCTAAGCACGCGTTCACACATCATATCCATTGCTTTCTTAAGCACGCCAACGCTGCGCATTGCATGGTGGATGCGGCCACCACCAAGGCGCGTTTGTGCAACCAGAAACCCCTTGCCTTCTTCACCCAGCAGGTTTTTAGCGGGTACGCGGCAATCAGTAAAACGCAGATAGCCATGTACGCCATCACCGGTCTCGACATACGGTCCTACGGCAGCATTGCGAAGAATTTCTAGGCCAGGTGTATCTTTTTCAATCAACAGTATTGAGGCGCCTTCGTGTATTGGGCGCTCGGGATTGGTCACTACCATCACCAGAAGAAACTCTGCGAAACGCGCATGGGATGCAAACCATTTTTCACCATTGACTACCCAGTCATCGCCTTCGCGTTTAGCGGTGCAAGTGAATTCAGCAGGATCAGCGCCAGCTTGTGGCTCGGTCATGGAGTAACAGGAGGCAATTTCCCCATCCAACAACGGCTGCAGATACTGAGTCTTTTGATGTGGTGTACCAAAATGCGCCAGAATCTCGGCATTACCGGAATCCGGGGCCTGACAGCCAAAAACACTGGGCCCGAAACGACTCCGTCCCAAAATTTCATTCATCAATCCGAGCTTTACTTGCCCATAGCCTTCGCCGCCCAGCTCTGGGCCCAGGTGGCACGCCCAAAGCTGTCGGGTCTTGACTATTTCTCGTAGCGGCGCCATCGCAGCAAAGGCCGGTGAATCAGGATCCCAGGGGTCACCTGGTCCGCGAAAAACTAGGTCAAGTGGCTCTACTTCCTCTCGAACAAATGTTTCGATCCAGTCTAGTTCGGCCTGAAAGGCCTCGTCGGTTTCAAAACTCCACAAAGAATTGGTCTCCTTTCCACGTGGTGTACACATCCTATAGATGTTGGGCCACAGTTGACTTTAATGCCATCAATCTTATACTTACTAGACGCAAACAAGCAAGTTAACCACCTCTACAATCAAGGAATTCAATGGCTAAGAAAGAAGTCTGGGTCGTCACAGGGGCTTCCCGAGGTATTGGTCTTGCCATTGCCCAACGGGTTGCCGCCGCCGGCGATTCTGTAGCACTTTTGGCCCGTGGCGATTCAGTGCATGAACTTGCCCACGAGCTTGGCAGTCATGCCTTTGGTGTGCAGGTAGATATTACTAACGAGGCTGCTGTTGAGGAAGGGGTTACTGCAGTTACGGAGCACTTTGGATCAATAACTCGCCTAGTTAATAATGCTGGATTACATCGGGGCGGGCGCCTCGGCAAGCTCGAATTGTCAGACTGGCAGGCGGTAATAAAAACAAACCTAGATGGCTCCATGCTGATGACCCGTGCATGTGAGCGGATCATGTCTGGAGGCGATTCCATTACTAACATAGGTGCTGTGGTTGGCTTTCGAGGTTTTCCTGGCGATGCAGCATATGCCGCATCTAAAGCCGGACTTGCCGGACTCACGCAAGCACTAGCCATAGAATTTGCTCCCCGAAATATCAATGTCAACTTGGTGATACCCGGTCTAGTGATGACGGAAATGACTGCAGGATTGTCGGAAAGGGCGCTGGCATCTCTTACTAGTATGGTGCCAAAGGGCCGCTGCGCAGAGCCTGATGAAATTGCTGAAGTCGTGGAATGGGTGGCACGTGCCCGCTACATGACCGGTAGTTCAGTGTCAGTTGATGGCGGATTGATGAGCACGTTTGGATCACCTGGCTAGCTTGATAAGACAACTGCAAAACTTAAGCGGCGTTTTATAGTGGGCGGGCACTATTAATACGAGAGAAACATGACTAGAACAGCAAGCAAACAAGCTTCGGTGAGGATGACACAGGCAGAACGTACTGCACTGTCTGACCAGCTCATGTTTGATGCGGCCATCGACCTAATTAATAAGCACGGAACCCAGGGCACAACCTTAAAGGACATCGGTGAACTAGCTGGTTACAGCCGCGGGCTTGCCAACAATCGCTTTGGCTCTAAAGCCAATTTCATGGGCGAGTTGTTTAGTCAGTTCGACAGTCGCTGGAAACAGCATCTGAATAAGCGGGTCGGTGACCGGAGTGGACAGAACGCTCTATTGACAGCGGCACGTGCATTGCGAGAGTTTTTGTCTCTCGAAACTAAGACTATGCGTGCGATGTATATTCTGTGGTACGAATCCCTGGGAAAGAACTCGGAGTTAAGAACCAAACTGGCAGAACATCACGATGTCTATCGCGACGATGCTCAACGCTGGATCGAAGAAGGCATAGCCGCTGGAGAAATTGATCCGAGCATCGACAGCAAACAATATGCCGTGCAGTACTGCGCTTTTATTTTCGGTTTGGTCTATCAATGGCTGGTTAGCGCCGACGCACTCGACCTCGATGCTATATTCGACGAATACGAAGCGAACACAATAAAACTTTTGAGCAAGGAGAAATAACAACTATGTCATTCCTGACACGTGAAGATAACAAGCAGGTCTATTTTGAAGACTACGGTAGTGGAGACGATGCCATCATCCTTGTGCACGGCTGGGGTATGAGTTGTCGACTTTGGGATTATTCACTGGCCACCTTATGCGACAACGGACTGCGCGTGGTAATGATCGATCACCGTGGCTGCGGACAAAGCAGCAAGGACTTCGCAGATCAGGGAATCAATGCGATCGCTGGTGATGTTGTTGCCCTGGTAGAAAACTTGGGACTCAAACGCGTTGTACTCAATGGCTGGTCAATAGGTGGTGCCGTTGTTGTAGAGGCAGCCACTAGATTGGGCGATTCTTGTGTCGGTGTTGTGTTGACCTGCGGTGCCACTCCAGCCTATCTACAAAAACCAGATTTTCCCTACGGTGGCACGGACGAGGCTCTGGCAGAAACACTGGCTGCAATGTCTGCAGACCGAATCAACTTTCTGGCCGCCTTGTCCCAGGGGGTCTGCGCATCAGAAATTAGTCAGGACCAGTTGCAGTGGATGTCGAGGATTTTTACCGAGGCTTCGCCTATGGCAGCACAGGCACTTGGAGAATTGGGCCCGCTCGACCAACGCGAGATTCTGTCTAAGCTATCGATGCCCATTCTAAGCTTTGTCGGCGCGAAGGATCTCGTAGTAGACCCGGATGTCTGTCGCAGCGTCAAAGAGAGTAACCCTGCCGCTCAGATTGTGGAAATGACAGACTCAGGCCATGCACCGTTTATTGACGAAACCGTGAAGTACAACAGTGAGCTTATTAAGTTTGGCCGCGCCTGTCTGGCCCAGTAATGAGGCAAGCCAAGTAAGGAATAGCCTAGAGTAGATGGGCAAAAGCCGTTCCACGCTATGGAACGGCTTTTTTGTTAGCTTATTTCTAAGCTCTAAGCAGAATAACCACCATCAACTGGTAATGACTGACCAGTGATATAGCCCGCGTTTTCTGAGGCTAGAAACACTACGGCGTCAGATAATTCATCTGGCGCTCCCGGTCGACCCAACGCAACCTGTTGCATCCACTGGTCTAGGATGCCGCCAGGAGGCGACTCGATCTCCTGTGAAAGCCCAACAGCAATTAAGCCTACCGCGACACAATTTGCTCTTATTCCATTCGGCCCTTCTTCGCGAGCTATCGCCGTACATAAATGTTGTACGCCTGCCTTTGGCACGGATGAAAGCGCATCAGTACTGATGTACTTATGAATAGCTGCTGTTGTAAGTGCAGTTATTGAGCCGCCTCCACCTTCTCTTAATGCCGGCACCACAGACTTTAATACATGGTAAAAGCCTTTAATGTCGGTATCCAAAGTCTTATAGACATCTTCTGGTTTCGCATCCATGAGCGGCAAGATATTCAAAAAGGGTCCGGTAGCAAACACTACTGAATGAATTCTTCCAAATTCTTTTTTCGCCGAACTAACGAATTCTTCAACATTCGCAAGATCCAAAAGATCTACGCTAGTCGCTGTTGCCTTTTGTCCATTTGCCTCGACCTTGGCGATATTGGCCTGCGCCGCCTCTTGATTATTTAAATAGGTGAAGGCAACATCTGTTCCACATTGGCTTAGTAACTCGACGATACCTGATCCTAATCCACCAGATCCACCAAACACCAAAGCCGCGCCTTTAGGAAATCTATACGTACCCATTCAAACATCCTCTCAGTAATTTATTGGAGCATAAACGATTCAAGTGAGCTGGGGGATTAATATTCTGCCCCAGTGTTAATTTTATTACAGAAAATTTGAGCTACCACTGATTCAAACATCTGGTCCGCGTAATGTCAGCCTTTTTTTAAACCGAAACGTCGCTGAGAATTCTAGAGCTAGAATTTTGTAAGCCGTCGCACACTATTTAAACGAGATTGTATTCGATGACCAAAGATTCCCAAACCATGTTATGTTGCATTAACTGATTTTTATTTATTTTTTCGCATCAATATTCGCTGCGAAGCCCACCATACACGTCTTCTTGGATCATGCTAGGGACGTTGTTTATCGTCACACGAGGTGACTTCTTGTGCCCGGAGAAACAGCTATGAATAGAATCAAGTGTATACACACGAGGCCATCCTTGAGTCTCAGCGTAGCCGGGTTTACGCTGCTTCTGGGCCTAATGGCGCTTGTGCCAGCCGCCTCGGCGAACGAGGCTAACCTGACTCGTTTTGGGCCGGAGACTTACGTGCTCGAGCAAGGGATACCGACTACCTATTCGGCTACATTTAGGGCCATCGACGGTCCAGCGAAGCTAGTGCTTCAGGACGAAGGCATCGACAACGCGTGGATCGAGATCAACGGCAGTAGTGTTGTCGAGTCACAGGACTTCAACGGGAACGGC
>Ga0308009_10000828_pt1 | contig 20188 bp, 26 predicted proteins | sample Neamet127_FD_203134 | JGI IMG/M metagenome (GOLD analysis project Ga0308009, IMG submission 203134) | Marine microbial communities from water near the shore, Antarctic Ocean - #127 | ecosystem: Environmental > Aquatic > Marine > Unclassified | place: Southern Ocean | collected 2014-07-24
ATAAAGATTCGTTAACTTCGCGCCACGTACCGTTGTCATTTACATAAGTAGGCATTACGAATACTTATACCAAACATCCCCGTTGCTACCACCAGATGGATTTTGGGTTGATATGGTTGCTTTGTAGTTTTGTTCACTTAAAACACCGGAGGAAGAGTTAATGGTTAAAAAAGTTGCGTTATTTGCAGTGTTTTTAAATTGAACGTTATCGCACTGTATTACTATTACGCCTGTACCATTCTTAATATAACTATTAGAGCTGTCGTGAAAAAACTCAAAATCCTGACTGTTGCCAGCACGCAGCCTAACATTATCATTTAAATCTAAATTACCGGACAACGTACCACCAGCTAGTGGAAGTTTACTAGTAAGTTGAGTTTGTATATCTGAGGTAACTCCGTCTAAGTGTTCAAATTCAGTGTTATTTACTGAACCATCTGCAATTTTAGTTACGTCAGTTACCGGAGTATTATAACGTCTTGATTCATATGTTGCCATATTATTTCTCCGTTATTTTCCAGCCGTAGGTTGCTCCTGTGTATGCTAAAGTAAAACCAGCACCCCCGGTTGAAACTGTTCCGTTAGCTGTTGATCCAAAAACTTTTAAACTATTTGGGTTTAATGTTAGTGCGTTGGTACCAAAATTATCAGCAATATCTAAAAAAGAAATTTCATCACCGGTTGCTGGTGCTGCTGGTAAAGTTAAAGTTATTGCGTTTGATGATGTGTTAACAAATAGTTTTTGACCACTAAATACATTATCAGTCGCTGCAGTAATTGTTCTCCAACTTGATGAACCACCACCGCCACCAGAATTAATAGTAAACCAAGCAGTGCCATTAGTTGCTAAGATAGCACGGCCACCTGCAGCAATAATGTCTGAAGATGCTCCACCTTCTAGTTTAAATTGTATTGTACCTGAAGCAGTACCATCATTAATTACAATATAGATTCTATCGTATTGTCCACTATTTACTAATGGTTGTTGAATAATTTTTGCTGTAGTAAAAGAATGAAATCTAATTGCTGCTTGTCTAACTTCATTATTAGCTTGTGTTACCGGACCTTGGGCTGAAGTTAAAGTATAAGTACCGCCTGCTGCTGATAAACTTTTATCGTAAACTGCTGAGATTGCTTCATCAAAAATATTAGTAAAGTTGTTATTTGTAGTATTACCCCAAGAGTTGGCTTGTTCACCTGAACCAATAAGTTCTGTTCTTAACCTGTTTGAATAACTTGACGCCATTTTATGCTACCTCTTGTGCTGGGTTTATTGACCCAGCTCCTGTTGTTGAAACTTCGGTCCAACTAGAACCACCGCTTCCTACTATTGAAACGTCACTCCAAGTATTACCACCAGTAGTTGTATCATCAACTACGTTCCAAGTAAAGACAGAAAGTGGATTTCCGACTAATTCTAATAATACTCCGGTTGGAATAATATCAATATTACTTGCTAAGGTTACACTATTTACCGTTAAATTCATAGCATTACCTGCTACGTTTACTGCTACTTCAGGTATAGCATTACCTAGTGATAAACTTAATGTTACTCCAGAAACATTAACTACATTATTTTGCTGCAGTTCAACTGAATTAACCACTAAGTTCATTAGGTTACCTGTGGCATTAACTGAAGTAAGTGCATCAACTGCTACGCCACTAGTAGCTAAATTTATGGATTGTCCTGTAGCATTTGCTACACTAGCAGTGTCTAATACTACGCCACTAGTAGCTAAATTTATGGATTGTCCTGTAGCATTTATAGTTTGAAATTGTGCTGGAACTACCGTGCCAACAGCAGAAGTTAAAGTAGTTCCGGTAACAGTTATATTATCTACATCAATATTTACTTCAACACTACCAACTGCAGACGTTATCGCATTACTAGCAATGGTTGGAGCAAGTTGTGGTATTACTGAGTTGAGTGTAAGGTCTATTTCAGTACCATTAACGTGGTGACGACCTTCAATACTAAATGTGTTAGAAAGAGTAAGGGTTAAACTAACGCCAGAAAGAGTAATTACAGAATCTGTGCCTCCTTCGCCGGTCGCACTGAAAGGTGCTGCAGCAAAGGAATTAAAGCCAAACATTATTTATCCTTTTTCTTGTCGTCTAATTCTTTAATTGCTTCAATTAAAAGAGGGACAAGTTTTTCATACCAAACAGTTATGTATTTGTCATCAATAGGAGCAGTGGTAACTACTTCAGGTAAAACTGCTTCTACCTCTCTAGCGTTTACCCCTACTTGTCTTTTGTTATTATCATAGCCAAGTGTTTTAGCTAAAGCGTTTTCTTTAAAATAATAACCAGATAATTGTTTTACTTTAGATAAAGCGTTATCAATTTTTCCTTCAAAATCTTTTAAAAGAGGGTCGGAATAGTAAGCGGTAATGTTATTGGTCGCACGAATTTCTCCCGTGGTTCCTGATGCGCCAGTACCTATACCTAAACTATTTACTTGTGCATTTGAGTTAGTACTAAAGCCACCAGTTGGGCCGGTTGGGCCGGTTGGTCCTGTCCCACCACCTGGTCCAGTAGGTCCAGTAGGTCCTGTTCCACCACCTGGTCCTGGAGGGCCGGTTGGTCCTGTTCCACCACCTGGTCCTGGAGGTCCACCTGGTCCTGTTGGTCCTGTTCCGCCACCTGGTCCAGTAGGTCCGTTAGGTCCATTAGGTCCGTTAGGTCCTGTCGGTCCTGTCGGTCCGGTTGGTCCTTGTAAAGCTAAATTTGTAATAGTTGATTTTTCCCAAGAACTTGCAGTTACATCATAATAAGGAACTAAATCAGAAGCTGCTGCGTCTGTGCCTGTTGAAAATGCTGTAAGAGCAGAACCAACATTTGCAGCATCGGTTACATCTGCGCTAGCTTCTACTCCATCTAGTTTAGTCCCGTCTGTTGCAACGTCGCGACCATCAAATGTACTGTTAGTTGTAATAGCCCCTGTCATTGCCCCACCAGCTTTTGGTAAAGCAGCATCTGCAGTAACACCATCAGCCGCTACATCACGACCATCTACTGTACCCGTAACAACTAAGGCTCCGGTCAGGGTCGCCCCGGCCGCAGAAGTTTCGAATTTCTTTGAGTTATTGTGATAAAGGTCTACTGCACCACCATCGACTGCATTAATTAATGTATTATTACCATTACCACTTTGTACTTCTAAATTATTAGTTCTGGCTTTTAAATTTCCAGTACCAGTATCGGTAATATAAGAATGACTTCCGTCGTGATAAATTTCTAAATCACCAGAGTTACCCACTACTATTTTATGGTTATCTGGAAATTCTGTGTTGTTGCTAAAGTTTTTAAATATAGCTCTATTAGCTGGTTGTGTGACAAATACATTTTTTGTACCTGCTCCGAAGTTAACTAGGTTATTACCATTAGAACTAGAATAAGTTGCTGTACGTGAAAGGGTCTGACCGGATTGTGAATACGTACCGTGACCTACTTCAAAGTCAGCACCACCATCAGCTTCAATAGTATAGTAAACGGTATTAGCATTACCTATACCTGATTGAAAACCTTGAAAACCTTGAACTGCACCTGCTAGGGTAATAGTTCCTGTACCTGTAGTGGTACTTGTTTCTTTGACTCTATCATTAAGAACAAGGGGCATTTTAAATCCTTATCCTAATCTGATGATCTCTGATCCACCACCCTTAGTCGGGAATTGAACTGTAAAGGTTCCGTTAGTTGCGGTAAAGTTACCACCAAAAGCTAAAACTACTACAGCATTGTTAGTTGGTTTACCTCCGTCTTGTCTGTAAATTAAACCACCATTTGCTGTGAAAGAAGCTGAAGTCCATTGTACATTATCAAAATCTACAAAAGCTGTTGTTACACTTGCGCCACCAGTTACTGTTGGGTTTGCTGCTGGTTTACCACCTGCACCATATGCAGTTCCGGCTGTATTTGCAATTTCGTTTGCTGTTGAATAAGCTGTTGTAGTTGCACCTAGACTTGCAGAAGAAGTATATAACGCTAAGTAATATGCCGCTGTACCGCCGCCTTGTGCTGCGCTAATAAAATTGTGATTACCTTTAAGTAATTCTTGTTTAAAGACATTGGCTACTGCCTGTACTATTGCCATAATTTTTTCTCCTATTAAGGGTTTTGAGAAGGTATTGGTATTCTTAAACTACCGTCCCTATACTCGTCTCTTCGTTTTTTACCTAATTGTTCTTGAGCAAGTTCTGTGAGCGCTTGTGAAAAAGATTGCTCATAAACTTGTAAATCTTGTGGAGCTTTCAAAAACTTAAATGCTTCACATAAGCAGGCATATAATATAACCCGTGGAGCATTTACGCTTAACCACGTAGAGGTATTACTGGAACTTAAGCCTGTTGGTTTTTTAATAATTCCTATCTCAAATTTATACACTGCATTTGGAGTTGGCGCAATAGCTATTTGCCCCATATCCCAAGTAGAGTAATATCTTGGTTTAGCCGCGGACCCCGTTTCTGGAGTCGGGTAGTATTCGTTTAAAAAGTCCACGTCAACACGGACTAATTCGTGACGTTCCCTGGTCCCCGAATCGGTGTATAAAGTCACGTATCTAATACTAGCTATATCACTAATAGTTGGTTTAGTAACGTCAGTAGTACTATAACCTGGTAACAATACAAATCTGTTATTGGCGGCTGTACTACCATTTAAATATTCTTTTTGATTGTCTAATTCTATACTTCTAAATATACGATGTTCAGCGTGTTCTATAATATCATTAAGAATAGTATCTGTAAGCACCGCCGAATCGGTTTCACAATAATCAAGTACTTGTTGTTTTAATTCTGCATATGTGCTCATATTGATATTAAAGTAATATTCATATTACCTCCTCCAAAATCTTTTATACCACCACTTTCAAAGTATTTAAAGCCTTTACCGCCGGCACCTTCAAATTGATTTATATACGTGGTTCTATCATCAATTAATAATTTATTAGCTCCTCCAAAAGGAGATTTATCAAAGTTACTTGCATAGTTTGTAGTTCTAGGGGCTCTACCAATACCTGAACCAGGTGTCCCAAAGTAAGTAGTTATCCAAGCATTTTTTTGTGCAATAATATTCGCAGAAGTAGCTGTAGATAAAACATCCCAATTACCATTTTTAGCAATTACTAAATCAATTAAGGCATTGGCCTCCGCTCTTACTGCAAGATTAGCAAAATAATTAGTTGGTGCTGCAGCGATTGCTTGGAATTCAATTGTAGGACTTAAATCATACCAGTCTGGTCCAGGAGGTAATAAACCAATTGAAGTAGCATAGGTAGCAACAGCTTGATAGTATTCTGCTAATACTCCATCCATATCTACATAAACAGTTGTAGTACCAGGAGTAGCATTTGAATTTAACCAAGCTGTGATTTGGTCGTTAGAATTAAATTTAAAAGTATTTGGTGTTACTGAAAGAATAGTATGTCCCAATGCAATATTAATATCATCATCTTCTATGTGAGAAACTTCTGGATAGGTAGGAAAGAAAGAAACAGCCCCCGCTATTCTAACAACACTACCTACTTTAAAACCGTGTCCTGGTAAAGTAACTGTAATTTCTTCACTATCAGTTGGACCAGCTTGTAAAGCGTTTAATGTCCCAAGCTGTGGCACCGGTGGCTCAGTTCTATCTGGTCGAGCATTTCTTAAACTTTGAGCATCACCTCTATGTGATCTAGGTTGAAGTTGTGGATGTTTTTTTTCAAATTCACTAATATGAACAAATGATCCATTCCATTCTGTTACCATTTCTTGATACGGAAAAGCCATACCACTTCTATCAGAAATAGCTAGTGCATTTTTACCTGTAGAAAAACTAGACATTTGGATAATACGCCGCCGGAGTTATATGAGTTGATGTAGAAGAACCATCTTCTGTTAATGCTCTATTAAGTTCATCTTCGTAATACATTTTTAAAGACTGTGATAACTGCGGTGCAACTTTTTGTGATAAATAAAAAGCTAAACCCGAAACCATACACGGAACAAAACGATAAGGAACGTCTGCATTATTGCTGTAACCTCCAGCATCTTGGATTCTTTTAACATAAAAAAGTGTAATATCACTTGCAGCAGCAGTTGCGTCTGGAGTTGGATATATAACAATATTTATTTTGTCATTAAATCTTTGTACATAGTATTGAGACGGCTGTGATTTGGTAAGTTTATTGGCTAAACTACTGTATGTACTTCGATCTATTTTAGTTAAAGAAGAATCTGATTGATTTGTTGTACCTCTATTTTGTCTATAGGCAGCTTCAAGAATATCGTCTACACCATAAATACCATTAGGATTGGAGGTTGAGCTGGTACCATCATCAGTAGATCTGAAAAAACTATATTCAGACTGACCCTCAATTAAATCTAAATTGGTATTACCTATTTCCCAATAGTGCAATCCTCTATTACCCCATTCTTGAAACATTACATTTAAAGAACGTCTTGCTGATTTTAATTGATAACCACTAACAGCATCTAAGCCTACACGATTATAGGCTTCCTCAATAATATCATCTATTAAAAAACCACTTTCAAAAGTAGTTGTTCCTGATGTTGTCATCGAATCTCCTAGTTAAACGTTATTGTAACGCTAGGTGCATTAGTTATGACCGCCCAAACACCGTTCTTAAATCTAATACCACTACCTGGAACATAAACACTTAGTCCTTCTGTGCCAAATTCAAACTTGTGAGCAGTTCCGGCTGCAGCAGTTGCGTTATCATATAAAACAATAACTGCGTTAGCAATTCCTTCTGCTTGTATAGATGTAATTCTACACGGACCCTCTACTAAGTTTCCTGTACTAGCTCTCTGCGAGGTTCTTTGATCTGATGAAAATGAACTACCGCCCATAATATTAATCTCCTAAATATGTGGGGCCGAAGCCCCACGTTAATTATTTATTTACGCTGTTGCTGAGTCTTGCAAATTATTTGCTTGGACATACGTAATTGTTACACTAGCTTGACCTGCAGTTGATGTTGTTCCTACTGTTATAAGAGTAGCAGTCACTTGCGTATCTTCGTTAACACGATCCATATTATCAAGAGCAGAAACTTGTTGTGTGTGTTCTGCTGCAACTTTAGCGTTTTGAGCCGCAGTATAAAAAGCTGCTGTTGCTCCACCTGAATCAGTTTTACCAACCGACATAGTCGCACTAGTTCCTGCGTTACTACCTATTGCAAAACGCATTAGTACTTCTACTATCTGTGAATTCTTAGGTATTACAGCTACGTTGTAAGTATTTGTTCCAGCTGCGACTGCTGGGTCAATCAGAATTGATTGAGACATTACTACTTGTCCTGTATTTTTTACGTTTGTGCCGAGTGTACTACCCGACGTGTCTTTGATTGTTCCGGCTTTAATAGGACCGGAAAAAGTTGTTGAAGCCATAATTTTTCTCCTAGTTGTTTAGTGTAGTCTCTAGGCCGTCGTCTGAGTACGTCTACACCAAAGGGTTATCTCAGTTTATTAGAATGAAGTATACGCTTTTAAATAATAATATGCAAATAAAAAGGGGCCCGAAGGCCCCTTAATATAAAGTCTTAATCTAATGATTAAGCACCTGGAGATCCGAAGATACCTCTAGGATCAGACCAACCGAAGCTGTATCTTTCTCTAGCTTTATATCTCATATTGCCAGTTTCAAAATCGCCTTCCATAGCAGTTTTGATTGGCGCACGAACCATATGCTTCATACCATTAGGAACATCTGTTTTGATAAAGAACGCATCGTCATCATTTAAGAAGTTATTCACAGCATAACCCTGTGGAATCATTCCCATATTTTTCATTGCGTTTGCATCATTATCAGCAGTTCCAACACGTAGTGCAGATTTCATAATTCGCTCAGCAGCAAATTGAAGCTTAGAAGGTATAATTAGTTTCATACCTTTAGCAGCAATTTTTAAGCCACGCTCATCAGTCATCTTAGCAATGTCAATCAAACAGCTCTCTAAAGAAGTTTCAGAAAGGTCAGCAGATACTAACAATTCATTAATGAAATTTCCAGCGATTGTTGGATGACCAGCAGCTCTAGCAGCGGTTTGACCAGAGAATAATGGTTGACCATCTCCTCCAGTTACACCAGCAGTGAAGCCGTTGTTTAAAACGTCAGCAGCTTTAATCTGCTTAGTTTGTGCCATAGATCTTGCTAGTGCTTTAGTGTAACGTGCAGATAATTTATCATACAAGTTATCTTCCACTGACTCTTCCGTTAAGCTAAATGCTAACGCAATTGTTTCGTGTTGATATCTCGCAGTAAACGTTTCTTGCGCGTTATCGTAAACCACAGCAGCACCCTCGGATTTTACTCCGGCAGTGTCGAAACCAGATAACATTACTTCTTCTTCAAAAGCTCTGTCACTGTTCTCTGTGTCGAAAATCTCCGTATGTTGATTTTCGTAGTTTTTGTACTCAAGTCCAAATAATGCATTTAGACCTGGCTCTAGCTCTTTTGCTAGTTGTTGTCTTGATATAGCCATTTTTTAAATCCTCCTGCTATTATTTAAATTTGTGTTCGTTGATAGTAACATTGTAAATAATATTGTTTGAGCCAACTGAATTACGACCTTCTTTAGTAGAGAAGCTGTTAATTCTTAAGTTAGCACCAGTTCCAATATTACTTGAATCAAGTTCTGTCACCGATACACCGGTTGATGAGTTTCCTGTTCCTAGCGTAACATCAGCTGTTTTACTGATATCAGCCTGGTCAGAAGCGCCGTCGCCTTGTATTTCGAAACGTTGGTACGGATCGTCATATACAAAGACAGTAGCTTTCTGTGAAGCAGGTCTTGTGTTTTTGAAAGTTGGTTTCCCAGTAGCGTCGTCGAAGTTACTTCCCCAAATCACACCTATAGCGTTGGTAGCATCTGTGCCACCACCAGCAATTGCGAACAGTTGAACGTCACCTGCAGCTTCAACGATTTTCACGATGTCACCTTGGAACATTTCCACTGCGTAGTTTGCAAGTGCTTTATAAGAGTTCATTGCTGGAGAAGTTCCACCGCCGAGTTTACCAATTGGGTTGAAACCAAAAGGGGCATCATTATTTGCCATATTGTTTTCCTCCTTAAAAGGGTTAAGTTATTTTATTAATCTGGAGGGTAAAGATAACGAAATTGTTATTTTTTAGTACCACCAAAAGTTACACGAGTCTGCCGCTCTTGATTGATTGGCATACTTGGGTGCTGTTCTTTTAAGACATCGTTTTCTAAAGCCTCGTTTGCATCTGCGCCTTTTTGCGCAAAGTAAGCTTCACGAGATTTTGCGAGCTCTTCAGATATCCTTGCCAGCACAAGGCCGCCAACTCCGATTACTCCCTGATATTTACCTGATTCGACACTTGGGAAATCAAAATCTGGATATTCATCGGCTCTCACCAATTCCCATCCTGTTCTTAATTTGCCCATCATATTCTGTTGGTCGTCAAAGCCCATACTTTCGGCTCTTAACCAACGGTGCCTGTAACCGTCTGGTGCAGGGGGTGCATCTAGTGCTGATGGTGGAGACCAAACTTTAGGTTGTTCTTGTTTAACCCTAGTTTCGCTCACGCGGGAAGTTTTAACAGTAGTTTCTGTTTTATTTTTATTCATATGCTTATACCTCCTTTAGCGATAGTTGTTTCGCATACTCTTCGAGTGGCACACCTAATCTTTTAGAAATAGCGACTTGCGAAGGTGTGAGTTTCACAGTCTTTCTGCGTCCATTATTTACTGCCGGACGACGGGCACTTGCTACATTTTGCACTGGTGCATTAGTAGATTTTTCTACATTACCAAATTTCTGTGGAAATGCAACCCTTATTCTCTTATCTACTTCTTTATAGTATTCTTGAGATTGAGGATCATAACCTTCTTCTTCAACTAGGTTTTTATGTATGTCAAATGCAGTGTATGTCATTGCATTATTAGTACCAAACCATTTGTTTTTTGAGGCCCAGTCTTCTGCTTTTGGATCAAGGTCTCTACCTGCTTGGGCAACTTCACCTGGCGATGGTAGATCACTTGCTGCTTGAGCTAAGTTCTCTGTTCTAGCTGGTCTTGCTGCTCTTTGTTCTTGTGCAGAGTTAATTTGTTTTAACCTAGCTTCTTCCATTGACATTTGTGCAATAGCTCTTTGTGCTTCGATTTGTGCGTCAACATCTTGGTTTTCAATAGCTGCTTTATAAGCAAGTTTTGCAGCATCCATACCATTATTAACTTTAGCTTCTAATTCTTTAGTATAATTAGTTCCTAGATGTTCGTATTGGTTTCGAATTCTCTGCGTTTGTTGATTAGCTTGTTGTGCGAATTTAATAGCTTCTTCTTTTTGTCTTTCAGCTTCACGCATTTTACGTGTAAGTTTTGCTATTCGTTTTTGTACGCCGTCGGAATATTCTTCAAGTTCTTCTTGGGGTTTAGTTTCTGGAACAGAAGACTGCTCAGTTGATTCCGTAGCTGTGTCCGTGGACTCATTACTGTTTTCACTAACTTCTTCGACATTTATTTTCTCCTCATCAAAAGATTGTTCCGGTGCTGGTGCATCCAGATCAATTTCTGTTTCTATTTCATCGTTGTCTCCAACGTCTATCTTATCTTCTAGCATAGTTTTTCTCCTCTATGTTTTTACATTGCGTGCAAGATATTTTCAGGATCATCTATAGTCCCTAATATCTCATCATCGTTTAACATTCTTATCTCTCCACCATCAATTTCCATACGTGATCCTGCATATCGTGCAAAAAGCACCCAGTCTTTTTCTTTGCACCACGGACCGGTAGGATATCTATCTTTGTCTGCGTAACAAAGATCACCCATCTTTAACACATAACCAACTTGCGTTGCTATACGTGCTTTATCCAATGTTTCTTGTGCAATAATGATTCCGCCTTTAGTTTCTTCTTTAACTTGAAAAGGCATAACAAGTATACGCCAACCAGTAGGGGTGGGTAATTTTTCTAAACTTGTTGAGGTTGTTTCTTTTTTAACTTCTTTATCTTCAGCTTTGTATTTAGCTTCTAATGGATGTAACTTTTCCGTTTTCGTCATCGTCATTTGGCTCCTTAGGGTTTAGCAGGTTAGAGAGTTCCTGTTTTATTGTATCCATCGAATGGATCTTACCGCAAATATAACTATATTTGCTCATATTGTCAACACCTCCGCTCATTAGTGTTTGAGCACAATCATCGATACTTTTTTCTAGATGTCTTTGTAATTTATAAATTACGTTTACCGGGTCGTTATCTTGCATTTATCGGGTTCTCCTAATGAAGTCCAAAACTCGTCTAGAGCATTGGGCTTTTCTTGTTTACAACATTCCCCCGATTGTTCTTTGTCTTTAGTGTGTTCTTTACACTTATCTTGTTCTTGCATTTTCGTTCCTCCCTTTGTCTAATAGATTCTTGGTATGAAAGTTCTAGTAGTTTATTCTCGTTGTCCCAATATTCGTGGAACTTCACTTCTTCTTCATAATATCGGCTGTTTTAAGTCCATATATTGATGCGACCACGCCAATAAAAATTGATTGGTACCAGAAAGGCAGGCTTCCAAATTTGTCAAAAAACATATCCAATTTGAATTGAATTTCTGGATCTCCCGAGAAGACCGACCAAATTAATAATATTACTGGTGCTGAAACCAAGATTAAAACAAACTCGTCTTTATAACCTTGGTCATTGGATTGTCTTACTGACGCCTGATACTCAACTTCCCCGCTAGCCATCTTTTGAGCGTGAAGTAAAGCAGCATCAGACATAAGTATCTTAGCTTTTTGCTTGTTAGCAAATATAGCCGAACCAGTTTTTAATACTGTTGGTAAAAGGGATAACCACATTTATTTTATGAAAATATTGCGATTATGATTATAGCAACTACAACGCCAGCAATAACTTTTTTCTTAACGCTTAGTGCATTCCATTTTGCTTTTAAAGATTCAATTATTATCATTTAGATCTCCTTGTTTATTTTTTGAACTATATTACTTTTTAATTAATTTTACTACTTATTTTTAAATAAAGAACCAACACCATTGGCCATCGGTCCGCGTTCCGGGGGTAATTGACTGTGTTGTACGCGTCCACCTAAATTATAAAAATTATCATTAAATTCGTCTGAACCAACATTAAAACCACTATTATTTAAGCCCGCTGCAAAATCGGCGTTTGATATAGCAGGGTCTAAAATATGTTTTAAATAAACTTTTGGTATATCTCCCTTACCTTCTTTTCTACGCTTTTTCAAAAACTCTGCTAATTCTTCTTCTGTCATTAAAGACATTGCTTCTAAAGTTTCAAGATTAAGATCTTCTTCTCCACTTAATGTTTCCATTAATCTTCTAACAGCAATCTCTTCTGGTGCAGCATTACCTAGGTCTGCTTGATGAGTTGCTTCGTGCAAAATAGTGTCAGTAACGTTTCCACTTCTAAATTCACCTGTGTTTTTATCCACACCCAATCCTATCTTATTGTCATCAGCACTATAAAGTCCGGCGGAATTTTCTTCTGTAGGTAATTTAACTATGTTTCTATAATCAAAGGTATCGTCGCCTGAATTTAATAATTCATTATATACATTTTCTTGAGCATACAATTTGTCTCTTAAGGCTTCGTTAACATCTTTATTATTAAACTCAGAATCAGATAATTCTAATCCTGAAACAGGTGGTTGACCTTCTTGCATTATATCGGCAATCTCTAAACCTAATGGGTAAATTGTTTCACCATCTCTTTTTTCAGAATAAGGGCTTGCGTAAGTAATAGCTTGGTTGGCATCAGCGGTTGCATCATATTTAGTTAAAGGTAAAGTGTCCGTAACATAATCACCAGCAATAGTTCCTTCAATATCATCTTCCTTATACCAAGAAGGATAATCTTCAACATCAATATCTAAATTATTATTAAGCCTATCAATTTCTTTTAAACGATATAAAGAGTCATTATCAAAACCGCTTGATAACTGCATTTGCTCATACATAGTCCTGCCTACATCTCCTTCGCCTCCTGTTATATAATCTATTGTGTCGGCTCCTGGAATAGCATATTTAGTGTCGTCTGTTACTGCGGTTAATGCATCGGGTATTGCGTCGGTTTTCATTCCAGTACCAAGTAAAAAACCTGGAATCCCTCCACCAACTTGCAATCCAGTAGCCACAGAGTTATAAGCGGATGAAGCTTTGTTATTTTTTACATATTCATCAAATGCTGCACCTTCTAAAGCTTCCCCATCATTACCAACTGTATAGTTCGTAATGCTGTTAATTATATTTCGGAAATGACTGTTTTCTCCTTTTTCCGCTTCTATTCTTGCTTGATTATCTATCTCTAAATCGTTTCTAATTTGATTATCAACAACCCCTGGAGAGTAAAGATCTATATCTTCAATTTCAGTTAGTAAGTCCGAAGCAGTTTCTGTTTCTGTTTCTTCTTCGCTTTGATTAAGCAAGTTCATTAAATCTTGGTTATTTTGATTTTGCTTATTACCTGCAAACAAAGCCGCCATTGTCATTAGACCACCTATACCCCCGATGTAGTCTTCTACTGCCATTACTTATCCTTCGTTAATTTCAGTCGACATTTTACTTATACCACTTTTAGCTAAAGATACTGCCGCTCTAAGTTTTTGATGTTTGTCATTTTCTGCAATTTTAGTTTCTGTAAGATCACGTGCTTGTAATAATCTTGCACTATCCATCGCTAGATCGTTTTCGTCTTGTTCTTCACGACGTTGATTGTCTCTAGCTTTTAAATCTAGCTCACGATCCTTTAATTTTAGTAATGGATCGTTTTCTATTTGATTTAATACTTCACGTTCTGCTTTTGCATACTCTTCCATAAATTCAGCACATAGTTGGGCTTTCCTGGACTCCATAGCTACGGCCATTTGCTCAATTTGCTTCTGTACTTCCATAAATTGTGGGTTTTGTTGCATTTGTGCTGCATTTGGTCCCGCCTGTTGCATCATTTGTTGCATTTGTTGCGACATTTGCTGTGATTGTTCAATTTCTTCGGCATACTCTACTTCAATCTGTTCTCCAGACATCAAATTTATGTGTTCCATACAGTTTTGTTGTAACATACCTAGAGCTTTAGGGTTATTTCGTATCAAAGTAGTGCCCATAAACTGTAAATGTGCCCGCATATGTGCTTGGTGGTCTTGTTTTGGAAAAGCTTGAAACTTTTTACTGTTTAAACTTAAAATATTTTCACTAGCAGGGTCTAAAGGTGATGGTTGCATTGGTGGTGGTAGCAAAATGTCAATATCTTTAACTCCAAGTGCCTCATACATATGTTTGTAAGCGTGATACAGATTATGTATCTGTGGATTGGACATTGCCATTTGTAATTCTGTTTGTGCTACACTAATACGTTGTGTTTGTGAAAAGATGTTAGGATCCGCAACTGGTACGATATCAATTCTTTCATCAAAGTCACTTGCAAAGATTTCACGGTTGCCACCCACGACATCATAAGGATACTGTGGTGGTAAAGTAGTCGCAAAGCTTTTAGCTAATAACATAAACTCACATTTCATTGCGGCATATAATCGTTTGTGAATTGCTGACATAACCCGCGATCCACGTTCCAAGAGTGCAACTGTTGTGCCCACGGCTGCCGATTGATTGCCATCGCCCACTTGCATATCAGCTATGCTCGCGAACCGCTGACCGGCTTGAACTACTACACCCATTAGTTGTAATAATGTTTGTGAAGGTTCTTTAAAAGGTAGTGGCATAAAGGCATCTCTCAGGTTTCCACCTGGTGCATCAACATCACGGAACTCGCCCGGCTGCAACGGTTGAGCTTCGTCACGTACTCTAATACCACGTTGTTTGAAACCGGAAGGTAAGTTTGACAAGGTGCCGGCGTCAAGTAGTTGGCGTAAAGCAGTGGTAGCAGTTCTAGATAAACCACCAATCATATGTATTAGACCAAAGCCATAAAAGCCTAGTCCTGGTAAAAATTTAAAATGTACAAAATATTCTTGTTTCTTTTTTAATGGATCTTGCTCAAGGTAGTTTCTTCTAATAGATAAAACTTGATTTGATTCTTCGTGAATTGTTATAATGTAAGGTAAGGCAATTCCAGTTGGTAAACCTTCTTGGTCTTTATCTTCAAAACCTTTTAAATCTATTTCAGTGTGAATTTCATAAAGAGAATGTAACTCGTGGTCACCGGTTTTAACTACACCTTCGATCTCATCTTTTTTTTCTTCAATTTCACTGCTAGTACCATAACCAGCTTCACCTAGCTCTACGTCTGAATAAAAACCTACTTGTTGTTGTTTTAACAAATCATTTTTAGACATTTTGATAACGTGAATAATACAATCTGTTTCTTCTAGTGAGGTAGCATTATAACTAACTACTAAATCTTCTGCCGGTACAAACTTAGAAACTGTTCTAGCTAAGCCTGCATCAAAATAAACTTTTTTAAAAGTTGATCCAGCTAATGGTAAATTAAATAACATTTGATCAAACTCTGGCTCGTACTCTTTCATCTTAATCATCAACTGATAATTCATAAACGATTTTACACGTTCTGATTGTTTTTCAGTTTCAGGATTTATTGCACCAATAACTTGTGTTCTAACTGGTCCCGATGCGGGCAGTAACTCTTTATACGCGAGTGCTTGAAACTGAGTAACAGATTCTGCTAGTACTGGGTGTGTAGCACCAGAAGCACCTTGAAAAGGTTCTGATCTATTTTCATATTTAAAACCAAGTAAATCTAAACCTCTAGTATAAGTTTGTTCCCATTCTCTTCGACCGGATTTATAATCTTCATAAGTTTGTGTTAAGGTACTTGCAAGTAAACCAAGTTCATCTTCTTCAACAAAATCAGCTAAGTTTGCTTCGTGTGGAATTTCCTGTTCTACCGACTGGTTGGGATCAAAATCAATTTCGGCCCCACCGTCTTCTAACATTTCTATATCTATTTCTTGATTGGATGGACCTACTTCTATCGAAGGGTCTATGACGTTAACTTGTTTAGTTAAATCGTTTACATTATCAATTGCCATTATTTACCTCTAGTAATATGTTCTTTGTTGTTGTGGCAACGGTTCATCCTCATAGTCGTCTGGATGATCAACAAAGCCACCTTGTCTAAATCGCATTATCGCTTGAGTCATACTATCCACTAAGTCATCGTGTTCACCTAATGGAAATGCAGCGCACTCCTCAATCACTTCTTCAGCAAATTTAGCATCAGTTGCCCAAATCATTCCTGACTCAAACAACGGGGCTACCGAATTTACTCTAGTATGTTTATCATTTCCTCTACTCGGTGTAAAGTTAATAACTGGTATACCTAGTTTACGCAATTCATACGTTAAAGGCAAGCCTGAAGCTTTAGCTTCCACGATCACCGTTTCGGGCTTCCAGTAATCATACTGTTCTTTAGCTTTTTTACGTAATTCCGGAAACTCAAGACGTTCTTTTATAGCATCAAGCAAAATTATATTAGGGGCGCCGTCAGGGGGAGTAAACACACCCCACGTCGTAATAGCACTATAATCGGCAGTTTCTTTTTTCATAAAGGCGGTATCATATGATTGTATTACGTGTTGTAAGGGTGGAGGCTCATCTTTGTCCCACAATCGCCACCACTCCCGTTTAATAATAGAACCTTCCGCTGCCGTTGGATTCTGCTGGTATTGTGCATTCCATTTTAGTATACTTACCGATGCTTTCACTGCTTCAAGCTCTTCTAATTTCCAATACCCCGGCCACACCGGATTACCGCTTGGCAAGATTGCGGGAAATTCAATTACTTCCCACTGGTCTGCTTTTGGCTCTTTTTGTGCACGCATCAATTTACCTGTTAGATCAGCAACGTTCCAACGCGTCATCACCACTATTATCCTGCCCCCAGGTTGCAGCCTTTGCCGCGGACCAGAAGTATACCACTCATATACCCGATCGTAACTGGCCGTGTTCATTGCGTCCTGTTCCGAATGCGGGTCATCGATAATAAGTAAATCCGCACCACGGCCCGTGATACTTCCGCCAACACCAGCGGCATAATATTCACCACCTTGATCAGTTTCCCATTTACCGGCAGCTTTAGAATCTTCTTTTAGTCTAGTGTCAAAAATCTCTCTGTATTCTTCTTGTTCCATAACACCTTTGGCTTTACGACCAAACCTCACGGCTAACTCAGCGTTGTTCGTGGCTTGGATTATTTTTAAATCCGGTTTGTTGCCAATCATCCACGCTGGTAGATAGTTACTCGCGAATTCTGATTTGGTATGACGGGGTGCCATATTAATAATTAATCTTTTTAAATCACCTTGTGCCACTCGATTAAACTTCTCCGCCATAATCTTATGATGTTCGCCTTCAATAAATTCTGGCCACATATGTTTTACAAAACTTAGAAAGTCATCTTTGATTAATTGTTCTTTTTTCTTTTGTTCTAGCAATAAAGCAGATTTTAAATAATCTTTTCTAGTATCAGGAGGGAGTTGTTTTATTTGTTTTGGTGTTAGCATTTGAAAAAATTTTATAAAAAATTTTGCACTTTTATTTAATAGTGAAAATGAAAATAACACATATCTATGTCCAAATCAAACTATATATAGACATATAGGATCCCTATCTCACAAAAAGGGGGGTGGGGGAGGGTGGGCCCGCGGGGGCACAAGATATGGTATGGTACCTCTATCCGACCTACTATATATAGTATGCTAAGTTTAGAATGATTCCAAAGAGCAACACAACATATGGTATGTCCGCGCACCTCGAGCCACTACATCTTGTGTCAAGAAAAAAATAAAGTTATCCACAGGAAAAAAAAGCAACACAACATATAGTATGTATCAGGTTGAGATATACTAGATGTGTACAAAGTTATCCACAGTTATTTTTAATAATAAATAAAATAATACTTGTATAATACTATGGGATAATATAGCTTGATTATATTAACTAACTAACAGAAAGAATAAATCAAATGAGTAAAACAGGAAATTGGTTGATTGAAATGCAAGAATACGCACAGTCAACCACGAAAGAACTTTTCATAAAAGAGTATGGGGAAACTCAAGCCCACATATGGGAAGAAGTGCAAGAAGAAGCACAACTAGACTTCGAACAGTCAGAAAGAAACCTTGAGCAATTCCAAGACGCACAAGGGGAAATGGCTTTAGAAGATTGTATAAAAATAGAAGGGGGATATTAATATGTACGCACTATTACAATTAAAAAAATGGAAATTTAACACGCCTAGTATTAGCGAAGTGGTGGTTAATGAGTCATACGAGTATATCTCTGCTATGAAAATTATAAGAGATTATGAAGAAGCTAAAGATTATAATCAATATGTTGAAATTCAAAATCTTAACGAAGAAGAAGTTAACGAAAATGAATTAAAAACGTATCAAATAGTTGAGTTAGATAGTTAATAATCTTGACAGTTATGGGGATATATATATTATATTCCCATAACACAATTAGAAAGGGAAATTATGACAAGTATAATAATAAATGAGATTGCAAAAGATAATGGAATGAGTTTAATAGAAAGCCACGTTGAAAAAATGAGTTGGTTTAAAATTAAATTTTACCATAAAGGTCAAGGCAAAGAAGTCACAAGGTACGGCAATTGGGATAATAACTGTCGAGTATGGTTGACCAAAAATAATGATATAGCTATTTGTTATTTACAAGTAGATGAAAACAAAGAGCCTCAAGGCTATCGCACAGCGACAGGCGTTGTAGATATACAAGGCAAACCTAAGGAAGATTTATTCGATACCGAGCCACGAGTTTGGGATAACATATCGAGGCTAGACAGTTGAGCAAAGCAAGATTTTGCGTTGGGTGTGGTAAGAAGTACTACCCCAACGCCGAGTATAGTGGAGGCTATCCAAGTCAATGGTATGTATGGACAGAGCAAGGCTATCACAAAGACGAAACCTTTGATCCAAGCTACAAGCGATTTCATTCTAAGGGTTGTATGGAGAAGTTTCTTTCACAAAATGCACAAGCATTTGCTAATCTAGTTGACAGCATATCACATAATATGATACAAGATAATAACAATAACAATAGAGAAAGGACTACTAATGGCTAAATTAAGAATGAATGACGAGTATCGAAAGAAGATAATCAATCGATACATTGACCACGCAGAAAATGAGGACACTTTAGAAAAACAAGCCTACGATACTTGTAAGGAAGAAGTAAAAGAAAACTATACGAAAGCCTTTGCAAGTGCAAAGGAAGTAGTGGAAAGATCTTATCTTCCTGAAGATGTTGAGTTATGTCAAATGTTAAAAGACAGATATGGCTCGGCTGTTGATGTGGTAGCAAAAGATAAATGCTTCTACTTCTCAATGGCTCAAGGTATGGACACCGAAGAAAGTAGTTCATTTGGCAATGACCGAGAGTTAAGCGAACACATAGACTTCGGCTTATTTGGTAGCACAGATAATAGAAACTATGGTGAGAGTGGTGAGAAATTTGCATTTGCTTATTTTAGAGATGAGCTAAAAGCAAAGGGCTTAAATGCTGACATCTACCCACAACAAAAAGATAATCAAGATAACCCACACAAGTCGCAACACGTTGAGGCTTGTAAACAAGAACTAGGTTATTCTAATTATCACTCACATAACTCAAGCAATGATAATAATACTGGCTTAACTAATCAGTTCGATAGTCAATTCTATCTTGATATTATTGGAACGAGCCATTGTAGAAGCAGAACGATTGCGTGTGAGGAACACGAATTTTCTATTTTCCAAATGTTTAAGAAGAAGAAAGCACAGTTAATATCTTCTCACGAAATGTGGATATCTACAATCGAAGAACAACGTAAAGCTATGATGACTGGTTTAAAAGCCTATCGTTTCTTGGAAGAGGGTGTTGAGTTAATGAATGAGCTAGGTGTACAATGTGATGAGAGTGATCTGATTACAGTTAATAGTACGGGACTTTCAATGTACAATCCAAGCAATCTTGCTGATATGGTCAAAGGTATGAAAAATAAGACTATGACAAGAGATCAGAAGATAGCTGAACGGGAAGCCTACAACAACGAGATTGCATTGGTGATTGCAGAGGGCAACTCACAAATGCATTAACAGACTTGAGGGGTATGGTAGATTATATCTGTAAAACCTACTCAAGCATTATGAGAGCTACCGAGTGCTAAAAGTATCTGTCTTTAATTCTAGGCGTCAGATATATAACCGATCCTAGATAAC
>Ga0308009_10000830_pt1 | contig 20167 bp, 20 predicted proteins | sample Neamet127_FD_203134 | JGI IMG/M metagenome (GOLD analysis project Ga0308009, IMG submission 203134) | Marine microbial communities from water near the shore, Antarctic Ocean - #127 | ecosystem: Environmental > Aquatic > Marine > Unclassified | place: Southern Ocean | collected 2014-07-24
GGACTTGCAGCGGCCCGAGGGGCGCGAGCTGATGCTCAAGCTGGTCGCCACCGCCGACATCGTCAGCGAAAACTTCAAGCCGGCCACCATGGCGCGGCTGGGGCTGGACTATGCCAGCCTGTCCCCACCCTGAACCCGCGCCTGATTTATGTGAGCCACAAGGGTTTTCTGCCCGGCCCGTATGACCACCGCACCGCGCTCGACGAAGTGGTCCAGATGATGGGCGGGCTGGCCTACATGACCGGCCGTCCGGGCGACCCGCTGCGCGCTGGCAGCAGTGTCAATGACATCATGGGCGGCATGTTCGGCGCCATCGGTGCGATGGCGGCGCTGGCCGCGCGTGCCACAACCGGCAAGGGCCAGCAAGTGCAGGCCGCGCTGTTTGAAAACAATGTCTTTCTGGTGGCCCAGCACATGATGCAGTTTGCGGTGACCGGCGCGCCGGCCGCGCCCATGCCCGACCGCATCTCGGCCTGGGGCATTTATGACGTGTTTACCGTGAAGGACGGCGCGCAGATTTTCCTGGCGGTGGTCAGCGACACCCAGTGGCTGCTGTTCTGTGAAGCTTTCGCTTTTGCCGACCTGAAGGCCGACACGCGGCTGGCGACCAACAACGACAGGGTGCGCGCGCGGGACTGGCTGCTGCCGCTGCTGCGCGAACGCCTGGCGCCGCATGCGGCGGGCGCGCTGAGCGGCATTTTCGAAACCCAGGGCCTGCCGTTTGCACCGATCACGCGGCCCGAGGAATTGTTCGACGATCCGCATTTGAAGCAGACCGGCGGCCTGGCGCCCTTGCGGTTGCCGGACGGCCGCAACACGACGGTGCCGCTGCTGCCGCTGACCCTGGACGGCCAGCGTCCCGGCGTGCGCCTGAACCCGCCGGTGCTGGGCGAACACAGCCGGGAGCTGCTGGCCGGTTTGGGTTACAGCCAGGCCGCCACCCAGCGTTTGCTGGACCAGGGCGTGCTTGTTGCGCCCGATTGACGGCGGCGTAATCAAGGCCTTGCCGCAGACAATTACCACCTTTCATGCGCATAATCGGGCCGCATGGACAAACTCAAGCAGCTTGAATCTTTTGTGTCGGTGGCCACGCGTGGCAGCCTGACCGCCGCCGCCAAGGCCGAAGGCGTGGCGCCGGCCATCATGGGCCGCCGCCTCGATGCGCTGGAAGAGCGCCTCGGCGTCAAGCTGCTGGTGCGCACCACGCGCCGCATGTCGCTGACCCATGAAGGCAGCGCCTTTCTGGAAGACTGCCAGCGCCTGCTGGTGGACTTTGCCAACGCCGAGGCCAGTGTCTCGGCCGGCGGCGTCAAAGCCAGCGGCCATTTGCGCATCACCGCACCGGCCGGTTTTGGCCGCCGCCATGTGGCGCCGCTGGTGCCGAAATTCCGCGAGCTGCATGCCGATGTGACGATATCGCTAAACCTCAGCGACCGCGTGGTCGATGTGGCTGGTGAAGGCTTCGATTGCGCGGTGCGCGTCGGCGAGATGCCCGACTCCTCGCTGGTCAGCGTGCGCATGGCCGACAACCGGCGCCTGTGTGTGGCCTCACCGGCCTACCTCCAGCGACACGGCACACCGAAACACCCGACCGACCTGGCCAAATGTGCCTGCCTGACCCTCTCCAGCGACGCATCACAAACGCGCGGTTGGGCATTCCAGATCGAAGGTGAGGTCATCCATCTCAAACCGGGCGGCCCCCTCGATTGTTCTGACGGTCAGGTGCTGCATGACTGGTGCCTGGACGGTTTTGGCATCGCCTGGCGCAGCACCTGGGAGGTCGAGGCGGAAATCGCCGCCGGCAAGCTGGTGACGGTGCTCAGTGATTTTGATGCGCCGCCCAATGGCATTTATGCGGTGTTCCCGCAGCGCAAACACCTGCCGCTGCGGGTGCGGCTGTGGATAGATTTTCTCAAGCACAGCTACAGCCAGCCGGAGTTCTGGGGCGGTGTGCGCAAAGCGTGAGGCGGATCTGCCAGCATCTGCCGGTTTATAAGCCAAAAATGCCTGTAGCCCATATCCGACGGGCGTAATCAGCTATTAAATACATAGCATCTCCGGCATGCCGAAGCGGCCAGGCCCGCGCCCGTAAAATCAGGCCATGCTCCTCGTCAAACAAGAATTGCTCGCCGCCCTGGCTGCCGAGCTGGACCAACTGTCCCCCGGCGCCGGCCAGAAGGCGGCTTTCGAGTCGCCCAAGGTGGCGGCCCATGGCGACTTCGCCTCCACGGCGGCCATGCAACTGGCCAAACCGCTCAAGCTCAATCCGCGCCAGGTGGCCGACGGTCTGAAGGCCGCGCTGCTGGCCACGCCGATTTACCAGCGCTGGGTCGATGCGATCGAAATCGCCGGCCCGGGCTTCATCAACTTCCGGCTCAAGCCCGAGGCCAAGCAGCAGACTGTGCGCGAGGTGCTGAATGCCGCGAGCCGCTACGGTGTCAAGCCGCTGCAGGCCGGGCAACGCGTGCTGGTTGAGTTCGTGTCGGCCAACCCGACCGGCCCGCTGCATGTGGGCCATGGCCGGCAGGCCGCGCTTGGCGACGCGATCTGCAGGCTGTTCGCGACCCAGGGCCAGGATGTATACCGGGAGTTTTATTACAACGACGCGGGTGTGCAGATCCATACGCTGGCCACCAGCACGCAGGCACGCGCACAAGGCGTCAAGCCGGGTGATGCCGGCTGGCCGGAACCGGCCTACAACGGCGACTACATCGCCGACATCGCCGCCGACTTCATGGCGAAGAAAACCGTCAAGTCCGACGACCGCGAATTCACCGCCTCGGGCGACATCAACAACCTCGACGCGATCCGCCAGTTTGCGGTGGCTTATTTGCGGCGCGAGCAGGACCTGGACCTGCAGGCCTTCTCGGTCAGGTTCGACAACTACTACCTGGAGTCCAGCCTGTACAGCTCGGGCCGGGTTGAGGACACCGTCGCCAAGCTGAAAGCCGCCGGCAAGACCTACGAGCTTGACGGCGCGCTGTGGCTGCGCTCTACCGACTATGGCGACGACAAAGACCGCGTGATGCGCAAAAGCGACGGCGGCTACACCTATTTCGTGCCCGACGTCGCCTACCACCTGGCCAAGTGGGAGCGCGGTTTCACGAAAGCCATCAACATCCAGGGCATGGACCACCACGGCACCATCGCGCGCGTGCGGGCCGGCCTGCAGGCCGCAGGCGAAGGCATTCCCGAGGGCTACCCCGACTATGTGTTGCACACCATGGTGCGCGTGATCAAGGGCGGCGAAGAGGTCAAGATCAGCAAACGTGCCGGCAGCTACGTCACCTTGCGCGACCTGATCGAATGGACCAGCAAGGACGCGGTGCGCTTCTTTTTGCTCAGCCGCAAGCCCGACACCGAATACACCTTCGACGTGGACCTGGCCGTGGCCAAGAACAACGACAACCCTGTTTATTACGTGCAGTACGCCCATGCGCGCATTTGCTCGGTGCTGGCCGCCTGGGGCGGGGATGAAGCCAGCCTGAAAGACGTGGACCTGTCCGCACTGGCCAGCCCGCAGGCCCAGGCGCTGATGCTGTTGATGGCCAAATACCCCGACATGCTGACCAACGCGGCCGCCGGATTTGCGCCGCACGACGTGGCCTTTTACCTGCGCGAGCTGGCCGCTTGTTACCACAGCTATTACGACGCCGAACGCATCCTGGTGGACGACGAGGCGGTCAAGCTGGCGCGCCTGGCGCTGGTCGCGGCGACCGCGCAGGTGTTGCACAATGGCTTGGCTGTGCTGGGTGTCGATGCCCCGCGCAAAATGTAAGGAATGATGAAGACCATGGCGCGCAACTTCTCACAAGGCATGAACACACAACGCGGCGGCACCCTGCTGGGCCTGATCATTGGTGCGCTGATCGGCCTGGCCGCTGCGCTGGCTGTCGCCGTCTACATCACCAAGGTGCCGGTGCCCTTCATGAACAAGGGCCAGTCGCGCAGCCCCGACCATGACGCCGCCGAGGCCAAGAAAAACCAGAACTGGAACCCGAACGCGCCGCTGTACGGCAAAAACCCGGCCAAGCCGGCCGCCGCCTCAGGCGCGGTGACCGATGTGACGCCCCAGCCGCCGGTCGCGGCGCAAAAACCGATTGCTGACCCGACCAAGCCCGCCAAACCGGCGGCCGATCCGATCGGCGATCTGGCCAAGGCCAAGATGACCGCGCCTGCGGCAGCCACCGCCCCGGCAGCGCCAGGCGCCGACCCCTTCAGCTACTTTGTGCAGGTCGGTGCCTTCCGCACACCCGAAGACGCCGAACAGCAGCGCGCCAAGATCTCGCTGATGGGCCTGGAAGCCAAGGTCACCGAGCGTGAGCAATCGGGCCGCACCGTGTTTCGGGTGCGCCTCGGTCCCTTCGACAAAAAGGAAGACGCCGACAAGGCCAAGGAACGGCTGGACGGCAGCGGCGTCGAAACCGCCCTGGTGCGGGTCCAGCGCTGAACTTTCTGCCGGCAGGGTGTCCAACCTTGTCGCACCATCCAGCACTAAACGGAGAAATGATTGATGCAACGACGTGAATTTACGATAGCCACCGCCTCAATGGCCGCCGCCTCGCTGGGCGCCTTGGGCACCCCAGCACTGGCCCAGGCGCCGGCGGCACCGCGCGCAGGAACCGACTTCCTGGTCCTTGACAAGCCGGCCCCGGTCGAAGCCCCGGCCGGCAAGATCGAGGTGGTGGAGTTCTTCTGGTACAGCTGCCCGCACTGCAACCGCTTCGAGCCGGCGCTGGAAGAGTGGATCAAAAAGGCACCGAAAGACGTGGTGGTGCGGCGTGTGCCGGTGTCCTTCCGGCCGGACTTCGAGCCGCAGCAACGCCTGTATTACGTGCTGGAAGCCATGAACAAGGTCGATGAGTTGCACAAAAAGGTGTTTCTGGCCATTCACGGTGAAAAACAGATGCTCAACACCGCCGAGCTGATCGCTGCCTGGGCCGAGAAACAGGGCCTCAACAAGGCGAAGTTTTTGGAAATGTACAACTCGTTTGGCATCGCTACCAAGGCGCGCAAAGCCACGCAGTTGCAGGACGCCTACAAGGTGGACGGCGTGCCGGCGCTGGGCGTGGCCGGGCGTTTTTACACCTCGGGCGAACTCGCCAAAAACATGGACCGGGCGCTGCAAGTCACCGACTACCTGGTGGTGCTGGCCCGGAAAGGCTGAACCGGCGGGACTTTTCACGCGCCCCTTGGGCCGCGATCCGCCTGACGGATGCATCAACCGCCGCCTTGCCGGCGGTTTTTTGTTTGCTGCGCCATTTGGCGGAGCGGCGTGGCTACAATGAACCAATCCAACCAAAGCAGCAAGATTCGTGCCTTTTATGAACTACCCCGCCTGTGTACTGATGCTGGCCGCTGCCCTGGCGGCCCTCCCGGCCGCCGCTGAAAAGGGCGACCGCGACAAACCCATGAACGCCGAGGCCGACGCCCTGCGGTATGACGACCTCAAGCAGACCAGCGTTTTCACCGGCAGCGTGGTGATCACCAAGGGCACTATCATCATCCGGGGCGCACGTGTGGACGTGATGCAGGATCCGGAGGGGTATCAGACCGCCTTTGTGTATGCCGCGCCTGACAAGCTGGCGTTTTACCGCAAGAAGCGCGACGGGGTAGACGAATACATCGAAGGCGAGGGCGAAAAAATCGAATACGACAGCCGCGCCGACACCGTCAAGTTCATCAAACAAGCTGTGCTGCGCCGCTATGTAGGCGCCACGCTGGCCGACGAAACCACCGGCAACCTGATTGTTTACGACAACCCGACCGATGTTTTCACAGTGGACAGCAGCGGCCAGAATCGCACCGCCAACAATCCCTCCGGGCGCATCCGCGCGCTGCTTGCGCCGCGCAACAAGACCGGCGCGGCGGTCACCCCGCCGCCGTCCGGCCCGACGCCCACCCTGCGCCCCAGCACCACGCTGGGCGATGACAAAAAGTAAACCCGCCTCAATGAATGTGCCCCCGGAAACCGCCCCCGTCAGCCGCCTTGTTGCCAGCGGCCTGCAAAAATCCTACGGCAGCCGCAAGGTCGTCAAGGATGTCTCGCTAACGGTCCAAAAAGGTGAGGTTGTGGGCTTGCTGGGCCCCAACGGTGCCGGCAAGACGACCTCGTTTTACATGATCGTCGGGTTGGTACGCGCCGACGCCGGCGAGATCACCATCGATGGCGAGTCCATCGAACACATGCCCATCCACAAGCGCTCGCGCCTGGGACTGAGCTATCTGCCGCAGGAAGCCTCGATTTTTCGCAAACTCACGGTCGAACAGAATGTGCGCGCCGTGCTGGAGCTGCAGACCGACGAGGCCGGCAAACCATTGGCCGCAGATGTGCTCAATGGGCGCCTGGACACCTTACTGCAGGACCTGCGCGTGGACCACTTGCGCGACTCGCCGGCACCGGCGCTGTCCGGCGGCGAGCGGCGGCGGGTGGAAATAGCCCGCGCGTTGGCGACGCAGCCGCGTTTTATCCTGCTCGACGAACCGTTCGCCGGCATCGACCCGATTGCGGTGATCGAGATCCAGCGCATCATCGGTTTCCTCAAATCGCGCGGTATCGGCGTGTTGATCACCGACCACAACGTGCGCGAAACCCTGGGCATCTGCGACCACGCTTTCATCATCAGCGACGGCCAGGTGCTGGCCACCGGAACACCGTCCGAAATCGTCAACAACGCCGATGTGCGCCGGGTGTATCTCGGTGAGCACTTCAAAATGTAGCCAATGGCTCCCCCCCGTCGTTGGCTCACTTTGTGTAGCCTCTTCCCCCCTCAGGGGGCGGCGCCTGCGCCCCGGCAGAGCCGGTTGCGCGGCCCCTGCTGGACGGGAAATCAGATGCGCGCCCCCGATTTACTCCCTCCCCTCCTGGGGGAGGGCGGGGGTGGGGGCTTCCCCGCATCTTGTGTTTCGCCGCCATCATGAAGCAGGGCCTCTCTCTTCGCGTCTCGCAGCATCTGGCGCTGACGCCGCAGTTGCAGCAGTCGATCCGGCTGCTGCAGCTCTCAACGCTGGAGCTGAGCCAGGAGGTTGAGCAGATGCTCGACGAAAACCCGTTTCTGGAAGTGACTGAAGAAGCGGCGCCGCGTGAAGAGTTTGGGCTGGGTCAGACCGATGCACTGGTCAGCCAGGAAACGCGGGAGTTTGAATCTGCTACTGAATCTATAGCTGTTGGCGCAGACGGCACGGGGGCTGCAGGCCAAAATGATGCCGAACCCAGCAGCGAAGCCAAGCTGGAAGAAAGCTGGGAAGGTGACGGCAGTGTCGATACCGCGCCCGACGACAACGAGTGGGGCGGCGACGCCACGCCGCGCAAGAACAACAACGACGACAGCGATGTCGATGCGACCGAACTGGCGCGCAGCCAGGAGTCGCTGCAGGAGCATCTGCACCGCCAGGCGCTGTCGCTGCGTCTGTCGCCCGAAGGCAAAGCGGCGCTGCACTTTCTGATCGAGTCGCTGAACGACGACGGTTACCTGGAAGACAGCCTCACCTCACTGGCTGCCGGCCTGGCCGGCGACGACCTGGAGCAGCTTGAAGCGCTGGAGCATGAATTTGCGGTGGCGCTCAAGCTGCTGCACCACATGGAGCCCGCCGGCGTGGGCGCGCGCAACCTGGCCGAGTGCCTGGGCCTGCAATTGCTGGACTGCAAAAACTGCGACGAAACCCGCGCCGCCATCGCCATGTGCCAGCAACCGATGGAGCTGCTGGCCAAACGTGATGTCAAGCGACTGGCGCAGCTCTGCGGTTTTCCGGACGCGGTGATCAAGAGCGCGATTGGGTTGATCGGCCGCCTCGACCCGAAGCCGGGCCGGCGTTTTGTCAATGTCGAGCGCAACCTGGTGGTGCCCGACGTGCTGGTGGTCAAGTCCGGCCGGGGCTTCAAGGTCTCGCTCAACAGCGACGTGATGCCGCGCCTGCGTGTGCACGACATCTACGCCAACGCGCTCAAGCAGAACAAGGGCCAGGGCGGCGCGGCGCTGCAGCAGCGGCTGCAAGAGGCACGCTGGTTCATCAAGAACATCCAGCAGCGCTTTGACACCATCCTGCGTGTCAGCAGCGCCATCGTCGAGCGCCAGAAAAATTTCTTCACGCACGGCGAACTGGCGATGCGCCCGCTGGTGCTGCGCGAGATTGCCGACGAGCTCGGCCTGCATGAATCAACGATCTCGCGCGTGACCACCGCCAAATACATGAGCACGCCCTTCGGCACCTTCGAGCTCAAGTACTTCTTCGGTTCCGCGCTCGGCACCGAGACCGGCGGCAATGCGTCAAGCACCGCGGTGCGTGCGCTGATCAAGCAGTTTGTCGCGTCCGAGAGCCTGAAAAAACCGCTTAGCGACAACCAGATTTCCGAAATGCTGAAAGAGCAGGGCATTGAGTGCGCGCGCCGCACCGTTGCCAAATACCGCGAGGCACTGCGCATTGCGCCAGCCAACTTGCGAAAGTCTTTATGAACCAATTACAACTGTTTTTGCCCTGCGCCGCTGGCGTTGAAGAGCTGCTGGCCGCCGAGGTTAAACACATCACCGGCAGCACCGGCAAGGCCTGGCGCGCCGGTGTGCAGGTGTCCGGCTCCTGGCGCGATGCGCTGCAGCTCAATCTGCACAGCCGGCTGAGCCAGCGCGTGTTGATCGAGCTGCAGCACAACAGCTACCGCAGCGAGCAGGACCTGTACAACGCCGCCGCTGCTGTGGCTTGGGAGATCTGGTTCACGCCCAAACAGACTTTCAAGGTCGAGATCACCGCGCAGCACAGCCCGCTGACCAGCCTGAACTTTGCCGCCCTGAAAATCAAGGACGCGATCGCCGACCGTTTCCGCGAAAAATACGATGTGCGCCCCGATGTGGACACGCGCTGGCCCGACGTGCGCATCTACGCGCACCTGACGACCGACACCGTGACGCTGTACATCGACACCTCGGGCGAGCCGCTGTTCAAGCGCGGCTGGCGCGAGGACAAGGGTGACGCGCCGCTCAAGGAAACCCTGGCCGCCGCCATGCTGGCCGCCAGCGGCTGGAGCGGCGAGAACGGCCTGTGCAAGCAGGGCGTGCCGCTGTACGACCCCTGCTGCGGCTCCGGCACCATCGTCATCGAGGCCGCGCAGGTGGCGCGCAACATCGCTGCTGGCATGGGCCGGCGTTTTGCGTTTGAAAAATTCGTGCCTTTCCAGTCGCATGTCTGGGAAGGCTTGCTGGACCAGGCTGAGGCGGCCATCACCGCGCCCACCGCGCAGGTGTTCGGCAGCGACGTGTCTTTCCGCATGGTCGATTTTGCGCAGCGCAACGCAGAACGTGCCGGTGTGGCCGACGTGGTGCAACTTCGCGGCGGCGATGCGCTGCAGCGCATGCCGCCCGCGCCCTCGGGCGTGATGCTGGTCAATCCGCCCTATGGCGAGCGTATCGACGTGGCCGGTGTCGCCGGCATCCCCGCGGTGCAGGGGCGCGACCAGCGCCGCAGCACGCAGTTTCAGGGCGAGGCCATCGACGAGTTCGGCCAGCCGCTGGCGCGCGACACGGGCGATGTGCGCGATGAATCCGGCAACATGCCGCCGCGCGACCGCAGCGCCAACCCGGGCCGTGAGCAGGCGCTGACGGACAGCGGCGAGCAGGCCTCGGACTTCTTCCCGCAACTGGCCAGCCACTGGAAGAAAAACTACGCCGGCTGGACCGCCCATGTGTTGACACCCGACATGAAGCTGCCGCAGAAGATGCGCCTGAAGGAGTCGCGCCGCGTGCCGATGTGGAACGGCCCCATTGAATGCCGGCTGTTCCGCTTCGACATGGTGGCCGGCTCGGCGCGCGGCAAATCCGCGCCCGATCTTGCTTCCCCCTCCCCGCTTACCCCCTCGCCCTCTGGGAGAGGGCCGGGGTGAGGGCCGCCACAAACGCAGCTAGCCGCACGGTCGTCCTCGACACGAACATCGTGCTGGACCTCTTCGTATTCAACGACGCGGCGGCGCTCCCCCTCAAGCAAGCCCTGCAGGACGGTGCGCTGGCCTGGATCAGCACCCAGGCCATGCGCGACGAACTCGAACGTGTGCTGGCCTATCCGCAAATTGTTCCGCGCCTGGCGTTTTACCAACTGCAGGCTGGCGACGTGCTGGCCGCCGTCGACCGCCACGTACGCATCGTGGATGCCGCCGTCAAAGCCCCGGTGAGCTGCAGCGATGCCGACGACCAGATTTTCATCGACCTCGCGGTGGCGCACCAGGCCTGGCTGCTGAGCAAGGACCAGGCCGTGCTTTCAATGCAAAAAAGGCTGTTAGCCCTTGGTGTGCGGGCGCAAGCAGCTATCGAATTCATAGCGCCTGCCGGGCCGTGATTTTGCCAGAGCTGTGCCGGAGACAAAACGCTCAGCAGGGAGAGACAGTGCCTACAAGCCTGGCCGGCAGATACACTTTGATCATAAGAGCCTCGCGTGACGCTCAGAAGCGATTTTCCATGACGACCACACCCCCCCGCGACTCTTCCCCTGCACCGGATTCTTCAGCGCCCGCTGACGGCTGGATGGAGATGGAAGATTTCGACGCGCTCGACGACATCCTCGACGAGCTGCGCACGCGTTACGACGAGACGCCGCAGTGGGAGTTCTGCGAAGGATTCATGGCCGCCGTGATCTGCTCGCGCCGGCCCATCCTCGCCGACGAGTATTTGTCGGTGCTGTTGGCGATTCCCGCCGAGGGCGAAACGCCCGACGAGGAAAGCGGCGCGTTTGCCAGCCCGGCGCAGCGTGAACAATTCCTCGCGCTCTGGGACCGGCGCTGGAACGAGGTCGCCAGCGCGCTCGACGCGCGCGTCGACACGCTGGAAGACGACGCCTGTTACCACCCCGAGGTGATGGACGTGCGCAGCGCGGTGGCCGACATGCCGCTCGAAGAGCGCACCGCTTTCAAGGGCGAAGACCTGCCGGCCTTTGCGCAGGTCTGGGCGCTGGGTTTCATGTTTGCCGTGGAAAGCTGGCCCGACGAGTGGGCTGCGCCGCGTGACAAGGACGCCGCCCAGTGGCTCGACGACGCGCTGCAGGCGGTGGTCGCCATGACCGAAGACGACACCGGCAAGCCCGAAGTTTCACCGCTCAGCGAAGACGGCGCACCCAGCACCAGCATCGCGCGCCTCAATGCTTTCGGCGACGCGATCTGGGCGGTTTATGACCTGCGCGAACTGTGGAAAACCATGGGCCCCAAGGTAGAGACCCTGCGCAAGGAGGCCGAGCCGGGGCGCAATGATTTATGTCCGTGTGGCAGCGGCAAGAAATACAAGAAGTGTCATGGAGCGGGGTGAGGCCTGCCCCGCAATCCATGCCGCGCGGGCTTGTGCGGTGGCACATGGCGCATGGATCCCGGCTCAAGGCCGGGATGACGGCCTTTTGGGCTTACGTCAGTGCCATTCGCCCTAATCTGTCGCTTGTTTGCGGCCGGCCGGAGCTAAACGCGCTGTTGTGCTTGTCGTCTTCTCAACGAGACGGCCACTGACGTATTTGTGCAGGACACTGGCGATGAGGGTCTGGTAGGGGATGCCTTCCTCCAGCGCTCTTACCTGTATGTCACCCAGATCAATCGATGACAGGCGAATATTGACCCTGCGGTCTTTCACCGCAGTCGCCCTGGCCGCAGCCTTCAGCTTTTCCAGCTCGCCTTTGGTGGCGACAGACTTCAGGCGGCCTTTTTCAAACGCCGTCAGGATGTCCTGTTCATAAGCATCAATTTTTGCCATTAAGGTCACCTTGCGGCTAGGGATAACGGTGCGCTACACCGATGCGTCTCGGAACGCCCGCAACACGGTATTGATGCGGGTTTGATAGCCAGTCCCCTGTGCCTTGAACCACTCAAGCACGTCTTGATCGACACGCAGTGAAATGGAGGCTTTGGAAGGCAGCGGCTTGATACCCTTGCGAACCAGGCCACGAACAATGTGCTTCACGTCAGCCTCGGGGTGTTCTGGCGACGGCTTGGCGTCTCGCCCGCCAGACTTCAAGCGCGCCCAATCAGTTTTGGACTTCATCAAAGTAGATTTGCGACTCGCGCTGGGTAGCTTTGCGGAACGAGATGATGCGGATTTCATGGTCATTTTCCGTAGGGACGACTGAAACAGGAATGCCGGCGAGCAAGCCCAGCGTCACAAAGCGTTGCTCGCCGTAGGAGAAGCGGTCATCCTCGAAGGTGAATGTGATGCCTTCAAAAACGTATCTGGCATCCAGAAAATCAAGGCCATGGGCTTTGATGTTCGTTGCACGCTTCGTTTCCGACCAAGTGAACTCCCTGCTTGAATTGTATATACGAAACGTATTGGCATCAATCAGAAGTCGGGTTGTGTTTGAAGGCAGCCAGTATCTTCATTCCGGCGTTCAATGAGATTGATCAACCACTACAGCCAACCGGGTTCACCCCACACCGACAGACGCCGATAACTCTTCCGGCAGCTTGCCTGCCGCGTGTATCGACTGGCGCTTCGGTGACGCAGATTCCATGTCGACACGGACCACAGCAGAGTCCAATTCAGATGCCGGATATACGACTGCAGGCGCTTCCCACACAGCCAATCTATCGGTCAGTTTCTTGTGCTTGGGGGGGAGTCCGTATAGGAAGGGTTAGGCGTCATGTGATGCGATGACCTCAAGCCTTGATCACTGTGGTGTCAATCTCTACGAGTTGTCCCACGTAGCCCAGTCCGGCAACACCGAGCAGGGTAGCTGGCGGAACTTGGCCACCAAACCAACCTGCGACCGCTGACCATGCCGCAGAGAGACTTGCTTGATCTCCGATCACGTACACGACGATTTGTCGAATGTCGTTGACTTGAAATTCGTGTACTGCGAGGAGCCGCTCTAAGTTGCGCAAACACTGCAAGGCTTGTGCGCCTGGGTCCTGGGGGCCAACCAAGTGGCCATGGGAGTCTAGAGGCATCTGGCCAGCCACGAAAAGGTGATTTCCGAGGCGATCCGCGTAGCGGTATTGCGGCGCGTCGCGTTCCTGGACGAAGCGCATCGCACCCGCAAGTTAATGACCATTTGGGCCCCCAGCCCATATTCAGCAAGCGCAAGCAGCTATCAATTCAAGAGCATCGACAGGGCCGCGGTCGTCCCGCATCATGCGCCGCCTTCGCCAAAAAACTGCGCCAACGCATGCGCGGTTTCCAGCGGTAGTTCTTCAGGAATAAAGTGTCCCGCCGGCATGGACTGGCCGCTGACGATACCGGCGCACTGCGCCTGCCACAACACCAGCGGCTCGAAGAGCTTGTGCACCACGCCGCGTTCGCCCCAGAGCACATGCACGTCGCAGCGGATTTTTTCGCCCTGCGCGCGGCTTTCGCGGTCGTGCACCAGGTCGATGCCGGCGCTGGCGCGGTAGTCCTCGCAGGCGGCGTGAATGGCTTCGGGCGTGCAGAAGCAGCGTTCGTACTCAAGCAACGCTTCGGCCTCGATGTAACTCAGCCCTTTCGCGCCCCAGCCGCCGAGCTTGGCGTGCAGGTAGGGCAAGGGGTTGCCGCCAATCATGGTTTCGGGCAGCGGATTCGGCTGGATCAGGTGGAACCAGTGGTAGTAGGCCGTGGCAAAACGCAGGTCGGTCGCCTCGTACATGTCCAGGGTGGGCGCGATGTCGATCAGGCACAGCTTGCGCACGCGGCCGGGGTGGTCCAGCGCCAGCCGGTGCGCCACACGGCCGCCGCGGTCGTGGCCGCAGACGTCGAAGTGGCTCAGGCCCAGCGCATCCATCACGCCCAGCGCATCGGCGGCCATGTTGCGTTTGCTGTAGTTGCTGTGGTCGGGCAGGCCGGCCACCTTGGACGAATCGCCATAACCGCGCAGGTCCGGCAACACCAGAAAAAATTTTGCCTTGAGTACCTGCACTACGCGGTGCCACATCACATGGCTTTGCGGAAAGCCGTGCAGCAGCAACAGCGCTGGCCCCTCTGGATTGCCGCCAAAACGCGCAAAGATGGAGGTGCCGTTGACCTCGAAGTCGCGCTCTTCAAAACCTTCAAACCAGGTGTCGGGCAGGGTCGAGGCCATGGCGGGTCCTTTGGGTTCAGGGCCGGGCGGCCAAATACTTTTTGAGGTTGGCTGCGGCGGTGGCGCGCACCTTGGACTTGAGAAACGGCGTCCAGCCCAGCAGCAGGCCCGGCGTACCGAGCGCCTGGCGCGACCAGGCCCAGAAGTCGAAGCGGTCGCGCTGGGTCTGGATCAGGCATGCGTTGTCAAACGTGAAGCGGCTGTCAATGATGTTGTGCACCATGCGGCCGGTGGCGCTGAAGCGGTAGTCAGCCTCCCAGTGTGCCTGCCCCGAAGCGCCGTCGGCCTCTATGCCGCTGTAGTCCAGCTTCCAGACATCGCGCCCCTTCGCCTTCGTGGCGTCGCACAGCATGTGCCACATGCCGCTGACCTCGCGATGGTCGCGCAGCGAAAAGGCCTCGTCGTCAAACAATGCATCAGGCGCATAACACTGGGCCATGGTGGCCGAGTCCAGCCGCGCAAAAGCGCTGTAGAGCTTTTCGAGGGTGTGCTGGTTGGCGTGCATAAAATTTTCAGAGCGGTGATCAAGGGGGGCGCGGCGTCACGCGGAGAGTGCCTTGAAATAGTACACCTCCCCCCAGAAAAACCTGAGATTTTGGTGCAATCCATGTGACATATTGCCCTGCACGCTGGAGGTGTTTACGTTCCGGGCGTATAAAAACAGAATGTTTCCAATGGAGTGATGCCATGAGGACTCAGCCACCGCATCGGGCACCGGCAGACCGCCTGCGTGTCAATGTGTTTGACCCCTGGGAAGAGTTGTACTGGGGTGAAAAACTCGGCTGCACCAGCGAGCAGTTGCGTGCGGCGGTCGATGCTGTCGGGGTGCAGGTTTCTGACATCCGGGCCTGGTTGGCCAACTCCAAACCCTCGCCCCTGCGCTGAACACAACTCCCGCGAACCGCGAGGCCTGCCGGCCATTGATAAAACGCTGGGGCGACCCATCTGCCCTGCATGATCCCTTTTTCTGTTCTTGACCTGTCCCCCATCGTGGAGGGCAGCGACGCCGCCCAGTCCCTGCGCAATACGCTGGATCTGGCTCAGCATGCCGAGCGCTGGGGCTTCCAGCGTTACTGGCTGGCCGAACACCACGGCATGGCCGGCATTGCGAGCGCCGCAACAGCAGTCGTGATGGCGCACGTGGCCGGCGGCACCTCGCGCATCCGCGTGGGCGCCGGCGGCATCATGCTGCCGAATCATTCGCCGCTGGTGATTGCCGAGCAGTTCGGCACGCTCGAATCGCTGTTTCCGGGACGCATCGACCTGGGCCTGGGCCGCGCGCCTGGCTCGGACCAGGCCACGGCACGCGCGCTGCGACGCGACCTCAACGCCAACCCGGACGAGTTCCCGCAGGACGTGGTCGAACTGATGCATTATTTTCAGCCGGTGCAGGAAGGCCAGCGCGTGCGTGCCGTACCCGGCGCCGGGCTGCAGATACCGGTGTGGATTCTCGGCTCCAGCCTGTTCGGCGCGCAGCTTGCGGCGCAACTGGGCCTGCCGTTTGCATTTGCCTCGCACTTTGCACCGGCGCAGATGATGCAAGCCAGCGAGGTTTACCGCAGCCGCTTCCGCCCCTCGGCGCAGTTGCAGCGCCCGCATGTGATGCTGGGCTTCAATGTATTTGCTGCCGACACCGACGACGAGGCGCGGCTGTTGTCCTCATCCATGCAGCAGGCTTTTGTCAACTTGCGCAGCGGCCGGCCTTCGCGCCTGCAGCCGCCGGTGGCGGGTTACGAGGAAAGGCTCACGCCGCCCGAGCGCGCGATTCTTGAGCAGACGCTGTCTTGTTCAGCCATCGGTTCGCCCGACACCGTGCGACGCGGCCTGCAGGCCTTTGTAGCCCGCACCGGCGCCGACGAGTTGATGATCACCTCGCAAATCTTTGACCACAAGGCGCGCCTGCGCTCTTACGAGATCACTGGCAGCGTGCAGGGCTGAGTCTATTTCTTGGCAGAGAGCAACTCGATTTCAAACTCCAAGGTGGCGTTGGGTGGAATCACGCCGCCAGCGCCGCGCGCGCCGTAGGCAATCGCTGACGGACAGGTAAGTTTGGCCTTGCCGCCGACCTTCATTTTCTGCACGCCCTCGGTCCAGCAGGGGATCACGCGGTTCAGCGGAAACTCGGTCGGCTCATTGCGCGAGTAAGAGCTGTCGAATTCCTTGCCACCCGGAAAACGGCCGCGGTAGTGCACCTGTACGGTGTCGCTGGCAGCCGGCGCAGCGCCAGTGCCCTCCTTGAGCGAACGGTAGACCAAGCCACTGGCGGTCACGGAGGCGCCGGCCTCTTTGGCGGCAGCGGCAGCGGCCGCAGCCGCATCGGACTGCGCCCAGGCAGCGGGCAAAAGGACCAGAGACAAAACACCGGCACAAATGATGGATCGCACAACAACTCCTAGAGTGATTCTAAAAAGACCGCCTGAGGGCAGCCGACGCAGCCATGTTAGCGCGGCGCAGACTTGAGCAGGCTCCGGTTCTCGTTCCACCAGGCATCGTCCACGCCCGTCATCAGCTTGTCGAAGGCAAAGGCTTTTTGGCTGATCACCAGCCGCGCCGCGCAGCGCCGCAGCGCATGAAAAGACTCTTCGGTGCCCGCCAGTGCCGGGCATTTGGCGCGAAGTTTTGCGTAGTAATACGGCGGCCAGGTGCCGGTGGCATTGATGTCCTGCTCGCTCAGCCAATAGACCTGCCCGCTGCTTCCCGACAGCCAGCGCTCGGTGAGCGGCAAGGGCAAGCCTTGCTTGAGGGCGAAACTGCGCAACTGGGACGGCAGCGTGTCAAAAGCCGGTGGAGCATCCGCAGGCCGGTTGGCGCTGCTGTCGGGCGGCGTGGCAGGCGGCACGGCCCGCAGCCCGATCCTTCCCCCGGCCACCATGCGCCAGGCGCCAGACAGCCAGACCAGGGCGCAGGGTCCGGTACAGCTGCTGCCCGCCGCCACGATGTGGGGGTACAGCGGCGCCAGCGTGTCGGCCAGCAGCAAGGCTTCGCGGGTGTCGCCACCGGTGATTTTGAGTTCCATCCGGCCCAGGCTGTGCCAGGCGTCGGCCGGTTGGCGCTGCATCCATTGCACCAGCTTGCCGGTGTCGCCGGGCAGCAGCTCGCCACTGAGCGTGACGCCGCGCGCCACACCGGCCAGCGGGCCATCGGGAAACGGGTTGGTCAGGTCCCATTGCAGCGCCTGCGCCGGGGCGGCCAGCCACAGCGACAGGAGCATCGCCAGCAGGCGGGCGGTCCGGCCGGCCGTCTGCTGGAATATCTGTCGCCATGCTTGCATCTGCATTTAGAACTTGTCCGTAAATAATTGAGGGTCGCGCAAATGGATATTCGGGATGGGATGCAAGGCGCAAAATCCAAGGCAAGGCTGGTGGCCTTGCCTGATTTTGCAACGCCGCAGACCGCCCGAAAATCCGTTTGCCCTTCGGGTTGGGGCGAAATCGGGCGATTTGCCCACCAAATCCTTTGCATGGGCATGAGCCCATGCTGCGTGATGTTGGCGAGCAACTCATCCCGATTGCGCCCCAACGCGACCCCCAATTATTTACGGACAAGTTCTTAATTCCTGTTCAAGCTTTGCGATGCTTTACCTTACATGGGCGGCCAATCTGAAGATGGTACCGGGCCAAGGCTGAAATTTACAGTGCCCTGGGCACGGCGTGGCTCAGGAAGTCATACACCGCCCGGATGCGGCGGCTGGTGCGGATCTCGCGGTGCACGGTGAGCCAGATCGGGATGGACGGCACCTTGACCATGGGCAGCACCGGCAACACGTCCTTGTCGGTGGCGGCCAGGTAGTCGGACACAAAACCGATGCCAAGCCCCGCGCGCACGGCCTCCCAGTAGGCAATCAGGTCGTCACAGCGGAAAGCAAAGGATTCGCGCCTGACGGGCAGGCCAAAACCGGCCATGCCCTTGAGAATTGCCTCATCGCGGTCGCCGCCCACCAAATCGTGTTTGAGCAAGTCCTGCGGCTGGCGCGGCGTGCCCCGGCGCCGCAGGTAGTCGCGGTGCGCATAGGTCGCCAGCGTCACTCTGGCAATGCGTTTGACCACCAGGCTGGCCTGGTCGGGCTGCACCATGCGCAGCGCGATGTCGGCCTCGCGCCGCAGCAGGTTGCTGACGGCGTTGCTGGCCACCAGCTCCACCTGCACCTCGGGCAAGGCCAGCCGCATCTGCGCCAGGATGGGCGGCAACAGGTAACAGGCCACCGGCTGGCTGGCCGTGATGCGTACCGTGCCCGAGATGCCCACGTCCGCACCCGACACGCTGCGCGCCAGCTGGTTGGCTGCGCTGTCCATGGCGCGCGCCGACTCGGCCAGTTGCAGCGCGGTCGGTGTGGGCAGCAGGCCGCGCCCGGTGCGCTCGAACAACAGCACGCCGAGTTGCGACTCGAGCTCGGCAATATGGCGGCCAATGGTCGGCTGGGTGGCCTTGAGCACCCGCGCCGCGCCGAGCAGGCTGCCCTGGTCCAGCGCTGCCAGAAAAGAGCGCACCAGGCGCCAGTCGAAATTGGTATTCATTTTTGAATAGCTGGTGTAAGCAATTAGGGAATTGTCGAACACCTGCGCGTTTTTCACAATCAGCCCATCTACTTCCAGGAGTTTTTAAATGAACACTGCCATCTCTCCCGCGCCCGCTGCCCTTTCGAGCCCCGGCCCTTCCGCGTCCGGTGGCCGCTGGGGCGCCGGCCTGATCGTCCTCACCGCACTGCTGTCGTTTGCACCGGTTGCCATTCTGGGCCCGGCCATCGGCTGGCCTGCATCACTGGGGGCGCCGGCTGCCCAGCAGTTGGCAGCGATCCTGAAGGCGCCCGGCGCGGTGGCTGCGGGCTACGGCGTCTATCTGCTGTATTCGCTGCTGGTGCTGCCGGTCATGGTGCTGACGGCGCGCCGCGTGTTCGGCACTTTGTTTCATCCGCTGGCGCAGATTGTGGTGGCTTTTGCTGCCCTGTCGGTACTGGCCCGCAGCATCGGCATCCTGCGCTGGCTGACGGTGATGCCGCAGCTGGCCACCGGCCATGCCAGCGCCGATGCGGGTGGTCGCCAGACCATAGAGCTGGTGTTCGGCGCGGTCACAAGCTATGGCGGTGGTGTGGGTGAACTGCTGGGCGTGAGCCTGTTCATGGCCTTGTCACTGGGGCTGGCCATGCTGGCCGCGCTGGCGCGCCGCTCCCTGCCGCTGTGGCTGGCGGGCCTGGGTCTGCTGTCTGCCGTCTCGCTGTTTGCCCTGTTCCTTCCGGCGGTCCACATGGCTGTGGACCTGCCAGTGGCGCTTGCCGTGACATTGTTGTCGGTGTGGATGCTCGCATTTGGCGTCTGGATGGCAGTGACACGCCGCGCCGCCTGAACAGCAGAAACAGCAGCGTGGCTTTTGAACCCTTGCCCCGACGTTCTGTCCTCCAACCCCTTCCAGCTATTCACAGGAGAAAACCCATGCAACGCAGAAACCTTGTTCGTCTGGTCGGCGGCGGCGCCGTTCTGGCCGCTACCGCTGGCCTGGCAGGCTGCTCATCGGAGTTTCCGCCCAAGGCGGTGGCCGCGTGGAAAGAGCCCGCAGCCGACACCACCGACGTGCGCCACTGGGTGCTGAGCTACGCGATTCTGGCGCCGCATTCGCACAACCTGCAGTCCTGGCTGGTGGACCTGCGCCAGCCGGGCGAGATCATGCTGTACTGCGACCTGACGCGGCTGCTGCCCGAGACCGATCCGCTGTCGCGCCAGATCATGATGAGCCAGGGCACTTTTCTGGAGCTGCTGGTCATCGCTGCGCGGCAAAAAGGGCTGCGCGCCGACATCACACTGTTTCCGCAAGGAGAGTTCGGCCCGGCCACGCTGGACAAACGGCCAGTGGCGCGCATTGTGCTGGCCGCAGATGCTGCCATCAAGCCGGACCCGCTGTTTGACCAGATCCTCAAGCGCCGCACCAACCGCGAAGCCTATGAGGCACGCGAGCCTGCTGCAGCCGCACTGCAGGCCATCGCGGCCAGCGTGGCGCCGCACCCGGTACGCACCGGGTTTGTGGGTGGGGCCCAGCCCGATGCGCTGCAAAAACACCGTGCGATTGCCAGGGAAGCCTGGCGCATCGAGCTGGTGACGCCGCGCACCATCATGGAATCGTTCAAGGTGCTGCGCGTCGGCCCGCGTGAGATCGCCGAACACCGCGACGG
>Ga0308009_10000832_pt1 | contig 20133 bp, 19 predicted proteins | sample Neamet127_FD_203134 | JGI IMG/M metagenome (GOLD analysis project Ga0308009, IMG submission 203134) | Marine microbial communities from water near the shore, Antarctic Ocean - #127 | ecosystem: Environmental > Aquatic > Marine > Unclassified | place: Southern Ocean | collected 2014-07-24
AGGGCGTGTCGGCAATTTCATCAACGGTGAGTTGTGGGGTCGCTTCAGCAGCCCGGACCTGCCTTGGGGCATGGTGTTCAGGAACAGCGGTTCGCTGCTTCCGCGACATCCGTCACAGGTGTACCAATTTCTGATGGAAGGGCTGTTGCTGTTCGTGCTGCTGTGGCTGTATGCACGCAAGCCGCGCAAAACCGGCCAGGTATCGGCGGCTTTTCTAGTCGGCTACGGGGTGTTCCGTTTCATCGCTGAATTTTTCCGCGAGCCGGATGACTATCTGGGCATTCTGGCGCTAGGCATGAGCATGGGGCAGTGGTTGTGTCTGCCCATGATCGCTGCGGGTGTCTGGCTTTGGCTTTGGGCTGATAAACGAGCGTAAACAGGGCGTGACCCATGCTCCACCTGCGTGGACAGCTATCATAATGATAGCTCGTGTGCTAAAACTTTCAGTCAGATTTTCGGCCCAGCAGGCGCAGGAGCCGCCAGCGCCACTTGCTTCCCGATACCAGCGTGGGAGGCGACCGGGTTTTGTTGGCTGCATCCAGCACCTGGTTCAGTTCTGCAGCCGTTGCCAGTGGCGGCGGAAGCACTTCCACCGCCTGTGCCACCTGATCGCGATACGGTGTCACTGGCTCCACACGCCGAACGCAATGCCGCTGGCCAGCGCGCCAACAAACGCAAAACTGAGGTAGGCCGCAAAAACCCGGCCGCGCGCTACCGCCCAAACCGCCAGCGCTGCCGGCAATGAGGTCACTCCGCCAGCGACTAGAAAGGCCATGCTGGCGCCGGGCGACAGCCCCTGACTCATCAAACCGCTTACCAGCGGCAAGGCGGCGTAGCGATTCAGGTAGGACGGTATGCCCACAAGCGTGGCCAGCAGCACCGGCAGTGCGCCGGGGCCACCAGCGACCTGCGCGATCAGATCGTTGGGCAGGTAGGCCACCATCAGGCTCTCCAGCACAAAAGCCAGCAACAGCCATTTGGCGAGGAATAGCGCGTTGGTCTTGAAGCTTTCCAGTGCGCTGTCAACACGGGCTGGCTCTTGCCAGAACTTCCACACCACCGCTTGTGGCCGGCGAATACGCGTTGCGGCGCAGCCGCCGTTACCCACTCCGGGTTTGAGCACCTCGCTGATCAGGCCATAACGCGTCAGCATCCAGGCACCCAGACCCCCAAGCAGGCCGATGCTGACTGCCACCACGGTTTTGGCGATGGCAAAGTCCAGCCCCAGCGTGGCTGATGTCATCACGAACATGGAGGGGTCCATCAGCGGGGACGCCAGCCAGAAAGCCATGACAGGCGCCAGAGGCACACCCATGGACAACAGGGCCACGATGATCGGAATCACCCCGCACGAGCAAAACGGCGACAAGGCTCCCATGAACGCGGCAGACGCCACCGCCAGCAGCGGCGGGCCGCTGAAGGCGCGTGAGATCAGGTTGTCCACTCCGCTGGCTTTGGCATACGCGGTGAGCGCCACCGACAGCAGCAGAAAGCCAAAGGTGTTGCTCGCTGCCGCCGCCACGAAGTGCAAAGTCCGGGGAAACTGCGCAAAGTCCAGCACGGCAATGCCTAACAGTGTGACTGCGATAGCGGTCCAAGTGCGGTCTAGCTGTGTCAGCCGAGTCGGCCACTTCATGGAATTCAAGGACAGTATTTTCATAAAATTATCTTTCTAAAAAAATAGAAACAAACATCCAAAAAAAAGGATCTCTCAAACTTTCTCCACCTCACCCCGTTGGGTTGGCGCACAGCTAGCGTCAACACAACACTCACTCAGTAAAAATGCGCTCAGACGTCGGATGTCCGCATATTCGGCGCGGCAAATCAGCTCGCGGCCTTGACGCTCCTGCGATATCAGCCCCACCAACACCAGCGCACTGACATGGTGGCCCAGCGTGGACGGGGGGATGCCCGTCATGCGCTGTAGTCCAGTGACGCTTAGACCTTCGTGGCCAGCGCGCAGGAGCTGCCGATACAGGCCCAATCGGACTTCACTTCCCAGCGCGGCCAGCATCGGAGCAGCCTGGGAATCGGGCAGGGTGTTGGTGCTGTTTTTTGCGGGCATGGTATTTACTATAAAACTAAAAATATAAAAGTCAAGTGATCAGGCTGGGCTATGAAAGCAGGCACTCTGCGTACAAGCACATTCCTTGTGGATGTACCCGTGCAAATCGCGATGGGGGTGTGGCAATGCAAATCCGTGCATCCGGGGAACTTCTAACTTAAGTGACCTGGAGAGGGTGCATAATTATTCGTAATTATGCAAAATTACCAATTTGCATCATAGATTCATAACAAACTAATTCGCCAAAACCGATTTAAATCTGACCGCCGCCCAGTCTTTGCATATCGCCACCATGCGCCTCGTCCAAAACTCACTGCACCAGGAAGTCGCCGCCACCTTGCGCGAGCAGATTTTTGCCGGCATGTATGCGCCCGGCAGTTTTCTCGATGAGTTGGTGCTGTGCGAGCGCCTGCAGATCTCGCGAACGCCGCTGCGCGAGGCGCTCAAGGTGTTGACCGCCGAGGGACTGCTGCGCCACGAACCGCGGCGCGGTTGCTTCATCAGCGAGGTCACCGAAAAAGACCTCGACGACATTTTCCCGGTGATTGCGCTGCTGGAAGGCCGCTGCGCCTTCGAGGCGGCACGCAATGCGACCGACGCCGACCTCGCCGCACTGACCACGCTGCACGAACGCCTGAACAGCCACGCGCAGGCCAGCCGCATCAACGACTACTACGACACCAACTTCGCCATTCACGAAGCCATCATCACGCTGGCCGACAACCGCTGGCTCGCCATGGCGATTGCCGATCTGCGCAAGATATTGAAGTTGGCCCGCTCGCAGCAACTCCACGCCCCCGGCCGGCTCCAGCAAAGCCTCTCGGAACACATGGCAGTGTTCGCCGCCCTGAAAGCCAGAGACAGCGAAGGCGCCGACGCCGCCATGCGCACCCACCTGACCCGCCAACGAGAAGCCCTCAGGGAACTCGCGAGGAGTCAGAGAACGAGGGTGCTGGGGTGAACTACCTGACGAGGGGCCCCGGCGGAACGCCGGGGATCGGCAGTAAAGGTCATCCCAGCGGGGAGCCGACACCTGTGGGTGGCGCCTACCTGTATAGCTCAGGAGGCGACAGCATGAGCCACCTGACGAGGGCCCCGGCAGCATGCCGGGGATCGGCAGTAAGGCTCATGCCAGCAGAGAGCCGACTCCTTTCCGCGCGCAAGTCGTTGACGTCTCAGGAGGCGACAGCATGACCTACCTGACGCGGGGCCCCAGCTTGCTGGGGATCGGCAGTAAAGGTCATCCCAGCGGAGAGCCGACACCTTTTCGCTCGCAAACCGTTACCCGTTCAGGAGGCGACAGCATGAGCCGATGCGTGAGCCCCACAGCAGCAGGTTTCCCAATCCCCACCACCCCACAGGCCCCCCCATGATCACGCCCGACTGGATCACCCGCAGCGTGGCCATCTTGCGCAGCCCCGAAAAATCCGGGTCAAAAGGCACGCCAGCCCTTACCGAACGGGCGCAAGCAGCTACCAAATCAGGAGCAGGCAACGCAGCGGTGCGCAGCACCCGCGAACGCCTCAATGCGACTTTGCGCAAGAAGGAGGAGGCCCTGTCGCCGCGCGTGCTGCGCCGCACGCTGGAAGAACTCAAGGCCATCGTGGATTCGCAGGTCAGCGAGATCGAGGGCGGGCGCCGCGCCATGGGTGTGGCCGGCTGGTATGCCAAAGCCTCGCTGGATGAGCGCCGCGACATGTGGCTGCTGATGAGCGAGCAGTTTGTCGCCGACGCCGCGAAGGTCAAACTGGCGCAGACGCAGTTTGCCGCTGCGGTGGGCACGCCCGACGAAGCGGTGGCCGAGGTGCGCTATCGCCGGGCGACCGTGTCTCCGCGACGTCGCCTGTTGCAGCGCTTCAGCGCTTTCCCCGAAGGCTTTCGCTTTCTGGTGAACCTGCGCGCCGACCTGTTGCCGCACCTCAAGGCCGACAAGCGCCTGCAGGCGCTGGACGTCGAGATGGAGTACATGTTCTCGACCTGGTTCGACGTCGGCTTCCTCGACTTGCGCCGCATCAGCTGGGACTCGCCGGCCTCGCTGATCGAAAAACTCATCAAGTACGAGGCCGTACACGACATCAAGAGCTGGGCCGATGTGAAAAACCGCCTCGATAGCGACCGCCGCTGTTACGGATTCTTCCATCCGCGCATGCCCGACGAGCCGCTGATTTTTGTCGAGGTGGCGTTGATCGACGACATGGCCGACAGCATCGAGCCGCTGCTGGACGAGTCGGCCGCGCCGGCCGACCTGAAAAAAGCCACGACCGCGATTTTTTATTCGATCAGCAACACGCAGACCGGTTTGCGCGGGGTGAGTTTTGGTGATTCGCTGATCAAGCGTGTGGTCGAAACCCTGCATGAAGAGTTTCCCCACCTCAAGAACTTTGCCACGCTGTCGCCGATTCCGGGCTTCCGCTCCTGGCTCGGCAAAAATGCAGCCAAGCTCTTGGAGCAACTCGACGAGAAAGAACTGTCGCTGCTGGGACGAGCTGTCGGCTTCGAGCCGCCCACTGCGCAACATTTCCTCTTAGCTGCTGACAACCCCTTGGCCCTGAACGAGAAGTCGGCGGTGCGCCGCGTGTTGCTGCATTGCGCCGCGCAGTACCTGGGCCGTGAGCTTGACGATGGCAAGCCGCTGGACCCGGTCGCGCGTTTTCATCTGGGCAACGGCGCGCGCGTGGAACGCATCAACTGGGTCGGTGATCCCTCCCCCAAGGGTCTGAAACAGTCCTGCGGCCTGATGGTCAATTACCTCTACGACCTCAAGCGGCTGGACAAGTACCGCGCGCTGCTTGCGCAGGGGAAAATCCCCGTATCGGGTGCCGTCGAAGATTTGTATATTTAGAACGTACACATAGTTTTTTCATAACGACAGGAGACAGACATGACATCGAGTTTTGACATCAAGGCATCCCGACGGGATGTGCTGCGTGCCGCTGCGGCGGGCGCCGCTGCATTTTCAATGGGCAGCTACGCGCAATCGACCTGGCCGGCCAAACCGGTCACCATGATCGTGCCTTTCCCGGCAGGCGGCGGCACCGATGCGTTTGCGCGCCCGATGTCGGCACAGTTTGCGCGCCTGACCGGCAAGCAAATGGTCATTGACAACCGTGGCGGCGCGGGCGGCACACTCGGTGCCAGCATTGCGGCCAAGGCTGCGCCCGATGGTTACACGCTGTTCATGGGCGCGGTGCACCACACGATTGCCCCCAGCATGTACCCCAAGCTGGACTACGACATCGAAAAAGACCTGGTGCCGCTGATCCTGGTGGCCAGCGTGCCGCAGGTGGTGGTGGTCAACCCGCAAAAGCTGCCGGTCGCCAACTTCAAGGAGTTTCTGGACAACGCGCGCAAGAACCCCGGCAAGCTCAACTACGGCTCGGCCGGTGCTGGCACCTCGCACCACCTCGCGGGCGAGTTGTTCAAGCAGCAAACCAAAACCTTCATCACCCACATTCCCTATCGCGGCGCCGGTCCGGCCTTGCAGGGCCTAATTGCCGGTGATGTCGAGATGATGTTTGACGGTCTGGGTTCTTCGGCGGCCCACATTGCCGGTGGCCGAATCAAGGCGCTGATGGTGTCCGGCAACAAGCGCAACCCGGCGATCCCGGACGTGCCTAGCGCCGCCGAGATGGGTCTGCCCGACTACAACGTGACCACTTGGTACGGCGTCTGGGGTCCCAAAGGCATGCCGGCCGATGCCCAGGCCCGCGCCATCGAAGAAATCCGCAAAGCCTGCACCACCGACGAAGCCAAGGCGGTCTGGGCGCGCCAGGGCGCTGAGTTCACCAACCTGGCCGGCCCGCAGTTCGCCAGCTACGTCAGTGCAGAGGTCAAAAAATGGTCGCAGGTGGTGAAGGCATCGGGCGCCAAGCTCGACTGATTCTGAAAAGCGATTCATGACGGGACAGGTTCGGCTGACCATAACGGGCAGCATCGCGCGCGTCACTCTGTCCCACCCCGGCAAGCTCAACGCCATGTCGCGTGCCATGTGGCTTGAGCTGCGCGAGGTGTTCGAAAGTATCCAGGACACGGCCTTGCGCTGTGTGGTGCTGGTGGGGGAGGGTGGCAATTTCTGCGCCGGCGGTGACATTTCCGAGTACGCCGATTTTCGTTTTGAAGAAGCCAGCCTGCGCCACTTTCACGACGAGCAGGTCTGGGGTGGCCTGCAGGCCGTGCTCGACTGCGATGTGCCCATCGTGGCGCAGATCGAAGGCGCTTGCATGGGCGCCGGCCTGGAGATTGCGAGTTGCTGCGACCTGCGTCTGGCCAGTACGTCGGCCCGATTTGGCGCGCCGATTGCGAAGCTCGGTTTCCCGATGGCCCCGCGCGAGATGGCGCTGGTGATGTATGCCGCTGGTGAGCTGAGTACGCGCGAGATGCTGCTGGCGGCGACGGTGCTGGACGCAGCCACGGCGGCGCAGCGGGGCTTTCTCAACCGCGTGCTGCCAGACAACGAGGTGGCGGCCGAAGCCGTAGCAACGGCTGAGCGGGTGTCTCGTCTTGCACCGCAGGCTGCACGCCTGAACAAACAGTCTTTTCGGGCTCTAGCCCATAGCCAGCGTGCGCAAGCAGCTACTGATTTAATAGCAAATGCGTACAATTACGCGGCTTCTGCTGAACACCGTGAAGGTGTGATGGCCTTTGTCGAAAAACGCTCACCGCAATTCTGAGGCTCTGCCTGTCCTGTTTTCTTATTCCGATCTCCAGGTGAACCCGTCATGAAAAACAACAATCTGTTCGTCGCCCTGCGCGCGGCTTTTCCCGAAGATCTTGACGCCATCGCGGTCGAGACCGACAACGGCCTGTATTACTCCTGGCGCGACCTGGAGCGCGGCACGGCCATGCTGGCCAACTTGCTCAAATCGCTGCAGTTGCCAGAAGGCGCGCGCATCGCAGTGCAGGCTGAAAAATCGGTCGAGGCCATGATGCTGTATCTGGCCACCCTGCGCGCCGGTTATGTGTTTTTGCCGCTCAATACCGCTTACCAGAGCGCAGAGATGGAATATTTCATCGCCAACGCCGAGCCCTCGGTGGTGGTGTGCAGCCGCAAGAACTTTGGCTGGGTCAGCAAGATCGCCTTCCAGCAGGGCACCTACAACGTCTTCAGCCTGGATGACAACCGCATTGGCTCGCTGCTGGACCGCGCGGCCCAGTGCAGTGACCGGCACGAGGTGGTGCAGCGCAAGGCCGACGACCTGGCCGCGATTTTGTACACCAGCGGTACCACCGGCCGCAGCAAGGGCGCGATGCTTTCGCACGGCAACCTGGCTGACAACGCGCAGGTGCTCAAGGACTACTGGGGCTGGACGGCTACCGGAGGGCCCGAGGGCCGTGGTGACGTGCTGATCCATGCGCTGCCTATCTTTCATGTGCACGGCCTGTTCGTCGCCATTCATGGCGCGTTGATCAATGGCAGCAAGATGATCTGGCTGTCCAAATTTGACCCGCAACTGGTGGTGCAAAAGCTGCCCGAGGCCACCGTGTTCATGGGCGTGCCTACCTTGTATGTGCGCCTGCTGGCAGAGCCGGGGCTCACGCGCGAGGCCTGCCGCAACATGCGCCTGTTCGTCGCCGGCTCCGCGCCGCTGCTGGTCGAAACCTTCAAGGCCTGGCAGGAGCGCACCGGCCACACGATTCTCGAGCGTTACGGCATGAGTGAGACCGCCATGCTGACCTCCAACCCCTATGAGGGCGAGCGCCGTGGCGGCACCGTCGGTTTTGCGCTGCCGGGCGTGAGCCTGCGGGTGCAGGGCGATGCTGGACAGACCCTGCCGGCCGGCGAGGTGGGCGGCATCGAGGTCAAGGGCCCCAATGTTTTCCAGGGCTACTGGCGCATGCCTGAGAAGACGAAAGAAGAGTTCACGGCCGACGGCTATTTCAAGACCGGCGACGTGGGGAAAATCGACGAGCGCGGCTACATCCACATCGTCGGGCGCAGCAAGGACCTGATCATCAGCGGCGGCTACAACGTCTACCCGGCCGAGATCGAGGGCTACATCAACGACATGCCGGGTGTGGCGGAAAGCGCCGTGGTCGGTGTGCCGCACGCCGATTTTGGCGAAGTTGGTGTGGCCATCGTGATCGCCAGACCGGGTAGCACCTTAGACGGCGATGCCATCATTGCCGCCTTGAAATCGGGGCTGGCCAACTTCAAGATTCCCAAGCGTTGTTTTGTGGTGACCGAACTGCCGCGCAACACCATGGGCAAGGTACAGAAGAATTTGCTGCGCGAGCAGCACAAGCAACTGTTCACCTGACCTGGTGACGGCTGGGGATCATCCCTCCGCTTGACGGGTGGTGTCTTTGGCAGGCAGCGTCGCCAGCAGCACGCCGGCCAGCGCCAGCGCAAAGGCCGCCATTTGCGCTGCGCCCATGGACTCGCCCAGCACAAACACGCCAACCAGCGCCGCACTGATGGGCAGCATCACGGTGAACACACCGGCGCGGCTGGCCGGCACACCTTTCAGGCCGGTCATCCACAGCCACACCGTCCAGACACTGGCGGCCAGCGCGTAAAACAGCAGCAGCAGCCAGCTTCCCGGCGCCACGGCTGCAAAGTCGAAACCCCAGGCCAGCCATAACCCCATGGGTGTGACCAGCACAAAGCCCCAGAGGTTGATCAGCGCGGTGATGCGTTTGGCGCCCAGCGCACCCGTGAGCTTTTTGCCGATCACCGCATAGGCCGCTTCACAAAATACCGCGCCCAGCAGCAGCAAATTGCCCAGCCAGGCGGTTTTTGAAGCCAAATCAGCCTCCAGCCCATACGGGACGGGCGCAAGCAGCTCTGTTTTTGATAGCGACACGAGTGCGATGCCGAGCACCGCGCAAGCCACCGCCAGCCACACACGCTGGCTGATGCGCTCGCGCAGGAACAGCCAGCTCAGCACCGCCACCACCGCCGGAATCGCCGCCATGATGACGCCCGCCGCCACCGCGCTGGACAGGCTGACGCCGTACAACATGCAGATCGAAAACAGGAAGTTGCCGAGAAAGGATTCCAGGAACACCAGTTGCCGCGTCTGACGCGTCATGGGCGCTTCGCCGGCGGGTTTTTTCAGCCAGTGCAGCATGGCCGCGCCGCCGATGCCGAAGCGCAGCCAGGCCAGCAGGAACACCGGGAAGATCGCCACCAGCGGTTTGGACAGCGCCACGTAGCTGCCGACCAGCGACATGCTGAGCGCAAGGCAGGCGTAGGCCAGAATGCGGTTCATTAAAACGGGGGTTCTTTCTAGAGGTGATGCGGCGCTGCTGCCGGGCTGCAACAATGAGCGGAAATCATGCCTCAATTCCGGACCTGAACGATGACTGCTCCCGCCACCCCACACGTTTTTGTCTACGGTACCTTGCGCTGCGGGGAGGTGCGCGACATCACGCGCCTGTGCCCAGCGCCGCAGTTCATCGGCATGGGCAGCGTGGCCGGCGTGCTCTACGACCTCGGCCCGTATCCCGGCCTGCGGCTGGGTGGCGCGGGCAGGGTAACCGGCGAGGTTTATGCCATCCCTGCTGAACTGGAACGGCTGCTCGACGAGATCGAGGAGGTCTGGCCACAGCAGACCGGCGAGTACAGCAAGCGCGAGGTGACGGTGCAGATGGATGATGTGCCGGCGGCTGCCGGGCGCGTTTGCCTGGTCTATGAAATCAATGCGGCACGACTGGTCGGCTGTGCGGTGATCACGAGTGGCGATTGGCGCCGCCGTATGCCGAATCCGTGAATTGGGGCGCGGTGACGCGCCTGGCAGATGATTTTGCAGCTCGACAAACTGCCGGAGCCATCAACCCAAAGACGCCGCGTGTCGCGGGGATTCCATTTCATGATCCGAAAAAATTGTCCCATATCGTGAGATCGAATAATGCTGCAACGCACCAAAATTTCTCAATATAAGAAAACGGCTTCCGTATTGCGAAAAAATGGCTAAAGACCATTGATTTTATTGAAAAAGATTTTTGTCTTATATAAGACATAAGAGCTTCACAAAGTCTTGTAGAAGACTTAAAGTAAAGTCCAGAACAAACAGCTCGGCTTACAAACAAGTGCAGCTCGGTTTGTCCCTTTTTCTTTCAACCTCTGGAGTGACCCCATGCCACAAACCCTCACCGAACAACTGAGCCGCGAACAGCAAATTGCCGCCCTCGAAAAAGACTGGGCCACCAACCCCCGCTGGAAAGGCATCAAGCGCGGTTATAGCGCCGCCGACGTGGTCCGCCTGCGCGGCTCCTTCCCGATCGAGCACACGCTGGCGCGCCGCGGTGCCGAAAAGCTGTGGAACCTGCTGCACACCGAGCCTTATGTGAACACCCTGGGCGCACTAACGGGCGGCCAGGCCATGCAACAGGTCAAGGCCGGCGTCAAAGCCATCTACCTGTCGGGCTGGCAAGTTGCCGCCGACAACAACACCTACTCGTCGATGTACCCGGACCAGTCGCTGTACCCGGTGGACTCGGTGCCTAAAGTCGTTGAAACCATCAACAACACCTTCCGCCGCGCTGACGAGATCCAGCACGCCAAAGGCATCGATGCCGGCGACAAGGACTACATCGACTATTTCGCGCCCATCGTGGCTGATGCCGAAGCCGGTTTCGGCGGCGTGCTCAATGCCTTCGAGCTGATGAAGTCCATGATCAAGGCCGGCGCTGGCGCCGTGCACTGGGAAGACCAGCTCGCCTCCGTCAAGAAATGCGGCCACATGGGCGGCAAGGTGCTGCTGCCGACCCGCGAGTCCTGCCAAAAGTTGATCGCAGCCCGCATGGCGGCTGACGTTTTGGGCGTGCCGACGCTGGTAATTGCCCGCACCGATGCGGAAGCCGCCGACCTGCTGACCTCTGATTACGATGAGATCGACAAGCCTTTCCTGACCGGTGAGCGCACGGCCGAAGGTTTCTACAAGACCCGCAAGGGCATGGACCAGGCCGTGGCCCGCGCCAATGCCTACGCGCATTACGCCGACCTGGTGTGGTGCGAGACCGGCACCCCCGACCTCGACTTTGCCAAGCAGTTCGCTGACGCTGTGCACAAGGTGCACCCCGGCAAGATGCTGGCTTACAACTGCTCGCCGTCCTTCAACTGGAAGAAAAACCTGGACGACGCGACGATTGCCAAGTTCCAGCGCGAACTCGGCGCCATGGGTTACAAGTACCAGTTCATCACGCTCGCTGGTATCCACTCCATGTGGTACAACATGTACGACCTGTCGCAGGACTACGTCAAGCGCGGCATGACGGCGTACATCGAGAAGGTGCAGGAGCCCGAATTCGCAGCGCGCGACCGTGGCTACACCTTTGTGTCGCACCAGCAGGAAGTCGGCACCGGCTACTTCGACGAAGTCACCACCGCCATCCAGGGCGGCAAGTCCAGCGTGACCGCGCTGACCGGCTCGACTGAAGAAGAGCAGTTCCACTGAGCGGATCTTTCCTGACCACCGTCGCCTTGAGGCGGCTGCAGCCCGGACGGCGCCTGATGCGTTGGCCGGGCTTTTTTCTTGTCGGGTGCATCCCGCGCGGCCTGGCCAAAGCTGCCGTAAAATAAGGCCATGTTATCAATCAAGCTGGAAACAGGAAGGATAGTCCGGGTTATGACACCGCGAACTACGACCGCGTCCGCAGTTGGGATTCGCCTGGGCGCAAGCCGCATGTCCAGGTGATTTAAAGCTACTGAAAACAGAGCACTCCACTTCTTTTTCCAAATTCAAGCGCGGTAATTTCCGCGCTTTTTTCATTTTTACGGCCCGCCCACCATGATCAAAATTACGCTGCCAGACGCTTCGATCCGTGAATTCCCCGAGCCGGTGACGGTGGCCGAAGTGGCCGCGTCGATTGGCGCCGGTCTGGCCAAAGCCGCGCTGGGCGGCAAGGTCAATGGCAAGGTCGTGGACACCAGTTACCTGATCACCGCCGACAGCCCGCTGGCCATCATCACGGCCAAGGACCCCGAGGGCCTGGACGTGATCCGCCATTCGACCGCCCACCTGCTGGCCTATGCAGTCAAGGAACTGTTTCCCGATGCGCAGGTCACCATCGGTCCGGTGATCGAGAACGGCTTTTTCTACGACTTCTCTTACAAGCGGCCCTTCACGCCGGACGACCTGGCAGCCATTGAAAAAAAGATGAGTGAACTCGCGGCCAAAGACGAGCCGGTGACACGCCGCGTGTTGCCGCGCGACGAAGCCGTGGCCCACTTCAAGGCCATCGGCGAACACTACAAGGCCGAGATCATTGCCAGCATTCCGGCCAACGAAGATGTGTCTCTGTACCGTGAAGGCCAGTTCGAGGATTTGTGCCGCGGCCCGCATGTGCCCAGCACCGGCAAGCTCAAATTCTTCAAGCTCATGAAGCTGGCCGGCGCCTATTGGCGCGGCGACCACAACAACGAGATGCTGCAGCGTGTCTACGGTACCGCTTGGGCCACCAAGGACGAACTGCAGCAGTACCTGACCATGCTGGAAGAGGCCGAAAAACGCGACCACCGCAAGCTGGGTCGCGAGCTGGACTTGTTCCACATTGACGAGCATGCGCCCGGCCTGGTGTTCTGGCACCCCAAGGGCTGGACGGTGTGGCAGGGCGTCGAGCAGTACATGCGCAAGGTCTACCAGGACAACGGTTACCAGGAGGTCAAGGGGCCGCAGATCATCGACAAGACGCTGTGGGAAAAAACCGGCCACTGGGACAAGTACCGCGAGAACATGTTCACGACCGAGTCGGAAAAGCGCGAGTACGCGCTCAAGCCGATGAACTGCCCCGGCCACATCCTGATTTTCAAGCAGGGCATCAAGAGTTACCGCGACCTGCCGCTGCGTTATGGCGAGTTCGGCCAGTGCCACCGCAACGAGCCTTCGGGCGGCCTGCACGGCATCATGCGCGTGCGCGGCTTCACGCAGGACGATGGCCACATTTTTTGTACCGAAGAGCAGATCCTCAAGGAATGTGTCGACTACACAACCCTGCTGCAGAAGGTCTACACCGACTTTGGCTTCAAGAACATCATCTACAAGGTGGCGACGCGGCCGGAGGCTCGCATCGGCTCCGATGAAAGCTGGGACAAGGCCGAACACGCGCTGATGGAAAGCCTGCGGGCGTCGGGCTGCGAATTCGAGATTTCACCGGGCGATGGGGCGTTTTACGGACCGAAGATTGAATACACGTTGAAAGACGCGATTGGCCGGCAATGGCAGTGCGGCACCATGCAGGTCGATTTTTCAATGCCGGAGCGGCTGGACGCCGAATATGTCGGGGAAGACGGTGCCCGCCACCGCCCGGTGATGCTGCACCGTGCCATCGTCGGCAGCCTGGAGCGATTCATCGGGATTTTGATTGAGGAACACGCTGGCGCGCTGCCAACCTGGCTGGCGCCGGCGCAGGTTTCGGTGCTCAATATCACCGATGCACAGGCTGAATACTGTCGCGAAATAGCTAAAACGCTTCAAAATCAAGGGCTTAGGGTCAACCTCGATCTGCGCAACGAGAAAATTACGTATAAAATACGAGAGCACTCAATGCAAAAGCTGCCTTATATCCTGGTCGTCGGAGACAAGGAGAAGGAAGCCGGCGCGGTTGCCGTGCGCGCCCGGGGTAACAAAGACCTTGGCGTCATGTCGCTCGATGCCTTCGTCCAGACGATTGCCTCTGACATTACCCAAAAAGCCTGATGCTTGACTTGTTGTGAGTCAAGTCGGCTATTCGTCCTTGCTGGACGGGCGCAAGCTGCTATAGCTTTTATAGCAATGTTTACAGGATTACAACCATCGCTACTGAATTTCGTGACCGCCGTCACCGTGAAGAACGCAAGCACCGCTTGAACCGTGAAATCATGGCCCCTGAAGTACGCTTGTCAGGGCCGGACAATGAGCCTTTGGGCGTTGTCAGCATCGTGGAAGCCCTGCGCCTGGCAGGTGAGGCGGATGTGGATCTTGTTGAAATCTCCCCCACGGCGGTTCCGCCGGTGTGCAGGTTGATGGATTACGGCAAGTTCAAGTACGCCGAGCAGAAAAAAGCGGCCGAAGCGAAGTCCAAGCAGAAGGTCATCGAGGTCAAGGAAATCAAGTTCCGGCCCGGTACCGACGATGGTGACTACAACATCAAGTTGCGCAATATCAAGCGCTTCTTGGAAGAGGGCGACAAGTGCAAGATCACCTTGCGTTTTCGCGGTCGCGAGATCACGCACCAGGAGCTGGGTCTGGCCCTGCTGGCGCGCATCCGTGACGAGTTGGCTGATTTGATTGTGGTGGAGCAGTTTCCCAAGCTCGAAGGCCGGCAGATGGTCATGATGATCGCGCCGGGCAAGAAAAAGGTGGCTGCCAAGCCCGCAGCGGCGCCCGCAGAAGCGGCACCGGTTGCATCGACAAACGCATAAAAGCGCCGTCGCAAGAAGAGGGAATTTGAGCCTGCAGGTGTGGTTACCGGCAGGCTCTTCAGGGGATGCGAAAGCATTTCCCGTGAAGGTGGGTCACACCGCTTTCCAAACGTGGCGATGTGAAAGTCGCCATAACAAGTGGCTCGGGGCCATCAAGTCTGCGTAAGGTTCGCAGCGCCTCACGAGCACAAATGAAAAGGAGCATTTAATGCCCAAAATGAAAACCAAAAGCGGCGCCAAAAAGCGTTTCCGCGTTCGTCCTGGTGGCACCGTCAAGCGCGGCCAAGCCTTCAAACGTCACATCCTGACCAAGAAGACCACCAAAAACAAACGTCACCTGCGTGGTTCAGTGGCTGTTCATGAGACCAATATGGGTCACATGGCACAGATGCTGCCGGGCATGGGCATTTAATTAACGACGAACAAGGAGTACTCACATGCCTCGCGTCAAACGTGGTGTAACGGCTCGCGCCCGCCACAAAAAAGTTTTAGCCCTTGCAAAAGGTTTCCGCGGCCGCCGCGGCAATGTCTTCAGGATCGCCAAAGAAGCGGTGATGAAGGCCGGGCAATATGCCTACCGTGACCGCCGCACCAAAAAGCGTGTGTTCCGCCGCCTCTGGATTGCGCGTATCAACGCCGCCAGCCGTTCGTTCGGCATGACCTACAGCCAGTTTGCCAATGGCCTGAAAAAAGCCGGCATCGAGATCGACCGCAAGGTTCTGTCCGACATGGCAATTCATGACAGCGCCGCTTTCGGTGCCATCGTGGACCAGGTCAGGGCCAAGCTTGCTGCTTGATTTTTGAGGCCTGGTCAGCTATTGAATTGATAGCTGGCTGCGCACAAAAGACGAGGGCCAGAGCTTGAAAAGGCTCTGGCCCTTTTTTTCGATTGAACAAGGAGGTCAAAGATATCAAAAAACAATTCGAGGTGATTTTTTTCAGCCTCCTTTATCTCTTTGATCTCCTTGTTAAATAGGTTTTTGCACCATGACCGATTTAGATTCCATTGTTGAAGACGCTGGTGCCGCTTTTTCTGTAGCCATCACACCGGCCGATCTGGAAAATGCCAAGGCGCAGTTTCTGGGCAAGTCGGGCCGCATCACGGCGTTGATGAAGGGTTTGGCGGCCCTGCCGGTGGACCAGAAGAAATCCCGCGGCGCCGCCATCAACCTCGCCAAGCAGGCCATCGAAGCTGCGCTGACCGCGCGCCGCCAGGCGCTGGCTGATGCCGAGCTTCAGTTGCAGCTCAAGGCTGAGGCGCTTGATGTGAGCCTGCCGGGTCGCCAGTCGCCGCAAGGCGGCCTGCATCCGGTGTCGCTGACGCTGGAGCGCATCGAGGCGATTTTTGGCTCCATGGGTTTTGATGTCGCGCAAGGCCCCGAGATCGAGACCGACTGGTTCAACTTCACCGCACTGAACACGCCCGAGGATCACCCGGCGCGTTCCATGCACGACACCTTTTATGTTGAGGGCGGCACCGAAACCGCCCCGAATCTGCTGCGCACCCACACCAGCCCGATGCAAATCCGCTACGCGGTGCAACATGTCAAGAAGCACCGCGCACTGATTGATGCCGGTGGTGTGATGCCCGAGATTCGCGTGATCGCGCCGGGCCGCACCTACCGCGTTGACAGCGATGCCACGCATTCGCCGATGTTCCACCAGTGCGAAGGTTTGTGGATCGGCGAGAACGTGAGTTTCAAGGACCTGAAGGTGGTGTTCACTGACTTTTGCCGGACGTTTTTCGAAAGCGATGACCTGGTGTTGCGCTTTCGGCCCAGTTTTTTCCCCTTCACCGAGCCCAGCGCCGAGATCGATATCCAGTTCCAGACCGGGCCGCTGGCCGGCCGCTGGCTCGAAGTGGCCGGCTCCGGCCAGGTGCACCCGAATGTGGTGCGCAACATGGGCTTGGATCCCGAGCACTACATCGGCTTTGCTTTCGGCATGGGGCCGGACCGGCTGACCATGCTGCGTTATGGCGTCAACGACTTGCGCCTGTTTTTTGACGGTGATATCCGCTTTTTATCGCAATTTCAATAAATTGGAATTGAAGAATTTGAACAAAGAGATCAAAGAGGAAAGGAGGAAAGACCAATGGAATCTTCCTCCTTCACCTCCTTGATCTCCTTGATCTCCTTGTGACATTAATGGTATCTGACTCATCATGCAATTTCCTGAATCCTGGTTGCGCGAATTCTGCAACCCACCGTTGACCACCCAGCAGCTGGCCGACACTCTGACCATGGCCGGCCTGGAGGTCGAAGAGCTCAAGCCGGTGGCGCCACCCTTTACAAAAATTGTCGTCGGTGAAATCCGCGAAGCGGTGCAGCACCCGGATGCTGATCGCCTGCGCGTCTGCCAGGTCGATGTGGGGCAGGGCGCCCTGCTCAACATCGTTTGCGGTGCGCCCAATGCGCGTGTCGGCATCAAGGTGCCCTGTGCGCTGGTCGGTGCCGAGCTGCCGCCCGGTGAGGATGGCAAACCCTTTCTGATCAAGGTCGGCAAGCTGCGCGGCGTGGAAAGCCAGGGCATGTTGTGTTCCGCCCGTGAACTCAAGCTGTCCGAAGACCACGGCGGCCTGCTGGAGCTTGCCACTGATGCGCCTGTCGGCCAGGACATCCGACAGCACCTGAACCTTGACGACACGCTGTTTACCCTCAAGCTCACGCCCAATCTCGCGCACTGCCTGAGCGTCTACGGCGTGGCCCGCGAGGTTGCGGCGCTGACGGGCGCTCCGCTCAAAACACCGGCCTTCCCACCGGTCGCTGTGTCGGGCACAGACAAGCTCCCCGTGACCATCAGCGCGGCCGATTTGTGCGGCCGTTTTTCCGGACGCATTGTGCGCAAGGTCAACACCCAGGCGACCACGCCTGCCTGGATGGTGGATCGTCTCGCACGTTGCGGCCAGCGCAGCGTCACTGCCCTGGTGGATATTTCAAACTATGTGATGTTCGAGCTGGGCCGTCCTTCGCATATTTTCGACCTCGACAAGATTCACGGCGGCCTGGATGTACGCTGGGGCAAGGCGGGCGAGTCGCTCAAGCTGCTCAGTGGCAACACCGTGACGGTTGATGAAAAGGTTGGCGTGATTGCAGACAGCCAGCAGGTTGAGTCGCTGGCCGGCATCATGGGCGGCGACGCGACGGCCGTGTCCGATGCGACAGAAAACATTTATGTCGAGGCCGCCTTCTGGTGGCCCAAAGCGATTGCGGGGCGTTCACGCCGCTACAACTTTTCCACCGATGCCGGGCACCGCTTTGAGCGCGGTGTTGACCCTGGTCAGACGGTCGAACACATTGAGCGCATCACGCAACTGATTCTCGACATCTGCGGCACGCCGGACACGGTCTGCGGACCGATTGACGACTTGCGTGTCAACATGCCGCAGGCCGCTCCCGTCACCCTGCGGGTTGCGCGTGCCGTCAAGGTCATCGGCATGCCTTTGAGCCAGGCGCAGTGCGCTGACGCGCTGCGGCGCCTGGGCCTGCCCGTGACCGAGGGCGAGGGCACGCTGACGGTCACGCCGCCCAGCTACCGCTTCGACCTGCAGATTGAGGAAGACCTGATCGAGGAAGTGGTGCGTCTGGTCGGTTACCAGCAACTGCCGGCAACGCCGCCGCTGGCGCCCATCACCGCGCGTAGTCGCCCGGAGGCGCAACGCAGCGCGTTTGCCGTGCGGCGCGCGCTGGCGGGTCTGGGTTACCAGGAAACCATCAACTTCAGTTTTGTGGAGGAGCGCTGGGAGCATGAACTCGCCGGCAACCCTCACCCGATCAAGCTGCTGAACCCAATCGCCAGCCAGATGAGCGTGATGCGTTCGTCCCTGCTGGGCTCGCTGCTGCAAGTGCTGAAATTCAACCTGGACCGCAAGGCTGCCCGTGTCAATGTGTTTGAAGTGGGGCGCGTGTCTCTGCGCAACCCTGCCAGCCTGAACACCGACACCACGGTGGCGGGTTTTGACCAGCCGATGCGGGTGGCAGGCCTGGCATACGGCCCGCGCGAGGGCTTGCAATGGAGCCTGTCCGACAAGGGTGTGGACTTCTTCGACGTCAAAGGTGATGTGCAAGCCCTGTTGTCGCCGCTGCAGGCGGTGTTCACGCCGGCCAGCCACCCCGCCATGCATCCCGGCCGTTGTGCCAGTGTGGCGGTCAAGGGCAAGGACATCGGTTTTGTCGGCGAACTGCATCCGCAGTGGCGCCAGGGCTACGAGCTGGCGCAGGCGCCGATTCTTTTTGAACTTGAACTGGAGGCCCTGTTGCAACGGCCTGTCCCGGTATTCCAGCCGGTCAGCAAGCTGCAGCCGGTCGAGCGCGACATCGCCGTGATCGTGGCCGAAGGGGTAACGCACGCCGCCCTGATGGCCGGCATCCATGGCGCCGACACCCAGGGTTTGCTGAAGTCGGCCACGCTGTTTGATGTCTATAAACCGCAACAAGGCAATACCGCCATGCAACTTGGTGAAAAAAGCCTGGCGGTGCGCTTGGTCCTGGGCAGCGACGACGCTACACTGACCGACGAACAAATCGAAGCGGTCACCCAGGCGGTTCTGGCCAGTCTCCAGCTTCGGTTGCAGGCGCGTTTGCGTGCCTGAGGGTTCCAACAACAACAGTTATCAGTGAGGAGTGCAGCGTGGAATTTTCCGTTGAAAGTCTTGAAAGCCCCGCGCTCACCAAGGCCCATCTGGCCGAATTGCTGTTTGAACAGATCGGACTGAACAAGCGCGAATCCAAGGACATGATCGACGCTTTTTTCGACCTGATTTCCGACAGCCTGGTGGAAGGCAACGACGTGAAAATTTCGGGCTTCGGCAATTTTCAGATTCGCACCAAAGCCCCACGTCCGGGGCGCAACCCCCGCACCGGGGAGTCGATTCCCATCCAGGCGCGCCGTGTGGTGACCTTTCACGCCAGCCACAAGCTCAAGGAGCACATTCAAGGCCTAACGGCGGGTGCCGCCGACCCGGTGCTCGTCACCGGCAAATAGTTGCCTGACGACTGTTGGCCGCCCTCTTGAGCTGGTCAGGGTTGGCATGTCGGTAAGAACCCGGCATGGGACCTAAACAACACATCTGGACGATCTGTTTGTAACTATTTGCGCTAAGTTTGGACTTAGAGTAGATTTGTAGCTTTACCGCTTAGCGCATTGATTTAATTGGAGAAAACTCTCCCCCCCATTCCCGCCAAACGCTACTTCACCATCGGTGAAGTCAGTGATTTGTGTGGCGTCAAACCTCATGTGCTCCGTTATTGGGAGCAAGAGTTCACGCAGCTGCGCCCGATGAAAAGGCGCGGCAACCGCCGCTACTACCAGCATCATGAAGTGCTGATGATTCGCCGGATCCGGGATTTGCTCTACGACCAGGGATTCACCATCAGTGGGGCGCGCAACAAGCTGCAGGAAATTGTGCAGACCGAGCGCGACAAGCGCCGCAATGGTGAGGTGATGCTCGAAGGCGTGGATGTGATGGAGGGCGGCGATTCCATCCTGGACGACTTCGGCGATTCGGCGGATTTCGAGGACAGTGCGATGGACAGCGTTCTGGACATTGCCCATTTGCCCGACAGCAGTGCCGCGCAGCAGCGACTGCAACTGGTGCGCCGCGAATTGTTTGAAATTCGGGATTTGCTCAGCGCGACCTACTGAAGTGGCCAGAGGAAGCGCGCTATAATTTGAGGCTTGAGACGGTGTGTGGCGCAGCCTGGTAGCGCACTTGCATGGGGTGCAA
>Ga0308009_10000834_pt1 | contig 20103 bp, 20 predicted proteins | sample Neamet127_FD_203134 | JGI IMG/M metagenome (GOLD analysis project Ga0308009, IMG submission 203134) | Marine microbial communities from water near the shore, Antarctic Ocean - #127 | ecosystem: Environmental > Aquatic > Marine > Unclassified | place: Southern Ocean | collected 2014-07-24
CCTTGTCCATCAGTCGGGAGGTGCTTGTCTTGGCGGCAAGTCTGCGTGCGGAGGCGCCAGGACTCAAAACGCCAGACGCTATTCACCTGGCAACAGCCATACTCGCCAACGCAGATGTGTTTTTGTCGGGGGACCATGGCACCAAAAACCTTCCTGGCTCCATGCAAAAGCTCTCTGTTTAGTCCTTGTCAGCGTTGCAGCATGCTTGAACTCCATTACTACCCCGGCACCGCCGCCATGGTGCCGCACATCCTGCTCGAAGAAATCGGCGCACCTTACCAGCGCGTGCTGGTGGACCGCATGCAAAACGCACACAAGGCGCCGGACTACCTGAAGCTCAACCCGAACGGGTTGATTCCGGTGTTGGTGGACGCTGATCTGGTGCTGTATGAAACCGCCGCGATCTGTCTGCATTTGTGCGACACCCATCCCGAAGCGGCGCTGGCGCCGGACCTGGGTACGGCCGAGCGTGCACACTTCTACAAATGGTTGATGTGGTTGACCAATACGCTGCAGGCCACGCTGATCATTTATTTCTACCCCGAGCGATCGGTCTTTCCCGGCAATACAGCGGGCGCCGCCGAGGTCAAGGCACAGGCCGAAGCCCGCATCGGCGGCTTGCTTGACCAGCTCGATGCCGAACTGGCACGCCACGGGGGTCCCTGGTTTACCGGCCAGGCTTACAGCGCGCTTGACGCTTACGTGTTCACGCTGTGTCGCTGGACGCGCAACTTCAGCTCGCCCGCTGCCCGCACCCGGCCGCACCTGGGGCCTTACCTGCAGCGCATGCTGGCGCGGCCTGCGGTGCAGCGCGTGTTTGCGGCAGAGGCGCTGGCGCCGCCGTTGGTGTGACATTTGATCTTGGATTCGGTGCGCTTCGCGTGACCTTGCTGACAGCCTTCCCAAATCCGCGCAACCACCATTCCAGCATGGCCGACTCAACCACTGTGGCAGTGATTTCGTAAGAATTTTCTAATTCCACGGTCTCTTGATCGGCCGACAGCGGTGATTCGAGGAGATGAAATCCTGCTTCCTTCTGGATGCTAAATTTAAGACGAATTTTTTTGCCTTCGCCATAAGCAAACCGACCGTCGTCGTCGAACTGTTTGAGATTGAAGTTGACGGGACGATCAAAGCTTAATGTGGAGGCTGCCGCCGACGTAAAGCGGTGCATCGCCATGCAACGCTCATTGTCATAGCCATCAAATCGGCACACAAGATACATGCGATGACCTTGCTGCGCCAAGCCCAAAGGCATCACGCGGGAACTTGTCTTTTTGCCAGCGGCATTCTTGTAATCGACATCGAGCCACAGATTGCCGTACAGCGCATCGCTGACCTGCTCAAACACGCTGGAGTCAATTTTGGGTGGCAGCAAAGGCTGCGTAACGCTCACAACGCGGACCTTGCTCATCCATTCCTGCTCCAGCCTTCTTTCGCCTTTGGCGCCAACCTGGCTACGCGCTTGGTTGAAAAATCCTTCCATGGACTTCATCAGTTTTGCTGGAAGCAGGCTGCCTAGCTGCTGCTCGGCAAGCAGGAGCAGAAGTGAATCCTGTGCGCTCAGGCCTGGCAATGACAGGCCTTTTGCCTGCTGCTTCCAGCAGTAGCGGTAGGGTTTGCTGCTGTCATCGCGTTCGATGTCATAAAACTCGGAAAGAGTTTCCAGCAGGCGTTGAACCGTCCGCAGATCTCTCTCAAAGCCGGTATCGAGCAGTTGCCGGTGCAGTTCTGGCGCTGTGATGGTGCGGCCCTTTGGGATGCGCCGCAGCAATTCGAGTGAAATCTTCAGCGTTTCGAGGGATTCAGGGCGTTTGCTCATGAGTTAAGACTGATGGAGCCTCATACGGTAGCGGACGCCGCGTCTAATTTTGGATTGCGTGCCATATCTTGTATCGACGTATGAAAATCGCAAATGCAAAGCGAGTCAAAAATTTCTTTCCAACCCATGCTTTTGTGAGTTCGAGTTTTATCGGAGTTCTTCGCTGAAGAGATGCAGATGAAGTCCGTTTTAATACCGAGGAGTGTGGTCAACAGGTATTCCTGTAGATCGATTTGCCTGACGTAGTTCAGCTTTCTTTTCTCCTTGAAAATATCCTTTTCGACTTGTGACGCTGGATAACTGCCTTCAACCGATTCATATTTTGTTTCGATGCAGATTGCCCTGTCCTTGTTCAGATGGATAACGAGGTCGGGTTTGATGTTGAAAGCCCATTTGAACTTGCAAAGTTTTTCAAAGTCCTCATTCCTCTCAAATTCGTCATGCAGGCGCGCAACCGACCATTTGCCGGGATACTGAATGTGTTTTTCTGACATCTTCCCTCCAACTCCAAAAGATTTATTGATGTCGTGCGGCTTGGGTTGAGCCAATATCTCATCGAGTCCACTTATTCCTTGGAGCATTGCCCGAATGATTTCCTTCTTCTTTTTGTTGGCTTCCTCCACGCTCATTGCTGCACCAACATCTTTCCATATGTCGCGCAAATGTGAGTACTCAAAGTAAACGCAAAAGTCGGCCACTATTTCTTCGGTGTAACCGCAATGTTCCAGAAAGGCTTTTGCATTGCTTGGTTTGCATAGGGCAGCAAACAGGATGGCGGCATAGTTTCGCTCTTCGCGGTTGATCTTCCAGTACTCGGGCGAGCCGGTAATTTCACGAATATTCATTTTCTGTTTCCAAGACGTTGTTTCTAAAGGAGCAGGTCGACACGACCGGCGAACAGTTGCCACAGACGCACCAGCGCATAAGTGTCGAGCTTGCAGTAAGCGCGCAGTTGTTGCTCAATCTGCTTCTTGCGGAGGGGATCGGTGTCGGGATGGACAGCTTCCAGAAAACCCTCCATGGCCAGGCCTCCATCCTGTACGCCCTCCAGCGCGTCATAGCGCAGTTCAGGGATGATGGCGGGCAACACCTTCTTGATGCTCCAGCTACCTTGCTGGCGGGGGTGGTAATAACGTTTCCGTGCGATAGGCAACAGGTCAATCATCCGGGCATTGATGGCCAGCAGGGCTTCGCTTCGTCGCGGGAACCGCGTGGCCAGTTCGCGAATACGGCTGGACTCAAACCCGGCGTTGTATACATAAACCGGTCCTGCGTCTCCACAGGCCAGGATCAGAGCTTCAATGAACGTTTCCGCCGGGTCATTGCCTGACAAATCGAGAAAATCAATGTGCCCAAGCTGGCCGGCCTCGTCCAGCGTGTGCAGGCTGAATTGAAAGGTGTTGAATTGAAAAGGGCGTGTGCCTTTCCAGATAGGCACGGCAAACTGAATGGTTTCAAAATCCAGGAAGCGCGCTGGCATGCCCTGGCCTTCCAGGTCCGCCGCAGCGCCTGCAGCATCGAAGAATACGCTGTCCGAGACCGTGCAAACCTTCACGCGCCGTTGCCGCGCATTGAGCAGGTCATCCGGCACGTCGTGCATGTCCACGATCCCCTGCTTGGAAAGCATTTGGGCCTTTGCCCCGAAGTAAGGCAGCCACTCGACGGGGTGGTTGACCTTGGGCGCGCCCTGGTTGCAATGGTTGTGAAACCCGCAGGCATAAGGCTGGGTGCAATGCGCCCCCGGTTTGATGGCTGGTTCAGCCGAGTTTTCGCAGACGCCCTGCGCCTGCGCAATCCAGCGTTTGACTTCTTCCGACCGAGAAAATGCCTCTTCTGTCAGGTCAACTTCTTTTAGCAACCCCGCATAATCCCCGTGACCTGGATACGTCCAGGAGCTGTCGATGTGCGCCAGTGACACGCTGCCCAGCGCAACGCCTGCGGTGCGTGCCACAAACGCCTGCACCGCCACGTCATCGCGGTAGTAGTCTTTCACGCCGGTTGAAGATTTCACCTCCACCATGTGCCAAACCTGCCCATCCTTAACCTGCCGGGGAAGCATTACGTCCGCAAAAGCCATGGCGCCTTCCGCCGCAAAGCCGGCCTCAAAAATGGGGTGAGGTGAATTCAGCAAACCGGCGGTTCGCTCGAAAGACTTGGTGATCCCGTCGGTCTTCATGTCGATCACCGCACCCAGGCCTTTCGGATCGTAGATGTGCTGCGCAAGTTCTCCGACCTGATGCCCGATTCTGAAAATGGCTTTGCTTGCCACGGAATCCGAACGCAATTCGGGGCGGTGGACTTCAAGCCACAAGCGTCGGGTACATTGACGCAAGGCCATCAGTTTCGATTTTGAGAATGTGCGCATACTTTTTTTTGGGAGGAAGTGAATCAATGCCGACCGTTCAGACATCTTCTGTTGTGCGGCCTCAAAAGCAAGTCTAATTATTTCTGCGTCAAATTGTGTCGTACATCAGTGGCCTTCCGCATGGATGTATTCCCTTGCATATGGAGGACCCGGCTGCGACACATCTCGGCGCATAACTGCGCAGACTCCGGGTGTCGCATCTAGTCGCGATGTCATGCGAAGGAGATTTATGAGTGAGATTGCTGTTTTGGGGGTGGGTGGCGCTGGCTGCGATTACGCATTCAGGACGCGAGCTTTGACGGGTCAGAGGATAGTTGCTGTAAACACTGACCGGGCCGCATTGAAGAAGAGCCTCGTACACGAGCAACTACTCATCGGCGTAGTTACCTGCAAAGGCGAAGCGGCATGCACGCCTGATTGGGGCAGACGCGCAGCGCAGGAGTCACAGCATGACCTCGAAAAGGTGCTCGCGGGCATGCGGAGTTTGGTCCTGTTGGGCGGGCTGGGCGGCGGCACCGGCACAGGTGCCTTGCCTGTCATTGCGAGCATTGCCAAGGCGCGTGGTCTGCAAGTGCATGCCGCAGTCTCTCTGCCGTTTGCTTTTGAGGCGTCGCGGAGAAGAATTGCGATGGAGGGTCTCCACAGACTGAACGCAATCGTTGCATCGGTCTTTGTATATGACCATGCGGTAGAGGAAACCAATGTCGCGACGACGAACTCGGGTTTAATCGAAGTGCTTGAAAGAGCCACGATGGCGATTGCGGGGCATGCGGCTGCATTAGTCAGCGACTTGTTGCGTGAACAATAAATGGAATAAACGAGATGACGTCAAGGTTGGAAGTACATCAAGCCCTGACCGCAAGGTATCAGGAGATCGTCAGTCTGGAAGAATTGCGTCTCATGGCCTCAGAGAATACAAAATTGGCCGGACTTTTCGTTAGTAGCGTCTCGGATGAATACTTGAGCAGCCATCGGCGAGTCATGATTGTGGGCAAAGAAACAAGGTCTTGGTCGGGAGGGCTGGGAAGAGTGCATGATTTTCCGAACATCAATGCTTACCTCCAGCATGCGATGGACGGGCATGCCAGCTACTTGCGTAAGCCGCAACCGACGTCCAAGTTCTTTCAGTTCTACCGCGAAGTCAGCCGGCAAATGGTCGGTGACAAGCACGCCGTTTTACCCCGCTCGGTCGCATGGGCCAACATGTTCTGCTTGAGCTACGAAGGAAAGAGTCCTGTCCGTGCGAAAGATCAATTTCAGAAAATAGAAACCTTGTCCCGGGATTTGCTTCGCGCGCAAATTGAAATTCTGAAGCCGGACGTAATTCTTTTTGTCACCGGCCCTGGCTACGATAAATATCTCAAGAAGTTTTTCCACATTTCGAATGGCAGTGTGATTCACAAAAAATCGCTGTGGTCTTTCAGCGCTGATAAGACGCCGGCTTTCCGCACAACGCATCCGCAGTGGGAAAAAGGAAAGACGCACCGAAGCGAGGCGCTGGCACTGGCACTCGCGTTGAACCTATCGGCTATCACAACGTCGGCGCCGGACGCAGTCCAGGCAATTTAGCGCCTCGCATTCTCCAGCCACCGCACCACGTCCAGCGCATTGCCGACAGCTGCGCCCGAAGCCGTGTTGTCGAACATGCACCAGGCCTGCGCGCCGCTACCGGCAGCCTCGTGCAGTTTGACGCTGAGCGCTTCCAGCATGTCCGGCGCATAAGCCGAGTAATACATACGCGGCGAGCCGTGCGGTCGCACATAGACCAGACCGGGCCAACCGCCGGGCGCGCGGCCCGCCTCATGCAGCACTGGGTCAGCCAGCACCCGGGCGATCTTCCACTTTGCCAGCGCAGCGTTGACATCGGGCGCGAACCAGCTGGCGTGGCGCGGCTCCAGTGCCACGGGGCCGCCGTGCTGCGCACGCAAGACTTTGAAAAACCGCAGTGCTGTCTTACCATCCAACGCCAGGCTGGGCGGCAACTGCACCAGCAGGCAACCGAGCTTGTTGCCGAGGGCCGAGGCTTGTGAAAGGAACGTCTCCAACAGGGGGCCGCACGCGTGCAGCCGCTGCTCGTGCGTGATGGTTTTGGGCAGCTTGACCGAAAAACGAAATTCGGCAGGCACGCTGTCGGCCCAGCGTGCGTAGGTGGCGCGCTGGTGCGGCCGGTAAAACGAAGAGTTGATTTCTGCAGCGTTGAGCCGCGCGGCGTAACGCTGCAGATGGGTTCCTGAATCCGCGCCGGGAAACTCCGGCAAATTGTCCCGCGGCAAGCTCCAGCCGGCGCAGCCGGTGTAGACCTGCGCATTGCCGGCGCGGCGTGGGACGGACATGGTGTTGCCCCCCGAAAGCTAACGCGCGGTTCTGGCCAGGTACTGCTTGCGCCAGAACACGGTCCCGACCACAACGATCAGCACAATCATGAAGCCGAAGATCCACCAGAAGCCGTAGCGGGTGTGGATCAGGGGCAGAAACTCGAAGTTCATGCCAAAAAATCCGGTGATCAGGTTCAGCGGCAGGAAGATGGCGGTGAGCGCCGTCAGTGTTCGCATGATGCTGTTGGTGCGGTTGCTTTGCGCGCTGAAGTGAATCTGCACCACGGTTTCAGCTGATTGCTCCAGCCGGCGCGCATGGTGCACCACGCGTTGGATGTGTTCAATCACGTCGCGGGCGCGCGCCACCATCTGGTCGCGGCGGGTCTGCGCAAGCTGGGCATCGGCGGCAAACGACGACATGGGCTGCTCGCGCAGCGAGTCGAGCCACTCCTGCATGGCGTCGTGCTGCTCGTCGCACAGGTCTTCCAGTACATGCAACTGGCTGCGCGCGCCCATCAGCGAACCCCAGTTGATGAAACGCGAGTTGGGTTTGAGCAATTCGCCCTGCCAGTGTTCGAGCTGGGTCGTGAGCTCCTTGCGCACGTCGAGGTAGCTGTCCACCATGGCGTTGACCATGCGCAGCACCAGGTCGACCGGGCTGGACGGAATGCGGCTGCGCGCGGACACGGCGTCCACGCTGAACTTGGCATCCGTCAGTGAGCGCTCGATAAAACTTTTGGCGGTGTAGCAGCCGCGCGGGTGCACGCTGATCAAGAGCCGGTCAAACACCACAAAACCCACCGCGCGTGAACTGATGCGGTTGAAGGCGGGCAGGCCGCCACGCGGTTTGATGCGCGGCTGCCCGCCCTGGCCGTGGTAGGCCAGGGCTGCGGCTTCGTGCCCGGCCTCGGCGCGTGTCTCCACGGGGGTCGCCAGCCGCCGGAAGATGATCAGGTCGTAGATCGAGGTGAAGTCGTAGTGCGAAGGATGGGCGGCGTTGCCGAGGTCCTGGCAATGCAAATCGAGCAGGCTAGAGCCGCCGATTTTTTGCGCGGCTTGCTGCATGAATGGCAAATGAGTTTCGAACTCGTCGCGGTCAAAAAATATCCAGACAAAACCATCGCCAGGCGGCTGCGCGGGCAGAGCGTCCGAGAAGCGCAGGCTGTCGGCGGTGAATTCAACAATTTGCACGGTGTCTGTCCGGTTGATCGTCAAATAATGGCTAAATTAGCCTGTAGCCCATAGCTGCCATGCGTGAACTGCTATTTATTTTGTAGCAAACGGGCGGCTGCCACGGCAAAGTAGGTCAGCACACCGTCGGCGCCGGCGCGCTTGAAGGCCAGCAGGCTTTCCATCATCACCGCGTCATGGTCGAGCCAGCCGTTTTGCGCGGCGGCCTTGAGCATCGCGTACTCGCCGCTGACCTGGTAGGCAAAGGTCGGCACACCGAACTCGTCCTTGACGCGGCGTACCACGTCCAGGTAAGGCATGCCGGGCTTGACCATCACCATGTCGGCGCCCTCGGCAATGTCCATGGCCACCTCGCGCAGCGCTTCGTCGCTGTTGCCGGGGTCCATCTGGTAGACCTTTTTGTCGGCCTTTCCGAGGTTGCCGGCAGAGCCCACCGCATCGCGGAAGGGCCCGTAAAACGCGCTCGCATATTTGGCGCTGTAGGCCATGATCCTTGTATGAATCGCGCCACTCGATTCGAGCGCCGCTCGAATCGCTCCGATCCTGCCGTCCATCATGTCGCTGGGGGCGACGATATCCACACCGGCTTCAGCCTGCGCCAATGCCTGGCCGACCAGCAGTTCAATCGTCTCGTCATTGAGGATGTAACCCGTCTCTTTGTCGGGCAGACCGTCCTGGCCATGGCTGGTGAAGGGGTCCAGCGCCACATCGGTCATCACGCCGAGTTCGGGAAAACGCTTCTTGAGCTCACGCACCACACGCGGCACCAGGCCGTCGGGGTTCAGCGCTTCCTTACCGTCGTAAGTTTTCAGCGAGGGGTCAATCACCGGGAACAGCGCCATCACCGGAATGCCCAGACTCACACATTCCTCGGCCACCGGCAGCAGCAGGTCCAGGCTCAGGCGCTCAACGCCTGGCATCGAGACCACGGCCTCGCGGCGCTTCGAGCCTTCGGTGACAAACACCGGGTAGATCAGGTCGTGCGCGCTGAGGGCGTTTTCACGCACCAGGTTGCGCGTGAAGCTGTCGCGGCGCAGGCGGCGCGGCCGGCCAAAGGGGTAGGGGGCGTGGGCTGTCATTGGCAAATTGTGCCAAAGCTTTGCGCTGCGCCGCCGATTAATTTGGCAGCCGCGACATGGCGCATGAAGCTGCGCTGCCGCACGGGCAAAAAAATGCCCGGATGACACGAGGTCAGCCGGGCCTGGAAGCCTTTTTGCTGTGACACGTAAAGGCACCCGCTCAGGGAGGAAAAGCGGGATGCTGCCACCAAAAGGTAACAACATATATTAATTCTAGTCAACGCGGCCCGATGTGACAAGCGGCGCGCTGTAAAGCATGGCGCGTGGCGCCTGCTGGGCTAAAGGCATGCGGGCTACACTTCGCCCATGCTCTGGGTCAAGTCACTCCACATTGTTTTTGTCGCCAGCTGGTTTGCAGGCCTGTTTTACCTGCCACGCATTTTTGTGAACCTCGCGATGGTGCCGCCAGAGAGTGTGGCCGAACGCGAACGCCTGATTCTGATGGCGCGCAAGCTGCTGCGCTTCACCACCTTGTTGGCCGTGCCCGCGCTCGCCTTCGGCCTGTGGTTGTGGCTGGGTTACGGCATAGGCCGCGGTCCCGCTTCATCGGGAAATGGCTGGATGCACGCCAAGCTACTGGTGGTTGTGCTGGCCATCGGCTACCACCACGCCTGCGGCCGTTTGCTCGCGAAGTTTGTCGCGCAGCGCAATACGCACAGCCACCGCTGGTACCGCTTCTTCAACGAGGTGCCGGTGCTGCTGCTGCTCGCAGCGGTGATTCTCGTCGTCGTCAAGCCTTTCTAGCCACCACAAGCGCAGAGTGAACTCCCCGAATTCACCAGCAGACGCAAGCGATCCGGCTTCGCCGGGCGCGATGCGTCGTCCCCTGCAAGGGGCAGAACTACACGATGCGCAGCATCGTGAGGATGTCAGGGGTGTGCAAACTTTTCAGCTGAGTGAAGACGATAGGGGTGTGCCAACAGCCGCCGGGCCGCTGGCGCTGGCAACGGTTTGCCTGATTGTTTATGCCAGCCTCTACCCCTTTGCCGAGTGGCGCAATCAGGGCATCTCGCCGCTGAATTTTTTGACCGCGCCTTTGCCGCGTTACTGGACCGGCTTTGATGTGGGCGTCAACCTGGCAGGCTACGCGCCGCTGGGGTTCCTTCTGGCCTTGGCTGTGCTGCGCAGCGGCCGCATGCGTTGGGCTGTCAGCATGGCCGTGCTCAGCGCGGCGCTCCTGTCGCTGGCCATGGAAACCCTGCAAAGCTACCTGCCTTCGCGTGTGCCTTCGAACGTGGACTTTGCGCTGAATACCGCAGGTGCTTTGCTGGGCGCCGGCAGCGCCTGGCTGCTGGAAAAAGCCGGCGCCATCGCGCGCTGGAGCCGCGTGCGCGCGCGCTGGTTTGTGCGTGACGCGCGCGGTGCGCTGGTGCTGCTGGCCTTGTGGCCCGTGGCGCTGCTGTTTCCTGCCTCTTTGCCGCTGGGCTTGGGTCAGGTGATTGAGCGGCTGGAATACTGGCTGGCCGAGATGCTGGCCGACACGCCCTTCCTCGAATGGCTGCCGGTGCGCGACATCGAGCTGCAGCCGCTGGTGCCAGGCGCCGAGGTGATTTCCGTGGCGCTGGGCGCGCTGATTCCCTGTCTGCTCGCTTATGGCGTGGTGCGCACCTGGCCGCAGCGGGCGGTTTTCCTGGTGGCAGCGTTGGCCACCGGCATCACGTTGACCGCTCTGTCTGCGGCGCTCAGCTACGGCCCCGACCATGCGTGGGCCTGGCTGGACCTTCCTGTACAGGTCGGTCTGGTCATGGGCGGCGTGCTGGCGCTGCTGCTGCTGCCGGTGCCACGCCGGGCCAGCGCCGCGCTGCTGCTGATCGCGCTGTGTGTGCACCTGTCGCTGCTGAACCAGGCGCCGGTCGGCCCTTACTTTGCCGAGACGCTGCAGATTTGGGAGCAGGGGCGCTTTGTGCGTTTCAACGGCCTGGCCCAGTGGCTGGGGTGGCTCTGGCCTTTTGCGACGCTGGTCTACGTGCTGGTGCGTTTGTCCGCGCGCAAGGCGGCAGAAGCGGGCGAAAGTAAAATCGGGGCATGACACCAACCAGCGCGACAGGTGCGGCCCCGGCCGCCGCAGCCCCCGATTCTTATTACGAACGACATATTTTCTTTTGCCTGAACCAGCGTGAAGGCGGCGAAGACAGCTGTGCCAACCACCGGGCGCAGCAGGGCTTTGACCGCTGCAAGTCGCAGGTCAAGGCCGCCGGCCTGGCCGGGCCGGGCAAGGTGCGTGTCAACAAGGCTGGCTGCCTGGACCGCTGCGCCGCCGGGCCGGTGGCCGTGGTCTACCCCGAAGCGGTCTGGTACACCTATGTCGATGCGAACGACATCGACGAGATTGTTGAGTCGCACCTTCAACGCGGCCAGATTGTCGAGCGCCTGCTTACCCCTGCGCACCTCGGGCGCTGATCGCCGGAAACCTCAGAAAATATCAGTGATTTATGCCTCTGGCCCATGCCCGGTGGGCGTAAGCAGCTATTCATTCAATAGCATCGAAAATTGCAGGAAAGTTGCCCTTGAACGCTCACACCCAGAAAAGCAGTTTCCCCGGCCCGGCCGGCGCCATCGAGATGGCCCTCGACGTGCCCACAGGCGCTTCGCGCGGCGTCGCCGTGATCGCGCACCCGCACCCGCTGTTCGGCGGCACGCTGGACAACAAGGTGGTGCAAACGCTGGCGCGCGCTTTCACCCAGAGCGGCTGGACGGCAGTTCGTTTCAACTTTCGTGGTGTAGGCGCGAGTGAAGGTGTGTACGACGAGGGGCGCGGCGAGGTCGAGGACATGCTGGCCGTGGTGCAGCAGGCGGCGCCCCAGGGTGCGCTGGCGCTGGCCGGTTTCTCCTTCGGCGGTTTTGTGACCTCGCAGGTGTTTGCGCGTTTGCAGCCAACGCGGGTCATCGAGAAGCTGGTGCTGGTGGCGCCGGCGGCCAGCCGCTTTTCCGTTTCGGATATTCCAGAGGCCGCGCATGAGCAGACGCTGGTGATCCATGGCGAGCAGGACGACACCGTGCCGCTGCAGGCCGTGATGGACTGGGCCCGGCCCCAGCTACTGCCTGTTACGGTTGTTCCGGGTGGCGGCCATTTCTTTCATGGACAATTGCCGCTGCTGAAAAGTCTGGTCGCGCGCCACCTGCGCTAAGCGCTTTTCGTCCTTCCTTCTTCCCTTTCCAGGTTGTATTCCCCCATGCGTCTTCTGACAGATTTCCGCGGCCTGGCCGCTTCCCTGGTTTTCCTTGGCTCCGCAGGTTTTCTGCCAGCGGTGCAAGCCCAGATGCCGCAGCCGCCGGAAGTGGCTGCCCGCTCCTACCTGCTGCTCGACGTCACGGCCAACCAGATCCTGGCGTCCAAGGACATTGATTCGCCGGTCGAGCCAGCCTCGCTGACCAAACTGATGACCGAGTACCTGGTGTTTGATGCGCTGAAGTCCAAAAAAATCGACCTCAAACAGACCTTCGGTGTCAGCGAACGCGCCTGGAAGATGCCTGGTTCCCGCATGTTCATCGACCCCAAGATGCAGGTGCCGGTGGAAGACCTGATCAAGGGCATGATCGTCCAGTCCGGCAATGACGCCACCATGGCGCTGGCCGAAGGCGTGGGCGGCACGGCCGAGAATTTTGTCAAACTGATGAACCAGCAGGCCAAGGCGCTGGGCATGAACTCGACCAGCTACAAAAACCCGGAAGGTCTGACCGAGCCGGGCCACACCACCACGGCACGCGATCTGAGCATTTTGTCGACCCGTTTGATGCAGGATTTCCCGGACTACATGGGTTTTTCGGCGATCAAGAAATACCGCTACCCCGGCACGCCTGCCGCCAATGACACCAACCGCAACACCCTGCTGTTTCGCGACCCCACGGTGGACGGACTGAAAACCGGGTATACCAACGCCGCCGGGTACTGCATGATTGCCACTGCCAAGCGCGACTTCCCCAACCTGGGCCCGGACGGCGCGCCCGGCAGCCGGCGCCTGCTGGCCATTGTGCTGGGCGCCGCCAGCGACGGCGACCGGGCCAACGAGTCGCAAAAGCTGCTGAACTGGGGTTACATCGCGTTCGAAGCCGTCAAATTGTTCGACGCCGGCCAGCCGGTCGCCTCGCCCAGCGTCTGGAAAGGCAAGTCCAACACCGTCAAGCTGGGCCGCCCGCAGGCCATCGTGATCGCCATTCCTGCCGGCAGCTCCGCCAAACTCCAGACCCAGGTCGCCCGGCCGGACCCCCTGGTGGCGCCCTTTGTCAAAGGCCAGGCCGTCGGGACGCTCAAAGTCAGCACGGGCAGTGGACAACCGGTCACGGACATCCCGCTGGTGGTGCTGGAGGCGGTCGAGGAATCCGGCATTCTTGGCCGCGCCTGGGATTCGATCCGGCTCTGGATCAAATAAAGTTGCTGCCCCCCGTTTTCGGTCCGTTTTCAGCCGTTTTGGGGTGGATGAGGCTGGTCTTGAACCGGCCAGATTTGCAGCCAGCCCCTCAAACTGCTACACTCGAAGGCTTTTCCGGAATTCCGGGGAGATTCTCGTTTTCACGTAAATATTCACGTATTTAGTCAAGTCAGAAATCAGACGTTTAGGGACGTTTTTACATGCCAACCATTAATCAGCTAGTCCGTCAGGGGCGCGAGGTCGAAAAGATCAAGTCCAAAAGCCCTGCGATGGAAAACTCTCCGCAGCGCCGCGGTGTGTGCACCCGTGTGTACACCACGACGCCCAAGAAGCCAAACTCCGCTCTGCGTAAAGTCGCCAAAGTGCGCCTGACCAACGGGTTTGAAATCATTTCCTACATCGGCGGCGAAGGCCACAACCTGCAGGAACACAGCGTGGTGCTGGTTCGCGGCGGTCGTGTCAAGGACTTGCCCGGTGTGCGTTACCACATCGTCCGTGGTTCGCTCGATCTGCAAGGCGTGAAAGACCGCAAGCAGTCACGCTCCAAGTACGGTGCGAAAAAGCCAAAGGCCAAATAAGCCAAACCGGCTCAAACCTCGCGGTTTGCGCCAGATGATGTGTCACAGCGTCGTCAAAACAAGGTGTTTGAATCGCCCTGGCAGGTGTTTCAAACGAAGTGACCCAAGTGCAAATAGTTGCGCCGGTCGAGTAAGTGAGGGTTTTGATAACCCTCGCGGCATGGCCCGAAACGGCAATGCCAACTGAAGCAAAGAGGTGAAAAAATGCCACGTCGTCGCGAAGTCCCTAAACGTGAAATTCTTCCTGATCCTAAATACGGCAATGTTGACCTTGCCAAATTCATGAACGTGATCATGCAAGGCGGCAAGAAAGCCGTCGCAGAGCGCATCATTTATGGCGCGCTCGACTTTATCGAGAAAAAGAACCCCGGCAAAGATCCGCTGGAAGCCTTCCACATGGCCATCGGCAACATCAAGCCCATGGTTGAAGTGAAGTCCCGCCGGGTTGGCGGTGCCAACTACCAGGTGCCAGTTGAAGTGCGCCCTGTCCGCCGTATGGCCTTGGCCATGCGCTGGCTGAAAGAAGCCGCCAAGAAGCGCGGCGAGAAGTCCATGTCCCTGCGTCTGGCCAACGAGTTGATGGAGGCCACTGAAGGCCGTGGCGGCGCCATGAAAAAGCGTGACGAAGTTCACCGCATGGCCGAAGCCAACAAGGCGTTCAGCCACTTCCGCTTCTAAGAGCGATTGCCATGTTTGCTGCGCGGATTTGACGCGTTGCCGGCTGGAGTCAGGGGCGCACAGGCGCCTTGATTCCTGCCGGTTCAACCCAATTTTCTGCCGGCTGCGTGCAAAACGTGCAGTTGGCAGACGCGTAGAGAAAACATGAAAAGTGTTTTAGCAACGAGTCTTTGTTCGCCCCCGAACTGAAAGTAATTTATGTCCTCCCGCGCTACCCCCATTCAAAACTACCGCAACATTGGTATTTCGGCGCACATTGACGCTGGCAAAACCACGACCACCGAGCGGATTCTCTTTTATACCGGCGTGAACCACAAGATTGGTGAAGTGCACGACGGCGCGGCCACCATGGATTGGATGGAGCAGGAGCAGGAGCGTGGCATCACGATCACTTCGGCTGCAACCACCTGCTTCTGGAAGGGAATGGACACGTCCCTGCCTGAGCACCGCATCAACATCATCGACACCCCCGGTCACGTTGACTTCACGATTGAAGTCGAGCGCTCCATGCGTGTGCTGGACGGCGCCTGCATGGTGTACTGCGCCGTGGGCGGCGTGCAGCCTCAGTCTGAAACCGTCTGGCGCCAAGCCAACAAGTACAAAGTGCCGCGTCTGGCCTTTGTCAACAAGATGGACCGCACCGGCGCCAACTTCTTCAAAGTCGTGGAGCAAATGAAGCTGCGCCTGAAGGCCAGCCCTGTGCCCATGGTGATCCCTATCGGCGCTGAAGAAAACTTTACCGGCGTGGTGGACCTGATCAAGATGAAGGCCATCATCTGGGACGAAGCCTCGCAAGGCATGAAGTTCACCTACAGCGAAATTCCAGCCGAACTCCTTGAGTTGGCCAAGGAATGGCGCGAAAAGATGGTTGAAGCTGCGGCTGAAGCCTCGGAAGAGTTCATGAACAAGTACCTTGAAGAAGGTGACTTGACCGAAGACGAAATCAAGCTGGGCATCCGCACGCGCACCATCGCCAGCGAAATCCAGCCCATGTACTGCGGCTCCGCGTTCAAGAACAAGGGCGTGCAGCGCATGCTGGATGCTGTGATTGAATTCATGCCGTCGCCGATCGACATCCCACCCGTCAAGGGCATGGATGACGACGAAGCGCCGGTGACCCGCAAAGCCGACGACTCCGAGAAGTTCTCTGCGCTGGCTTTCAAGCTGATGACTGACCCGTTTGTGGGGCAGCTGACTTTTGTGCGTGTGTACTCTGGCGTGCTGAAAAAAGGCGACAGCGTGTACAACCCGATCAAGGGCAAGAAAGAGCGTATCGGCCGTATCGTGCAGATGCACGCGAACAACCGCGAAGAAGTCAGTGAAATTCGCGCCGGCGACATCGCTGCATGTGTGGGCCTGAAAGACGTGACTACCGGAGAAACCCTGTGCGATCCGGACGCCATCATCATGCTGGAGCGCATGGTGTTCCCCGAGCCTGTGATTACCCAGGCGGTGGAGCCCAAGACCAAAGTTGACCAGGAAAAAATGGGCATCGCCTTGCAGCGCCTGGCCCAGGAAGATCCGTCTTTCCGTGTCAAGACCGACGAAGAGTCCGGCCAGACCCTGATAGCCGGCATGGGCGAGCTGCATCTGGAAATCATCGTGGACCGCATGAAGCGCGAGTTCGGTGTCGAAGCCAACGTCGGCAAGCCGCAGGTGGCTTACCGCGAGACCATCCGCAAGACCATTGAAGATGCCGAAGGCAAGTTCGTGCGCCAGTCGGGCGGCAAGGGCCAGTACGGCCATGTGGTGCTCAAGATCGAACCCAATGAAATGGGCAAGGGTGTTGAGTTTGTCGACGCCATCAAGGGTGGTGTGGTTCCGCGCGAGTACATCCCTGCGGTCGAAAAAGGCATTCATGAGGCCGTGACCTCGGGCGTGCTGGCCGGCTACCCGGTGGTGGACGTCAAGGTGACTCTGCATTTCGGCTCGTACCACGATGTGGACTCGAACGAAATGGCTTTCAAGATGGCCGCGATCTTTGGGTTCAAGGAAGGTTGCCGCAAGGCCAACCCGGTGATTCTGGAGCCGATGATGGCGGTCGAGGTGGAAACGCCTGAGGACTACGCTGGCAACGTGATGGGCGATTTGTCCTCACGCCGCGGCATGGTGCAGGGCATGGAAGACATGGTGGGTGGCGGCAAGGCCATCAAGGCCGAAGTGCCGCTGTCGGAAATGTTCGGTTACTCGACCACACTGCGTTCGATGTCGCAGGGCCGTGCCACCTACACCATGGAGTTCAAGCACTACTCCGAGGCCCCGCGCAATGTGTCCGAAGCCATCATGGCTGCACGCGCAAAATAAAAGTACACCCCCGGAGCGGCTTTGCCGCCTCCCCCTCGAGGGGGCACCGCCTACGGCCCGGCAAAGCCGGTTCCGTGGCGGTTGCTGGAATGGATTCCTGTCTTCGGCGCCACTTTTGTGGTTGGCCCGCTGCCCGTGGCGAGGCCTCAGCTGGAGACGTTAAACAGACACGGGCATTGTTCTTTGGAGATTTGAAATGGCAAAAGGCAAATTTGAGCGGACCAAACCGCACGTCAACGTCGGCACGATTGGGCACGTTGACCATGGCAAGACCACACTGACGGCAGCGATCACGACCGTGCTCGCAGCCAAATTCGGCGGCGAAGCCAAAGGCTACGACCAAATTGATGCCGCCCCGGAAGAAAAAGCTCGCGGCATCACCATCAACACCGCCCACGTCGAGTACGAGACGGCGAACCGCCACTACGCCCACGTCGATTGCCCCGGCCACGCCGATTATGTGAAAAACATGATCACCGGCGCCGCCCAGATGGACGGCGCGATTTTGGTGTGTTCCGCCGCAGACGGCCCCATGCCCCAGACTAGAGAGCACATCCTGCTGGCCCGCCAGGTGGGCGTGCCTTACATCATCGTGTTCCTGAACAAATGCGACATGGTTGACGACGCCGAGCTCCTGGAGCTGGTCGAGATGGAAGTGCGCGAGCTGCTCGACAAGTACGACTTCCCCGGTGACGCCACCCCCATCATCCACGGCAGCGCCAAGCTCGCCATGGAAGGCGACAAGGGTCCTCTGGGAGAAGAAGCCATCATGAAGCTGGCCGACGCCCTGGACACTTACATCCCCATGCCCCAGCGCGCCGTTGACGGCGCCTTCCTGATGCCTGTGGAAGACGTGTTCTCCATCTCCGGGCGCGGCACCGTCGTGACCGGCCGTATCGAGCGCGGCGTGATCAAGGTCGGCGAAGAAATCGAGATCGTCGGTATTGCCGATACCCAGAAAACCATCTGCACCGGCGTTGAGATGTTCCGCAAGCTGCTCGACCAGGGCCAGGCCGGCGACAACGTCGGTATCCTCTTGCGCGGCACCAAGCGCGAAGATGTCCAGCGCGGTCAAGTGCTGTGCAAGCCAGGTTCGATCAAGCCGCACACCCACTTCACCGGCGAGATCTACGTTCTGAGCAAAGACGAGGGCGGGCGCCACACGCCTTTCTTCAACAACTACCGTCCCCAGTTCTACTTCCGCACGACGGACGTGACCGGTGCGATCGAGTTGCCAGAAGGCAAAGAGATGGTCATGCCAGGCGATAACGTGTCAATCACCGTCAAGTTGATCAATCCGATTGCCATGGAAGAAGGCCTGCGCTTTGCTATCCGCGAGGGCGGCAAAACCGTCGGCGCTGGGGTTGTGGCCAAGATTCTTGCGTAATTCTGCAAATATTTAAGGAATTACCATGGCCACCAAGCAAAAAATCCGCATTCGCCTCAAAGCGTTTGACTACAAGCTGATCGACCAGTCGGCAGCTGAAATTGTTGACACTGCCAAACGCACCGGCGCGATTGTCAAAGGCCCCGTGCCCTTGCCAACCCGCATGAAGCGTTTTGACATCCTGCGTTCGCCCCACGTCAACAAGACGAGCCGCGACCAGCTGGAAATCCGCACGCACCAGCGCCTGATGGACATCGTGGATCCGACGGACAAAACCGTTGACGCCCTGATGAAGCTCGACCTGCCTGCCGGTGTGGACGTCGAAATCAAGCTGCAATAAGAAGAATTGGGGTTTTGGCGAAAGCCGGGGCCTTAAAAAGACCGGGATTCAGCGCGGATTGTCAACCCAAAATTGAAATGTCCCCTTTTCTGCAAAGTAGAGATGTCCCCTTTTTGGGTTGAGTTTTATCTCAACGGCTTTGGGCAAGCGTCAGCGCGTCAGGCCGTAGGCTCCAAGCCGGGGAGCGGTGGGCAACTGAGGCACCGGCGTACTCGCCGGTTGTCCACACCCTCGTGGTGTGGGCAACTCAGTTATCCACGGCGGGCGAGTTCAGGCGCTGACCTTGAAATTGGCCGCTCTCAGATCGCAATCTGGGGCGGACGTGAGCGCGGCTTGGCATTTTGAGTGGCCACCAGCGCCTGCAATTTGCGCAGGCGCAATGATTCTTTGGCCAACACCTCATCGACCCGGCCATTGAGCAGCTTGTCGTCGGCTACCCGTGAAGCACTCAAATGCTGATGCCGCTCAAACGTCTTAAAGGGCAGCGCCTCTTCGCCCCACAGCAGCTCAAGCGATCCGTCTAAATGCTCGATCACCTTGACCGGTTGTGATCGCAGCGCGTAGCGCGGCTGCTCCGGGCGGGTGATCACCACCAGCAGTTTGCCCTTGAACTGGCAGGTCAGTGTTTTGGACAGCCGACGCTGGTAGTGATGGGCGCAGATGCGCGCCAGCGCTGGTGCGTCACCCGCGTAGGCCCGGTGCGCGTCCTGGGCACTGGCGGGCACGCGGCCAAAGCGGGCATTGTGCCGGGCCACATACTGGGGCAGCCAGGCGTTGGCCGCTTCAAGGGTGCTGATTGTGGCCAGCCGCAAGGCCTTGACCAAACGGTCTTGCAGCGTCTGAAACGCCCGCTCCACGCGTCCCTTGGCCTGGGGCGAGTAGGCCAGGATGGAGTCGATGCTGCGTTCCCCCACGGCACGCTCAAATTGGGTGGGCGTTGGGTCTTCGGGGTCGTGCTTGGTGAAGATGCTGTGGCGGTCGCTGTACAGCGCCAGTGGGCGGCCATGGGCGCTCACGTAGCTCTGCAAGCTGTGCAGGTAGGCGTTGGTGCTCTCCACCGGATAAAAACACGCCTCCATCAAGTCCCCGGTAGCATCGTCGATGAAGGCAATCAGGCAGCACTTGGGCGCACGGTCTTCAAACCAGGCGTGGGGACTGCCGTCAATTTGCACCAGTTCGCCCAGGCGGCTACGCCGCTCGCGCGGGCTGTGGATGCGGCGCACCCGTGATCGTTTGGCCTTCCACAGCCCGGCCTCAATCATCCAGCCGCGCAGGGTCTCGGCGCTGCCGCTGTAGCCGTGCTGGGCCGTCAGGTACTCACACGCCAGGGTGGGGCCAAAGTCGCTGTAGCGCTCTCGCACCAAACCCACAAACTGGTCGCGTACCGCTTGAGATATCCGCCGGTTGCTGGGGACACCCCAGCGCTTGGACACTGCGCCCTGCGCGCCGTCCTGGCGGATGGCACGCACCAGCCGTTTGACTTGACGCACCGAGATGTTGAGCCACAGTGCAGCGTCTGACTGGCCCATGGTGCGTTGGATCACCTGCTGGATCACTGCGTACCGATCCGCTTCCTTCAAACTCATCTGTACCACCTCTGCCATGATTGCCCCTAAACATCAAAGGGGACATTTGAATCTGGTCAAAAGGGGACATTACGACTTTGCGCTGTCA
>Ga0308009_10000840_pt1 | contig 20002 bp, 23 predicted proteins | sample Neamet127_FD_203134 | JGI IMG/M metagenome (GOLD analysis project Ga0308009, IMG submission 203134) | Marine microbial communities from water near the shore, Antarctic Ocean - #127 | ecosystem: Environmental > Aquatic > Marine > Unclassified | place: Southern Ocean | collected 2014-07-24
AAGAACCTATAATACACCAGTAATTTAAAGAGGATATATAAGCGCACTCTCTAAGGGACACCACATCAAAGACACATAAACAACAACCCTTTTAAATAGAAACCAACCAAGTCATCCAGAGCAAGCAAAGAGTCAAGTAAAAGATCCCCCACCCTAGGAACCAAGAGCTCTCAAAAGATCCCAAGTATTCCAAAGAATTAGTAGATAATCAGGAACAACAAAACCGACAATAATTATAATAAAGATATAAGAGATCTAAGAAGAGACAAGCAAAGATAAGTAAACAACAATACAAGTAATACGGTATACAAATATAAATAAGATATACGTATAGTAATAAGATAAGATACAAACCTCCTATAAGATATAAAAGAATACCTACAAACAAGAGATAAGCCTGTAAGGATCTTCAAAGTATCTCCTAGTTATCCAAGGGTATCTCCTAGTAACCAAGTAATAGTACCTAAGATAGTAACCAAGTAATATAATAGATATAGCTCCAAGTAATACTCCAGGTAATATCCCAGGTAATGTTCTGCAGGGTACCGAGTAATGTTCTGCAGGGTACCTTAAACCCCGCGCCCAACATACACACCCCGTGGGAGCTTTTTTTACCATGACCGTCTGGGCCCTTTTCAGTAAATATATGCATTTCTAGTCATTATGGGCCCTTTTCAGTAAATATGAGTACTTTTAGTCATTATGAGCCCTTTCTAGCATATGGAGCGAATATAGCTTGTTTTAAATATAGCATGCATTATTGGCAAATATCAGTAAAATCGGCCATTTCTAGCAAATATTCGGACAATTATGAGTATTTTAGTAGTTTTCAGCCCATTCGGCGGCATTATTAGCAGTATTTATGACCCATTATAGTCCGATAGGTCCCTCAAGACCCTTCGCACGCAGGAGGGCTAGGGAATTCCCATGTTCTAAGGAACTAGGGTTTTCAGTACTCTAAAGACAACAAAGCCCAGGCAACACCACATTGACCTGGGACTCTATTTCTAATATAACTAGTATTATGCTTTAATGTCTGCTTCTAGTTCTACTCCATCTACTTCTTCTGAGAATCCGAATAACTTATCGAAGGCGTTTGCTTCTGTTGCTAGTGCTTTCTTTTCAGTTGCTACTAGTTCGTCATTGAATAGGTCTCTTGCGTATCTTGCTTCGTCGAATCCTACTCCGTTGTCTATAGTGAAGTATAGTTTCTTGTTTACTGCTCCACATCGGTTCTTTGAGAACTCCATATATCTACGACCGGCATTCTCTCCGCCTTCCCAATCTAATTGCATCATAGAAGTTGTCATGTGCTTTAATTTGTTTGAGCCTACGAAAGTACCTCCTTTAGATAATTGTAAGATAGTAATGAAGGTTGTGTAGATGCTTGCTTTGTTATTTCCTTTGTTATGAGAGATCATAAGGTCTAGGAACCATTTCTCCACTTTACCACGAGTTAGGTTACATGCTTCTTTTACGGTGTCATTTACTTCTGTGTAAGAATCTGTTAGTACTAAGTCGTATCCTTCGTGTAATACTTGGTTGATTACGGATTGTGGGCATTCGTCTGTATAGTCTGCAAGGAATAAGATAGGTAATTGACCCCATCTAGGGAATCTCTTAAGGTATCTTGCCATATCTATCTGAGACATTTCAGCTGAGATGAATAGGACCTTCTTACCAGACTCGTATGCATTTGCTAATAGATCTAATAGGACTGTTGTCTTACCGACACCTGGTGCTCCGGCTGCCATTATGTTTGTTCCCGGCATAAACCCACCGTCAGTAGAAACAAATTGATCGAAGATTGTGTTTGTTTTCATAGGAACGAATAGACTATCATTGATCTGTAGATCATCTAGCTTAGTCAGCGTAATTACCATAGGTTTCTTAGTAGCTTTAGTAGCTTTTTTATAATGTCCTCTATAGTCTTTAGATGAGGTGAACTTACCTGCATTAATGTTTACGATTCTAGATCCTTTGTTATCTTCCTTTTCTATATAAGAGAATTTAGGATGAGAGGCTCTGATTTCTAATGTCTTTGCAGAATCTACATTAGTTAAAGTGTAGAAGTTTTCAGTTTGTTTGATAGTGTATTGTTGCATATGTGGTGTATTTTAAAGGTTATAAGTAAATATAACACTTTTTATTGATTTAAAAAAATTATAAGGGTTTCTTTTCAGAAAGTTATTAACAATTAGAAAACTATCATGCTAATAGGAACATTAATACCTCTACCGTTTTCATCGGTTAAGATTGCTTTAGTATTATTGATCTTCTTAACGATGAATTCTTGACCAACTGTTTTCTTGTGGTCTACTGTAACTGACATTCCAACATATAACATTGCTTTTCTAGAGCTTGTTCTATTAGAATCATTAGCTTTAAGTGTATCTATTACTAATGTGTTTAAGTTTCTTAATTGAGCTTCAGTAAGATTAGAAGTTGAAATTGCTTTAACGATTTGTGAGTAAGTCATAATTTGTAGTTTTAGTTTATTAGTTATAAGTAAATATAACACTTTTATGTCATATAAAAAAACTTTGGGACAACTATTTTCACAAAACAACCTATTTATAATGATTATAGATAGCGGGCCCCTTAGTATAGAGCATAAGAAAGGCTGGAAACTACGCCAGCCTTAATACTATTATAACTAAATCAAACTAAATACTAGTTCATCATTGCTCCTGTTTGTAGAAGTTGAGATGCACTAAATGGGTTTGGCATTGTGTTTTCATGATCGAAACTCTTTTTGCCTAATAGGTTACCAATTCTAGTTTGGATATCTGCTTCATGATGGTCTTGCATATTAGTATCTATGATTCCTTTACCATGAGAACTAAAGTGAGTTACACCGTTAATTACCGACCAAACTGATTGGTTACTCTTTGCCATCTTCATTTGATCGTTTGTCATCATTTCGAATCCGGCTTTATTATATTCGTTTAGGTTCTCTTGAAGAGGTACCCATTGTTCTGCTCTTTCTCCTGCATGCTTTTCAATAAGTCCATGTGCGAATCTCATTTCTTGCATAGATGCTGGAGTATCATTTGCTTGACGTACTCTTTCTGCGAATCCTTCCGGTGCATAGTTGTTACGTCTAAGTTCTTGCATATTCTCAAAGAAACTTTCCATATTCTTATTATCTAAAGAATGTAATTGGTAAGACTCTTGAGCTAATGCTGTTGTTAATCCATTAGTACACCATTGTCTATTAACGTATGGCATAACTTCGAATCCTTTAAGAGGGCTATTACGGAATGTAACTCCTCCAGTAAATACTTCATTTGATAATCCAAGTACCTCGAACTCTGCCTTAGGATTACTAGCATCTATTGTAATAATACCAGTTGCAGGATCAGTAGACCATCTAGACACGTCCATTGAACTATCAGTGATCATATTCTCAGCAACATTAATCATTTGCTCATTAGATATTTGAAGTCTATCTTCCTTACCGAATAAGATAACAGCTTTACTAATAGGATTAAGAACCAATGTTACGTTACTTAATCGACCTGAATTAGAAGCCATTGCGTCTTTCATAGTATTAATGAATTTCGCTTTAGTGTCTGGGTTAAATAATCTGGTAAACTTATCAGCAAATGATTGACTCATACCTACCAAAGATAGTAATGATTTAAATGCTTGTTTAGTAATACCGATTCGAGTACCTCTATACTCGATAGTTTTTTCGTCGATCATGTTAATATCTCTGAAAGGAAGTGTTCTTCGTAAAGATTGAGCGTTGATGCTCTCTTGTTTACTTAGTTCTAATACGTTTGATGATAAAGTTTGAATGCTCATAATATGTAGTTTAGATTTATAGTTATTATACTGTTAATAGTTATTTTGTTTCATTAAAAAGGAAACCGATTAAGAAAGATCCTACAATTGCTCCAGCCGTTAAGGGATTATTCATACATATTAAAACTCCTTTAAAGAAGTATAGAATAAGAGTGGGCGCAATTACTATAAAGATTAATATTGCAATAGCAATTAATATAGTGATGAAGCGATCTGATTTTATAATTGATTTCATAATGTAGTTATTAGTTATAAGTAAATATAACACTTTTATGTCATATAAAAAAACTTTGGGACAACTATTTTCAAATAAAGTGTTATTTATATTGATTATAGATAGGGGGTTGAGGTATTAAGCAACCTCAGCCGTAGCTACCTCAACTTCATTCATTACAAAAGCTTTACTAGCCCATGTCTTAGCATTAACAGCTTGATATTGATCATTGTTATAAAGATCAGTATTATACCATAGACCGTTAATAGTACTAACTTCTAAATCTAATAAGATAGACTCATCAATAACTTTAATCTTCTTACCAACTCTAGCAAATATAGTTAACCAATAGTCTGATCCTTCTGGTTGAAACTCTATAGCTTGTAAAGTTCCTTTCTTATAACCGTCTAATATAGACCTTTTCGATTCGTTGAATGCCTTGTTGTATATTTCTCTAGAGTTAGTACAACTCATATATCCAGCACGACACTTTGTAATGAACCTGTATGATCCCGGGCGACCGTCTATATAGTTAACTGTGTGGATTCCTGTGGTGTTGATTAATTTGCTCATAATTTATAGTTTTAGTTTATTAGTTATAAGTAAATATAACACTTTTATGTCATATAAAAAAACTTTTGGGCAACTGATTTCATAAAACAGCCTATTTATAATGGGTATAAACTACAAAATAAGTACCCATAAGTTTTTTTTATTCAATATAAATGCTTATATTTACTTATAACTAATAAACTAAATGCATATGATGAACGCACTAATTACCAAAAAAGCTAACAAGGAAGCTATAGCACTATTAAAGAGACAAGTAAGAGCTCTAAAGAGTGTAGTTAAGAAAGGTACAGGACAAGAATCTCTATTACCTATTATAGAAGAGAAAGTTTCTCTATTAGAATATATAAGTAAAGTTAAATGTTGGAACTTTAACTTTGATGGTGGAGGATGGAATTCTAATTATGCTAAGACTAAGGAAGAGTCTATTAAGATGGCTAAGAAGGAATATAAGAAATCAGAACATTGCACTCCAGACGAAAGCACTTTCAGAGTAGCCACAGATGCAGATACAGCAATGTTACTATCAAGCTTCTATTAAGAACTTATAAGAGGCCCATATAGGGGATCCCCGAGAGGGACATATATAGAACATCTATAGTAACTAATAGGAGCTCATATAACAAGTGCTCTACGTGAACTAACTGAGGACAACAATAATAACTAAATATAAACTGATGCTATGCTAAATGACAAAATTAAAGAACTACAAGCTACTATACTTAAGATGAAGTTAAAGACACCCTATCATCCGGACTTAAATGCACTACTTATAGAGTACTCAGACTTACTGGAAGCTAAGAAGACACAATCAAGTAAATAGACTATGATCAACCAGAACCCACGTGCTAAACTAGCAGCCCAGGTACAATCAGATAAAAGTACAACAGAGGCACATGCTAATAAGAAGTCTAACATAGGTAACCCTAAGATAGAGCTACCCAAGGACCCTACCCCCAAGCCACCCCCGGCTAAAGGCTTCTATGGGTACCTTAAGGATAAAGTTGCTGATGGTGTACAATCTGTTAAAGACGCAGCCTTCGACTATGCTATAGGTAAGGCCGAAGATAAGATGACCACAGTTATGAACCCTAGCGATCAACCACCAAAGAAACTTAATAACACTCCAAATGCTGGAGCCACTCCAAACGCTACAAGGCCCACGCCATCAAGGCCCACGCCGAATGTACCCAAGATGGGAGCACGTCCGAGACCTAACACTCCCAAGTTTAAGAGATAGAGGCTGGGAGCCGCATATAAGGGCAGGGAAACCTGAATTTATAAGTAAAAGTATAGGGTAGGGGTACAGGACTATAGTAATATTAATAATAAACATATATCAAAAAACACTTAGCAATATGGGCACCATCTGGTCTCCCGGGAATTAGGACTACTCCTACCCTTGCAAGTATCTCAGAGTATTCAAAGGGTACCCCCTACGAAACCCTTCAAAAGATTCTATAAGAATACAAAACCTGGTAGCAAAAGTCGACCAGTGTCCCCGAATTCTCCCGGGATGGAGGGCCCACCCGTACCCCGTTTACGGTGGCACACACTCTAATGCCCTCATAGAACCTTTAAGACTCAAAATCTACTAGATCCAGAAACTGTTAATAAATAAAGTTGGATAATTATGAAACAAATCTGCGGCATGTGAGTATAAGTTATGTCTTTTAGCTTGAAGGTTGAGTAGGGAGGGTAAAGCAACTAGTTCAAACGCGACTCACACCTCTCAGAACGTCTTCAAGTCTCCAACCTCTCACATGATTTAAGAAGTCAAAACAATTTACCAACCGAAAAAAGAAAGTACCCAAAAAGAATTGGGGTAGGGCGTACTACAAGATCTATTAGTCTTTATAATATAATAATAATCTAATTATCTAATTTACTATAGCAAGATCTATATAAGTATAAGAGACTAGAAGTAAGGAATTGGGAAATATTAAAAAACCCTTTAATCACTAGAACTCTGATCTATCTTTCAATAAGTATTCAGAGTGATGTGTGTCTATATAGTCTCTTAGTAGAAAAAACCCCTGCGGCCTCCGGCCAATATAAGAAAGGGGAGGGTCCAAACAGAGTAACTGATATTTCTCCCTGGTACGGAACCCCGGATATTCCAATTGTCAAAGGATCCTTTAAGGGGCGCCGCCCTACAAATTATAGTGTTGATATGGAGTTGGGTTTTTGGGTTTTTTTAATTAATGAACGTTGGTAGAAATTATTTTCCCAGACTTTAATACGTTTAAAATACATGAAGGGTTTAAACTTGAAGTAGTGAAATAATAAAGGTGGAATTAATTAGAGAATGTGGAATTGTAAAAATTTTTAATCCCTCAAAGAATCCTATGAGTAACTATGAGTACTTTAAGACATTAAAGAATATAAACAAATGAAGAATGTGTAATATAAGTACTAATAGACATTAAAACTACAAATAAATTTGGACAATGGGAATCGTTATTTGATTCTAGAAGTTTGGCGTTTTTCTGTTGAAACAATTAGTAATAAAGGAGTATAATATTCATATAGTAACATAACATAATTAAAATGGCAAAGAGTAAAAAGGTTAAACATATTTGGAAAACTAAAATGGCAACTAGAGAAAACGGAAGCAAGTCTATTATGATGATTTGTCAAAATTCTAATTTAGAATTAAGTAAATATCCTGAGTTTTCTCCGGAAGATGGTTCAAAAGCATGTGATGTATGGAGCGAAGTTGTTTCCGACACTACCGCATCATTATGTTCTAAATGCACTATGAGATCAGTATCTTTTTAACCTTTTAATTTTTACATATATTTTACTGATATATAGATTAGAACGAATACTTTTAATATTTTACAACTATACCGACATAGATGAGTAAAAATATTTATAAAATCGAGAGCTAGCCAAAAACTAGCTCTTTTTTTTTCAGGAATAAATAAACAAACAGAGATTATACATTATAATACATATAAATACTAACTAAGAATATGGCAAAGCAAAAACAAGTGAAGACACCATTAATCGATCAGTTTGGAGAAGATTTAACTGCGGCAGCTGCTGCTGGAAAACTAGACCCGATTATCGGTAGAGACAAAGAAGTTTATAGAATTTGTCAAATCCTTTCTCGAAGAAAGAAGAACAATCCGATTATACTAGGAGATCCTGGGGTTGGTAAAACTGCTTTAGTAGAAGCAATTGCACAGAGGATCGTAGATAAGAAGGTTGCAATGACACTTACTAATAAAAAGATAATATCTTTAAACATGGCAACAATCGTTGCAGGTACAAAATACCGTGGAGAGTTTGAAGAGAGAATGAAAAAGATAGTTGATGAATTAAAATCAAATCCAGATATAATAGTATTCATTGATGAGATACATACATTAGTCGGAGCTGGAGGTGTTAGCGGTTCTTTAGATGCTAGTAATATTCTTAAACCAGCTTTAGCAAGAGGACAAGTACAGTGTATCGGTGCTACGACTTTAGATGAATATAGAGAAAACATAGAAACTGACGGAGCACTTACTAGAAGATTTCAAGAAGTATTTATTGATCCACCTTCTATTGAAGATTCTATTGAAATATTAAATAGAATTAAAGACAACTACGAAGAATATCATGCAGTTCAATATACTGAAGAAGCTCTAAAAGCATGTGTTGAGTTATCAGACAGATATATTACTTCTAGGGAATTACCAGATAAGGCAATTGATTTAATGGATGAAGCTGGTGCAAAAGTACATTTAGCTCAGGTTAAAATGCCAGAGCATATTAAAGAATCTGAGAAGAAGGTTGAAGAAATCAAATTAGATAAAATAGCTGCAGTTGACGAACAGGATTATGAAAAAGCTGCAAAGTTTAGAGATGCTGAAATTAAACAAAGAGATTTAATAGATACTACAATTGCTAAATGGCAAAACGAATTAAGAATCAATAGGAGACCAGTAACATACGACGATATTGCAGAAACAATATCAGACGCAACAGGAATTCCAATTTCTAGAATGACCGATGACGAAAGCAAAATCATTATTGATATGGAAGCTAATTTAAAAGAAATGATTATTGGCCAAGATAATGCGGTTGCTGGATTATGTAAAGTAATAAAGAGATCTAGGACTGGTGTTAGTTCATCTAAAAAACCAATAGGATCTTTTATGTTTATTGGACCAACTGGGGTAGGTAAAACAGAAACAGTAAAAGCATTAGCTAATTATTATTTCGGAGATGAAGATTCTATCATTAGAATCGATATGTCAGAGTACCAAGAAAAATTCAATGTAAGTAAATTAATTGGATCTCCTCCTGGATATGTTGGACATGAATCTGGTGGACAATTAACAGAAGCGGTTAGACGTAAACCTTATTCAGTGGTATTATTTGATGAGGTTGAAAAAGCGCATCCAGATACATTCAATACCCTATTACAAGTATTAGACGAAGGTAGATTAACAGATTCTTTAGGAAGAACTGTAGATTTTACCAATACAATTATTATAATGACATCTAATATTGGTGCTAAGAAAGTTTCAGACTTTGGAGCAGGTATCGGATTTGAAAGTAAAACATCTATTGCTACTCAAAAATCTCACGTAGAAAATATAATCAGAAAAGAACTTAAAAACAAGTTTGCTCCTGAATTTTTAAATAGATTAGATGATATGATCTTATTTGATTCTTTAACCAGAGAAAACATGATTAAGATTGTAGATATCGAATTGGATAGAGTAATCAAAAGATTAGCTAAACAAGGATATACTATTAAAATAAACAAGGCAGCTAAATCCTTTTTAGCAGAAGTAGGCTATGATCCATTATACGGAGCTCGCCCGTTGAAAAGAGCAGTTCAAAATTATGTTGAGGATATTTTAGCAGACGCAATTATAGATAACATAATGGTAGCTGGATCAAAGGCATATTCGATTTCACATAAAAAAGGAGAAGATAAACTTTCTTTGAAATAGTAGTATAATATTAGTAAGATACTTTAATAATATAATATAATGACATTCAATAATAAATTTAAAGATTTAATACTAGATATAGAAAAAGATGGTAATGTTTCTCAACCTCGAGATATGAAGGTTAAGGAACTTACCATCCAAACTCTAGAATTTGATCCAACACAAACAATAGCTAATTTTGACAACAGGTCATTTAACTGGAAGTATTTCGGTGGAGAATTATGTTGGTATCTTAATAGAGATCGAGATGTAGATTATATAGGTCAATTCTCAGGAATGTGGTCGACATTAACGAACCCTGATTCAAATGAGATTAATTCTAACTATGGATATCTTCTAATGGGAGGGCAGTTGCAATGGGCATTAGATTCTTTAAAGGCAGATAAAAATACTAGACAGGCTATTTCGTTTTTAAATCAACCGAAATTTCAATTTGAAGGTAATAAAGATTTTGTATGTACAATGTACCTTAACTTTTTTATTAGAGACAACAAATTAAATATGAAAGTTCAGATGAGATCTAATGATATATTCTACGGTCTTACATTTGACGCTCCGTATTTTAGTTTCATACACCAACACATGAGATTGTGGTTATTAGAAACATATCCGGAATTGGAACTAGGGACTTACTACCATTGTGCTGATAATATACACTTCTATGAAAGACACTTTGAGATGTCTTCTAAGATATCGTCAGAAGGGAAAGATCAAGGCAAAACATACACAATGAATATAGAGAATCCATTATTTACATTAACAAAAGATAATATGTTAATAACTGATTATGGTAGTAACTTTATGAAAGAAATTAATAATGCTGTTTCAGTTGGAAGTAAGCAAATTACTTATAATAATATATTAGGAGATTATCTTAATATTAGATTAACATAATATAATGACAGACAATATTCCTTATTTCGACATAGATGTTGATTCAATAGGTCCCTCGTTGGAAGGTCCAATCGAAGATAAAAAAGGATTTTATAAAAGGGTAATAGAATTTGTAGAATTAAACACATACACTAATTTCAATTTAAAGATATTATGCTATCTAGTTGATCCAGGCGGCGCTGTTATGGCTGCAACACTCGAAGAAGACGGATATGTTAAGTCTTTAATGAAAGCATTAGAATACTACAAAGAATACGAAGAATACGAAACATGTAAAACAATATCAAACTTAATTAAAAAATATGAATAACGGTAGAGAATTTAAAAAGTACGCAATGAGCGACCATAGTATCAGTTCGTCTAATATGAACTATTATGAAAAACAAATAGAGAACTCAATGACTCCTTATATTTTAGAGGAAAGAGAATTGAGAGCAACTCAAATGGATATATTCTCAAGATTAATGATGGATAGGTTATTATGGGTAGCGGGTCCAGTTAATGACAATATGTCTACTATTGTACAGGCTCAATTGATGTTTTTAGACAAGACCGAAGCAACTGATATCACAATGCACATTGATTCGCCAGGAGGCTCAGTTAAATCTGGACTTTCAATGGTAGATGTTATGGATTATATCAAATGTGATATACGTACGATCAACACAGGGATGGCGGCATCAATGGGTTCAGTATTATTAGGAGCAGGTACCAAGGGTAAGAGAATGTCACTACGTCATTCTACAACAATGCTACACCAGTCTTCGGGAGGATTTAGCGGAAACATACAAGATGCTGAAATCGATTGGAAAAATTGGCAAGATGTAAACAAGGAATTGTTCGTTTTGTTAGGAGAATATTGCGGCAAAAAACCAGAAGTAGTTATGAAAGATGCTACTAGAGATTTTTGGTTGAATGCTGATGAAGCTAAGAAGTACGGAATTATCGATGAGATAATTAAGAAAAGATAATATAATAATATAGGATTATGAAAGTATATTTTTACATAAAACAAAAAGACATAGAATATCTTACTAACGTATTAAAAGATTATAATAATCTTAAAGACATGATTGAGATTTCGTTTAATCCAAGGAATGAGGCAGTAATGGTTTCTATATCGGCAGACGATTTTATTCGTCTAAGTGATGGAGAAGCCCTTGCTACTCTTATATCATTATAATATATTAATCTAATAATAATAGAATACTATGACAAAGCGAGAAAAAACCAGGGAATTATTCATGGAGTTAATCAATGAACAATTAAAACAACACAACGTAACATATGACGATGTTAAAGATAATCCGCAATGGTATATGGAGTATCGAACAACAAAAGAAAAGGAAGATACTTTCATTAAATATAGCGTCGATCGAATCCGCAAAGTTTTAAAATTAAATAAGGAAATGGCACTTAAAGAAGCTCAATGGTTTATTCTACAATGGGGATTAGCTATTGAAGAATCTAATCTTAAAAAATCTTTTAGCGCAAAAGAATCCAATACAAAGAACGAAAAAACTTTATAATATAAAAGCTAGTTTCAATAGTAAGCCAAAGGTATACGGATAAATATACTCGATGAATATACTAGATAAAAATTGGCTCACAGAAACACCATTTGACTTTGAATTAAAAAGATACAAATTACTAGGGGCAACTCAGCGCGTAATGTATATGATTAAATCAGGGCTTCTTCATGAGTCTTTGGTTGAAGTAGAACTTCAACTTGAGGATTTATATAAACTCAAAAACGCAAAGAGCGAAATAGATGATAGATTAAGAACTATCACAGGGATAAATCTAGATACTATGTCCCTAGACTATGATTACCCAGATACCGAGGATGATATATTCCACATATATCAATTAGTGGAAATAGCTATTGAAGAATTTGAATCATTATTTAGAATGATTAGAGTTAAATGGAGATCAGTTGCATCTAAATTAATGATCACTGAGATTCCGCATAGTATGCCGACTAAAACTAAAGGTATTGTCTTCATAATTAATAAAGATAAAAACATATTAACTTATTCTTATATTAACCCATATATCCTAGTAGGAGAATGGAATGATATGCAACTTAAAAAAATAGATGTTGATTTACCAGGATTCCCTGATATGATAAAGTATATTCAAGAATCTAGATTAAAGCAAGATGATAATAGGTTCTGGAGAATAGATCATAAAATGACTGAAGATATTGAAGGATGTATACTTCCAGTAATCAGGCACTCACTATACCATAAAATAACAAAATAGAGATAATTTTATCGGAATATATATAAAAAATATTTAACTGGAATGGCTTACGTAGCAAAAGACGATATAATAGTATTTGTTGAAACTGAAACAAATTTTATACAAGGAACACCTCATGTTTATGAAATCTTATTATATAAAGATTATATAGGAGCTGCTTTAAATTTAAATCAACCTACTTCGTTCAACGTCGCAGTTTATGTTGAAGATGCTAAAGTGCTACAATACTCTAGCCCATTTCTTGTTGGAGTTTCATCTGAGCTGATTATTGATAAAATAAATAACACAGGTAAAATAAGTTTTGAAATAGACCAACATACTTCCAAGCATATTGGATATGGTAAATTATATGTAGCAGTTAGCGTATTTTATGAAAATTATTATCCACAAGCAAAAACATACATATTTCCAAGACTATTAGCTGGTGAAGTATTTCAAAATCCAGCACTTAATGATGGATCCGGTAGTTCTTCAGGAACAGGTTCTACAGGAACAGGTTCCTCAGTTTCTGATGGTGGGACTTTTACAATAGAACGTATTGATGGATTAAATCCAACATACAGTGGAATGGCATCAGTTGATTCAGGAAACCCTGCGAGTGTTACTTCCATTATATTAAGGAATCTAGATTCAAATGGTATTAGATTAACATCTTTAGAAAATTTCTTGACAAACAGAATTTCAACAGATAATATAAATGGTATAATAACAATACACGATACCGACCCTACTAACATGTACTCTATCTATAAAATAGAATCATGGGAAAGAGTCGATTTAAATCCACTAGACTCTGGTGGAGATTCTGAAAATAGAGATGGTATCAAAATAAACATAGCAATAGAAGCAAGTTCAACAGGGCCTGGTGTAACAAAAACTGAATGGACTATTGGCCAAACAATAACATATAGCTTAGATGCTCATGGTATTTCACCAACAGCCGAATTACCTAATGGTATTTTAACATACGTTGATAAAAACGTTAATCCAACAACAACAAATGGAGATAAGACATCAACAGGAATACTAATGACATATACACCATATCATGATTCTTATGTTAACGTCGAGGTTAACGGATTAAGTATCGCAGTCGGTAATGGAACTCTAGATGAAGATGCATATTTTTCTAACGATGCGGGAGTTACTCCTGTTAATATTGGGGATATTCAAGCTGGAGATGAATTATACTGGAACGGAATTATAGCAGGTTATAACCTGGAAGCAGGCGATGATATCAATTTCGCATACGAGGCAATATCGACCGATATAATCTAATAAAATTTAAATACATTTATTTGGGTTTTTTCATTTTTTCATTTTTTCTAAAATAGATCAACATATTATGTCACAATAAGTAACTTTGTGCGTAAGTGTTTAGATATATAAATCACTAATAACAATAAGGTTGTTAGGCCAAAACAAACATATATAAAATATTATGGCACAAATTCGTTCAAAACAAATTAAGGATTTTTTAAGCACGGTTAACTGGGCAGAAACATCTGATTTCGAAATTGCAAATACATCTGACATTGCTCAGTTCGTTGCAGGGGAAATTTCAGCTGTTAACAGCGCATCTACTACTGCAATTAGTTCTTTACAATCTGCGTTAGACGCTGAAATCCTTGCTACTAACTCTGATGTTAGTAGAATCGATGGAGCATTAAACGCTGAAATCGCTGCTACAAATTCTGAAGTTATCAGAATAGACGGAAACGTTTCTGCTGAAGCTTCTACTAGATTAGCTAATGATAATACATTACAATCTAATATCGACGCTGAAAATGCAAGAATCGACGCAATCTTATTAGCATCTGATGCTGACAAAGATACATTCGTTGAAGTAGTTGCATTAATCAACTCTGTTGATTTAGAAAATGATGATGCACTTGCTGCAGTTATCCTTAACTTAAACGCTGAAATCGATTCTACTAACTCTGATGTTACTAGAATGGATAACGCAACTGCTGCTGAAATCGCTGCTACTAACTCTGACGTTAGTAGAATAGATGCTGCACATGGTGTTGAAGTAGCTGCTACTAACTCTGAGATTACTAGAATTGATGGAGAATTATCTGCAGAAATTACTGCTACAAATTCTGAAGTTTCTAGAATTGATGGAGAATTATCTGCAGAAATTACTGCTACAAATTCTGAAGTTACTTCTATCGATGTAAGATTAGGATCTGTATCTGGAGATTTAGTTGAAACTGTTGATTCAATTGAATCTGCATTATCTGTAGAAATCAGTGGTACAAATTCTGAAGTTATCAGAATAGACGGGAGTGTTTCTACTGAGAAGTTAAGAGCTGAAACTGCTGAAGGAGTTAACTCTGCTGCAGTTGTTACTGAAAAGGACAGAGCTTTAGCTGCTGAATTAGTTTTAACTAACGCACTATCTGCTGAAGTAACTTCAACGAACTCTGATGTTACTAGAATTGATGGAGATATCTCTGCAATATTAAGCTTATCTACTGCTGATAAAGATTCATTCGCTGAGATTGTAACTTTAATCAACGGTATAGATACTGTAAATGACGACGCACTAGCTGCTGTTATTTTAAATCTTAACGGTGAGATCTCAGATACTAATTCTGAAGTTATCAGATTAGATGCATCTGTTGCAACTGAGAAGTTAAGAGCTGAAACGGCTGAAGGAGTTAACTCTGCTGCAGTTGTTACTGAAAAGGACAGAGCTTTAGCTGCTGAATTAGTTTTAACTAACGCACTAGCTGCTGAGGTTTCTGCTACTAATTCTGAAGTTACTAGATTAGACGGTGAAGACACTGCTATGAAAGGAAGATTAGTTACTTTAGAAGCTTCTATTATGGAAGATGATCAAGTTGCTGTTGAAACTTTCGCTGGAGCTGGATTTACTTATACATTAGCTAACGCAGTACAGGAAAATCAAGCTGCTTTAGTTGACGCATTCGTTAACGGACACAGATTATCTGTAACATCTGTAACAGGAGCATCAGTTGTACTTGCTAACCCAGGTTACACTGTAGATTCTGCTGATGAAGTGATATTCGTTTACCAATACTAAGAAACATATACGAAAGTATTAATTCATAGTTTTTAAATTAAGGGTCCTTTCGGGGACCCTTTTTTATTTTAATATATAATATATAAATAAACAAACACTATCATATGAAAGTAGGTATTATAATTTCATTAACCAAAGAATACGAAAGTATGTGGATCAATGGTATAAAATTAAATGCATTAAACTTATCAAAGGCACTCGGCCAAATAGAAAATCTAGATGTTTATATATTAGATAGTGGCGATATCGTAAATGACCTAACTAAAGTTAGCTGGGATTATGATAAATATAAGATCGCCAAATTCACTGATATGGAATACGAAGTAGATTTATTATTCATGTTAGGTACGTCACTGCCTGATAGTAGAATACAGACTATTAGAGAAAACAACCCTAAGATAAAAATTGTAAAATATCAATGCGGCAATAGCTACGTTATTGATATGGAAAGAGTAATGTTTGATATGGCGAAAGAAGGAGAACAACCATCATGGGATGGATCTCATGATGAAACATGGGTAATACCTCAACAATCATACCAGAATATAGAATACTATAAAACAATATATAGACAGAGCGATTCCCAAATAAAAACAGTTCCTTTTATATGGGATCCAGAGCCGTTAGACGAATTCGATAAATTATTAAAGGCATCAAACAAATTAATACCGGGATATATTCCAAAAGATAGAAAAGAAAAGAAACTATCTATAATGGAACCTAACTTAAACGTTCTTAAATATTCAATGATCGCATTGATGATCGCTGAAAACGTTTTTAGGGAATTAGGGGAAAATGCCTTTAAACAACTATATGTCGGATCTGGCAAGAGTCTTCTTAAGAATAGATATTACATGTCAATTGTAAAATATTTCGATTTAGTAAAGTCCCCAAATAATAAAATAAAGTATGTCGGCAGATATCCGGTTTCTACATTCCTTGCAAGTGAAACAGATATAGTAGTTTCACACCAATGGGAAAACCCATTAAACTATGCATATTTAGACGCGATGTATTATGGATATCCCCTAGTACATAATGCTGACATGATAAAAGATGCTGGATATTATTATGAAGGATTTAACGTAACTGAAGGAGCAGATCAATTAAAGTTTGCTCTAAACGAACATGATGATAATTTAGATAAATACAAAGAGAAAAACAGGTCAGCACTTTCTAGATACCTATCAACAAATCCAGATTTAGTAGAAACATACAAGAAATTAATAGAAAATTTATTTGAACCAGGTTCTCATGAATTATCACACGAATACAATTGGAAAACAAACTTATATAAATAATGAATAATTTAAAAGAAATATATGAAGCTGCCGAAAAGGTTAAAATATCTATAGTAATGCAGGTTAACTTAGAGGAATATGACGGGCATCGTGAAGAGGTCATTTATAAATTCAACAGGGCAATTACTAGTTTCAAAAATCAAATCTATAAAAACTGTGAACTTATCATAGTAGCCGATGGATGTAATAAAACGTACCAGCTATATAACAGGATGTATAAAAATGATACAGATATTAAATTTATATATTACGATAGATCAACAGATCCTAAGATGTGCGAGGTTGTTGAAAATAAAGGAACTTATTACAGAGGATTTGCAAGAGAGCTAGGAGTTGCTGCGGCAACCGGTGAACTTATTAATTATATGAATTCAGACGACTATTTATTACCAAAACACACTCTAATATCTTTATTATATTATAATTCTGAAATGGACAAAGATTGGTGGATAAACACATCATGGTTCGATCCGATGGATGTTAATGAATCCAATAAAGATAACAAACTAACAATAGACACTAATACTATTGAAAACATAGAAATTGATGAAATAGGAGGTAGCTGGAAACCGATGGAGATGATACCGGATAATATACGAAAATCTTCATGGTTGTTAACTCATAAGAAATCTATAAATATTAAATGGAGAGATGTTATTTCTGATAGTGTCCTACCCGATGTTGATTTTTATAATAGAATGATGGCATCCTATCCGAACGGATCCGCTTACAAAATACCAACATATATTAGATGCCATAACAAAGGACATTGGGATATCTAATCTTTATGTAAACTACTCATAAATATTTGAGCACAACTTTCTAAATACCCTCTTTTGGCTACTGAGTCATGGAGGGTATACCATTGATATGCCATAGAACCCTCGTACTTCATAATATCATCTTTAATAGATTTTATATTATTAGATATATTATTAACCTGCTCAATCGTTAATTCAGGGAGCTCTATGCTTAGCTCGATTGCAGTCTTTAATAAAAGACCCCAATCATACATTGAATTAGCATCATTAATATCACCATAGCATTCCTTTAAGAATTCAGTTTCACTTTCAGAATGTGACCCGTCTAATTTATCTGGATGGCATTTGATTGCAATCTTTCTAAACAATTTCTTGAAATCTTTATCTTCGAATTTAACAGGCTCTTCTCGCTTAATTGGCTCAGGGTTTGTCGAATCTATCGGAGGGTTTAGCGCTTCCATTGCTTTTTCATTATGGGATTGCATTGCACTTCTAAATTTACCTTCCGCTTCCCCAGAGATATGTTTTATATCTTCTAGAGTATCTGTGAAATATATATAATCTCTGATTAATTTCTTATTAAGGTTCTTCATGTTATATTTATCCACCTTAATTAATGATGAATTATATTAATATAATAATGACATAATGAAACACGTGTTGCATCTTACCGTGATATATAGATTGATACGAAGGGCACCTATGTGTTCTTTTCAACATAAATATAAAAAAAATAAAAATCTATGTCACAATTAAAAATTAAGCAGATTGAAGGCTTACAGACTAAGTTAGACGCTTTGGACACTCAATTGGCATCTGGATCTTTAAAATCAAGCTACTCACAGGCCGCTCATGGCTTTGTTGCAGGTAGCGTTATAGCATTCTTCAACGGTGCTTGGGTTTTAGCGGATTCTAAGACTGCTGATAAGTTAGGTAGATTAGTTGTCGAAGAAGCAACTGATGCATCTAATTTTATTGCCGTTCAAATTGGTAACATTACAATAAACACATGGTCATTGACGCCAGGTACTTTCTATGTAGTGGACGATACTAACTCAGGTTCTTTAGCAGCATTTACGGATGCATCTAATCCAAGTTACCCTTACAGTAATCCTATCATTCAGGCAATTACATCAACACAAGCACATGTTTTACCATGGAGACCTAGTTTAGGGGCAGTTGCTATCGCACAGGGTGTTGAGCATACTCAATCGGATTTAATTCCTACTGCATCAAACGGAAATGATTCAACAACAGGTATTACTTTAGAATATACTCCTTTTGCAGATTCAACTGTCCAGGTTTATATCAACGGTGTAGCGGTTACAGAAACTTATGGAACTAAAACAGGAGATGTTCACTTTTCAGCAGATGGAGGAACAACATCCAAATCAGTTGCGGATTTAACTGTAGGAGATACTATGTATTGGAATGCAAATAACGCAGGATATGAAATCGGAAGTGGAGATACATTCGATATAGTGTACGAGAAAAACTCATTAGACTAAATAAAAATTAAAATAAAAATAAAATAAACTATGGCATATTCAGCATATATTTCTACCGCAGGTCCTCAGGGAGATCAAGGGGCAGGACATCAAGGTTTCCAAGGAGATCAAGGTTTTCAAGGAGATACTGGTATTAAAGGAGATCAAGGTTTTCAAGGAGATCAAGGTTTCCAAGGAGAAACAGGATTAAAAGGAGATCAAGGAGATCAAGGAGATACTGGAATCAAAGGAGATACAGGAATCAAAGGAGATCAAGGTTTTCAAGGAGATACTGGTATTAAAGGAGATCAAGGTTTTCAAGGTGAAACAGGTATTAAAGGAGACAAAGGTAACGTAGGAGATCAAGGTTTTCAAGGAGATCAAGGTTTTCAAGGAGATACTGGTATTAAAGGAGATCAAGGTTTTCAAGGTGAAACAGGTATTAAAGGAGATTTAGGAGATCAAGGTTTTCAAGGAGATACTGGAATCAAAGGAGATACTGGAATCAAAGGAGATCAAGGTTTTCAAGGTGAAACAGGAATCAAAGGAGATCAAGGTTTTCAAGGTGAAAAAGGAACTAAAGGAGATCAAGGTTTTCAAGGAGATACTGGATTAAAAGGAGATTTAGGAGATCAAGGTTTTCAAGGTGAAACAGGAATCAAAGGAGATCAAGGTTTTCAAGGAGATACTGGATTA
>Ga0308009_10000842_pt1 | contig 19997 bp, 19 predicted proteins | sample Neamet127_FD_203134 | JGI IMG/M metagenome (GOLD analysis project Ga0308009, IMG submission 203134) | Marine microbial communities from water near the shore, Antarctic Ocean - #127 | ecosystem: Environmental > Aquatic > Marine > Unclassified | place: Southern Ocean | collected 2014-07-24
ACCGTCTGGGCTGAGGCTATGGCCTGACGTGCATTCCTCAAAACTTCAACGTCTCCGCTGGCAGGACGTGACATGGCTTTCTCCATCAATGCTGATGGGTCATATTATTGCATCAATGAATTAGAAACGGAAGAGAGCCTTAAATGTGGCCTCTGCCCTTATTGGATGTGCGCAAGCAGCTATCAATTAAATAGCGCCTGCTTCCTGCAATTCGGCAATGGTGGCCTCCCCCTGGCCCAGCTCGCGCAGGATGGCGTCGGTGTGCTGACCGACAGCAGGGATGGGGTCCATGCGGTACTCGAAGCTGCTGATGCGGCCGGGCGGCAACAGTGCGGGAATGTCGCCTGCGGGAGACCCGACCTGGCGCCAGCGATCACGCGCCTTGAGCTGAGGATGCGCCCAGAGCCCGGCCATGCTGTTCATGCGGGCATTGGCAATCTGTGCTTCGTCGAGCTTGCGTGACACGTCGATGGTACTCATGCCGGCAAACGCGACAAGGATGATGGCCTTGAGCGCATCGCGGTGTTCATTGCGCCGGGCATTGCTGTCAAAGCGCGGGTCTTTGGCCAGCGCGGGCTGGGTCAGCACAACTTCACAAAAAACCAGCCACTCGCGCTCATTCTGCAGGCCCAGCATGACAGTACCGTCGCTGGCTGCAAACGGACCGTAGGGATAAATCGTCGCATGCGAAGCGGCACTGCGCGGCGGTGGCGCGGCGCCTTCGTAGGCGTAATACATGGGAAAACCCATCCACTCGGTCAGCGATTCCAGCATGGACACGTCGATGTGCGAGCCCTTGCCGGTCCCGCCGCGCTTATCGCGCTGCAGCAGCGCCGCCAGCACACTGCTGTAGGCATACATGCCGGCAGCAATGTCAGCCACCGAGTTACCCGCCTTGCTGGGCTCGTCGGGCGTGCCGGTCACCGACAGGAAGCCGGCCTCGCTCTGGATCAGCAGGTCGTAGGCTTTTTTGTCGCGGTAAGGGCCGTCATCGCCGTAGCCCGAGATGTCGCAGACGATCAGTTGGGGCAGCGTCTTGCTCAGCTCCTCAAAACCCAGGCCCATGCGCGCCGCCGCACCCGGCACCAAATTTTGCACCAGCACGTCGGCGGTCTGAAGCAATTGTTTGAGCACCGCCAGCGCGGCTGGCTGCTTCAGGTCGAGGGTCAGGCTTTCTTTCGACCGGTTGACCCAGACGAAGTGCGAGGCCATGCCATTGACGCGCTGGTCATAAGCCCGCGCAAAGTCGCCGACGCCAGGACGCTCGACCTTGATCACGCGCGCGCCCAGGTCGGCGAGATGGCGAGTGCAGAGGGGGGCGGCGATGGCGTGTTCGAGGGAGATGACGGTGATGCCGTCCAACGGTCTTGTTTGTGAAGTCATGGCGTATCCCTTGGGAAAACTTGCGGCGAATGGGTGGTTGTTGGCATCACGCTGCGGCTGCGGCTTGCCACGGGCAGTAGTTTCAACTCCCCACTCCCTCCCCTAACCCCTCCCTCGCCCCGCTGGGCGATGGCGGGGGACAACATGCGGCCGCGTGCGCTGCGCTCGCGTGCATACATGACAGTCTGTTGGGAGTCCCGCACAAGAAGCGCTGCGCGCTTCTTGTGCTCCGGATTTTGAATCGGTCTTATCCACCACCCGTCGGGCTGGGCCGAGGAGCGCAGCCGAAAACGGATCAGGGCGAGCGATTGTCTGAGCGCAGCGAGTTCGAGCTCGACCCCGTTTTCGGCGAGCACCGCAGGTTGCCCCGAAGCGCAGCGCAGGGGACCCAGACCATCGGGTCGCCTTTTCTTTGGTGACTTGCTTTTGGCGAAGCAAAAGAAAGTTACTTGCCGCCGGGCAACCCCCGGCCAACAGACAGACAACTGGATCGGAGAAGACGTCATCACTGCGGTCCGGCAGTCAGAACGACCTCGGAAGCCCAAGCAGATGCTCCGCCACATAAGAGTAAATAAGGTTAGTGGAAATCGGCGCCACCTGGTACAGCCGTGTTTCACGGAATTTCCGTTCCACGTCATATTCGCGGGCAAAACCAAACCCGCCATGCGTCTGCAAACACATATTGGCCGCCTCCCATGAGGCTTTGGCGGCCAGGTACTTCGCCATGTTGGCTTCAGCGCCGCAAGGCTTGCCGGCGTCGAACAGCTCGCAGGCCTTGAAGCGCATCAGGTTGGCGGCTTCGGTCTCGATGTAGGCGTCGGCCATCGGGAACTGCACGCCCTGGTTCTGGCCGATGGGGCGATTGAAGACCACCCGATCAGTCGCGTAGCGGCGCGCCTTGTCGATAAACCAGTAAGCGTCGCCTATACATTCGGCGGCAATCAGCGTGCGCTCGGCGTTCAGGCCGTCGAGGATGTACTTGAAGCCCTTGCCCTCCTCGCCGATCAGGTTCTCGGCGGGGATTTCCAGGTTGTCGAAAAAGACTTCATTGGTTTCGTGGTTCACCATGTTGGCAATCGGCTGCACCGCCATGCCTTTGCCGATGGCGTCTTTGAGATTGACGATAAAGATCGACATGCCTTCGGACTTCTTCTTGACGTCGGCCAGCGCTGTGGTACGGGCCAGCAAAATCATCAGGTCGGAATGCTGGATGCGCGAGATCCAGACCTTCTGGCCGTTGACGATGTATTTGTCGCCCTGCTTCACCGCCGTGGTCTTGAGCTGGGTGGTGTCGGTGCCGGTGGTTGGTTCGGTCACGGCCATGGATTGCAGGCGCAGCTCGCCGCTGGCAATTTTCGGCAAATAGAGCTTCTTTTGCGCGTCTGAACCATGGCGCAGCAAGGTGCCCATGTTGTACATCTGGCCGTGGCAGGCGCCGGCATTGCCGCCGGCAAAGTTGATCTCTTCCATGATGACCGAGGCCTCGGCCAGGCCCAGGCCGGAGCCGCCGTACTCGGCAGGGATCAATGCCGCCAGCCAGCCAGCTTCGGTCAGCGCATTGACAAAAGTCTCCGGGTAGCCGCGCTCATGGTCGACTTTTTGCCAATACACGGAATCGAAAGAAGCGAGCATGCCGCGCAGCGCCTCGCGCATGTCCTGGTAGGCGTCGGGAGTGGGAATTTGGGTTTTCATGGATGTCTTGTTGAAAGTGAAATCAGGCGAGCGTCACCGTGGCCTGCATGGTGAGCCAGCCCTCGTGGTCTTCGGTCCAGAGCAGCACGGTCTTGCCGTCGGATGAGGGCATGCCGTGCAACTTGAAGGGCGCGATATCGAACACCGGCCGCACCGCGCGGAACTGAAAACCCATGAGTCGGGCACCGGGCATATTCCTGCGCAGCAGGTCCACCAGCAAGGTGGCGATGAGCGGGCCGTGTACCACCAGCCCCGGGTAGCCCTCGACTTCAGTGACATAGCGGCGGTCATAGTGGATGCGGTGGCCGTTGAAGGTCAGCGCCGAATAGCGAAAGAGCAGCACATCGTCGGGCGTGATGATTGTTGACCAGGTGGCCTCTTTTCCTGCGGGTTGCGTCGGTGGAGCAGGATCACCGGCTTGTGGATTAGCCCGGTAAACAATGTCGTGCTCTTCCGTCAGTACCAGGCCCTGGTCATTGCGAACCTCGTGTTTGACCAGCACAAACACCAGGTCGCCGGTGCGACCTGCCTTGTGCGTGACCGATTCAATGCGGGAGCTGCGTGTAGCCACGTTGCCGACCTGTAGAACCTGCTGGTGCCACTGCAGCCGCCCTCCGGCCCACATGCGGCGCGGCAGTGGCACGGGTGGCAGGAAGCCGCCGCGTCTGGCGTGACCGTCCGGGCCGATTTCAGACTGGCGCGGCTGCGGCAGAAAGTACAGCCAGTGCCCCAGCGGCGGCACGGCTGCGCCAGCCGCAGGCGGTGGATCGTCGCGGTTCAGCGTGGCCGACAGGCCGCGCAGCGGCGCAGCCGTGATGTCGTCCATCAGGGTTTCGGTCCGCCCGACCCAACTCTGCAATTTCGCCAGCGTGGGGGCGTCCAGCGTTCGAATGTCAGTGTTCATGGCGATCTGTCTCACGGTTGCGGATACAGCGCTAACAGGCTGCGCTTGAGAACCTTGCCGCTGTGGGTCATCGGCAAGGCAGCAATGCATACCACCCGCTCCGGCCGTTTGTAAGGTGCCAGGTTCTCCTTGAGAAAAGCCTGCAGTGCCGTCATGTTGATCGTCGCTTCAGGCACGGGTTCTACAAACGCAAGTATTTCCTCATTGCCGTCCGATTCGCGCCGCCCGACCACCGCGCTGCACCGGATGCCGGCAAAGCTATTGAGCACCGCCTCCACTTCGCCAGGGTAGACATTGAAGCCTGAGCGGATGATCATTTCCTTGAGCCGACCAACGACAAATAATGCACCGTCAGGTGCCAGGTAACCGAGGTCACCGCTGGCATACCAGCCGCCGGGGCGCATCACTTTGGCCGTGGTCGCCTCGTCGGCGAAGTAGCCGGGCATAAGGCCCACACCGCGCATCCAGATCTCGCCGCGTTCACCGGCCGGCAGATCGCGCCCCTCGTTGTCGACGATGCGCAGCTCGGCACCGTCCACCAGATAACCTGCCGAGGTGTCTTCACGCTGCACACCACGTGGGGTCAGGCACAGGGCACCGGCATATTCCGACAGACCATAGCCGTGGTAAAGCGGCTGGCCAAAGCGGTGCTGAACCGCCCGCTTGAGCGCCATATCCAGTGGCGCGGCGCCGGTGTAGACATAACGCAGGCTGGGGCAATGCGGCTTGTCGGCGCCGGCCTCGTCCAGCCAGGCGAGCAGACGCGTGAACATGGCTGGCGGCCCCTGCAGGTTGGACACGCCGAGCCGGGCCAGGGCATCAAACACGTCGACGGGATCGAAACGGCTGCGCATCACGAGGCCAGCGCCCGCCTGCAGGGAAGCCATCAGCACGGTGCCCAGGCCAAAGATATGCGTCATGGGCAAATAGGCGTAAGACAAGTCCGTCGGCCCCAGCGCGCGGGAGGCTGCAGACACGCGCGCAAACTGCAGCAAACCGGCGTGGGTGACCAGCACACCCTTGGGCGCGCCGGTGGTGCCGGAGGTAAAAATCACGGCGGCGACACGCTCCACCAGTTCACCCTGCGCGGCCATCGCAGCAGCGCGCACCGGGCTGCGCTGCAAGGCCGCAACGACCGACGGCCGCGCATCAGCGCGACGCGCGTGTTGCTGCGCCGCTTCGGACACGGCGCTGGTGAAATACACCACGCGGGGGTCGGCCTTGTCCACAAAGGCCTTGACTTCGCCAGGCGACATGCGGGCATTGACGCCGCAGGACCAGGCACCGACGCGGCTGCAGGCCAGGATCAGCGCGACGTGTTCTGCACAGTTCTCCGCCAGGACCATGACCCGGTCGCCGGGCAACACACCGTCGGCCCGCATTTCCTGCGCCAGAAGCGTGACCCAGGCGCCCAGCGCCGCGTAGCTCATGCTCGCATCGGGCAACAGCAGAAAAGGCCTGTCGGGTGAGGCGTCAAGGCGCTGGTCAAACAGCGAATGAATACGGTGAAGGGTCATCATGTCCTGCGGGGGAAAGCGGCTCATTCGACCTGAATGCCTTTGGTGACAGTGGCCCACATCGCCAGCTCTTTGGCTGCGCGGTCCGACAGGGTCTGGGGTGAACCGAGCCACAAGTCGTAGCCTTGCTCGACCAGCTTGCTGCGCAGCTCTTCATTGGCCAGCGCCTTGCGGGTAGCCTCGTTGTAGCGGGCCACGATGCTGTCAGGCAATTTCGCCGGACCGTAAAGACCGTACCAGCCGCCCACCTCGTAGTCGGCAATGCCTTCTTCACGCATGGTTGGCACATCGGGCATGGAGGGATTGCGTTCACGCGAAGTCACCGCGACCGCCCGGACCCGCCCCGAGGCCACATAGTTGCGGGCGCTGCCAATGATGTCGAACATCATATTGATCTGTCCGCCGATCACGTCGGTCATGGCGGGGGCATTGCCTTTGTAAGGAATATGGTTCAGCTCGATACCAGTGCGTCTGGCAAACAGCTCGCCGCTGAGATGGTTGGAAGCCCCCACCCCAGCAGAACCATAGGCCAGCTTTTTGGGATTGGCTCGGGCATAAGCCAGCAGTTCCTTGACGGTTTTGAAAGGCTGGTCCTTGTTGGCCACCAGTACATTGGCATAGCTGAGGATGGGAGCCACAGCCTTGAGATCTTTGGCCGGATCAAAGGACATGGATTTGAGGATGTGCGGGCTGATGGTCATGGTCGGGCTGGCCGCGAAAAACAGCAGCAGCCCGTTGGGGTCGGCCTTGACAACCGAGTCGCCACCCATGACACCGCCGGCACCGGGCCGGTTTTCCACAATCACCGGCATGCCCAGTTCCCTGGAAAAGGCCGGCGCAAACAGGCGGGCAGCTGCATCCACTGGCCCACCGGCTGCATAACCCACGACCAGCCGCAGGGTCTGGGTGGGCTGGGCGCCGGCAGGCATCGCCGCCAGGGCCACACCGGCAAGCAGACCTGTCACCAGGAAACGGCGGGAAGGGCTGAAGCTGAAAAAATGGGTACACATGTCTTGTCTCCTCAAAGATGGTTGATCAATGGTTCTCTGCTGCCTCACTCACATACTCTTGCGCTCTACAACGCTCTCACCCAGTCGCCGCGCGCACCATGCCGCGCGCGATGACAATCTGCTGGATCTGGCTGGTGCCCTCGTAAAGGCGGAAGATGCGCACATCGCGGTAAAACCGTTCGATGCTGTACTCGGCCAGGTAGCCGGCACCGCCAAAGATCTGCACAGCGCGGTCAGCCACGCGCCCGCACATCTCGGACGCAAACAGTTTGCAGCACGAGGCCTCGATAGAGACGTCGTCGCCGTTGTCACGCTTGCGGGCGGCGTCCATCACCATGCAACGTGCCGCGTACAACTCGGTCCGGCTGTCGGCCAGCATGGCCTGCACCAGCTGGAAACCGGCAATGGCCTGGCCGAACTGCTTGCGCTCGATGGCATAGTTCAGCGCGTCATTGAGCATGCGATCGGCCACCCCGACACACAGCGCAGCAATGTGAATGCGGCCTTTTTCGAGGACCTTCATGGCGGTCTTGAAGCCCTGGCCTTCCTTGCCGCCTATAAGCTGGCCGGCCGGCACGCGGCAATTTTCGAAAATCACGTCGGCAATATGCGCGCCGCGTTGGCCCATTTTCTTGTCGATCTTGCCTATGCTCAGCCCAGGTGTGCCCGCTTCAACGATGAAGGCAGAGACACCACCGGCGCCCTTATTGGCCGGGTCGGTGCGGGCCATCAGGGTGAAGATGCCGGCAAGCGGCGCGTTGGTGATGTAGCGCTTGGTGCCGTTGACGATGTAGTCGTCACCATCGCGGATGGCGGTGGTGCGCAGCGAGGCAGCGTCGGAGCCGGCATCGGGCTCGGTCAGGGCAAAGGAGGCAATGATCTCGCCGGTGGCCAGCCTGGGCAGGTATCTGGCTTTCTGCTCAGGTGTGCCGTCAAACACGATGCCCTGGGAGCCGATGCCGACCGAGGTACCGATTAGCGAGCGAAAACTGGGCGATGTTTTTCCCAGCTCCAGGATCACCAACGACTCTTCCTCCATGGTCAGCGCAAAGCCGCCGTACTCTTCCGGCACGGTCAGCCCGAACAGACCCATGTCTTTCATCTCCTGAACAATGGCCGGTGGAATCTGGTCGGTTTCCTCGACGATTTTCTCTGCGGGCACCAGACGCTCGCGCACAAAGCGGCTCACTGTGTCCAGCAGCGCGGTCATGGTTTCGGGGTCTCGAATCATCTTATTTTTCCTTTCGGCTTGTTATCGCCATCAGCGGCGGCTTGTCCGATTCGCTTGGTCAAATTGGCATCCAGCCCTTGTCGGATGGACGCCAGCAGCTATCGTTTTATGAGCATCTCAGCACTAAAGCGCCGCCTCCAGGCCCAGGATCGCGGTTGCCTGGCTGGACAAGGTGCCGCCGTTACCGTGCGCGAGCGCTGTCACCGCGCCGAGAACCTGCCGCGCACCAGCGTCGCCGCGCAACTGGCGCACCGCTTCTATCAACGCAAAAATACCGTACATGCCGGGATGCACACAGGACAGGCCGCCACCGTTGGTGTTGACCGGCAAGTGACCGCCGGGCGCAATACCGCCGTTTTCTACGAATGAGCCGGCTTCACCTTTTTTACAGAAACCAAGGTCTTCAAGAAACAGCAGGGTGTTGATGGTGAAGGCGTCATACAACTGCACCACGCCCATGTCTTTGGCCGACAGGCCGGCCATGGCGTAAGCCTCGCGGCCAGACTGGCTGGCGGCAGTGACGGTCAGGTCGTGCATGGACGAGATCTGCCGGTTCCATACTGCCGTGGCATTGCCCAAGACATAGACCGGCTTTTTCGGCAAGTCCCTGGCGCGGTCAGCGCGCACCAGCACATAGGCGCCGCCACCATCGGTGACCAGGCAACAGTCACGCACGCTCAAAGGGTCGGACACCATGCGGGCAGCAAGCACATCGTCGATGCTCATCGGCTCGCGCATGAAAGCCTCCGGGTTGAGCCCGGCCCACTGGCGCGCCGCGACGGCCACCTCGGCGAGCTGGCGCCGCGTGGTGCCGAATTCAAACATGTGCCGCGAGGCTGCCAGTGCGTAGGACGAGAGCGGTTGCATCGGCTCATAAGGCGCCTCGTAAGGCTGTGGGTCCATCCAGCGGCGCGCGGCGCCGATTTCGCGCCGGCCGAACTGCGCCGAACGCTGGGCGCTGCCGTAACACACCAACACTGCCTTGCACTGACCAGCCTGCAGCGCATACATGGCTGGCAGCAGATGGGCGATGAAGCTGGAGCCGCCCAGCATGGTGCTGTCGATATAGCGCGGACGCAGGCCCAGATACTCGACCACCGGCATGGCCCACATGGTGGCCGACGCGCTGGCGGTGCAAACACCGTCAATGTCGCTCATCTTCAGGCCGGCATCGGCCACGGCCGCCACTGCGGCACGCGCCAGCAACTCCATGTCGGTGAAACCTGGTGTTTCGCCGCAGCCAAAAGTGGCGACGCCGGCAATTGCCGCACTGCCGCGCAATGCTTTCAAGGAGGTATCGCTCATGGCGCGGTTTTCTCAAGCGCTTGCAGAGGAGCGAACAGCACCATGCCACGGCCCTCGCTGAGCTGCACCCGCGCCTGGACGCGCTGGCCGATTTTCACGCCCAGGGGCGCAACGCCGTCCACACGGCTCATGAGGCGCACACCTTCGTCCAGGTCCACCAGCGAGACGTTGTAGTCACCGCCGGCATCGGGCTTGCGCCGCACAGTGGTCATCGCGTACACCGTGCCCTGACCGGAGGGCGCGACCCAGTCCAGCGCGACTGAACCGCAATGCGGACAATGCTCACGCGGAAAATACACATGTTTACTGCATGTGACGCAGCGCTGGATCAGGAAGCGCCCTTCATCCAGAGCCGCCTGGTGAATGGCCTGGACGCCGTTGGCTGCAGCCATGGTGGGTTCTTGTGCCATGTGCTGGGCGCGCCTCACACCGGGTCCCAGCTAAACACGTCGCCCGAACGGTCCAGCGAGAAGAAGCTGGCCTTCAGCGCGGGCAGCGCATGGCTGGCCACCGACTGCGGACTCCAGCCTTCGGAACGGTGCACCGAGCGGATCGGGCGTGGCTGGCTGATCAGGAAAATTTCGTTGTTGCGCACGGCAAAAATCTGGCCATTGGCATCGCGCCCCTCGTCACTGGCCAGGCAGACGGCCAGCGGCGCAATCTTGGCCGGTGTCATCTGCTTGATACGGTCGACGCGGGCCTGTTCTTCGGGTGTATCTGTCGGGATGGCGCCTATCATGCGGCTCCAGGCAAACGGGGCGATGCAGTTGGAACGCACATTGAACTTGAGCATGTCCAGCGCAATCGATTTGGACAGCGCGGCCACGCCCAGTTTGGCGGCCGAGTAGTTGGCCTGGCCGAAGTTACCGATTAGGCCGGAGGTCGAAGTCATGTGGATGTAGTTGCCGCAGGCCTGGGCCTTGAAATGCGGCGCAGCGGCACGACTCACGTAATAAGCGCCATACAGGTGCACCTTGATCACGGCGTCCCATTCGTCGTCGCCCATCTTGTGAAAAAACCGGTCGCGCAAGATGCCGGCATTGTTGACCACGCAGTCAATGCGGCCAAAGCTGTCCATGGCCGTGGTGATGATGCGCTGCGCCGCCTGCGTCTCGGACACACTGTCGGTATTGGCAACGGCGTCGCCGCCGGTGGCGCGTATTTCGTTGACCACCGCCTGCGCGGGGCCGGCGTCGCTGCCCTCGCCCGCCACCGACGCGCCTATGTCATTGACCACGATCCGCGCGCCTTCACGTGCCATCGCCAGGGCGATGTCCCGCCCGATACCGCCACCAGAACCGGTGACGACCACTACCTTGCCTTCCAGCATCGCTGTCTTGCTCATTTCCTTAAGTCTCCTAATGTGTCATGAAGCACCGAGCTCGAAAGCGACAATCTGCAAGTTCAGCACTGCGGCTTCTAAAGTCAAGAAGCCTCAGTTCGCTTTGGCGCCCGACTTGCGCACGATTTCAGCCCACTTGATGCCTTCGCTCGCATTGAATTTGGCGAACTCTGCAGGTGTGGACCCCACCGGCTCAGCGCCCATGCTTGTGTATTGTTCGACCACTCGCGGCTGCTTCAGTGCACGCGCTGCGGATTCAGCCAGCTTGGCCACGATAGGCGCAGGTGTACCCTTTGGTGCCCAAAATCCGTACCAGGTACTGATATCGAAGCCGGGGTAACCCGACTCGGCCACCGTGGGGATATCAGGCAAGGCTTGGGCGCGCTTTCCGGTGGTCACCGCAAGCGCACGCAATTTCCCGGATTTAATGAACGGCATCGCAGAAGGCATGGAATCAAACATGAGTTGCACTTGGCCACCCACCACATCAGTCAACGCTGGTGCACTGCCTTTGTAGGGTACATGCTGCATGTCTACTCCGGCAAAAATCTTGAACGACTCACCCGCCAATTGCTGCGACGAAGCATTGCCAGCTGAGGCAAAGTTCAGTTTGGCGGGATTTTTCTTACCGTACTCAACCATTTTTTTGAGGGACTTGAATGGCGAGTTTGCAGACACCACAAGCACAAGTGGCACAGCAGCGAGCTGGGTAATTGGCACGAAATCTTTGAACGCATCAAATCGCATGTCGCCATAGATACTCGGGTTGATCACATGAAGCGAGGCATTTGCCAGAAAGGTATAGCCGTCCGGCTCCGCACGTGCCACTGTTTCGGCCCCAATCATGCCGCTGGCTCCGGCCTTGTTGTCAATAAATATCGTCTGGCCGATGTTGGTACTCATCTCGGCAGCCACCAACCGTGCCGTCAAGTCTGTGGGTCCGCCCGGTGGGTAAGGGACGACCATGCGTATTGGCTTGCCGGGATATACAGCACCAGACTGTGCGTGCACGCTAACTACGCTTGCCAGCGAAAATAGCGTCAAGCCCAGGACGCGCAGCCCTTTCATTGGGGAAAAATAATGCTTCATAGATTGGAATCTCCTTTAATTTTCAATGCAATCTTTCCTGTGATCTGCCGACCTTCAAGCGCTGACAAGGCATCGGTCAGTCCAGTGATCGGATAAACGGAGGACACCGTCGGACGAATACGCCTTTGCTGCATCCATCGAATGAGGTTTCGCATGACCTGCTGCATGGCAGGTGCAAACGCAATTCGCTCATCACTGGGTGTCCAGCCGATGTACCGCCCAAAAAAGAATCCGTGCAAGGTAATGTTCTTCACAAGCAAGAGGCTGAGTGGCGCCTGCGGAATTCGGCCGCTCGCAAAACCAACACTCAAGATGCGCGAGTTGTGTGCAGCCGCTCGCACTGAACGGTCGAACAAGTCTCCACCGACCGGATCAACAACCAAGTCAGCGCCATGGCCGCCAGTCAACGCCTTAATTTGAGCCGCGAGATCTTCATCGGGGGCGACGGCATAACGTGCACCGCGTGCCAACGCTTCGGCGCGCTTCGCCGGCGTACTTGCACAGGCAATCACCTCCGCGCCTAACAAAGCAGCTAACTCAACCGCCGCCAACCCGACTCCCGCACCCGCCCCCAGTACCAATACGGTTTCACCAGCTTGTACCGCGCAACGCCAGACCAGACCCGTGTAAGCGGTGCCATACGAAAGTGGCAAAGGCAAGGCATGCAATAGGGGCAGATCTTCGGGCAGTGGGTACACGGTGAACGCCGACACGGTGATCTGCTCGGCGTAACAACCCCAGCGTGCCAATGCCATGACAGCGTCGCCAACCTTCAACCGAGTAACCGCCGACCCACACGCCACCACCCGACCGACGGCTTCGGTGCCAGGAACAAAGGGCACAGGCGGCTTGGACTGATACCGCCCCTCGATCAGCAATCCGGTGGCATGGCTGACACTGGCGTACTCAATCGCGATGGTTACCTCGTCGGCCTCGGGCGAACGGGCGGGCTCGCAATCGGTCAACTGCATCACATCGGCCGGTTTACCAAAATGCGTACAAATCAAGGCCCGCATTATTCAGGCCCTGCCGCCTGGCACACCACGCCAGCCCCAACCAACTGTTGAACCTGCGCTGGGTCAATCCCCGACTCCAACAGCACATCCACTGAATGCTCACCGATCAACGGAGCCGCGTGCACCGAACGTCGAAAAGGCTTGGCTGGTATCCCCAAATAGGGAAGGCTTCCCAGCCCAGGCTGCGTCAAGGACTCAAACATTTTTAAATGAACCGCCTGCGGATGCGACATCACTGCGTCATAGTCTCGCACCGGGGCGTGCAGCACATCGTGTTCCGAAAAACGAGACAACCAGAACTCGGTCGACTGCAGTTTTAATTGCTCGTTGATGGCCGAGTGCAAGAAATCACAATTCTGCATACGTGTTGCGTTGCCTGCGAAGCGCGGATCGTCTACCCATTCAGAGCGATTCAAGGCCTGGCACATTCGACGGAATTGATCGTTGTTCAGTGCCAAAACAGTGATTTGACCATCAGCAGTCGGAAACACGCCGTTGGGTGCACTGACTGCACCGAACGGACGCTTACCCGCAATAGCATGCTCAAGAAAATTTATGCCTTGAAATGACGCACACGCTTCAAAAAGGCTCACCTCTACATGGCTCCCCACTCGACTTGCCAAGCGCCGATAGAGCGCCGCCGACGCTGCTTGTGCTGCATACAGCCCAGTGGCGACATCCGCCATCAGCATCCCAATGCGGCGTGGCCTAGCATTCTCATCCTGATTGGTCGTCATCAGGCCGCTGTCTGCCTGCATGACTGAATCGGATGCAGGGGCATCTGCGTAAGGGCCGTCCGGGCCGTAACCGCTGATTGACACGTACACCAAGTCTGGTTTTTGAGCGGCAAGTTCAGCGTAACCCAAGCCCATGCGCTCGACTACGCCTGGTCGAAAATTTTGAACAACAATGTCCGCTTGCAAAGCCAAACTGCGCAAAAGCTGTTTTCCGGCGTCAGACTTTGCATCAATAGCCAGCCCCCGTTTTCCCGCGTTGAACTGAATTGAAAGCGCGCTGTGTTGACCGCGCACCACGCCAACAAAACGACCCCAATCGCCATTTGGAGGCTCAACCTTGATGACATCAGCGCCCTGCTGCCACAGAATTTGTGCGCAATAAGGGCCAGCAATGCCCTGGCTAATGTCCAGAATACGCAAGCCGGCGTAAGGGAGCAAAAGATCAGAAACCATGTCCGCCTAAGCCAGACCGGCGTCAAGCCCATCACCTGCCGCAGAAACACCCATTTCATTGCCCAGCACACGGGTGCCCTCACGCGCCACCGCCAGCGCGATGTCATGTCCCCTGTCGCCACCAGAACCGGTGACAACCACTGCCTTGCCTTCCAGCATGCCTTTTGCGCGCATTGTGGGTTCCTGCTGTCGTAAACGCCCTTGAGGGCAGAGCAAGCATCGTCGCTGCAAGCGGGGCAATCAACAATCTACAAATTGTGCAGCCAGTCTTCTGAAATTTGGAAGTCTCTGTTTTTTGATTTACCAGTATCTTCCAAAGTAAACACACAAACAGAGGGTTACCTGGGCCTCAAGACTTAAGCATTACCGAAGACCTTATCCAGCCGTGCGTTAGCATCAGGGCATGCAATTCGATCTGACCGACCTGCGACTTTTTGTATCGACGACCGACGAAGGCAACATGACGCGCGCCGCCGAGCGTCAGCACCTGTCGCTGGCGGCCGCCAGCGCCCGCATCAAGTCGCTGGAAACCCAGTCCGGCCTGAGCCTGTTTTACCGCGAGGCCCGTGGCGTGCGGCTGACACCGCCGGGCGAGGCTTTTTTGTACCACGCGCGCGGCGTGTTGCGGCAGGCCGAGCAAATGCGTACCGACCTGCAGGAGTACGGTGGCGGGCTGCGCGGCCATTTGCGGGTGTTTGCCAACACCACGGCGGTGACGGATTTTCTGCCAGAAATTCTGCCCGGCTTTCTGGCGGGAAATCCTAAAATCAACATTGACCTGCAGGAAAAACCCAACCCTGAAATTGCACGCGGCGTGCTCGACAGCCGGGCCGACATCGGCATCGTTGCCGGCAAGGTCGACACGCTGGGGCTGGAATCCATCCACTTCAGCACCGACCGCCTGGTGCTGGCCACGGCAAAAAATCACCGCTTTGCGCGCCGCAAAAAAATTGCCTTTGCTGAAACCCTGGACGACGATCAGGTGGGCATGCAATCGGGCAGCACACTGCAAACATTCCTGGCCCAGGTGACCGATGCATTGGGCAAGCCGCTGAAACTGCGCATCCAGCTATCGAGCTTCGACGCGATGTGCCGCATGATCGGGGCAGGGGTCGGGGTCGGCATCGTGCCGGAGTCGGCCGCACGGCGCAATCAGGCCGCCATGGGCATCTCGCTGATCGAGCTGACCGACCCCTGGAGCGTGCGTGAGCGCTACATCCTGGTGCGCAAACGCGAGGCCCTGCCCCGCTACGCCGAATCGCTGATAGCCACACTGTGCGCGCACTACCAATAAACCCGAAGGTGCCCGGATCGGCCGACCGGCCCGGTTTACACCCGTCGCAGCCGGCTTTTCAAAAGCCTTTCCATGCCGGGCTTCTTTTTTCAACAAAGGCCGCGACACCTTCGTGGAAATCGGCGCTGCCGTAACACTGTCGGATCAGGTCTTCGTCGGGCGGCAGGCTGCTGCTCACAAGGCGGCGCAGGCCCTCCTTGCTGATACTTTGGGTCACGGGCGCAAGGGCCGATAGACGTTCACACAGTTTGCCCAGCATCGCCTCGATCTCGCCGACCTCGCCCAACTGCAGCAGAAAACCGCAGGCCAACGCCTCATCGGCGCTCAGCACTTCGGCCAGCATCAACATGCGCTTGACACGCGGCACACCGAACACGGCGACGAGACGCGAGAGGTTGGCCACCGACAGGCAGTTGCCCAGGGTTTTGGCAATCGGCACGCCGAAACGCGAAGCTGTTGTGGCGATGCGGAAGTCGCAGGCCGTGGCAATCGCCAGGCCGCCGCCTATGGTCCAGCCTTCGATCACGGCGATCGTCGGCATCGCCAGCGACTCCAGCCGGGCGATGCACTGGTCGATCTGTTTTTCGTAAGCCACACCGTCCTCGCCACTGCTGAAGGTGGTGAACTGCTCGATGTCGGTGCCGGCCACAAAGGCCTGGCCACCGGCGCCGCGAAACGTCACGATACCCACCGAGGTATCGCCCTTGAGCTGCTCGCAGATCGCATTGAGCCGCTCATACATGGCCCAGGTCATGGCGTTGCGTGCGGCCGGACGATCAAACACCACCGAGGCCACGCCGGCCTTGATGCTCAGGTGAACCATGCCCGCGCTCATGCTGCGAAGGCGCCCTGCTCGCCGAGCCTTGCCTGTTCCTCGGGGCCGATGCCCAGCTCAGTCAGGACTTCTGCCGTGTGTTCGCCCAGGCGCGGCGGATGGCGAGTCACTTGTTGCGGCGTGCCCGACATCTTGACCGCGAAGCCAATGTTGGGCACCTTGCCTTCGACCGGATGGTCGATCTCCATACGCATCTCGCGCGCTTTCGCGTGCTCGCTGTCGAAAGCCTCGGGATAGGTCAGGATCGGCCCGGCGGGAATGCCGGCTTCAAGGAAAGTGCTGACCCAATAGTCCTTGGGTTGGAGGCGGAAGCTTTTCTCCAGTTCCACTTCCAGCGCGTGCCGATTCGCCAGACGCAGCGAGATGGTGGAGAAGCGTTCATCGGCAAGCAGCTCTTCACGCCCCATCAATTTGCACAGTTGCAACCAAAGCTTCTGGTTGTTGGCGCCCATCACGAAGTAGCCGTCGGAGCAGGCCATGGCCTGGTAAGGCGCAGTCATTTTGTTCGAGGTGCCCAGCGGCTCGGGCGCCTTGCCCGTGCCCCAGTAGTCGCAAATGTCCCAGACCGAGAAGGCCAGCGCCGAATCGAACAGCGAGGCGTCCACATGCTGGCCCTGGCCGCTGGCCTTGGCGCCGATGTAGGCAGACAAGGTGGCATACACGGCGAACAGCGCACAGCCGATGTCGGCCACCGGCACGCCAGCCTTCACCGGCGGGCCGTCGGGATAACCGGTGACACTCATCACACCGGACATGGCCTGCGCCATCAAATCGAAGCCCGGCCGGTCGGACCAGGGACCGGTCTGGCCGAAGCCCGAGATGCTGGTGTAAATCAGGCGCGGATTGACTTCTTTCAGGACCTCGTAGCCCAGGCCCAGCCGCTTCATCGCGCCGGGGCGGTAGTTCTCAAGCAGGATGTCGGCGTCTTTGGCCAGCCGCAGCAACAGCGCCCTGCCCGCCTCGGACTTGAGGTTGAGCGCGACGCTGCGCTTGTTGCGGTTCATGTTGAGGAAGCCCAGCGAATCCGGCCCCTTCATCTTGAACCCCATGGCGCCACGCGTCTGGTCGCCGCTGCCCGGCGGCTCGATCTTGATCACGTCGGCGCCCATGTCCGCCAGCAACATGCATGCGTAAGGTCCGGCCATCACCTGGCTGATGTCCAGCACGCGCACGCCCTCGAGGGGAAGTTTTTTCATCTGAGATTTTCCGTTTCAGTGCCAGCGCGGAACCGGCTTAGCCGGGCCGCAGGTGGCGCCCCCCTCAGGGGGGAGGCGGCGAACGCCGCTTCGGGGGAGTCAAGAATCTGCCTTGACCCCGCCGTCCTTGATGATCTTGGCCCACTTGACCTGCTCGGCAGCCATGAAGTCGCCGAACTTCTCTGTCGATCCACCGCCGTCCTGCGCACCCGAGGCAGCCAGCTTTTCCATCACGTCGGGCATCTGCATGACCTTGTTGATGTCTTCGTTCATGCGTTTGGCCATGGCCAGTGGCATCTTCGCGGGGCCGGCCAGCCCATACCAGGTGGTGGCTTCGAAGCCGGGGAAGCCCGACTCGGCCATGGTCGGCACGTTGGCGTAGGCGGGCACGCGTTGCAGGCGCGTCTGCGCAAGCGCGATGGCCTTGCCGCTTTTCACATGCGGCGTGGCCGCCGTCATGGTGTCGAAGCTGTACTGGATGGTGCCGCCAATCAGGTCGGTCAGCATCGGGCCGGAACCCTTGTACGGCACATGAATGGCCTGGACCTTGGCAGCCAGCTTGAACATCTCCAGCGCAAGGTGCTGGGCGCTGCCGGTGCCGGCGGAGCCGAAGCTCACCTTGCCGGGGTTGGCGCGACACAGCTCGACCAGGTCCTTCACGGTTTTGGCGGGCTGGTTCTCGTTGCAGATCAGCAGGTTGGGCGTGACGCCGACCAGCACTACAGGCTGGAAGTCCTTGGCTGCGTCGTAGTTGACCTTTTGCAGCGCGGGCGTGATGGCCTGGCTGTTGATGTGCGCCATCAGTAAGGTGGCGCCGTCGCCAGGCTGCTTGGCGACGTAGTCGGCGGCGATGGTGCCGGAGGCGCCCGCTCTGTTCTCGACGATGACCTGCGTCTTCCACATTTCACCGAGCTTCTGGCCAATCACGCGCGCAAGGATGTCGGTGCCGCCGCCGGGCGCGAAGCCGACGATGATACGCACCTGGCCGGGTGGCAGGTTTTGCGCAAGGATCAACGAGGGAAAAGCCAGAGCAGCGGCGCCGGCGGTGACTAGGGTTCTGCGTTGCATGGTTGGTCTCCAGTGGGTTGTTTTGAAGTCGTCAGGAAGAAACGGAAGCGCGGAAAAACAGAAGGGACACGGGCTCAGGCGGCCTTGCGCAGCGGCACAACCGCAGCGTGGCTGGAAAAATGGTCCATCGCGGCCTGCACACCCGAGCCGGCCAGCTTGACACCGGCGAGCTTGAGGCCCATCTCGCAGCCCGACAGCGCGGCCATCAGGGTCAGGTCGTTGCAGTCACCGAGGTGGCCGATGCGGAACATCTTGCCCTTGACCTTGCCCAGGCCGGTGCCCAGCGAGCAGTCGAAACGCTCGTAGATGATCTTGCGCACCGCATCGGCATCCACACCCTCGGGTGTCATGACGCCGGTCAGGATCGGTGAATACACCGCTGCATCCGCGCACTGGATCTGCAGTCCCCAAGCCCGTACCGCAGCCCGCACGCCCTCGGCCCAGCGCTGATGCCGCGCAAACACCACGTCCAGGCCGTGTTCAAGCAACATGTCGCAGGCTTCGTTGAGGCCGTAAAGCAAATTGGTGTTAGGGGTCGAAGGCCAGTAGCCGGACTTGTTCATCTCGATGATTTCGTCCCAGGCCCAGAAGGCTTTCGGCAGTTTGGCGGTCTTGCTGGCTTCGAGCGCCTTGGCAGACACGGCGTTGAAGCTGATGCCGGGCGGCAGCATCAGGCCTTTTTGCGAACCGCTGATGCTGACGTCCACGCCCCACTCGTCGTGTTTGTAGTCGGCCGAGGCCAGGCCCGAGATGGTGTCCACCAGCAGCAGCGCGGGGTGTTTGGCGGCATCGATCGCCTTGCGCACGGCGGCAATGTTGCTGGTCACGCCGGTCGAGGTTTCGTTGTGTACCACGCAGACCGCCTTGATGCTGTGCTGGGTGTCGGCCTTGAGCCGCTGCTCGATCAGGTCGGCGCGCACGCCGTGGCGCCAGACCTCCGCACCCGGATCGGTCATCACCTCGGTCTTCAGGCCGACACGCGCGGCCAGCTTTTGCCACAGCGCGGCAAAGTGGCCGGTTTCGTACATCAGCACATGGTCACCGGCGCTCAGGGTGTTGACCAGGGCGGCTTCCCAGGCGCCGGTGCCGGAGGCCGGGTAAATCATCACCGGCTGTTTGGTCTTGAAGATTTTTTTGATGTCGGCCAGCACCTTCAGGCCCAGCGCGCCGAACTCGGGGCCGCGGTGGTCGATGGTCGGCAGGCTCATGGCGCGCAGGATGCGGTCAGGCACCGGGGAGGGGCCGGGGATTTGCAGGAAATGGCGGCCGGTCGGATGGAAGTCAAGCGTCAACATAAATCGGATACTCCGTGAAGAATTTCCATTTTTTGCATACAAAATTCATTTGTCAACCTTTTTCTAGCGAATATAGGGTTTGACTTACATCTTTTTTGCATACAAAATTTGCACATGAGTGCTGACATCATCCCCATTCCGCGCGCCGCCCTGCATGAACAGGTGGCCCATCGCCTGCGCCAGATGCTGGTCGAAAACCGCATCGCGCCGGGCGCCAAGCTCAATGAACGCGAGCTCAGCGAGGTCCTCAACGTCTCGCGCACGCCGCTGCGCGAAGCCATCAAGATGCTGGCCGCCGAGGGCCTGGTCGAGCTGCTGCCCAATCGCGGTGCAATCGCGGTGGAGCTGAGCGAAGCCGATGTACTGAACACTTTTGAAGTGATGTCCGGGCTGGAAGCGCAGTCGGGCGCATTGGCGGCCGAGCGCATTACCGAGGCCGAACTCGACGAGATCAAGGCCATGCATTACGAAATGCTGGCGGCTTACACGCGACGCGACCTGCCCGCCTATTACCAGCTCAACTCGGCCATCCACCGCGCCATCAACGCAGCGGCCAAGAACCCGGTGCTCACCGCCACCTACAACCAGGTCAATGCCCGGCTGCAGGCGCTGCGCTTTCGCTCCAACCAG
>Ga0308009_10000845_pt1 | contig 19957 bp, 3 predicted proteins | sample Neamet127_FD_203134 | JGI IMG/M metagenome (GOLD analysis project Ga0308009, IMG submission 203134) | Marine microbial communities from water near the shore, Antarctic Ocean - #127 | ecosystem: Environmental > Aquatic > Marine > Unclassified | place: Southern Ocean | collected 2014-07-24
ATTCGAATAAATGATTACAGATAGAATAACGTTGAATTTAGCACTTATATACTTAAATATAATAGACTCTAATATAGGTTCTGTTTCTAATATTAAAGTATCTAGTCGTTCTCACTATTCTAATAGTGGTAAGAATATTAATAGTTTCGGTTCACTTAATGATTTAAGAAATTATATTAATTCTGAAGCACCTTTATCAACTCCAATGAGAATGCAATGCCATCCTCTTTCGATATATGAGTTAAAGGGATTCAAGATTAAAGGCGAAAAGCAAAACATAACAATAACATCCAATGGTAGCTCATTCGATGTAAGAGGTGACATCAGTTCAATCATTACGACTAAATTGAATGAATACTCATCAAAATTCTCTAATGTTAAGAGAGTGTTTACGGAGTTAGACCCTACAAAATATATAAGTAGCCAAGGTGGTTACGTAGATTGCATGTATATCCAAATGTATTTCGGAGATGCGCTAGAAGAAGTTAAAAAACTGTATATAAAATATAAATAAGTAAGATGGCAGGAAACATTGAAAATAATCCAGATAATAAAGATCTAAATGGTAAGTATTCATCAGAATACCCCGGAGACTTAGGAAGACCGTTAACGCATGGCGAGATGGATTATAATTTCGACTTAATTGGCGAGATTATTGGAGGATATCGAGTAATGGGTAGCATTAATTCAGCTGATATAGATCCTGGACTAGATATAGGTAAGGTTTTAGTACTTAAAGTAGTTGCAGCAAGTCATACAGAATGGATTAATCAAGGTGCAGTTATCGGAGATACTGTATGGACAGCTGAAACTCCAGCAGGAGGTACTGCACCTGACGGTGGTATCGGTGCTAAAGGTAATACTGGTGATAAGGGTGACATTGGCGCTAAAGGTAACAATGGTACTACAGGTGACAAGGGTACTGACGGTTCTGTCGGTGGTACTGGTGTTAAGGGTGATACTGGATCTACTTCTACTACGCCAGGTCCGACCGGTGTTAAAGGTGATACTGGTTCTGTAGGTGCTAAAGGAGTTGAGGGTACTAGTATATCTATAGAAGGTAGTGCATTACTTGCCGAAATAGATGCAGAATCACCAACAATAGGTGATATATGGATAAGTGAACAAACAGCAACGTATGATTTTCCTTTGTCAAATACAACGATACTAACAAATGAACAATTCTATGAAAGGGATGGTGTTATGTGGAACGGTGACGACTGGGTTAATGTCGGACAGATTCAGGGTGACGTTGGTGAAAAAGGTGAAGCTGGTAGTAAAGGTGAGATAGGTGTTGGTTCTGCAGGACTTAAAGGAGATATCGGTGTAACTGGAACTAAGGGAGATACTGGTGCCGGTGTTAAAGGTGATGTTGGTGTTAAGGGTGAAGTCGGAGGAGCCGGAGCTGTTGGTTCTACTGGTTCTGTCGGTGGTATTGGAGATACTGGTTCTAAAGGTGATATTGGTTCTAAAGGTGATATTGGTACTAAAGGTGATATTGGTACTAAAGGTGATATTGGTCCTAAAGGTGATATTGGTACTAAAGGTGATATTGGTATAACTGGATCTAAAGGTGATATTGGTACTAAAGGTGAAATTGGAGAAGGTGATAAAGGTGATATTGGTATAACTGGATCTAAAGGTGATATTGGTGTAATCGGATCTACTGGTTCTAAAGGTGATATTGGTACTAAAGGTGAAATTGGTGAAATTGGTAATAAGGGTAACAATGGTTCTATTGGTTCTAAAGGTGATGTTGGTTCTAAAGGTGATATTGGTACTAAAGGTGAAATTGGTAATAGCGGTTCTAAAGGTGATATTGGTGTAACTGGTTCTAAAGGTGATGTTGGTATTGGTACTAAAGGTGATGTTGGTCCTAAAGGTGATGTTGGTCCTAAAGGTGGCATAGGTGGTCAAGGTTTTAAAGGTGAAGTTGGTGGAAATGGTGAAGTTGGTTCAAAGGGTGAAGTTGGTCCTAGGGGTGAAGTTGGTTCTAGTGGTTCTATTGGTTCTAAAGGTGATGTTGGTTCTAAAGGTGATACTGGTTCTATTGGCTTAGTCGGAGCTTCTGGAGCTTCTGGTGGTAGTGGTTCTACTGGTCCCGTAGGTGAAACTGGTATTAAAGGTGAAACTGGTATTACAGGTGAAACTGGTATTAAAGGTGAAACTGGTATTAAAGGTATAGGTGGTACTGTAGGTGCAATAGGTACTACGGGACCTGAAGGTCCTAAAGGTGAAGTTGGTCCTAGGGGTGAAGTTGGTTCTAACGGTTCTAGCGGTGGACTCGGAGCTACTGGTAATAATGGTGCTAAAGGTGAAATCGGTAATATTGGTGAGACTGGTATTAAAGGTGAAGCTGGTGAATTAGGTGCTAAGGGTAACATCGGTTCTACCGGTACTAAAGGTGAAATAGGTGAAACTGGTGAAACTGGTGAAACTGGTGAAGGTGAAAAGGGTATAATAGGTACTAAGGGTGAAATTGGTGCTTCAGGACCAGAAGGTCCTGAAGGTGTCGTTGGTCCTATAGGTGATACTGGTTCTAGGGGTCCTACCGGTCCTAAAGGTGATGTTGGTCCTAAAGGTGATGTTGGTTTTAAAGGTGATGTTGGTTTTAAAGGTGAATTTGGAGATAAAGGTGATATTGGTACTAAAGGTGATATTGGTGCAACGGGTACTAAAGGTGATATTGGTGTAACAGGTACTAAAGGTGATATTGGTGTAACTGGTTCTACTGGTAGTATTGGTGGATTCGGAGAAGCAGGTCCTACTGGTTCTACCGGTACTAAAGGTGATACTGGTGTAGGTACTAAAGGTGAGAGTGGGAATATTGGTGCTAAAGGTGAAATCGGTGAAGGTGTTAAAGGTGAAATAGGTAATATAGGTGAGACAGGTATTAAAGGTACTAAAGGTGACGTTGGTACTAAAGGTGATGTTGGTTTTAAAGGTGATACTGGTATTGGCGATAAAGGTGATGTTGGTTCTAAAGGTGATGTTGGTACTAAAGGTGATGTTGGTACTAAAGGTGCTATCGGTGCTGGAACTAAAGGTGAAACTGGTGATACTGGTACTAAAGGTGATACTGGTACTAAAGGTAATATAGGTACTACTGGTTCTAAGGGTTCTATTGGAGATGGTGCTAAAGGTGAAAAAGGTGAAATAGGTGTAACTGGTACTAAAGGTTCTGGAGGTACTAGCATATCTATATCTGGTTCAAATACCGCTGCATTTATAGATGGAGAAACAACAATGATTAATGGCGATGTTTGGATTCTTACAGAAACTCCAACTGCATCTACATATACGTTTACAAATCCAGATTCATCTACAACTACTATATCAGATTTAACTGAAGGAGATGGTTTAATGTGGACTGGTACTATATGGAAAAATGTTGGTCCTATTAGAGGGGACGATGGTACTAAAGGTGATACTGGAATTAAAGGTGAAGTTGGTATTAAGGGTGAAGTAGGTAATAGAGGTGAAGTAGGTACTAAGGGTGATATTGGTGTAACTGGAACTAAAGGTGATGTTGGTGTAACTGGAACTAAAGGTGATGTTGGTTTTAAAGGTGATATTGGAGTAACTGGTACTAAGGGTGATATAGGTGTAACTGGTGCTAAGGGTAATATTGGTGTAACTGGTACTAAAGGTGATACTGGAATTAAAGGTGATATTGGTGTAACTGGTACTAAAGGTGAAATTGGTAATACTGGTCCTAAAGGTGCACTTGGTACTAAAGGTGCTACTGGTACTAAAGGTGAGATTGGTATAGGTATTAAAGGTGAAATTGGTATAGGTATTAAAGGTGAAATTGGTAATACTGGTGCTAAGGGTAATACAGGTATAACCGGTACTAAAGGTGAAAATGGTGAAATTGGAACTAAAGGTGAGATTGGTGAAATTGGAACTAAAGGTGATATTGGTGTAACTGGTACTAAAGGTGAGATTGGTGAAATTGGTACTAAAGGTGATATTGGTGTAACTGGTACTAAAGGTGAGATTGGTGAAATTGGTACTAAAGGTGATGTTGGAACTAAAGGTGATGTTGGTTTTAAAGGTGAGACTGGCGCTGGTGCTAAAGGTGATATTGGTGCTAAAGGTGATATTGGTGCTAAAGGTGACGTTGGTTCTAAAGGTGCTATCGGTGCTGGAACTAAAGGTGAAACTGGTGATACTGGAACTAAAGGTGATACTGGTACTAAAGGTGAAGTGGGTGTTAAAGGTTATAAAGGTTCTATTGGAGTTGGCGAAACTGGTGAAAAGGGTGAAACTGGAAACACGGGTACTAAAGGTTCTGGAGGTAACAGTATAGCTATTGCGGGTTCAAATACAGCTGCATTTATAGATGGAGAAACAACAATGGTTAACGGTGATGTTTGGATTCTTACAGAAACTCCAACATCGTCGACGTACACATTTACAAATCCAGATTCATCTACAACTACTATATCAGATTTAACTGAAGGAGATGGTTTAATGTGGACTGGTACTATATGGAAAAATGTTGGTCCTATTAAAGGAGACGATGGTGCTAAAGGTGATATTGGTAATAAGGGTGAAGTAGGTACTAGGGGTGAAGTAGGTACTAAAGGTGATGTAGGTACAACAGGTACCAAGGGTGATATTGGTGTAACTGGAACTAAAGGTGATATTGGTTATAAAGGTGATAAAGGTGCTATCGGTGAAGTAGGTATCAAAGGTGATATCGGTACAACAGGTATTAAGGGTGATATCGGTACAACAGGTATTAAGGGTGATATTGGTACTAAAGGTGATATTGGTACCAAAGGTGATATTGGTACTAAAGGTGAAGTTGGTGAAACTGGTAACACTGGAACTAAAGGTGAAACTGGTAACACTGGAACTAAAGGTGAAATTGGTGTAACCGGTGTAGGTATTAAGGGTGATATAGGTATTGGGACTAAAGGTGAAACTGGTAACACTGGAACTAAAGGTGAAACTGGTAACACTGGAACTAAAGGTGAAACTGGTAATGCTGGTACTAAAGGTGATGTTGGAACTAAAGGTGATGGTGGTAACACTGGAACTAAAGGTGATGGCGGTAATACTGGTACTAAAGGTGATATTGGTACAACAGGTACCAAAGGTGATACTGGAACTAAAGGTGATATTGGAACTAAAGGTGATATTGGAACTAAAGGTGATGTTGGAACTAAAGGTTATAAGGGTGAAACCGGTAACACTGGTATTAAAGGTGAGATTGGTGAAATTGGTACTAAAGGTGATATTGGTATTGGAACTAAAGGTGATACTGGTGCTGGAACTAAAGGTGATACTGGTACTAAAGGTGATACTGGTACTAAAGGTAATATAGGTACTACTGGTTCTAAGGGTTCTATTGGAGTTGGCGAAACTGGTGAAAAGGGTGAAACTGGAAACACGGGTACTAAAGGTTCTGGAGGTACTAGCATATCTATATCTGGTTCAAATACCGCTGCATTTATAGATGGAGAAACAACAATGGTTAACGGTGATGTTTGGATTCTTACAGAAACCCCAACGGCATCAACATATACATTTACAAATCCAGATTCATCTACAACTACTATATCAGATTTAACTGAAGGAGATGGTTTAATGTGGACTGGTACTATATGGAAAAATGTTGGTCCTATTAAAGGAGACGATGGTGCTAAAGGTGATATTGGTAATAAGGGTGAAGTAGGTACTAAAGGTGATACTGGTACTAAAGGTGATATTGGTGTAACTGGAACTAAAGGTGAAATTGGTACTATTGGTTCTAAAGGTGATGTTGGTGTAACTGGAACTAAAGGAGACATCGGTCCTAAAGGTGATATTGGTGTAACTGGTGTTAAGGGTAACGTTGGTGTAACTGGTGTTAAGGGTGATATTGGTATAACTGGTGTTAAGGGTGATATTGGTACTAAAGGTGATATTGGTACTAAAGGTACTAAAGGTGAAATTGGTACTATTGGTACTAAAGGTGATACTGGTGTTACGGGTAATAAAGGTATTGTTGGTCCTTTAGGACCAAGAGGTATTCCTGGTCAAGATGGAGCTACTGGTAGAGAAGGTACTAAAGGTGAAACTGGTGAAAAAGGAATGGAAGGTGCTATTGGACATAAAGGTAACACTGGTACTAAAGGTGAAACTGGTACTAAAGGTGAAGTTGGTGAAACTGGTACTAAAGGTGATATTGGAACTAAAGGTGATATTGGTGTAACTGGAACTAAAGGAGATACTGGTGTGACTGGAACTAAAGGTGAAATTGGTACTATTGGTTCTAAAGGTGATATTGGTTCTAAAGGTGATATTGGTTCTAAAGGAGATATTGGTACTAAAGGTGATATTGGAAACACAGGTACTAAAGGTTCTGGAGGTAACAGTATAGCTATTGCGGGTTCAAATACTGCAGCATTTATAGATGGAGAAACATCGATGATTAACGGTGATGTTTGGATTCTTACAGAAACTCCAACTGCATCTACATATACGTTTACAAATCCAGATTCATCTACAACTACTCTATCAGATTTAACTGAAGGAGATGGTTTAATGTGGACTGGTACTATATGGAAAAATGTTGGTCCTATCAAAGGAGACGATGGTGATAAGGGTGATATTGGTTCTAAAGGTGATATTGGTTCTAAAGGTGATATTGGTTCTAAAGGTGATATTGGTTCTAAAGGTGATGTTGGTAACACTGGTAACACTGGTTCTAAAGGTGAAGTTGGTGAAGTTGGTATTAAGGGTACTAAGGGTTCTATTGGTGTAACTGGAACTAAAGGTGATGTTGGTGTAACTGGAACTAAAGGTGATGGTGGTACTGTTGGTACTAAAGGTGATATTGGTACTAAAGGTGAAGCAGGTATAACTGGAACTAAAGGTGAAGCAGGTATAACTGGAACTAAAGGAGAAGATGGTTCGATAGGTACTAAAGGTGATATTGGTGTAACCGGTACTAAAGGTGAAGTTGGTGATATTGGTATTAAAGGTACTATGGGTACTAAAGGTGATATTGGAACTAAAGGTGATAGTGGAACTAAAGGTGATATTGGAACTAAAGGTTTTAAAGGTGAGACTGGTATTGGCGATAAAGGTGATGTTGGTTCTAAAGGTGATGTTGGTACTACGGGTAACACTGGTACTAAAGGTGATACTGGTGTTGGAACTAAGGGTGATACTGGAACTAAAGGTGAAGTAGGTAATACTGGTGATATTGGTATTAAAGGTTATAAAGGTGAAACTGGAGTTGGTGAAACTGGTGAAAAGGGTGAAACTGGAAACACAGGTGTTAAAGGTTCTGGAGGTAATAGCATAGCTATTGCGGGTTCAAATACTGCAGCATTTATAGATGGAGAAACAACAATGATTAATGGCGATGTTTGGATTCTTACAGAAACCCCAACTGCATCAACATATACCTTTACAAATCCAGATTCATCTACAACTACTCTATCAGATTTAACTGAAGGAGATGGTTTAATGTGGACTGGTACTATATGGAAAAACGTTGGTCCTATTAAAGGAGACGATGGTGCTAAAGGTGATACTGGAATTAAAGGTGAAGTTGGACCTAAAGGTACTATAGGTACTAAGGGTGAAGTTGGTGATACTGGAATTAAAGGTACTGTTGGTGTGACTGGCGCTAAAGGAGACATCGGTGTTAAAGGTGATATTGGTGTAACAGGAACTAAAGGAGATATTGGCGTAACTGGAACTAAAGGTGATACTGGTTTGGGTACTAAAGGTGAAATTGGTGCCGACGGTATTAAAGGTGAAGTTGGTACTAAAGGTGAAATTGGTGCCGACGGTATTAAAGGTGAAGTTGGTAATACAGGTACTAATGGTACTAAAGGTAAGGACGGTATAGGTACTAAAGGTGATATTGGTAATACTGGTGCTAAGGGTACAGCTGGTGTTACCGGTGCTAAAGGTGCGGCTGGTGCTAAAGGTAATAAAGGTATTCTTGGTCCTTTAGGACCAAGAGGTGATGCTGGTCAAGATGGAGCTACTGGTAGAGAAGGTACTAAAGGTGAAACTGGTGAAAAAGGAATGGAAGGTGCTATTGGACATAAAGGTAATCCTGGTATTAAAGGTGGAGTTGGTTTTAAAGGTGAAACTGGTGAAACTGGAACTAAAGGTGATGTTGGTCCTATTGGTACTAAAGGTGAAGTTGGTGTTAAAGGTGAAGTTGGTGGTTTAGGTGCTACTGGTGTTAAAGGTGAAGTTGGTAGTTTAGGTAATGTTGGTCCTGCCGGTGCTTCCGGTGCTACTGGTATTGGTGCTACCGGTGTGAAAGGTGATATTGGAAATGGTATATTAATCATGGGTGGTGCGAATATCTCTACAATAAATGGTAAGGACCCGGATATCGGTGATATATGGGTTTCTACACAGGAAGCTGACAATGTCAACTTTACTGCAAATGCAAATGCTGGTATAGCATATTTTAACGTCAATATAGGTGACGGTATATTATGGAACGGTATTGGATGGCAAAATACAGGACCTATTACTGGAGATGATGGTGAAGATGGTGCTAAAGGTGAAGATGGTGCTAAGGGTGAAAAAGGTACTTTAGGTAGCAATGGCTCTAAAGGTGACGTTGGACCTAAAGGTACTACTGGTATTACGGGTAATAAAGGTAATACGGGTACTACTGGTATTGGTGTTAAAGGTGCTATAGGTCCTAAAGGTAATACGGGTATTAAAGGTGAAGATGGTGGTTTAGGTGCTACTGGTGTAGGTGCTACTGGTGTAGGTGATACTGGTGCTAAAGGTGACGTTGGTCCTGAAGGTTCTACTGGCGCTAGGGGTAGTACAGGTCCTGAAGGTAATAAGGGTGAAATTGGTGAAACTGGTACTAAAGGTGAAGATGGTACTAAAGGTGAAATTGGTAATACTGGTACTAAAGGTGATATTGGTGTAACTGGTACTAAAGGTGACATTGGTCTTAAAGGTGATATTGGTGTAACTGGAACTAAAGGAGATACTGGTGTAACTGGAACTAAAGGTGATATAGGTGTAACTGGAACTAAAGGTGATATTGGTGTAACTGGTGTTAAGGGTTCTACTGGTCCAGATGGACCTAATGGAGCTACTGGTGCTACTGGTGTTTCAGCACATGCTGCTGCAATTGGTTCTACTGGCGCAAATGCAAATGTAGACGTATGGGTTGCAAGTCTTTATGGTGAAAAAGGTGATGCTGGAGATAGTATGAATATTATGGCAACAATAACACCAGGAGAGCTAATATCATTCATAGATGCGTCTAACACTGGTATGTTATCAGATCCATATGAAATAGATGATACTACACCAGGATCTAGTACGATATATTTAGGTTACACATTTATAATAAGTGGAGGAACATCACAAGAATATACGACACTGTCGGGTTCTGATTATTTAGATTCTGCAAATGTATCTACCGGAGATGGTATTATGTGGCAGAATACGGATGACGGTTTTAGACACACTGGACCGTTATTAGGTCCTACTGGCGCAAAAGGTGTAGACGGAGTAAACGGAGTTGTAATGAATATTAGAACACCGCACCTCACAAAAGTACAAATGAAAGATGGTACATTAGAAGACTATACACCTCTACTTGGTGATGTATTTATACTAGCACATGGAGAAGATTTTATTGCTGCAGGTGCTGACGTATTTAATGATGCACATCAAGTAGAAATACATGACGTGACTCCTATAGTTGCTATACTTCCAGGAGATGGTATCATGTATAAAGGAGATAATACATTTGACCATATAGGTAAAATTGTAGGATTTGACGGAGATGTCGGAGCAAAGGGAGAAGCTGGTGTTACAGTTGAAGGTGCTACGGGTCCTTCTGGTCCTTCTGGTCTTGATATTAATTATGCAATAATGCAAATAATTCCGTTTGACGAAACATTCACAGATACAGATCTTCCTAGTAAGAGGGTATTTATACCAGCAGGTACGCCAAACTATAATAATATAACGGAATTAACGTTATCGTATGGAAGTGTTTCTGCAGGTACAAGTATAGTATACAATATATATTTAACAGAAGTGTCTATTGGTGCTCCTACTGCTGAAGTCGAATTAGCTGCATTTACTATAGTTTCAGGATTATATGCTGGGAAAGCATTGTTAATTGATGGTGATATTGACAATAACATTATGACCACAGGTATGGATGGATCTACTATAGGATATTATCTACATGTAGTAATGCCTCTTGCTACTACATCCGATTCAGCTAGAGGATTAACGCTATCCGTAAAATTCGGACCGACTCCATAAGAAAACATCATAAATAAACATCGAATATATATACTATGATTATAGAAATATACCACTCAACTGGAAAGATTATAAAGAACATAGGGTACCATAGTACAGTACCTATCTCTGCATGTAGCGAAAATACATGGGTAGATTATGATGTTATAAAGTACATAAACAAAACCGAAGAAGCTTCTTCGTTTTTGAATTTAACAGCGTTATATACTGACAGGGAAGGTACCGTACATGCACCTAATGGATATTATGCAACAACCGATCAGGTTAGAAAATATCATGACGGTGCTTTTGATGATGCTGGCTATCCACCAACATGGTGTTCTGCTGCTAATGAGAGTACGAAGGTCAGACTAATATCTGGTCCGGCAGGATTACCTTATGTACCAGGTTCTACACAAACTGCTGCCGCATTAACAATGGGTCTATTCACTGATAATCAATACTACATAGACGGAACTACTATTGAAACTAGTAATGGTATTTGGATGGATCCTGCTCGTAGTATACATGCTGACGTATTAGACACATATTATGATTATAAATACATGTACCACGACACTGATATGTTACCAGTGTCAGTACTAAATGATGTACATACAATTGCATTTCTTGAAGCTAGTGATAGTGCATCATTAACTGAATATACTTTAGAATATCATGCAACTGCAGCTACGTTCTTCCATAGTAATATTGGGTTTCCTGATTTAGGTGAAGGTCAGTTTTATAGATATTTAGTGTGGGACAATATCGCACTTTTAAAATCTGTATTTGAAGATGGCTCAGAAGCTATAGTAAGAGGAGTTGGTTCATATTATCATAAAGTAACGGTAGTATATATTCCTAACACAGAGTATATCTCTCTAGCTTTCCGACCAATTTCATCTGCATACCATCAGTCAGCTCAACAGCCCGCTATACAAATATATAGTGTAGCTAAAAAACACAATTCTATATTTGCATATAATCATGAAACTACACTCACTGGTAATTCATGGGGATTTATTGGCGATGATAATGTACTTACAGCCAATGATGATACTTTTAGTATATTCGCTGAAAGTTTAATAGGAAGAGATTTAACTTTACATGGTACTGCTTGTAGTCAAGCTGAAAGTATTTCTGGAACACTTGATTACGCACAAGTATACATGGTTGATATTGACGGAAATAATACGTTCATATTAGATGACGCAAATATAGTATATAGAAATAGACATGGTCGTTTGCAATATGAATATGGTGACGAGGAATCAATATACCTTTCAGACTCAAACACTTGGCGTAAATATTATCCTAATGCAGTCGACGATGAAGCAGATGGTTATTTCCATGATTATACAGAAGGAGATACATTAGACATCTTCAATAGCTGTGCCCAGGAACTAAACTCTTTTCTGTTTTATGCTTCTCCATCTAGTGACGAGTCAACTGTTGGACTTTGTAGCAACTGGGAAGACGGTTTTAATGAGATAACAGCATACGCACTTACAACAATGTCGAGGGTATCGTCAGATAGTGAAGCTATATTTCTTTTAGATACATTGTACACTGAACCGCATGGTGGGGCACCTGTAGAATTTAATGGTAACATAACCTTCGGTGCAAGCTATAGTAAATATGTACGGCCATACTATAATTTCGAGTTTGTAGGTGATATAGATACTCCCGAAGTATCATATTGTCTAATCAAGCCCTCTGCTAACAGCGCAGTACTAGAACCTGTAGATAACATAGAATGCAGTATATGTGACGAAATACCATCCTCTATGGTGAATTTTGATGGAACTGACTTGAGTGATTCGACTACCATTTTTTCTGACGGATATAATGAAATCATATATCCTGATGACATTATAATCAAGCGACTATTAGTAGTTAAATCATGGGACGCTTCTGAACAAACATTGACTCTTCTTACAGATTGTGAATTAAAGACACCGTTCCCGCTCACATTACAATTTAATGATGAGGCTAGGCATTTGTGTAGTTCTGCAGTTGTTAGTATATTAGTACCAGGATCGTCTGATTCATTGACTGGAGCAATGTCATATTATTTAAGTACTGACGAATGTAATCCAATAACACCGAACAGTGGTTCATATATATTAGCATCTGACGGTAGTCTTTATTTATATAATCAATTCATTGGTTTTTTACCAATAACAATAGAAAATCTTTACGTTAATAATCCAAGTTTAACAAATATCCCATGTGTTCTACATTACAATGTAACAAATACAGTTAGGAGTTTAGACTTTGATTTATGCAGCACTCTAACATCAGATACACCAACAACACAGAATCTTTACGGTGATACTACTGATATATCAACATGTTCGGTTCTATATAATGATGAGTGGGCCGGTTCACGTGCAGATACGGGATATTACTTCTATATCAATCCAGTAGATTCATTCGTTACTGCCGTATATTGGGATTATACTACAGGTATAATGGGAGATCCTGTTACATGTGCCGATAGGGTGAGTATCAATATTAATATAGATTCTCCAAATTATATATGCGGTACAGACACATATATAACTGCATGGATATCGACAGATGAAGTAGATATTACGGGTGCAAGTTTATTATATAGTTCTGAACATGGGTCAGATTTAATAGACGGGGAGTATTTAGATTCAGATGCAAATTTAATCACAATGTATGACATGTCATCCACAGGTCATGTCGTATTACACGATCCGGTACTTAATCGTATGAGATTATGGAACTACATAGATGGACAGTTTCAACAGCCGTATGATCCGGACAATATGGACGCTAGATGTATAACATATATTTCTAGTAGTGCATATTGGTATAACAGCGATGTATCGGTGCTAGACGCCTGTGAAAATGCGTATTTCGATACGGGTGGTATTCTAGTCTATAAGCTGGTACACTCATATATAGACACTGAGACACAAGAAACAGTAGAAATCTCTTTGTATTCAGTTAATGCATGGGGAGATTTGATGCCATCGGGCATGTATTCAGATGGTATTAATTCATTTAGTATACAACAAGAAAATATACGTTTTGGAGTAGAAGGGTATATTTCAGCTTCGACTATGGATTCCCATTCGAATATACCATGCGAACCACTAGATTCAATTAATTTATCACGTAGAACTGACTTAGATGATGTCGCACATGAATGTTACCTTAGTACTTTATACATAGCTGACTCAGCTATATTCCAAGGTAGCTCTGAAGTGTTCTATGTTTCTGGTAATGGTACTCTTGCAGGTGCATCCGGAATATATATGGATCCATACTCTGTAGAACCAGCTCCAGCCGGTTTTTACTTTAATTCATCTGCAGAACACCGAGAACATATACAAGATTCAGAATCTTTATTATACACATTATCTGAGACATTCAATTGTTCGACATATGAGATTACATCACTTAATTTAAAACATACTGAAACTGGAGAATCATGTGAGTCTGCTGTAGAATACACACAACACTATGTAGGCGCTGACTTTACAGATTTAAGTACTGCGACACATCTGTATAGTAACATATACGGTAGCTCCCATTCGCCTGGTGGTTCATACACTGATGGAACTTACACTCGAAACTGGACATCTCCGACAACCGAAATACCCGAAGGTATCATGGGCGATGTATATCTATGTGATAGTTACTTTGCAATAGAGTTGACGTATAATTCATCAACTAGTACACAATTTGCATGTACATCGGGATCCGAATCGATATTCTATTTAAGTACAGCTACATTTACTGATGCTGATACGTCAACACCAGGGTTTATGATATATAAAGACCATTTAGGTGCAGACGAAGCAGATCCTGGTATGTATTCTAACGGTATTAATTTCATAGAATGGACATACGCCTCAGGTATATATTCAGTAGGGCTTCAGTTCTCTACATGCGGTGCTTTATACTCATACTCATTGGCATTTAATGAAAGCAGTGATGTTGTATGTTTAATGGATTACAACACTGATAGGGAGACATACTATGGTGATTCGCTATTTTTCTACGATGCAACCCAATTGTACACGTTACCGACAGGTTCTCCTGACGGTAGCAACGACGGTATCGCACCTTCAGGATTTTATTCTAGATTAGAAACAAACGACAGGAGATATAGATATTTTAACGGTACTAGTACTGAAACTACAACAATTGGTTTTGATTCGGTAGATTATACGGCATGTGATACAATGACATTGATAAATCTATACTACAATGAAACAGTTACATCCGACTTATGCCCCAATGACGTAGGACTTTTAAGTGCCGATTATTACATAAACGGTACTGACCTTTCAGATGCGGTAGGAACATTATATGGATTTGAAGATAAATCCGATCCGGTAATATCTGGTACTTTCGCAAATGATTCCAACTTTAGTAGAGCGGTATTGGACGGTGAGTTCTCCCCTAATACTTTTTTGGAATATAATTGCAATGTTCTAGTAGACATTAGTTTAAGATTTCATTCATACGTATTACCATTGAATATAGATGAAGTTGCGGGTACAGCTGTATTTAGTACATGTAATGATGGATCCTCATCGTTACATGTATCATTACAGATGGACACTGATGATTTCACTAGTGCAGGAATGTTATATTCAGATACAACGAATGCGTTTTCATATGTTAACGCACCTTATGGTATTTACTCTGATGGTATTATTTGGAGATTATGGAATGGCAGCGCATTTATCGGATTTAATGGTATTGCTTCCCTCCAATATAATTGCAGTGATCTATATACTCCAGTATCGATTCATGTGTCGTCTAGTAATGTCGATTTATGTGAAAATTTCAATTCAGCTGAAGCTATAGAGCCTACGACAGTCTATATCGAGTATAATACCGATGCTGACGGACTACCATTAGTAGGTAGTTCTTCAGACATACTAGGTATATATAATAACATATTTTCAAAAGATGCATTCCCTAATATCTCCACGTATAAATACACTACATTTTATACATATTACGACACTGAATTACATGATGCGAACGTACATTACTGGTACTTATCATATGGTTGGCAATGGCCGTATCCTATAACAGCAGCTGAAATGCGGGATTATGAAGTATTGAATAGTATTTGTAATACAAACTTCCCTATAACTTTAGATACTAGCGGGTTTGTATCTAGCGAATTTAATGTCTCTTCATGTGATATTGATAATCCTGTTGATTATTATATAAACACTGATGATTTTGCTACTGCAACTGCAATATATAATAATACTACAGCTGGGAAGTATAGCATTCCCGGTAGTGAATTTGCACCAGCGATAGGAAATTACGCACTCTTTCATGGTGACGATACTGGTGGGTTTGTTAGACAATTGAGTCCATCTGGTATTTTTTCAGATACTATTGAATGTATTCTACAAATACCACTATATCTTATTCATTCAAATACAGGTAATGTGTGTACTATCTTAGATAATAACATTAGTACTACACCGCTTTTTGTTGAAGTTGGAGCTGTGACGCTGGGCGATGCCATGTATTTGTATAATAATAAATGGGGAGGCACTGCGTACGCACCCACATCTACATATCTACAAAGATATGCGGATGACGGAGAAACTTCAATTGACATTAGACGCGATTGGGCTGAGAGTACTTCAACATTTACATCAAATGAAACATGTACCACATATTCGACGACTATCACTGTTATTACTGCAGATGTATATGAAGAAATCTGTAGTACTACTGGAACTACAGAATACTACATTAACGATGATGCAGTATTTACAGATGCAACTGAACTTTACACGAGTAATGTAGGTGGTAGTATACCTGCGTCCATATATTTATACGACGAAGCTGCCAACATTATAAGATATTTTGATGTTGGTTTAGATACGAATGGCGTCTTAATAGGTTTTAATAACACTATGTTATCATCGATAGAAACTGATGCTAACATGAACGCATGTTTAATGTATACTAATAGTTTAACGTTATCATATGCATCGACAACTGCAGGATATGCATGTGGTAGATATGAAGGAAAAAGCCATGATATATGGGCATTAAGTAACGAGACCATTGCTGGAGATGAAATATCATTATACATTGACGGTACTACTCTTAGTAATTCATCAGTATTTTCTACAAGTCAATTCTATATAGTACAGCCAGCTGCTGGTTTCTACTCTGACAGGATTGGTGTCGAAACTACAGAAGGTGGTATAGATATAGTAACGTATCCTGAAACACCAGGTGTCGTTGAAATATATGATGATGGTTCAACGTCATATATCACATGCCCTACGATTCAAGACAACCCGTTAAATACAATATGGGGCGGAACTGTTACCGTGTATGGGACTAACCAAGACAATATATACTGGGCACCGCCAGGTAGTGATGCTCTTTCTATTTGCTCTATGACAGCAGACATCGTACATGATACAATATACAGGATATACATGGGCGGTGGACCAGTATCACTCCATGTAGAACCGACGGGATATGTATTTGCACCGCTCGGTATGTATAGTAACAGCCCGACTAATTCAACATATTCTGCTGTAGAAGTTTTTGTCTCCACGTATCATACAGATTTCCCGGTACATATATATGATTCTGCTACAACCACTGCGTGGCACCCGACAAGTAATATAGAATGTACGTCATTCGAAACACAAACATCGATATGGTTATCATTCACACCTGCGAATACTACGCATGGAAGTTACTACACATGTGAAGATACTCATGATAACAATAAAGTTCAATATTATACTAATAGTGTAGCTGCTACCCCATATCTAAGATTATTAGATATAATAACAAATCCAGGTACAGTACACTTATACCAAGATGGGTATGGAGTTGATCTCGTGACAGTTCCAGGTACATATGGTGTTGATACTTATTACAGTGAATTCGATGGTACTACATTTAGTGCATTCAGTGATTGTATTGTGTTAATGGCAACCTCGCAATCCATCCAAAAATTCATGATCACTAATAATAACAACAATGTTAGCTTCTATCCGTCATCTGCTTCATACTTCAGCAATAATACTGTGAAAGGCGTCATTGATGATTATATTGCTGCTTCTAATTATGATCATACATGGGTGTATGATCAGGTATATACATATGATCATGCCGCACTAATAGACAGTAGTGTAGACTACTGCTTGAACAGTGTACATGCTGATCAAATAGATGATTCTTCATTTCAAACTGCAGATATTATATCTGAATTTAATGCTGCAACTGATATTGTTATTGTAGTAAGTTCAGACGCTAGTACATGGTCTCCTAGTGGTACGTTAAATGTCGGTGGTGAATATATTCAATACACGTCTATTACATTGAATAACGATGCTATAAATTATGATTTAACTGTAGCTGCTGGTGGTGGTTCTGCAATACATTTAGTAGGTGATCAAGTATCTACAACACACTGGCTTAAAACACCATATACATTGTTCCTTGGTGATTTTACGGCACTGCCCGACGCTATATATAGATCTGAGTGGTCTTATTTTTTAATACAAGACGGCCGAGTGCAATTATCTGAGATGCGATACGGACCAGAAATAGGTGATGGTATAAGATATAAGGATATTAGTGATATTAGTGCGTATAGTGATTTTGGTGTACAGCTATCATCATTACAAACAGTACCGACACTACCTGAACTACCAGCAGTTAATGAGTTTTACATAAACAATAGTTTACAGTCACTTGGGCTTAACGGCTTTAAAATGATTAATAAAACTGTCGTAACTATAGGAGGACATGATTTTACAAAATATGTAACACCAAGCGACGGTTTATATACCAATGCACAAGTTGAACCAATGTTCAAGCAATGGTACAATGGAACATGGAGCGAAGCTATACGATATAATGGTTCTCGGATCGGAGAATATGCAACACTCGATGGTGTTGACGTATGTGATGTTAGTTGGAACGACTGGCCAGTAACTAGCGTTTTTCATATCAATACAGAAGACACTCATTTATGGAAATATGATACTAACATATCCCCTAACAGATGGAATCAACACACTACGACCGCATACTATGTGTTCGTGTTAGGTACTGATGCTGCTGATAATGCAACATATACATATACTATGGTTAGACCTATGTCGAACGGAAATCTATCTTTCAATGCATGGTGGTGTGGTAACATACCACTCGTCTGGTCGGATCCTATTGACGATAACGGATCACCAGGGGATGAATCTGACGATCTTCCTGTATTACCATGTGACCAAGATAATCCTTATGGTGCCGGTACTGCTATTCCGTATAAAATACCAGTAACAATAACTCAACCTGCAGCTATATTAGATTATGATCCGTATAATTATGGAGATATAGCGGATATAGCGTCAACTGCGTTTAAGGATTATACCGGCGAGCTTTATATAGAGACTATAACCGTCATTGGAAAAAATCCAGATACTTTTTCTTCTACTTTCGCAAAAGCACCTGATGGTTATTATTACGATGAAGTTAGCAGATATAAAGAAATGTCTAGTGGTACCTTATCCGGAACATACGGAACGTGTACATATACTGATAGCATTGCTACTGTATTTTCAGCTTCGCTAACTCCTGATTTCTTATTTACAGAAATAGCACCAGGGTACTTAGATGTATTTATATGGACTACTAATGCCGATGTATTAGGTCCTATCCCGTTTAAATATGTACTCAGCACAACTGTATTTTCACAAAACCAATTCGGCGATGTAGTAGATCTGGCTGACGGGTATTATAGAGATAATATCAACTATATGTATGTGGTTTCAGGTGAAGTTCAGTATGTTTCCGACCTAGGTAGATTTAGAGTCTCGTTAGGTAATCATACAATAGATTCTAGTGTATGTGAAGCAACTCCGATATACATGTTTATACAACCTGCAAATTTAAATTCGTACACTCCTGATACTAACGCATTCTACAAAGGCGATTTAATTTTAGCGCATAGTACCGGACTAACACCAATGCAAGCGCTCATATCTGATGGTACTTCATACGGTGTACTTGGACGTAGGGGAGCTGTAAAGGTGAAGAAGAGCTGTGTAGATAGGGCTGCTGGTGAATCAGCTTCACCTCCGTCATATACCCCGACATCCGAACCTACGAATAGTAGTGGGTATGTATTAAGTTATAGTGGTAGTACGTTTGAAACATCAGTATTTGCTGGCTCTAGATATCCTGGTCCCAAACCTCCTATTGGAATATATAGTGACGGTATAATTTCAAGATATTTTGATGGTAAAAAACTAGGACCTATAAAGCAATTTGTAATCGGTGCACCTATCAATCTTTCACATACTATGGTATCGTCTAAACATGCATGTAAATTACGACACATGAACAATGTGAGTAAGTATTATATAGATGCGAGTGCTACTAGCATTGCATCTTCTTCCGGATTTTACACAGACAGTGGTTTGGTACGTGCAGCACCTGAAGGATATTACTCAGATGGAGTCCAGGTATTTAAATGGATCCCTCTCCGTACAGGGTATGGAGGTACTTTATACCCTGGACCTATGTGCTCGTAAACAAATTATATAATCCTTATATAATATAGATGGAAAGTAATAGATTTGAAATAACAACCGAAGAATACACTCACTGGATAGATACTGGTGAGTGTTCCGAGGATATAATAGAATTTATT
>Ga0308009_10000850_pt1 | contig 19822 bp, 15 predicted proteins | sample Neamet127_FD_203134 | JGI IMG/M metagenome (GOLD analysis project Ga0308009, IMG submission 203134) | Marine microbial communities from water near the shore, Antarctic Ocean - #127 | ecosystem: Environmental > Aquatic > Marine > Unclassified | place: Southern Ocean | collected 2014-07-24
GCCGATTATTAAGTCAGTTGCAAAAATAGATGTTATATTTGTCTGTGCTGCTGATAATGTCGTAGCATTCCCCGACGAAGTTACATCTCCTGTTAAATTAACAGTAGCTGAACCTGTTGTTTCGTTTACATCATCTCCTATAAATTTCATAAAAGAATTAAATTATAATTTTTCTTATTGATATATTATCGATAGTTGCTTTTAAATCTGAGCTTTTCAAAACAAGAGAAGAGTGTGTCGAAGTTCCTGGAGCTATATTGAATGATAAGTTTCCGTTTGATGTAACTGCATTATATGCAACATCACCTCCAAAGAAAATCATCAGAGAACCCTCAATATAGTTTGAGACTTTCATTTCTACTAAGTAGTTTGAAGATACATCTAATAATGAATTATCATCAACGTATAATCGAACATCAGAAGAAGTGTCAGTGTTTACTACAAAACCTGCATTATTCTTAACCCATCTACTATCAACACTCCAATTGTTTGTATCTATGATGTTCGTACCTATAGTACTATATGTTGGTTGATTATCAAAATTGGTTATTAACGAAGCAGCAATTACGTCTTCATTAATACCTAGAAGTGCAAGTGCGATACTTTCAGTTAATATAGTTGTAGAAGTTGTAGAAGTTCCAATAATTGAACTTGCATTGTAATCTAGTAGTAATTTAATCTCTGCAATACTAATACTTAATTCATAATTATCAATGGTACCAACCTTTAAGTTAATAGCAGTTGAAGGTATTGAAATAGTTGAAAGTGCATGATCAGCTACAACAGACTGTGTTATATGTTTCATCAATGATCTATACAGTTCCAATAAAATAAAAGGTGCTGTAGTACTATTATAAATACCCGGTAACTTCTTACTTAATTTTTCAGTAATAGAATCAAATATAACAGTAGCTTCATTTATATTCAAAAATGTTCTAGTAAAAGTACCCTGCGAAACAGCAGCAACAAGTCCATTTTCACTTATGACTTCTGCTTCATATTCAGCCGATTTGACAGCACCTAAATACTTCTTAATAAGAAAAACTTGTTGCTTTAATGTTGTTGCATCAAATTGAATCCTATTTAAACGCGCTAAAGGTAATACGCTGTCAATTATAGCTTCCTTAGCTACATTAACTACTATCAGAGATGCTGCTGCCTTCCGGTCGGCTGCTCTCTGTTCTATTATTTTTGATTTATTTATTGCCATCTAAAATATGTTGTTGTTTTATTACATTGATGCTTGTAATACACCAACCATAGCACCATAATCACCATCATTCTTTTGAATAATACCGTCGATAGTTGCTTTAGCCTTTTCTGCATCATAATCTTCACCAAATGCTTTCTTAAGAATAACTTCAGCATATTCTTTGAAATCTTCGTCAGATTTGATGTCAGCTTCGTTTACGTTAGAAACTGAATCGTTTGTAGTTGTTTCTGAAATACCAGCTACGAATGTTTTAAAATCATTAATTCTTTCCATTACAATGTTTTATTTTTATTTTAATATATATCACTCAAAGGTAACCTTCTTTATGCTGAACTTAAATTTCTCTTGGTTGTATATCTGTTGTCGGACTTTTCCGTGCTTGTACAAATAATTATCCCATTCGACTGTTCTAATGTCATCCACGAAATCTACAATTAAAACTGCATCCTTTGATTCGTGTTGTCTCAGGCCTCTCCCTATTGACTGTCTGATGATAACCTCAGATTTAAAGGACTCTGTAAAGAATATGTTATGAATCTTCTTAATCGAAATACCTGTACTAAATGTACCAAAACTCGCAACGATAACAACTTCGTCACCGGCTTCCATTTTCTTTTTGTATTCCTCTCTTATATCTTTGTCAGTTCCACCATCTACATAGAAAACTCGTTTGTTTGAATCCTCTCTAAGTTTTTCATATATCTTACGACCATGGTCTATTCGATGGAACAATACTAAACTGTTTCTCGGAACTTTAGAAATAACACTACATATGAAATCTAACCTTGATGGATTATCAATAACAAAATTCTGTTCTAAACTGAATACATCTTTTCTATCGTATTTACTTTGTGATAATTCAAAAAATGCAGTTCGTTGCTTATCTGTTGCATAATTCATTTCAATAACCTTAACATTGCATTTTGCAATATAGCCTTGATCTTGTAAAAAAGAAGCCTTAACTTCAGAAATTACAGGTCCAGTCTGACTCATCAATGTTAACTTATCCAAAGTACCATCTTTTGGTAATGTACCAGAAAGACCAAACTTATATGTTGCGTTTTTACACTTACCTAAAATAGTTTTAATTGAAACTGATTTTGCTTTATGAGTTTCATCTACAATAACTGCACCGAATTGATCAAAGTATTCTGTTGGTTTTTTAACAAGAGATTGATAAGTACCAATGATAACATTCTTACCATCTTTAATTTTCTTACCTGCAAATATCTGTTGTATCTTCAAGTCTATTCTATTCGCATAGTTATATTCTTGAAAATCTTCACTGGCTTGCAGAACCAACGAAACATTAGGAACTATAAACAAAATCTTTTCGACTGTCTTAGTTTCTAATAATCGAGCTACTGTTAAAAAACTTATTAATGTTTTACCTGCAGAAGTTGCAAGTTCTGAGAGGCTTCTCCTATATTTTAATATATTAAATGCCGCTTCTATTTGATAATCTCTTGGAGTGATTTCACTCTCTTCAAAAAAGTCTAAAGACCATTTAGTAAATTCATCTTGCTTAATGTTCGTATCAATTATACGTCGAATTCCATTTATCTGCAATTCAAAGCTGTAATCTTTACAAACTCCCATTATGTATTTCCATAAACCAGCTGGAATCCATTTATCGTCTCTTATATATGAAACGTAACCGTCCCATACACCCTTCTTAACTAGAGGATTAAATCTCCAACTATCAATTCTTTTAGTTAGTGAGATATTTAATTGCTCTAGTTCAAGTTCAGTGGCTACATCTACACGTAACCATTGATTATCATCAGTTAATGTTAAAACCAAATTATCGTATGTTTATAATTTACTCATGTCCAATCTGTTCTTAATCGCAAATCCCATATTATCTAATGTCTTTATAGATCCTTCTATAAAAGCTTTTTGTAATGTGAGTAATTCTAGTATTTGTCGATCATCAGATAAATCTGCTTCAATGAACTTCTCTCGTTGCTTATCACTTAATCTGTGATCGTATTCGAAATATTCAATCCACTTTACCTTATAGTTCTTTTCAATTATAGATTTCTGACTACGCATCTTAGATGCCATTGTCGCTAAATTCTCTATGAGAATCTGTCTATAACTTAAACTATATGAACTTACTTCTTCGAGGTCTTTCCCCATTTTAAGATTTAATGTTAAATCTTTAATTTTATCTGTCCAATCTGTTCTTTTTTCACTTAGATATTCATCTAACTGTATAATTTTGTCTGAAGACTTTGTCATATCTTAAAAGAGTTCGTTACTATTCTTATTGGGTTTAATAAATTTACTAGTTACCAGTTTCTTTGAATACCTTGGCATTATAGGAATATCTACCGAACTGTGCTTATGCTCATTTGATTTAAACCCAAGAAATGCTTTAATGTTTTTTTCATTTCTTCGTTCGTTGTCAAATTCTTCAAATTCTAAATCAATCATCTTAATTATACCATCAATCATATGTAATACGCATCAAATTGTGAATCTGTAAAATACTCATTCACTTTGGTTAAACATTTATTTTTGTTTTCCCAGGATGACATTACTAAGTCGTTTAGGTCTTTTATTTTGTTTTTATATATATTCATATTTGTTTCTTTAAGAAACTTAGTCCACATGAACACTCTTTTACCTTTTTTTAACTTCTTAAGCATACTCATCTTACCTGGATCGTCATTATCAAACATATATCTCACAGTTGGAATCTCATCTAATTCGTCAGTAGATCTACCAACCGATGCAAGTCCTAATGTATTTTGCATGAACATTGCATCTATAGGTCCTTCAAATACTGTCACATCTTCTTGAAAATTAACTAACATGATACCGAATAAAGTCGATAGCTTTTTCATACCCATCATTTCTTCAGGGGTTGATGTGATTTCTCTGCCCATCTCTTCATATATCTTTTCGATATCGTATGTTAAATATCTGGAATTCTTTTTCTTAACAAGAGATCTTGTCTGATAACCAATAATCTTATCACCGGGAGCTATATTCAAAACAACTAATCGTTTGTCGCTTGGTGAATATAGAAAGTTTCTGGTTTTATTATGAAGCAATCTGTTCTTTAAGTAAAACCAAGGGTAATCACCTGGTTCTATTTCAACAAACTTCATTTCTTTCTTTAATTCTGTACGTTCTGGCGCTAAATCTAATATTTTCTTGAATATACCATATTGTAATGTTTCAACATTGTTCGTTTCAACTTTATGATGTTTAATATATTCTATTACGTTTATAGAATCCATTTTATCTTTGAATCCAATGTTATGATCTTTCAATAAACCATAAACATCGGTATGAACACTACAATTAAAACAGTGATACTGTAAAGTAGTCCAATATAAATTACCTCTTTTCTTATAAGTATCATTAAATGAATCACCACAATACGGACATGCTATCGTCAAGCGACCTGGCATTTCCTTTATCATTTGTTTATTAGGATCTGAATGTTCTTTCACAACAACAGATTTAACTAATGAACGAACTTTAGTTTTTAATTCTTCTGATATATTTTTTATAGGTTCTCCCATCTAATTAAAGTAAAAAAGGACACCAGTTTCCCAGTGTCCTTAAATTATTAAATCTAATACGTTAACGACATTTTAGATTAGGTTTAAATGTTTAAATCGTCTAGAAATGAATCTAAATCGTCTCCATTACTCACATCTGTTGTTTCAGTAACTGGTGCTACTGATTCGGTAGGTGCTTTTTCTTTTGGAGCTCTCTTAGTCGTGGTTGTCGTATTCATAACCGTATCGATTGATGATCCAGGACTTAGATATTGTCTCAATACTGAGTTTACAAAGTCTAAAGTTTCAGAATTCCAAGGCTTGTACTCATATGGTTCAAGTGAAGGTGCTCCGTCTAATTCAGCTTTAATAACTTCCATAGATTCTTTGTTTCGTTCAGCAGGTTCTCCTTCAATTGAAATTGCAGAAGTAGATGCAGAGAACTTACTTTTATCATAGTTGTTAAAGTCACCTTGTCTTGTGATAATCAACTCAAAATTCTTACCATTAAATAGGTCAAAGATTTGTGTTGGTTCTCCAAATGCTGGTTTTGTTTCTTCTTCGATCTTTTCTTTGATTTTGTAACCAAATCTAAAGATTTTGTATGTTCCTTCTGATTCAGGATTCTGAGGATCTTTGATAATTTTTACTAGAGAATAATATTGCTCTCTTCGTTTTAATTTATCACTCATCTTACGGTCTACTGCTGAATCAGATTTACGTAATTTAAAAAATGCTTCTGCTATAGGGCATTTATCACCGATTGTTGCTGGTGAATCTACTACCTTACCATCTCCATTTGGTGTTGTTAACCAATGAACGTATTTTTTAATTAAAGAGTTTCTTGGGTTTGATGGGTTTGGTACAAATCGAATTAATGCTTTGTAAGTTCCATCTTTTCCTTCATCAGCTGAAGGCTTATAAATCTCGTTTGCTGTTGATTTACTTTTGTTTTCGTGAGTATCTACGTCTGAGATATTCAGGTTGAAAATGTCAAAATCTGCCATGTCTTAAATTGTTTAGTTTGTTTAATTGTTTATTTGTCGTTAACTGCTATTATACTTGTAGATTTAAAATAGTTTCACATCTACCCAAAATATATTACTTTTTTATAGAGAGTACATGCATCCCTTCTCGTCTACCCATTTACCAGATTGAATATTCTTATGTAAACCTGCTTTTGATAAGATCTGCAACATCTCAGTATCACTCAGCCTATTATTTAGCACCATATTATTTAAAATAGTATGTAGTCTAATATTATCTATAGGCTTGATATCCTTCTTTATTTTATTGTTATTAATCATCTTTATTGCATTTTTATTATATTATTATAGGTGCTTTTGTTTAACCTTTGAAAATAATCTGAAAATAATCTGCTAAATGTGAAACAAAACCACGCCAAGACAGTATAACCTTGAAGTCTTTAAGGTCGGAGGTAGATATAGTCACAAGGTATACTATATTTAATGGTTTTCTAGAGTATTAATGTAGCTCATATAACATAAAAAGAAAGCATCTACGAGGTCATCAAAAGGTTTCGGAACTTTCTTATCTTCAGGATCGACTAAGCCATCACAGAATTTAAAGAACTGTGAGGTCTTTAAGCTTTCAACTGCTATACGGTTTTCGACGAAGGAGTTCCACAATTCTCGCTTATTCATGTTACCTTTACCGGCAAACTTCTTAATTGAGGTCGGAGCTATGGTTTGAATGTCTAAAGGCTTCAACTCATTCAAGAATTTATTCTTTAGGATAGCTGCGCCAGATGCCATGTCAATTATATTATTAGTACCTTGTTTGGATCCATAAGAAGAACCTTCAAATGAAATAATAAAATTGTCTTTAGGGTCTGTATGGTCGAGGACGAGCTTAAGGATTTCATCAGACATAACATTATACCGTCTAATCTTTAGAAGCTCCTTACTTGAGTATTCTTTAGAAACAGAAAAATCAGGTTGCTTGACAAGTGTTACGTCATCGAGCATACCTATTTCTTCTTGTAGTTTCTGTTCTTTCTTGGTACCAGATTTATCCTTTATATAACTAATAAAATGGAATCTCTTAGTTCCATCGTTATATATGCAAATACCTGGTGAATTTAATGAAAAGTCGATTGCGACAAAATTCATAAAAGTTTGTTTAAATTATTAATCTACGATCGAATTTGTTATATTTTCTTTCCAAGTGCTGCACCTAATGCTGCTCCAACTAAACGAGAAGTTAACATACTGTACATGATACTTCCTTCACTAATTCCTAATACTTTTGCAAGTACCTTTCCAACTGTTTTACCTAAAGCAAAACCGGCCAATCCACCGAATATAGAACCAAACAAACCTTCATTTGTTATCTCATCATCAAATCTATTTAGATCGAAGCTTCCATCTTCATTAGCATATTGCTTAGTAAATTCTTCAATAGCTGTATTAACCTTCTCTTCGAGTTCAGGCGTCCATTGAGTTTGTAAGGATTCTGTCAACATCTCCATTTCTGTAGTTGTTAATTCTCCTTCTTTTAAATATTGTTCAAACGTTTTCATAATCTATATATTCTATTTATATTTTTATACTATCTCTAATCTAATATCGAATCTGTTATAATAGAAGTTAAGAGTAAACGTTGCAAAATCAGCAATATTAGAACTCATATTAAGTTCCAACTCAGATATCGAATTGAATATAGGTTTTTCAAATCCTACAGATATCACATTGTTTCCTTCAGAATCTAATATCTGAAGCTTTAAGTCTTCAATATATGGTGATTTGTTTTCCTTTGAATAATAGTATAATAAAGTATCTTGTAGAATCCAATAATTTATATACCCATCTAATAACTGCAGTTCTACTTGTATCTGTCTTTCAGAAATAGTATTCTGAATAGGTACTGATCCTCTATGATACGTTATAGTTCCATCATTTGGTGATTGTTCAACCGGATCGAATGATAAACCAGGTACACTTAAACCCTGAATACTATAGTTTACAAAATCAATAGGCTCTGATATCAAATTACCAGGCATCTTGTTTAAATAAGGTCTATACTTATCTGCAACTTCTTTAGGTATGAAATTCCTATTAAATTTAAAGTTGAATAAATTATTTCTACTATTTAATATCATTATATGACTTTAATTTTACCGCTATACAACATACTTGAATTGTCATTACCATAATTTAATGTAATATAGAAAGTTCCAGTCGATCCAATTCCATTAAATCCATTTGCAATCATTCGATCTATCTTAAATACAACTTCTCCATCTGAATTACTAATACCAGGGAATGAAGCATCTTGGCTTATCTGTTGTTTGTTTCCGTTGTAATCTATAACCAATTGTATATCTTCAGCTCCGACTAAATCGATAGCTATTAAATCTCCATTAATTAAATTAGCAATTGAAAATCTTACATTAGAACTAGATGCATTCGAAATCTTCACTTCGCATTCACCTTCAGCTTTAAATTCTGAATCTCCGAGAGAAACAGGAAGTTGTATACCTTTTACCATTGCAGTACTAGCAGCAACCACATTATATTTATCTAATGCAACCACAACGTATTTAGTTTCACTTAAGTTTGGTCTTACTGAATTTACAAAACTATTCAACTCTCTATTTACTGAAGTATTCTTTAGTTTATTATAAATAACAGGTGCGTCAATACCTTCAACGTTTATTTTCTCTAATTGCTTACCGTATTTCTTAGGTCTGTTATGTATTACCGATGCGACCTTTACAATTTGTGTATTATCTGTTTCGTTATAGATTCTCATAGTCACTCTAATTAAGAAGTTACTTGAGATTGCAGAATTCAAAATAACTGGTCTAAATAATATAGACTTGTCAAAGTTTGAAGAATGTACGAATGTTGTTTTGTATGTGTTTATGTAATTTAATCCAATCTGTTCACTAACTTCAATTTCATAAAATACAGAGATATCATCAGATGAAGTTTGAATACGACCGTTAACATAACTCTCAAAGTTAGATTGAGAACCGTTCTTAGTACCATTGATTTCAAAGTAATCCAATTTAGATGGTTCAATAACATTTACAGAGATATCACTAAATTCGTCCTCTTTTGCTACAACCATGTCAGTTGTATCTACTACGTTAATATATTTCTGAGCATACGTCGTACTAGAAGAAGTTCCATCATCAATATCTTCAGTAGTTACACTTCCGATTAATTTGAAACTAACATTATAATTTGAAGTAGCATCTAATTCATTACCGCTAGAAACTGCTCCATAGAAATCATCTTGGAAATCAGCATTAAGTGAAGCGTTAAACATGCCAATTAATGAAGGTACTTTTATTTCAATATATTTAGAGAACATCGAATCTCCCATAGTGAATGGGTTAGGATTCTGATTTTCAAAATTTGATGCATTTAAATAAACAATAGATGAAAATATATTTTCAGTACCATCTACTCGATTACTTTTAACTTGAAATAAGAAACCTTCGTATCCTCTAGCATTGAAATTATAACCAGATCTTAAATGTAAACGTACAGTATCATAGACTACAGAATCGATATCCGTATGATTAGCGGTACTGAAATCTGAAGACTTATCTCCCAACCATTCAGCACTATCTAAATACTCTAATGAATCGTTTAATAATGCAAATTTGTTATCAACTAAACTAGGCACTGCTTGAAATCTACCGATACCATCTGCTGATATCGTATTACCAGTTTCTTGTAAAGGTACTGAATATAATGAATTTGCTTTATTTGCAACAGTTATAACACCACCCTTTAATATATTAGATGATAGATCAGTATATCCATAACTAAATGTTCCATTAGTTGAAGGGTTATATGTATGTACTCCAGCTGCCGCATTATATGTTAAAACACCAGGAAGTGAGAAACCTTCTGGATTATCTATAGAAGAATGAGATACATCAAATTTATAAGTTTTTCCATTTCTAAGTTGAAGTTCTCTAGATGCAAGGTTGTTTATATATAGAAAACCATCAGATACTGTTACTGTAAAATTAACAACATCAGCTCCTAATTCATGTACTAGAAATCTCTTAGAAGTAGAATCACCCTCAATACTATTAAGGAATTTAAGTTCACTTCCATTATTGTCATTCTCAATCACATAATCTTGAATGTTATCAACAGATTGATCGTGATATATGAATTCCATTAAGACGTCTTCGTCTAATCTAGCATATTTTGATGATTGTGCCATTTATTCTTTTAATTTTTATTATTAACTCGTAATTATTATGGACATGTCGTACTTACAGCACTCAGTGTTCCGAAGTTACCACTAGAGTCTATTGAATAGTATCTTTTATCATTAATTCTGTAAATCCTTTCTCCGCTCGTTTCGAATAGCTGTGCGTTAGAGTCTCCGTATACTTTTAATGTGTAATCGGTAGGCATTCCGTCTTGGGCAGCCCCGAGGTCTACTAACCATGTATCGTATTCATTAGCAGTTAGTATATTCCCAGTAGATATACTATGCAGGTAACCATCTACAAGGTAATATGTAGTACTGTTACCAATTATCCTATCATAATGAAACCAAAATCCCTTAATTCCATGACTGTCGTCCATGTCGTATGAGACAGTACATTGGCTTTCTATCAATTTAATTTGGACCATACCACTGTCACTCCAAGTTAAATTGTTAGTTCCAAGGTATACTATGTGAGGTACACTTGTGATATTAAACTTTGAGTGATTTTCCAGTGAAACCAATGTACCTGCATACAATGTAGTATTTACATATGAACTATTAACATAGCTCAAATCAATATCGTAAACGGAACCGTCCAAACTTGATTCACTTTTTATCCTCCTGCCGCTCATAATAGTATCAGCGTTATTTTCTGTATTAACATTGAATTGTCCAGGATTATCAGAGGCAACAGATTCCCCAGGTCCGCCCATACCAGCATTTACGTTTATATCATATGCATATGAATTTAAATCAGGTGTATCGTAACTTATTGAACCACCATCTGTCCATGTCTTTCCATTACATATATACCATCCCTCATATGCAGAACCTACCATACCCCTACCGGTATACATTATCGATGCACTCGTGGGATCTATTGTATATGTATGATTTAAAGTAAAGTTACTGCCATTCATAAGAATATCAGATAATATAGGCACTATTGTACCTATTGGTATTGTATTTATAAGTTCACTTAAATCTTTCCAGACGATATTTCCAGATGCATCGCTAGAACATGCAATCTCATCGACAGCAGGTGTACCATAATTTAAAGTTAAACTTCCACTTATATTTACGTTTGAATTATTAAATAGCATATCAACGTTTGCTGTAATACCAGTACTCGTAATACCTAACATTGTATTTTCAGATAAATCTTTAAAATTTAAAGTCGTAGACTCTAGTGATATTTCACTAGAACTATTTCCACTATTAAATCCAAGAGACATTAATCCGCTTTCATTATATTCTATATCAAAATAATCAGTAGAAGCAACAGATGTAAATCGAATGTCAGCGTCATATGATGAATTCTTATATATTTTTAATTGAGCATCATCATTAATTAAATCAAAAGCATCAGAATTCACATCAGGATGTCCTAAAACTATAGTACTTGGTAGGTTTTCGTATACGAAAGAAGGGGCTATCTTAAATGTCGAATTATCACCACTTATAAATTCATTAGCAGTCCATTCACTTCCACCGGCAATACCAGCTTCGCCAGTACCTCCGATATCACCCTGAGGACCCTGTACACCCTGAGGACCTACTGGACCATCAAGTCCGCTTGCACCCGAACCACCAATAGGACCTATAGTCGATGGTCTATTAGCCATCTGATCGAAATTGTAGTTTATTTTATCTAATTTTGCAGAATCGGTATCTGTTGATAAAATCTCCTTTAAATTAATTAAACTCATGTACTTCTTTTTATTTGTTTATATATTTTAGTTTTATTGTATATAATTATATATTTGCTTCTATGTATTGATATAAATCGCCAGATCCTAAGTATACTACATACACTGTTTTATCGAGTATTCTCAAATTTGAATTATGCGTTCCAGCAGCAATTATGTCATACGCAACATTCTCCATACCTATACCATTAGACATTTGTCTTAAGTGAGTATCATGTGAACCCGTGTTAGAGTATGTTAAGGTTGATGTGAGTGAATTATAATCACTCGTACTGTTCAGTGTACCTCCACCTAATATAACATCAAGGCTATCAGCATCGTTATAAGGATAACCGTTAACTCTAAAATCTGTGTTATTTACCTTTGGTGTATCGTAACCTACAGGAGATACAGAACCCCATAAATTAGTGTTCATTATAGGATTGCTCCACCTATATCCATTGCACGAATACCATCCCTTATATTTACCCTTACCTCTACCTGTTGTGGATTCAACGATCAGATTATTAACTATCCCTGAATCAGGATATGAAATTTCAAAGTTATCTTCATTCAAAAAATCTCCGTTAGATATTTGAATAATAGAACCTATCGGCAGTTTATATCCCACTAGATTGCTATCGTCAATTTCTTCCCATTTAACCAAGCCATTAGTATCTGTAGATTTCATAACCTTAACATTGGACGGATCCCCTGCCGATAATTGTAATGATGATAAATTATTGATAGTAATTGTATTAGATGTAGTAAAGTCGGATACGGTACTAATAGAATCTGAAGATACAATCAGATCATTTATGTTATCAGATGAATGGAATTTTATCGTATCCGCTAAAAACTCTAAAGCAGTTGCCGATATTATAGAAAACTTGTTAACATTAAAACCAATCGATGCTTCAAGAGAAACATCATTTATTAATTTTATAGATTCGCGGGTTCCACCTGCTGTTTGATGTGTTCTGTTTATTTTCAACGTTGCTGGTTTGACATCGGCATCTAATTCATCGGACGTATAAGCAGCACTCGATGATGTAGACCATGGATGTGTAGCAATATAGCTGTTATTAGAATCAAAATTAGAATTCAGTACAAATTGATTCAAACCAGAATTCCATGATCCATTCGATGGAATGTTATTAGAAGCTATAAGGCCTATTACAATATGGGAAGGTATACTTGGATTATTATTGTTAGACGGATTTATTGTTAGATTTCCAGGAGAAATAGCACCATTACGCGACCATAGCATTTCCGGATTTTCACCATTAGGACCAGTCTCACCTGCAATTCCAGGAATACCGGTAGCGCCGCTATCACCTAAACCACCATCAGATCCCGAAGGTCCTTGATTACCAATATGGCTACTCATTGTATTATTCGCTAATAATTGAAAATTATAATTAATCTTAGCTATTTCTTCAGCCGACCATTGTGATATGCTATTAGCATCAGAATCACTTGCATATAGTTCTTTTATTCTCATGTTATGCTTTGATTTTTATAATTGTTTTGAATTTATAATTATAACCTATTCTTTTATTAAAGATAAATCTGAAACCTAACTTACCATCGTTTATAGATTGAATACTATAATTAGAAACTTTAGTATATCCTACAATATCATTGTCATATAGTACACTTTCAAAACCAGTAGATATTGATTTGGATTCTACCATATAAATATCTAATTCATCCATAGAGAATCTAGGTATTATATTAGATTCCACATACAATTTCATATCATCTAATATTGTTGTGTTATCATCATATGAATATAATGGATTAACATACTTTGCAAATATATCAGTTAGTCCATCATTTTTAAGTTTATATAATATAGCATCTGACACATAGAAATCTGCAAAGATACGATCTTCATCTTCAAACCAGTGAATAGACGTTTCATTATTTTCGTTTATCCCAACAGTATCTAATAGATCTAACGTATTTTCTTTAGTTGTACTAAATACACTTAAATCATAAGAGTCCTTTACTTTCATTATAGTACTTGACATAAATGATTTCTTTTCAATAGGACTTAATGTACCATGAACACTTACTTGAGTACCATCAGGTAATGATCTTGTGAAATAATCGACATCATACTTCGATTTAAATACATTGAAATCTTTCTTGTCAATTGCAATTTCACCTATTACAGGATATAATGGTAATTTATCAGATGTTGCTGACAATTTCAAAATGTTCTCGGAATTCTCATCATTTACTTTGTGAAAGAAATAATTAGGTATAAATCCTATATCATATACTCCTTTGTATTCGAATGAAATACCTCTACCTTTAAACTTATCAAATATAAATTTATATCTATCAACATCGGCATCATCTAATATATTCCAAGAATTATATACATCAGTAAAATTTATAGCATCTCTGAATAGCGGATCATAATCACCATTCATTCTTCTCATAGCCATGAAATATCCACCATCTGTTCGTCTCTTCAATATATTACCAATAGATCCATGATGTAACGAATACGATTTTGGTTTTTCAGTGTCAGTATCAGTATCGAGAATAACTGGTTTAATAAATTCAGTTCCAGATTCTATTGACATGACAAAATCATTTTTTGTCATGTTTCCGCTAACATCGATTCTAGTATATTTTACATCTTCAAACATGTTAAATCTATTAGCAAAGCTACCAGCGGTGACGGTATTGAAAATTTCATTGAAACCATAATCACCTGAATTATAGTAAGTATATGTTAACGTATCAGATGAAGCAGATGCAATATTACCGAATGGAATAACACCAACTGAAGTACCATCCCAGTTGAGGGGATATCCACTAACTGTTATTGTATCATCATCTATAACATTTAAAACTTCTACCGCATATGTAGAGAATGTAGTACTGTCATACACCACCATGTATGAATATTTACCTAACTTATTCTTAGTAATCTTTTTTGTAAAATTAGTTAATCCGCTGGATATTGCAGCGTCTGTCGCTTTTAAAATTATATCTTCACCGATTGTATAATTACCATAAGCACTAATAACATCGAAATGCAAGCCATCACCTAAATATGAATCAACTATCATGCCACCATATGTTATATCATCTAACGTATACATGTCACTTAGAGTTATATCACTAACATCATTAGATACTACGTTTATTGTAATATATGTACAAATGAATTTGAACTTTTCATTCTTGATAACATCAATTGTAGTATTATTAGATTCTATTTCAGAATTACTAACATATTTTAATACTGTTGATTTTTTATATCCGTTAGTCTTTGTGTTTTTAATAAACTCAGTTGGACTTTCGTTTAAGATTTCTTTACGATCCTTATACACATATCTCAATCCTTTAAAAACACTAGAACTAAAATTGTCAACGCTCCCACCTTCCATTTTTGTAAATGAATTTGTTCGTTTATCATCAACCCAAACTCCATCAGCATAATATCCATCATATAGGAAATATCTAGAAAAATAATCAGTCGTCGTATCTTTTAGCATATCTATAGATATTGTACCCCCATTACTAGAAAGACAATCTCCGCATTCATCAACATAACTCGTGAATCCTGTTAATTTATTTGTTTTTGCATTAGTATTTATCGTAGCAATATTAAAGTATTCTAGATTATGGTATATCGGATTTCTATCACTTTTTGTAATATCAGATGACATGTTATCTACTCCAAAACTAGGATTTACATTTAACATATATGGTTTATTACGCGAATCAGTACCATTCTTTAATGCAAACTTTAAAACATCAGGAGAAATTCTACTGTCTACTGCATGTTCTTTGAGTTTATTTTCTGATAGTCTATCATACTCGGATCCGACGTTTAATGGAATTTCTACTATACTTCTAGTAAACTCTGCAAGCGACACATTGTTTATAGAATATGTATATGCTGTAGTTGGTATATGGTGTCTGTATATTTCTATTCTACTACTAGTATTATCGGCTATAAAATCGAATTCGAAAGTCTGCCATTCATGTGATAATTGTATGTGATCTGCTATAAAACCAGAGCTATTGCTATGTCTAACCTTTAATTGAGTATTGTTATCCAATACGATACCAGAACTCACTTTAGCATCAAACTTTATTGTATATTGTAAACCTTCGGTATATTGTTGTTGCATCCAAAAAACTACAATACCAATCCAACTACCGGATACTGTCGATACTGTAGAATCTATCCATCCGTTGGAATTCCAAACAGAACCAACAGAACCTGAAGACAGCCATGCGTTATTATCAGAATCCATCGAATCAGCTGGTATTTTCGCAGTTTTAGTAATAGTCACATCTGAACTTTCAGGATATAATGACCTGTTCGTTACGTTCCAAAAACTAGAAGGTACCTTTACATTGCCATACGAATCTATTTCATTCTTTAACTCTCCGATGTCAGATCTATCTTTATCGAAGAAATCAAAATTAAAATCTTTAATATCGTATGCATCGAACTTACCGAACGATGTTCTAAAAATATCATATAACCTTATACTGTTACTTTCACGATCTATTGTTTTCTCAAATACCAACCTATAGTTATCTGTAATATGATCCTGTACTATTGATATTAACTTTACAAATTTACCATCTTTGTTCTTAACATAATTACCAATAGCTATGCCGCCAACTTCTGTTTTTGCAACTGATATTCCATTAGATTTTTCAGCACCACCATGTAATGTATATAAATCCCAATCGCTTGATATAACCGCATTTGTATCGGCATTTGTATAATTCGATAAACTATCAACGCTTCCGGTTATATTAACAAAAGATGCATTATTAAGTTTCCAAACAGCACACATAATATTTGTTCTATCATAGCCCAATCCATAATCTTCCACGACGATTTCATTATTATTTCTAAATGTCTTTATATTAGATGGAACGATTGATTTAAGTAATTGTAATATTGCAGTTGATATATCATTGACAGTACCTAATGAAGAATATTTATTTCCAGATATTTCACCAATAGGTATTGATGAATCTGCAACCATTGTAAATTCATTAAAGTTGTACGTTGCTTTGTTTGTTATGCTATCATAAGTGTTATTTCTAGTAAACATGACATCTTGTTTCATACCAACTACGATTCTATCACCATCAGATGGCGTAGAATTTATTGACATTTTGATATATCCATGAAATCCTTCCTGAGAAGAAATTATATTAACATTACCTTCAATTGCTTTAAAACCTTTAAAGTTATTAAAATCAGCAGAACCAATTGGAATACTATGATAGTGTATATTTGATTTATTCTTTACGTGATAGTATTTACTATTTATATCTTTGATATAATTTAGAGTAGGGATAGAAATATCAAAAACGTTTGGAAGCATTTCATAGTGATTAATATCAGTTCCAGATAAATCGTAAACAGAACTCACATCACCATAATCTACTGAAATACCATGTTCATTCGTATTTGCTGCAGAAAAACTACCCTCTTCAATTTCATCCACGTATAATCCAAAATATTTATATATTTTAAATTCTTCAGCTTCATTGTCATCAAACATGAATTCCATATTTAATAAATCAGAAGATACTATACCGTTTCTCTCAAAACCATTAGTAAGCATTGAATTACTAGATATTTCAGTATTATCCTTCTTTATGTAATCGCTATGAATACTATCTGCTTTTTTAGCAAATCCACCATTTATTATATCAATTCCATTATATGTAATATCAGAATCACTATCGAAGTTTACGCTTAAATGAGATGATACTCGATTTTCATCAGAATTATGATTGTTTATATAATTACCGATTTTTGTTTTTTTAGATAAATCAAATACTTTAACAATAGATGCATCGCGCAGTGTATTAATTATTATATCATTTTGAGTGTCACCATTAGATATAGCGCTATCTACTCTGTATATTACAAACTTAGAAGGTATTATCTTATTTAACCATAGTGGTGCAAAGATTCTGTATTGTTCACTATATGTATTTGATGTGCTTATTTCAGCACCGGATATATAAGTATCTTCATACTGAAAAGAATATTTCGAGTATGCTGACATGTCCGAGAATTCTCTTTTAGTTTCGAATATTTCACTAAGAGAAACACCTTTAAAGAAATTGGAAATGTCATCAGAATATTTACCTAGACTATTTACAGGAAACTTTTTAAATCTGGAATCCGATAATGTTCTGTTTGCATCAAATGCACTTAAAGATATATCACCCACCGAATCCACAACAAGTTTTACATTTGTTGTGATCTTGGGATTTGTACGTAAAAGTCCAAATGATTTATCAGAGCCATCGAATTCTGAGGCGCTAAGATTTAGTATATGGTTCGACATTAAATTTAACTCTTTTTATCGTTAAATTATATATCCATAAAAGATTGTATATTATAATCCGTAGTCGGCTAGCATACTAGCAGTAATTGTATTCACAGAATTACCAGATGATTTATATTTAGCGAATACTTCAACGTCAAACATAAAATTATTACCGTTAGAATCTATAACATCTAAACCTATCTTCTTAGCGTATGTTATATTATCTATAGTATTGGTATATAGTCCACCGATCTTACCAGTACCACCAGATCCATCTCCGAAGTAGTCGGTCATTCTATATTGGAATGTTAAATCTATTGATACTATTCCATCTTCACCAAATTCTACAACTTTATTAGCAAATGAATTATTACCATTAACTACTAATGATTCAGTATCAATAGGAGACATATACAAGAACGAACCACATGATCTACCACCTAATAGATATTGATCTTCTGTAGAGAACGAAGTCTTATGTGTATTTCTACCCATACTTAGCGTATTCGAGTATTCACCAGCTGGTATGTTATTTGTTAATATTCTAAATGCATTCTGTTTCTTATAACCTAAATTGGTAGAATTTAGGGTAGCACATTTGGGCATGCTTATCCTTCCACCTGATGTTAATTCTATGTGATCTTGTGTATCTAATAGCGCAGGATGATCAACATGTAATAACATACATTTATCATATATCGATCCAACACCGGTTATAGAAACCTTAGAAGTAGCACTAGTGCTATCTCCATTCCATATGAAATCTGTCGGGTCAGTAGAAACATCACCGAGAACAGCACCAACCGTTACGCCGCTAAAATCCATAATACCGTTAGACCATGTAGGTTCTGTTGTATTCGTATAACTTAAACCGTATTCATATCCATCGTATCCACTTAAATAATCAGTAGTATCAGCAACTGTATTAATATCAGAAGACATATATAATGTTTCAGCATGTGAAACATCTTTATATCTACCATAAATAAATTGACCTTTCATTTGTATTGATTGTAGTAACGGTGAATTTATACCATTATGTGAAGCGACTGAAGGTATAGATGCATTCTGATACGAAACAGGTGCCATATCATATCGACCAATAGTAGTATAATAATTATTACCATTTATTGATTCGTCTATAGCTATTCCATTACCAAAATGAGATTCATCGTTTGACGAATATACAGTTTGACTAGTATTACCTATAATCCTAGAAACTAATTCAAGGTTAGTTGATTTAGTGTTAGACAATTGTACTTTAAAGTTCTTTGTAACAATATGACCTTTACCATTGCTTGCAGGTATTTCGTCTGTATAATAACCAGCAAATACCTTAGTAGATGTGTTATTGTGTATGTTAGTTACATTTCCGTTTTCGTCTACTATTTTCACTACTAATTTACCAATAGCATTTGATGCAGCTTCTTTAAGAGCAGTAATCTCCATTTGCATTTCAATTAACTTATCATATAAAGAAATTGGAGTTTGTTCAGAACTTAAAAAGCCTGAAGCAATTGATACTGTTGTATGTGAATAGTCCTTATCGTTTGCACTAAAACTATCATCAACGTGAGAATAAACTCCTCTAGATTCTAATTCATTTTTAATATCAATCTTTACTGAATCTATGTCATTGTCTTTAACTGTTCCCTTTGTAGAACTCGTTACGACTTCTTCTGGAAATTCAATAGTAATAACATCTGACCATTCAGATTCTACCGGGTTTACTGGAAAACCAGCTTCTGAAAGAGATTTAATCATAATCTCAACAGATTCACCTGCAGTAATTGGAATATCTAACGAATTAAAGTTAATAGCTTGAGCATCTTCTTCTCTATCAGCTTTCCATTT
>Ga0308009_10000852_pt1 | contig 19795 bp, 19 predicted proteins | sample Neamet127_FD_203134 | JGI IMG/M metagenome (GOLD analysis project Ga0308009, IMG submission 203134) | Marine microbial communities from water near the shore, Antarctic Ocean - #127 | ecosystem: Environmental > Aquatic > Marine > Unclassified | place: Southern Ocean | collected 2014-07-24
GATATTAAAGCACCAAAGTCCGGCTACTCTAAGGGCGGCTACGCTTCTAAGAAGAAGTAGGGGTTATGATTGAAGTATTAGCATTAGCTAGTTCTGTTACGGCAATCTCAAAAAGTATATCAGCGGCAGTATCAGCGGGGCAAGACGTAGGGTCGTTAATGCCCAGCTTTGGTAAGTTTGCAAAGCTTGGTGCCGAGATAACCGCCGCAGAAACAGGAAGACACAAAGGGTTTCTGGGGAAGCTTACTTCTACTGAAGAAGAAGGCTTTGCTATTGCTCAAGCTCGCATGGCTCATCGCAAGGCTCACACCGAGCTTCGTGAAGTCTGCCAGTTGTATGGTCCTGCCGGAATGTGGGCCATGGTGCAGCATGAACAAGCCAAGGCGAGAACCAGACGCAAGAAAGAGATAGATGCTCTAGCGGCGGCTAGAGACAGAAGGACACTGCATCTGAGTATATTCGCTGGAGTGGTAACTTTTGTCGTAGGTGTCTCCGCAGTGTTTTGGGGTTTTTTTACCCTAACTAAAATTTAAACAGGGGAACGCTATGCTTGCTGAGTTATCGATCCTTGTATCTACACTAAAGACGCTCAACGACGGCATTAAGACTGTCAAAGAGAGCTCCGGTCACCTCAAGGGTATATCGGGGCTTTTTTCTGCCTTAACGGAAAGTAAGGTTGCAGTAGAAACCATTGAGCACAAGCAGAAAGAAGGCGACCACATTCTCACTCAAGAGGAATGTCTGGAGCTTGCTTGGGCCAAGGCTGAGATACGAGCCAAAGAGAAGGAACTCAAGAAGCATACCCCTCGTGACGTTTGGCGGGACATGCTCACTATTCAGCATAAGTCGGTTATGGAGCACAAATCCAAGCTAGAGAAGCAACGCATAGCTAAGAACCGAGCAATAACAAAAAGAGAGGAGACAGTTAAGTCTGCTTTCGGGACCACCATATTGATTGGTGTGGGTGTAGCCGTCTACTACGGCACACAGGGGCTAGGAGCTGGGCCATTAATCTAAACAACTAACTGCGTGTGAGAATAGTACATGGAAAAGGACGACCCGCGCCTTGGACGAATAGAGTCCAAATTAGATAAGTTATCAGATGCAATTGTATCGTTAGCGAGGATGGAAGAGAGAATGATTACGCTGTTTAAGAGGATGGACTCTTACGACAGTTACCAAAAGAAGCTAGATGATCGTGTGGATGAGCTCGAAGAGATCTCCCAAGGTCGAGGACATTTCCTAAGATTGTTTGAGAGAGTGTTCTGGATCGTCATTACCGCCGCAGTAGGTAGCGTGTTCTGGATTGTAAAAAGCACTCTTACGTGAGTGAATTGCCCATGAAATCAACCAAAAGTGATCATTGATGAGCGAAGAAATTAAAAAACTGACTGAAATGCAGGAGGTCTTCTTAGACGCTCTTACAGGTCCTGCGCGAGGTAATATTCGTGCTGCAATGGATGCTGCGGGTTATTCTGCAAACACAAGAGTCGGTGAGGTCGTTGGACCTCTCAAAGAAGAAATTATAGAGCGTAGTTCTACTCTGCTTGCCCTAAACGCACCTAAAGCTGCCTTTGGCATAATTGGTGTACTAGACGATCCTTCAGCTATGGGGGCTAGAAACGCCGTGTCAGCGGCGCGAGAGATACTGGATCGTATAGGGCTAGTGAAGCGGGAACAAATTCAAGTCACGGGTCCAGAGGGCGGCATCTTTATTATGCCTCCAAAGAAGGTAGCCGATGACCCAGACGATCTGGACTAATAAGACTAGACCTAACCGGACAGCACGAATTGCTTTCGGGTACATGGCTAGTGAAACAGACCCCCTTGAGCTTGTTCCAGACCCATCTGTAATCCCCTTCCTAGAGGAGGCATTGTCGTATCTAGATAATGGGCACTCGCTACGAAGTGCGGCTACATGGTTGTCTGAAAAGGCAGAGCGTAAGATATCCCACCAAGGCCTCTCCAAGATATGGAAAGAAAAGCGCCAAGGTGGTGATCAGACTGAGCGCGTAAAAGAGCTGGCTAAGTCTAAGAAGAAACGCGCCCCTAAGACAAAAGAGAAAAAACAAGAAGCCGAGCTAAGGAAGAAGTTAGCGGGCGCACGTCGAAGCCTCACAGTGGCTGAGAAGAAGATTAAGAAGCATGTTGATGATCCTGAGACACCGGCAACGGTAGAGGACTTCTCGTCTTCCTTGGACTTCACTGCGGCCCCTGTTGAGAAGGATGTAATATTCCAGCCCAACGAAGGCCCCCAGACAGAGTTCTTAGCTGCTTCTGAGCGCGAAGTTCTTTACGGCGGCAGCGCCGGCGGCGGAAAAACGATGGCACTAATTGCCGATCCAATGCGCTACTTCGACAACCCAAATTTCAATGGCCTAGTTCTGCGTCGTACTACAGACGAACTTCGTGAGATTATCTGGAAGACGCAGGAGATATACCCCAAGGCGTTCAAAGGGGCTAAGTGGCAAGAGAAGAAGTCTCAGTGGGTATTCCCTAGTGGGGCTCGTCTATGGCTAACTTACCTAGAACGAGACGAAGACGTTTTACGATATCAGGGACAGGCATTCTCGTATGTAGGGTTTGATGAGCTGACTCAGCACTCGACCCCATTTGCGTGGAACTACATGAGATCACGTTTACGGACGACAGATCCTACGCTTCCGATCTTTATGAGAGCTACAACGAATCCAGGTGGTCCAGGCCATCAATGGGTTAAGAGTATGTTCATAGACCCCTCACCCCCTAACAAAGCTTTTGCTGCCACCGACCTAGAGACAGGTGAGGCAATGGTTTACCCAGACACTTCACCTAAAGCTGGGCAGGCACTATTTTACAGACGGTTTATACCGGCTAGTTTATACGACAATCCCCACCTGTCTGGAGACGGGCAATACGAGGCCAACCTCTTATCTCTACCTGAGATGCAAAGACGACAGCTTCTAGAGGGGGACTGGAGTATTGCTGAAGGTGCGGCTTTCTCTGAGTTTAAATTAAAAGACCACGTAGTAGAACCCTTTGATATACCCCATGATTGGAGGCGCTTTCGGAGTTGTGACTACGGGTACTCTAGTTACAGCGCAGTTCACTGGTTTGCTATTGACCCAAGTTATGAAACTCTGATATGCTATAGGGAGTTATACCTAACTAAGCATACAGGAAGAGACCTAGCCAAAGCTGTACTTGAAGCAGAAGAAGGCGACAAGATCCACTATGGTATACTAGACTCCTCGTGCTGGCATCAGCGCGGTCAAACCGGCCCCTCAATTGCAGAAGAGATGATAACGATGGGATGTCGTTGGCGTCCATCTGACCGGAGCTCAGGATCACGAGTTGCCGGCAAAAACAGATTACACGAACTTTTAAAAGTAGATCCAGACACAGAGATGGCTGGGCTAGTATTTTTCGATACCTGCCGCCAGATCATTGCGGATCTACCTGTAATACCCAGTAACCCTAAAGGCACAGACGACATCGACGCCCGTTACAAGAGTGACCACGCATATGACAGCGTAAGATACGCTATTATGTCTCGTCCCCGATCAGGCTCTCTGTTCGACTCAATGCCAAATCAACCTGCACATTACGTCCCTAGCGACTCCACATTTGGATATTAATATATGGCTCTAGTTACTCCTCCAGACGGCATGAACCTTGACGCGACGGCCCAGCCTATATTCCACGCAAAAGAGGGTGACGACGTTGCGGCAGAAAACCGCGAACTATCTGATCTTGTGTCGTGGATAAACTCTCGTTTCCAACGATCTAAAGACTCCCGAAACGAAGACGAACAGCGCTGGTTAAAAAACTACCGCAACTACCGTGGCCTGTACGGTCCTGACGTCAAGTTTAATGAATCAGAAAAAAGCCAAGCATTCGTAAAGATTACTAAGACAAAGGTTCTGGCTGCATACGCCCAGATATCTGACGTCCTTTTTGCGGGCGGAAAATTCCCTATTGGCATAGAGCCCACCCCCGTTGTTAAGGGGGGCTTAGACGCCGTACACTTTGACGCACAGGGAAAGCCAGAAGAAGAGAAGAAAGAACCTAAGAAGTCTACGGTTAAACGTAAGGAGCTTATTGATTTAGCCGGCCCCTACTCCGAGACACTAGACGCAGTTAAGGATGACCTAGTAGAAGGTGGATCTGGTATTGCCTCTGCAATCATCTTCGAGCCCGCTAAAGCTGCGGCTAAGCTGATGGAAAAGATAATCCATGACCAGCTAGAAGAGAGTGAAGGCTCTAAACATCTCCGATCTATGGCATTTGAAATGGCCCTGTTCGGCCACGGTGTAGTCAAGGGCCCCTTCGCTTTCGATAAAGAATACCCCAAGTGGAACGAAGAGGGTGAGTATGATCCCTTATTTGAAACCATTGCTAAGATTGAGCACTGTAGTGTTTGGGACTTTTACCCAGACCCAGAAGCACGGTCTATGTCGGAGGCCGAGTACATAGTGCATCGTCACCGCATGAGCCGTACTCAGCTCCGCGCACTTAAACGCCGCCCTATGTTTAGGGAAGAGTCTATCGAAGAAGCTATTTCTCTAGGCCCAAACTACCAGTCTGAGTACTGGGAGACGATCCTTGAAGACAACAGCGCCCGTTCGGAAACAGAGCGCTATGAGGTCCTAGAGTTCTGGGGTGTCATAGATGCTGAGCTTGCTGATGAAGCTGGAATTGAAATACCAGATGAATTTTCAGGGAGCGACGAGATACAAGTCAATGCATGGATATGCAACGGGCAGACACTGCGTCTCGTACTAAACCCATTTGTCCCCTCACGTATCCCCTATCATGCTGCCCCTTATGAGGCGAACCCGTACTCGTTCTTTGGCGTGGGTATTGCCGAGAACATGGCAGACACCCAGTTGCTTATGAATGGCTTCATGCGGATGGCTGTAGATAACGCCGCACTGTCTGGAAACCTTCTTATTGAGATAGACGAGACGAACCTAACTCCAGGCCAGTCTATGGATGTATATCCTGGAAAAGTGTTCCGCCGTCAGGCAGGGGCACCTGGACAAGCCATCTTTGGAACTAAGTTTCCTAACGTCTCAAATGAGCTTTTAATGATGTTTGATAAGGCTCGCCAGCTATCGGATGAGTCTACGGGATTACCTAGTTACTCTCACGGTAGCACAGGTGTTATGAGTACTGGACGTACAGCAAGTGGTATGTCGATGCTTATGGGCGCTGCTGCGGGTAACATTAAAGCTGTCGTTAAAAACATTGACGACTTCTTATTGGGTCCTTTGGGTAAAGCCCTCTTTGCATTCAACATGCAGTTTAACTTCAAAAAAGAAATGCTTGGTGATTTAGATGTAGTCTCTAAGGGCACAGAGTCCCTGATGAGAAACGAAGTCAGATCCCAGCGCCTGCTACAATTTATGCAGATGGCGGCTAATCCAACAATGGCCCCATTTGTTCGCTTTGATTACATCTTGCGTGAGCTGGCCACCTCTATGGATCTGGATGAAGATAAGATCCTTAATGATCCTCGTGAGGCAGCTATACAGGCTAAGTTCATGGCCGAGCTTCAAGCCGCACAACCACAGGCAGAGCAAGCCGCTATGTCGGGCGCACCAAGCCCAATGGACCCGACAGGAACTGGCGGCAACATAGCTGCTGGAAATGCTCCAGCACCTGACACAGCAGGCTTTACCGGAGGTGGACCTCAAGGTGGGCCCCCTGAAGGAGCCCTTCCCCCTGAATTACCTGCGGGTGTTTAATGGATAGAGAATTAGCGCGGTATCTACTTCTTCTAGTCAACGATACGGAGTCTTACGACAGATTACAGGCTCTTATAGCTGATAAGATTAAAGGGCACCTAAAGAACCTAGAGATTACTACGGACACGGTTCGTATATACCAGATACAGGGGGCTATATCAGAGCTTCGGCGCTGGGAGCACTTGAAGGAGTCCATTAGAGAGTCCGCCTCATGAAGGGAAAATTACATCAGTTCTTTCCCCTCAGTATATACTCTGGGTTAGCAGGATTAACTACAGAGCAGCGGGAGGCCATGGTTAGGGATGTAGACTTAGCAGTCGAGTCCACCGGCTACTCAGATGACAACTCTTCATGGACGGGCGACGTCAATGGTTACCACCAGCTACATGACGACCCTATTTATGCTCCTCTTGTAGCCGTAGTCCACAAGGCTCTAATCGAGTACAACACAGCGGCAGGAATAGCCCCCAATCAATACGACTATTGGTTTACTCGTAGTTGGGCAGTTAAGCAGACTGAAGGCCGCGTCATAGATTACCACCGACATGAGATGTCTCATATAAGTATTGTGTACTACCCCGAGGTACCCAAGGGCTCAGGTTCCCTACAGTTAGCTACGGACAGTCACCAGAATGAGCTTTACGACGGGATGTTTCGTCCCGAGCAGTACGCACAAAGAATGGTATCTTTAAGCAACCCTCACAGCGCTGCTGAGACGGGCTTAGTGGTGTCTAATGATCTACTAGTACTTTTCCCCTCTAAGACGGGGCACAGGACATCCCCCAACAAGACTGGGTCTCCAAGATACAGCATCACTATGGATGTTCTAATGACTCTCAAATCAGCAGACAGACATGAGTTTGGCTTACCACCAGTTGAAAACTGGAAAAAACTTCTAGGGTAATTAATGAGCGCACTGACAGATAAAATCATAGACGGTGGTAAGGGTCTTATGAGCGGCCTCCGAGACATGGCGGACTATGGAGAGCTAGACAATGTGGCGGACTACACTCCAGCGATGCAAGAAAGAATTGCTGGTGCTGTAGAGCAAGGGGCCACACCTAGAACTTTATACCATGGTGGATCTTCTAATATAAAAGAGATTGATCCTGAGAAGTTCCAGCAACGAGACTTCGGGTTTCTGGGGGCCGGATTATATATGTCAGAGTCCCCTGCTGTAGCAGACTTCTACGCGAAATCATCAGCTAGAAAGTCAGCCGCAAAAGGTGACACTGAGGTCGGGGCTAACATCATGCCTCTGGTTACCACAGCAAAAAATACAAAGGTCTACACTCAGGCCGAAAAATCGGAAATACAAAATTCCCTAAAAGACTGGGATAGGGCTAAGGCCTTTAGCGATGATCTTATTGCACAGGGCTATGACAGTGCAGCCGTAGTAGACGTCAATGGAGCGTACACTGAGTTTGTGGCGTATGACCCTACTATAGTTCGGTCTGTGAACGCCAAGTTTGACCCAAAGAAAGCCGGCAGCAGCAACATAATGGCGGGCTCTGCTGCCACTGCTGTAGGTGCCTCTGCACTTATGCCTTCTGAGGCAAGAGCTGATGATTACGACCAGTCTATGTATAGATTAGACGGCTCTGAAAAATCTATGCGAGGCTTTTTGGGCCCAATAGAGAACGTCAACGGCGGTACTATGACCGAGTATTCTATCGGTGTAGAGATAGACGGTGAAGAAGTTCAGATGCCTTCAATGGTTCCTACTCTATCAGACGACGAGATAGAGACGATGAGAAACATGCGTGACGGGGACCCAATACCCCAGCAGATTAAAACTAAGGCTATCGATCACTATTACCAGCGAATTGAAGAAGGGAAAGACCCTTTCTACCAAGACGGTGAGGACGACGTGGGCTCAATCGAGCCTTACGAACCTAACTTTAGAGACAGTATCCAGCAAAAGCTTGCCGACTTCATGGGTGGCGAGAGAGATGATGTATATCGCTCTAAGAAGATTATGAATGTGGCAGACTGGTTACCCGTAACAGGAGACGCTACAGGCGCAGCCGACACAGCAGACTCTTATAACGAAGGCGATTACGTCGGCGCAGGCATTAATGCCTTTGCTACTCTGCTTGGCGTTGTACCTGTCGTAGGAAAGCCTGTTGCAAAGGGCGTTAAAGCGCTGGGCGTGGGTGTTAATGAGCTACTGACAGACGGCAAGTTCTTAAAGAACTACGGCGCAGAGGCAATGGATAAGCTAGATGAATTAGCTAAATTAGCTACAGCCGGTACCACTAAAGCAAATGCTCTTATAAACGCCACAGTAGAACAAGGTAAACAGGTAGGAATTCGCCTTAACCTGAACTCAAAAATACCAGATGCACCGAAGGGAATGGATAAGCTCCAGACCCTACACGACAAGAACTATAACGGCCCCGCCCTGTCCTACGTCCCCCACGCCACTGTCACCGATGTGACCTTTAACGTCAGTCAAAAGGGCAGACAGGGGATTGCAGCCAAGATCAGCGGCATGGACGTCCCAGAAGCCAAGAACAAATTCCCCGCCATGTCAGTTGATGGAAAGCTCGCCTCCTCAGAGAATGTTATCTCTAAGGGCGGTGATGGTGTCATTGAGATTGGGTTTAACCCCAAAGCACACCACCTCTTCATCGACATGAAAACCGGACAGGCAGTTAAGGGGGCTAAAGTAGCTACCGTGGTAGGCGACCGAGTTTATGCAAAAGGCGTCAAATACTACAAAAAATCCGAGGCACCAGAGCCCCTGAACGCATCAGACGGCACGGAGCTTCCTAGCGAAGTGAGGTTTAACGAAATGAATAAAGGCGGTGTTGTCCGACGCGGGCAAGTTGACGAAGAGGAAATGGATAGCGGCACCCAAGAGGAGCTAGACACATCCTTGCGGGCAGCAGCTGAGACTGACGATATTATAAGCACACCCGCTGAAAGAGATGCACGGAGAGAGGGGCCGTCTAATAGGCTTCCTGCCGCGCAAGGGGATTCCCCCATAGAAGACAATACTAAGCCCCAGACTGTAATCAGCATGTCCCACGGCGGCATGGCTATGGGCTCCATGATGGGTCTTATGGGACCCGATAATATTACGGGCACCGATCCAGTATCAGGCAACCCCATTCCTATTGGTTCCTCTGCTGAAAACGTCAGAGATGATATCCCCGCTGCACTATCTGCGGGAGAGTTTGTCGTCCCAAATGATGTGGTCCGGTGGTTTGGTCTGAAACGATACATGGACATGCACCAAGAGGCCAAGATGGGTCTCATGATGATGCGTGAGATAGGACAAATCAAAGGTGACGAGGAAGATGAATATGAAGAAGATTGTGGCTGTGGTGAAGAAGGTTGTCCCCTATGCGAAAGTACTGATGACAGTTCTTACGGCTGCGGCGATGAAAATTGCCCTGTGTGTATGGGAGCTCCTAAAGAAGGCAGCGAAGAAGACACAGGAGATGATGAAGACTATCCAGAAGCGCCTAGAGCGGAAGTCATAGTTGTCGAGGAAGAATATCCTCTAGATGAGGATTCTGCGGGAGTGGAGTCGTACCCAACCAAGGTGAGTCAAAAACCCAAGGGCTAATGATTTGGGCTACCCAGCACGGCCCCCAAACTAGAGTAAATTAAAATGGCTAAATACCGTGGTTCCCAGTCGGACCAGTTACAAAATGAAATTAACGAGCTTGAGAAAAGCATAAACACCACTGAGCTACCAGAGACAATTCCCGTAGAAAGTGGGGATGAATCGTTTAAAAAGCGCTATGGTGATTTGCGTAGGCACCTACAAACTATCCAAACACAAAAGGATGGGGAGATAGATGCTCTCAAAGATCAGTTAGATGACGCTACTAAGGCCCAAATTAAGTTTCCAAAAACCGATAAGGAAATTGCAGACTGGAGTGGGCGCTATCCAGAGGTAGCCAAGATCATAGACACGATTGCGCAGAAACGTGCAAATGAGGTTCTAGAGACGGGTGAGAAGCGGATTGCTAACTTAGAGAAGCTCGAACAAAACATGAACAAGGATAAGGCAGAGGATCATCTTCGCAAGCTCCATCCAGACTTTGATAAGATACGAAACTCCACAGCCTTTCACGAGTGGGTCATGGTGCAGCCTCAGTGGGTGCAGGACTCTCTTTATAAGAACTCCACAGACGCAATGTCCGCCAGTAGGGCCATTGATCTGTACAAAGTAGATACCGCAGGCAAACGACGGCCCTCTAATGGTGCCGGAGCAGCACAAGCAGTATCTAGATCTAACTCAGCAGCACCATCAGGACGAGGCCAATCTAAGTTCAGTGAAAGCCAAGTTTCTAAGATGTCTTCAGCTGAATATGAGAAAAATGAGCCAGCTATCATGGATTCTATGCAAAAAGGTTCCTTTGTGTACGATCTTTCTGGCGCAGCTAGATAATACCTCTTGAGAAACCCTTAATTGAGTGATATAATTCTACAATAGGAAGACCCCTTAATTGGGGGTTTCTCTCTCGCTCCGATTCAGGAGTATAGTAAGGCCGCTTACAGCCCACCCTTACAAACCACACCCAACAGAAGTTTTGACGATAAGTCCACCAGTTTAGCTAGGCCCGTGATGGTTCAAAAGAGGTGTCGATCAACCCTCCTTGTACATCATGCACCCTAAAGCTGTAACAGCCGCTTCGCAGTCGTCTTCTGGTTTTAAGCTCGTCCCGCTCTGGGACTTTGTCTAACGCCACTAGGAGTACAACTCATGGCTTTTCCATCAGCAAACGGTTACACCAACCTACCAAACGGCGCGTTCAGCCCCGTAATTTACAGCAAAAAAGTGCAGCTCGCTCTGCGCAAAGAGTCTATTGTAGAAGGCATTACTAACACCGACTACATGGGCGAAATCGGTTCAATGGGCGATTCAGTTCGCATCATGAAAGAACCTACGATCACTATCTCGGACTATAAGCGTGGTACCGCCTTGGCTTCTCAAGACCTTGCGGACACCGATTTTTCTTTGGTCATCGACCAAGCGAATGCGTTCCAGTTCCAAGTAGACGACATTGAAACTCAACACTCACACCACAACTTCATCAGCCTTGCTACAGACAATGCAGCATACAAGCTGAAGGACGCTTTTGACCAGAACGTATTGGGCTACTTAGCCGGTTACGACTGGGGCGGTTCTTCTTGGGCTGCTCGTACTACTCAAGCTGGTACCAAAGCCGACACAGGTACTGGTGCTGACGAACTGTTTGTAGCTAACAAGCTCGACGCAGCTACCTTCGGTGGAACTGCTGGTAACTCTCTGCCTTTGGCAGCGGGCGGCGGTGCGGGCGCAATCACTTCTCCACTAGCTATGCTTAACCGCATTGCTCGTCAGATGGACCAAGCAAACGTAGCAACAGAAGATCGTTGGTTCGTAGCTGATCCAGTATTCTACGAGTTGCTAATGGATGAGAACAGCAAGTTGATTAATAACGACTTTGCTGGTGGTCAGGATGCAGGCGACGTTCTTCGTAACGGACGTGTTACATCTGGTCTGATCCGAGGCTTCAAAGTCTATAAGTCTAACAACCTCCCATACGCTGGTACAGGTGCTGGTACTGCTGATGCAGACGGCTCTGATACTAACTTTGGTATTGTTGTTGCTGGACACCAGTCAGCAGTAGCTACAGCTCAGCAAATCTCTAAGACGGAGAGCTTCCGCTCACCCGATACGTTTGCCGATGTGGTCCGTGGAATGAATCTCTTCGGTCGCAAGATTCTGCGTCCTGAGTGCCTGTTCACTGCGGAATACAACGTAGCATAAGTAGTTTGGTTAAGGGGGGTCTTTCGGGGCCTCCCTTCCTTTTATCTTTTAAAAAGTGAACTAGATGCCCGCTACTTTTATAGAGTTATCAAACAGAGTTTTACGACGCCTTAATGAGGTGGAGTTCAGTTCATCTGACTTCCCCACAGCTAGAGGTGTGCAGGCTCTTGTTAAGGACGCAGTCCAAGCGTCAATTGCATCTATTAATCAGTCTGAGTTTGAGTGGCCCTTTAACGCAGCTGAGCACACCCAGACCCTTGTGGTGGGACAAGAAGAATACGACTGGCCTAACTTTTTTAAAGTCGTTGATTGGAACTCTTTTCAAGTAATTGAGTCAGCCAGCGGCACGAACAAATTTACGCACCTAAACTATATTGGTCGAGACGAGTACTACGATAAGTACCGAGACGACGACAATCAATCCGATGCAGCAGGTCGAGCCCGTCCAAAGATGGTGTTCCCTAGTCACGGTAATGGTTTTGGCGTAACTCCATCTCCCGACAGCACGTACCAAGTACGGTTCCGGTATTTTCTGAACTACGCAGATCTAAACCTGTATGACGATCAGACTCGCGTTCCTGAGAGCTTCTCCAGTGTCATTGTAGATGGTGCCCTGATGCACATGTACATGTTCAAAGATAACGTAGAAGCAGCACAGATTGCACAGTCCTTATTTGCTCAAGGTCTCAAGAATTTACAGACCCTCTACATTAATAACTACGAGTACATTACCGACCACAGAGTTGCCTTTTAATGGCGGATAGAATCCAGTCATATAAGGTTATTTCTTCTGGTGGGTTAAACTCTACAGAGAACCACCTAGACCTAGCTGAGAACTTTCCAGGATCAGCTACCCGTCTCGTTAATTACGAGGCCGGCATGTATGGTGGTTATAGAAGAATAGACGGGTATCAACCTCTAGATACCGCAACCGCAACTGAATTTGTAGGGACAGCAGCAGAGGCAGAGGGAAAAGTACTTTGCTTGGCTATCTTCAGAAGCACTTTATACAACAATGCGGACCTCCTAGCAGCTAGAAAAGACGTAGGTGCTAACTCTTACTCTTTCTACAAATACCTTCCTTATGCTGGTTGGTCTAAGCTAGATACGGGGACTACCCGCGCCATGACGTCAGCAAATGGCTTCGTGACGGTGAACCGAATACGTTTTGTTACCTTTAACTTTGGTGATGGAAATAAGATTGCTTTTGTTGATGGGGTCAATGCTCCCATAGTTTTTGATTCCACTACTTGGCAGGAACTTACAGTAAGCGGGGCGGGTACCTCTACTGATGGTGGTGGCGACCAGCTCGTGGACACCCCCTCATTGATTGATGTCTTTGAGAACCACATTTTCCTTGGTGGAGATGGTGGACAGCAGGCCATAGTATGTCACAGCGCACCACAGGACCCTTATAACTTTAATGTATCGGCAGGCGCAGGGCAGCTTAATACAGGCTTTGATGTTGTCCAGATCAAGCCCTTCCGAGACAACCTGTTTGTGTTTGGTAGCAATGCTATTAAGCGCGTATCCACAGACCTAACTCTAGGTTTCTTGTTAGATCAGGTAACCACTAATGTTGGTTGTATTGCCGCTGACTCTGTATTGGAGATTGGTGGTGACCTAGTTTTCCTAGCCCCAGATGGACTTAGACCCGTAGCGGGAACAAGCCGTATTGGTGACGTCGAGCTGGAGACTATTTCTAAGAGCATTCAGGCTCTTCTTGTAGATATGCCAGCAGACTATGATTTAGATAGTGTACTTGTAGGGGTGGTGGTTAGGACTAAGTCCCAGCTGCGATACTTTATGAGCGACGCCTCCGTAGGGATATCTGAAAGTAAAGGTATCATTGGTGGCCTGAGAACGGCTGACCAGAAATTGGGATGGGAGTTTGGTGAGTTACTAGGTATTCGCGCCTCCTGCTGTACGTCTGGCTACATAGGCCGAACTGAGTATGTTTTACACGGGGACTACAATGGCGGAGTTTATCGACAGGAGCAGACTAATACTTTTAACGGCTCCGGTATTACAGGAATATATAGTACGCCTTACTTTGATTTTGGTGACACTGAAGTTCGAAAGATTCTACGTCGTCTAAACACCTTCATACGGTCGGAGGGTCCTCTGGAGATGAACGTCTCCGTTGCCTACGACTGGAATGACACAAACACAGCTAAACCTGCTTCTTACTCTCAGGCCTCCGCAGGAGCTCCTGTAGTCTACGCAGGTCGTGACATCAATTATGGTGGCGTCAACATTAAGTACGGCGGCAACGAAAAGCCGATCATGTCCACCGACATTCAGGGCTCTGGCTATGCAGTAAAAGTCACCTTTGTAACACTAGGTGAGAATAGCGCTCATTCAATTCAGGGAATGGTTTTCGAGTTCTCTGTGGCAGGGAGAAGATAATATATGGCTGGATACACTAGACAGTCGGTTGCAGACATTCTCAATGGCGAGAACGTCACAGCACCCCCGTTAAATGCGGAGTTTAATAGGTTACAAGGGGCCTTTAATCACACTACAGGTCACTTGCACGATGGCTCTGCCGGTAGTGCCCCAAAAATTAATCTGGCAACATCTGTTACAGGGTACCTTTCTGAGGACAGTGGTGGTGTTGGTGGTAAGAATTCTGTGTCCCAGACATCTAACCCCACGCAGACGGATGATGCAAATGATGGGTACGCTGTAGGCTCTATCTGGATAAACGTAACAGCAGGAAAAATATTTCAGTGCCTAGGCAACGCACTAGGGGCAGCAGTCTGGCATGAACTAACTACATTTAACGCACAAGGGCATATTATACCCTCTACAAGTGGCGTTAAGGATCTAGGAAGTACTAGTTATGCGTTCAGAGACATACACCTGTTTGGCACGGCTTATGCGGCCAACCTCAATGGTGCGTTAGGTGGCACTACCCCTGCGTCTGTTACCGGAACTAGTATTACCGCTACTTCTGCCTTCTACGGTGACCTCACAGGTGATGTAACAGGCAATGTCGCCGGAACTACAACTGGTATTCATGTAGGTGACATCTACGCCGACAACGGCACCAGCTTAATTCTACAGAATGGGGCTGACGGAACAGGGGCAGCATTCACTGGCTCTGTAACGGGTAGTCTTATTGGTAATGCCGCAGGTAGCCACACAGGAACCTTTACCGGAACTGTAGATGGTAACAGCGTAGCCATAACTAATGTTGGAACACCTGTTGAGAACACTGACGGTGCTAACAAAGCGTATGTTTTAAACCAGTTAAGCTTAGGCGTTAACAGCGTAGATCAATTCCGCGCAGATGCTCAAGATCTAGCAATCAGAGCTGAAGACTCACAATACACAATCTCTACAGGCGTCTCTGGATACTCTGCGCTTCACTACGCTGCTAAGGCAGCTGCAAGCCAGATAGCCAGTGCTTCCTCAGAAACAAACGCAGCCAGCTCACAAAGTGCTGCGGCCAACAGCGCTCTAATAGCCCAACAAAAAGCAGGGATAGTTAGTAACGCAGTAGATGCGCTTGAACGACCACTCATAGGGGCACTTATATAATGTCAACTCTTGCATACTTTAACGCACGTCAGTCGGCGTCAGAAGAAGCTATAGCGGCACTCAGCACCACGCTGGATGTACCAACAGTCCGTGAACTAATCGTTTGTGTCAAAACCCTCGAACTCATGGAGGATTATGCAAACGCCACTGGGTACACTGCACTAATTGAGAAATTAGTAGGTGCAGCCCGCACGGTAATGACCCAAACATTGGCCCAAGATGACATGATGTATGTCGCTCGTGCCATCTCCTTTGGATCTACCATAGCACTAGGCTCAGAGTTGCGTTGGCAGCTCCAGAACCAAGACAGTCACAACATCGATATCAACGGCGAAGTTGTGGCAGGACAGCGGACGATTGAGTCTTTTGGTGATGTCGTCCTTGAAACTTTCTACGCTGCATCAGCGGCTTAATCACAACGGAGTAACCTAATGGCTACAATTACCCACACCGTTACAGTCGCTAACTACGCAGGCGAAGGTAACCGAATTAAAATTGATGGTGCTAAGCATCCTAACTTATTCTTTGCTCGTGGAAACACTTACGTCTTTGACGTTAGTAGTTCTACTGTCACAGGACACCCCCTAGCGTTTTCTACTACCCTTAACGGAACACACGCCTCTGGTGCTGCTTTTGTTACAGGTGTGACTACAACGGGTACAGCAGGGTCTGCTAATGCAACAATAACTTTGGTCTGCGCAGCAGCTACACCAGATTTGCTTCACATCTATTGTGGCGTTCACTCGGGAATGATGGGCACTACAGCGTCTATCAAGACAAGTGGTGTCATCTTAGCTGATCACGCAGTTGACGCATTCTCCACTAACGTGTCCATCTTTGCTAATACCATTGCTAGAGAGATTCCTACTAAGATTGAATCTATCGCAACGGCTCTGAAAAACCACACTAATACAGAGCTAGGTGACATTACCGCGTATGTTAATACTTCTCTTGGTTCTATTCTTTCAGAACTTAACGAGATGGCTGGTAATATTGCTAAAGAGCAGGTAGAATACGAAGAGCAGTTCGACACTGCATTTAGTACACTACAGACTAATCTAGGTACCTACACACAGGATGTGGCCTCTTACACTCAGGCTCAAATCCAAACCCTAATGTTTACTGGGGCAGTACCTTCCTCCGACATCAGCTATGACTCAGACGGGCGTCTAAGTTCCATTTTGTCTAACGGCAAACTGACTTGGAACATTACCTACGACTCTGATGGCAACATGGAATCCTTTAAAGAGAATGTCACTATCGGTGGCCAAATCTTTACACGGACTTACACCGTCAATGTGGACAGCGGCACAGGCCAAATTACCAACATTGAAGTAGTCTAAATAACAAGGGGCTAACATGACAGACTTATGGCTAAACAGCCGTGTTAAGAAGCTTGAAAGCACATCGACCTCAACGGCCCCTACGGGGTCGGTGCAAAGTTTGTTTGCGGTATGGGATAGGTTTGGTGCAAATTCTGGTTCACCCTACAGTGAATCAGATGGCAACATAAATGGTGCTAACGTCTATACTCTCAACACGTATGGATACAAACTTATAAATAGTAGGTTGGCTCAGGATAATAGTAACACTTCCTTTGTTGGCACGACACGCGGCCCCACACTAGACTCTTGTAATGTCACCCATGCCGACTTTGATACAATGGCGTTTCAAGAAAGCCGTAAGGTGGGGGGCTACCCTGATACCAGTAACTACAGTTATCCTCCCATTGGTATCCGTATGATGGCTGTAGAGAATACTACAGCTGCCGACATCACCCATGCCCTGTCAGTTCTTCAGTCTGCGTACTCTAGTTACAGTCATTGCAGCACATGGGTGGTAACACCAAACACTCTTGTTGATGGAAAATATACAGGGGTTACAGAGACTTCTGTAGGGGCAACCAGTAGCCGAAATGGCGAAGCAACTGTTCAAGTAACAATTCCTGCGAACACAGTGGCTATGATTTTCAATATCACACATTGGAAGTATTACGGAGAGAACCAAGCGTATCTGGGTACCCATTTAAACGGCTTTCATAACCTGTCTACGTTCTTTTCAAACACAGGCCTAAAGCCCCGTAACGATTTTGTAAAAGCTGCCTATGAAGGTGGTGTGCCAGACCAAGGCTCTGTCGGCCCCTGGAATTACTGGAATAATATAATTCTCAATAAAACAACCACGCCGACAGGCTATTCACATCTGGAGTAACTAGTTCTATGAAAGCTCACATTTTAAATGCCCTTGCGCAAAATGAGGCCTCTCTATCTGGAGCTTCCCCCAGCGCTGGAGCAGTCCCTTACATTGCAAACATAAACCCGAGAGCGGGCAACGCACACACTTGGCCAGCCATAACTAAGATGTACAATCGCGGCTCAAACGGCGCAACGGGAGGATTTACTAGTAGTGGTTACTGGACTAGTTATTATACCTACGGAGCAAACCAAAATTCGTATATCCAAACTTGTGGCTTTGCATTTCCCAATCTTAGACAAAATAGCTGTAGCTCCGGTGAACACATGAGTGGCGGTCCACATAGGGCAATTTATTCAAAGGGCGGTCTGATTGGAGTAAAGGGAGCAAAAAGCGTAAGCAACAACAACACCTCTTACGGGCCCTTTAGCCAGATTCTCATTTTTCTAAAGAATGTTACTGGTAGTACTATAACTCACACCATGAACCCTCGTTACTCCACATATTGGGCTAGCGGCATGGATGGGTCGGGCGCAGTTGTGGTCACCCCCAATAGTACTACCAAGAGTACCACTACGGATGTCTCTCTAACTGCCCCTTGGCAGGTTACAGGAACCAGCCAAACATCTACCACAGCAAACTACTCCATAACTATTCCTGCAAACACGACTGTCGCTTTGATTCAGAGCTGCACCTATTATCACTGGACTACTTTTTCTAACGGCGGGTATTGGAATGGTCAAAACGCCTTTAGAACGAATAACTTTCCTGCTGGACTAGAGCCAGACCACGATATGCATGCGTCGGCTCTTATGGCAAACAATCACACTGAATTTGCTGATAACTACGTCACCGGCACTGCCCAAATTGCTTCTCAGTGGCAAACTTGCGCACGAGTCTTTGGAGATTAAACCTTATGGAAATTACTAACTTACAACAAATCATCTCCCAAGAAACACGCGCAGGCGGTTCCAGCGGGGGCATAGCAGATCAGTATGCGACAGCAAGCACCACAGCCCCAGTAGTGTATCCTACACTCGTCGCGTTTAACGAGAGAGCAAACAGCCCTCACGGACCTAACTTTGAGTACTCGACCCCGAGCGGCAATAACTTCTATAATACGATTACAGGAGACGCCAATGCCTCTCCTGTCGTATACCATCTATTGATGGGGGGATTGCAGAATGAGGCTGGTACAAGGAGCACCGCTTCAGAGACCATTTACGGAACGACGACAGAAACCTCCTACTCCAATACTTGGCTGACATCTAGTAACAACACCAGTTACGGCCCGTTCATGATGTCTATGTTCTTCGTGAGAAACCCGACAGCCGCAGACATCACCACCAGCTTCACTGATAAGAACTCCGGTTATTGGTCGTCTGGTCACGATGGCTCTGGTCGGTGTATGTATACCCCAAACAGCACAAATTATGCAGATGTAACGTCTGTGGGCTATTCTAGTCTTTGGAGCAGCACATCCAGCGGGGGTGGTATCCAAACCACAGCCAATTTTACTGTTCCGGCGGGTAAGACGGTATGCTTAGTTCATTCTTGTAATTCGAGTTTTTGGGCCTCTTTTTCTAGCGGTGGACATTGGTACATAAACTACCAACCTAGAACTACTACAATGTGGACTAGTGGCCTTGTTCCTGACCTCAAGATGCATGCCGCCGCAGAGCAGCTTCGTGATAGAGACGCTATTAGTTCATCTTTAGGCGAGACGAATGGCTCTGCCATACTTGCAAAACTTTATAACATAGCTGGAGAAGCTTTCGGGGAGAATGTATAATGCACTTCATGGATTTATACCTCTTACAGAGAGCTAATAAACTAAAAGATAGTCTTTCCTCTGGCTCTTCTTCCGGCGGTAGCCCTTTCACTATCAAATCAAATGGTAAAGATGGCGACCTCCCAAATAAGCCTCACATAGTACCTATTCTGATTGCGGGACAAGAGCGGTACACGGAAGGTGCTAATGGTAATACATGGTCTAGCTCGTGGAGTGGCGCAACACATACTTTCCACAGTCACGTTAATGATGAGCCTTCAGCAAACATGGCGTTTTGGGGTGCTATGGGGAATATGCAGCCGGAGAACTATACTAATAACGACCTTGGTCAGATCAATTCCATAATGCCTAGGCAAGAGCTAGGTGGCCCTAGGATTATGTATGCAAAAGGAGACAGAGCAGGACTAACTTTTGGTTATCAGGTTGGTGGCGGTAATGCTAATTACCCGCCGTTGCTGAACGCGGTATTGTTTGTAAAAAACCCCACAAATGCAGATGTTAGCTCCTATGTCAGTATGAGGGGCAGCTCTTATAATTCTCCTTACGCTACGCAAGGCATAGCTACGCTTGCACCCGACAATGTTGCAAAGACAGCTACTACGGGTACCTCTTGGACTAACCACTATAGTAGCGCCGCTTCGCAGATAAATTCATTGGCTAATGTTTCTGTGACCTTTCCTGCAAACAAAACAACAGCCGTAGTATACTCAACTTCCGCTCTATACTGGACAGCTTTTAGTAACGGCCAGCAAGGTGGACAGA
>Ga0308009_10000861_pt1 | contig 19750 bp, 28 predicted proteins | sample Neamet127_FD_203134 | JGI IMG/M metagenome (GOLD analysis project Ga0308009, IMG submission 203134) | Marine microbial communities from water near the shore, Antarctic Ocean - #127 | ecosystem: Environmental > Aquatic > Marine > Unclassified | place: Southern Ocean | collected 2014-07-24
TCCAACTATGTCAGGTACTCCGCTCTTACCGTATCCCCCAGTAGCAGGGAAAAAGTAGTAGCACCCTAACGTCTTTAGCTGTTCAACTATCTTCTTCTTTACCTTCCCTTCCGGTGTCATCGCCATCGTCTGCCCCTTGTGTCGATATCAGTTCCCTATATGGTAGGGGTAACCCCTACCTTACGGGGCAAAACCCAATATGTGTCGGCGTTAATACGCGCACCAACACCCTCTAACCATGTGTATTTGGTAGTTCCATACGTACATATACCTAGTACAGCCAAGCGATTAGTCATCCACTCAGGTATATCTTCATAACAATAATACCCATCACTAATCGGCGAGTCAATACAATCCATGCCAATGCATACTACATTGATGCCGTTGATGTCGTTATGTACTTTAACGCGGTATACACTGTCTTCTGATGGGGTATCAAAGGGAAACGTGTTAAGCGTAGACATAGTACAGTGTCTCCATGTTGCGGTGTCCTACCTCTTCAACATAGTCCCCTACATCACATATAGATAGTGCGGCTAACTTAGACATAATGTCAGAGGGTAGAGTCTCAGCCCTATACCTAGGGGTGCCATGTAAACTGTCGTACAGGCTGTCTGTATCCCACCCACTCATTACAGATATGTCAGGGATACGTGCAACGTCAAAGGTCTGCTCGCCTAACCTCTCGTACACCCTTACACAGTAAGCTGTTACAGGTAGCGCCTTCTGCTCGTCCATAGTTGCCATAATACTACGAGCGTTAGCTACATCCTTGTGGAATTCGGCAGATAGGAAGTGTTGCCCAGAGTCCATCTTATGGCACAACTCTAGCCATATGGGTGCTTGTCTGACGCGGCTTACATTGCAGGTAAGATTGATCTTACTTAACGCTTTTGTAAGATCACTAGAGAATGTTTCACCAAAATCCTTTACCTTGTCTAAGGTATCGCGGTAGCTACGTCTTATAACTTCTTGGTGGCTTATGGGTAGTAGATGCCTCTTGGCATTGCGTACGGCAGTGTCTACATTCTCTGACATCTTCATGCGGTGCTGTACCCTGTAGTTGTCACACTTGTTGTTTTCTATGTTCTGTGCAAACACTACGTACTTGGGATCACTGTTCCGCGATATGCTGAAGTCTCCGTAGCCTATAAAGCCCAGAACGTATAAGTCGTTAGGGTCGTATACAAAGTACCGCGTCCTTCCATACACCCCTCTACTGTCAAAAGCAAACTTGTAAGCGTGTCGTAACCCTTTAGATACAGCTAGTAAGTAATCCCTAACCTCTGTAGGTATCCGACTAACGGGGGGGCCGTCATCGGTACTCATCCATCCAGTTACAGGGACTTCTAGGTCTTTATTTGTGAAGGTCGTATAGCGTGTATCTGATTTTATCTGCGCTACTAAAGGTACGTTGTGGTCTCCATTAAAACTCATAATATTTCTCCGATTTTTGGGGGACTGAAAGGTGGTATTTCAGTCCTGTTGGTAGGGGTTACCCCTACTGTTGGGTTGGGTTTACTATCTTCTTGGTTAGCCACTCACCTGAAAACTTCTCAGTAGGTGTCGTTAAAGCTGACCTAACTTCGCCCGCTTTCTTCTTGGGTCTACGTGCCACACGTTCTCCATCGTTGCCATAGTTCTGGTTGATCGGACGCAGGTGAGTGGTGTGCACCTCGTAAACTTTGTGTAGCCTTGTTGCCATCGTACTAGCGGATAGCCCCGACACCCTTGCGTAGTCACTCGCCGTATAGAAATGCCCTGTAGTAAGTTCAGGGTGTTCACCCCTAAACGGTAGTAGTCTTACTGATCCCATGTCTCTCTCCTGTTAGCCTTTAGTACTGGTGAACCCACCATACTTGTTTACAAATGCGTTTAGCTTAGACCTGAACTTCTTAGGGTCAGAAAAAGGGTCAGGCTTAACATGTTCAGAGTTAGCGTAATCCCAATACGTATGGGCATTGTCGTAACCTTCCATCATAAACTCGCACAATATATCTACACGTCCCTCTTTAGTAGAGTCAATCAAGATAGCCATAAAACGGTCTTCGGCTTCGCGTGCCTTACCCGATATGTCAGAACGCATTCCTACTGTCACTCTTCTCTGCTGAGATTCATACCACGATTTTCGGCACTCCTCGCCAATGATAGGGATCATAGTCCACGCCCACTCTACAAAGTTATGAATGCCTTCTTTGTATTTAGCCTTGCGCTCTTTGTCTACTACCTTGCGTGGTAACGGGTAAGGCTTACTTGCCAGTACCCAAGACTTATGGGGATCAGGGCGAGAATACACTAGGGGCTTACGATCATCACTTCCTCCTCCCTTGGGTAGGTAGTCTCTCTTAGTAGCAACACATGTTAATACGAACTGCTTACCGTTCGACACAGAATGCCACATCCCCTCTGGCATAAAGTAATCGTGGAACGTGTAGATGCTACAGTGTGCGAAATCCCCTATCCCGTTCATTATAGTGACAGTGACAACACCCTTGGCATCCTCATGCCACTCTATGTAAGGTGTAAAGGCCCCCTCCCTCACGGTGCCGTTGTCTAGGTAGGAGCACCATCCTATGCCTAAGTGAAACGTGTTATCGTCTACCTTGCGTATCTCCTCATGCTTGCGACCCCTGCACCCGATAGGACGTGTGTTAGTCCCTCGGATAGGTTTTACATTGTCGTAGTGATCTCTCACTTTCTGCATCGTTGCTAGTCTTACTGGATACTTAGCCATTAGCATACTCCCCTTAACACACAGTCGCTGTGTGTCATGTTGTTAACAAACAAATATAGTGCCGTCAATATTAGAGATAGCACCAAGTACTTAACGTCTTTACGTGTATGCATTACATGTCCCTCGCTTTTATGTGAACTCGTTTACCTACGTCTGGATTAGCGTGCTTGTTGTCTAATATAGCCCAGAGTACAGGACACGGCCATGTACCCCAACCACCGAATAAGTAACCATCGGTGAGTACCACAACTGCTGAAGGTGTTATGTTGTTCTCCTGCATGTACTCGGTAACACAGGTAACATCAGTACCTCCACCGGACATTGGCTTAGTCGATGCAATCATCTGATCCAACTCGTGCATCTCATACACCTCGTCGCGTACCACTTCACTGCCCCAGTACAGTAGGCGTACCCTGTTAGGTTTCACGATATCCAGAATGCCCTTGGTCTCTGTTAACATAACAGTAATCTCTCTCTGTCCGACAGAGCCTGACGTGTCAATACCGATCACCAACTCCTCGATAGTCTCGCTCACACCACTAGGCATGTACACGCCCTGACTTAGGAACCTGCGATTAGGTCGTGCGAATGTGGCATAGTCATTACCCCTACAGGTGTTAGTAACAAACTCACGCATCACCTCTCGCCAATCGACCTGCACCTTGAGTAGGTCATCGAACAAACGATCACCCCCGCTCCCTGCTTTACCTGAAGCCAGAACACCCTGACGTATTGCCTCGTCAATATCACGCCCCAACTGTTCGCTCTCTTCCTTGGATATAGACTCTGCACCTTCCCAATCATGCTCATCAAACCCTGCGTTGGTAGGGGTGTCCCCTACCTCGTCCTCGTTGAGACCAGTCCCGCCGCCGTCTTCTCCTTCTCCTTCTCCTTCTTCTCCTTCCCCTTCTTCGCCATCACCGCCACCGCCGCCTTCTTCGGGGGGTTGTTCAGTGTGTAGTATGTTAAACACCTGTGCGGTATCCATGTCACGGAACCGCTCGTCTAATAGTACACCCTTGGGTGGTACCGCAAACCCATCCTTGTTCTCATCAACTATCTTGAGGTTGATAACGTAATCCATAGCCATGTTCGCTAGCATTGCATCTATCTTCCACAGGTGCTTCCACGTAGTCATGTGGCGATACAGCTTGTGATACTCCTCGTGTAACACAACGAACCGTAGTTCGGGGTCAGAAAGCGCGGCAATGAACTTGCGGCCAAACTTACAGTCCCGTCCATTGGTACACGCGGTGGGTATACCCTCCTCTACACTCTTGGTGCCGATCATAACCACACCCGCTAGGGCCACGTATTTGGAATGGCCCATTATGTTGACGACGGATTTAGTCAGTCGCTCCTCCTCTGTTAACATGTTTCTACCTAGTAACATACGTCTCTCCTTCAAATACCACAGGTTGCAATAACACCGCAGTAGGTTGGTTGGTAGGGGTAGCCCCTACCATCTTGTGGGTATGCCTAATCAAAGCATTAGCCTTCTTGCGCTCTCGCTTGGTAAGTAGGCGGTGAAGGTACCCCCTTGTTGCACGTATCTGTCGGCTGTCTCTCACTTCTTGTCAGCCGCAAACATGTAACCGTTATTCATGCACCAGTCAGTAAACTTGGCGTTGGTCATAACGATCTTACGGTGGGGATACTTGTCATGCCTTACGGTGTTAACAAACACACCTTGCGCTTCCTTGTCGAGTCGTTCCATGTATGTCATCCACGCATCTATCCAATCCCGCCCCAGAGTCTGCGCGGCCTTGTACACTATCATCATCACAGCGGCGGGTTTATCAGGGACTCTGGCTTTGGTCGGGTCGTTCTTGATAGACTCCATGCTAGGTAGCTGATCACCTAGCTTGATTTGTGCTACCAATAGCAGGGCGGCACTACTGCCTATCGTACCTATCAGACCACTTGTTAACATGTCATCACTGAAGTGTTCTCTTTGTAGCATTATGTCGGATGCCGCATGTAGTGAACGGGGGGTAACAAACTGCTCACTGTTCGGTGCTTGGGGGTGGAATATGTAGGGGTTGTCTTCTGGATTAGATACATCCTGAAAGTCATGGAACAACTGAGCGTTGTCCTTGGCCCAACCACACAGCACAGGGTCGAGTCCGTTGGGTATGGCGAAGTCGGTTAGCCACTCCATGTTGGTGGGCTTCTTGAGTCGCAGTATGGTTATGCGATTGCGTGCATGGTTGGGTAACATGTCACCCACATTCTCTGCACCTAGGTTGGTAGTAGCGAACACGATAGAGTCGGGGTGTAGTGTGTAGCTACCGATCTTACGCTCTAGCAAGATACGCAGTAGTGAGTTCTTGATGTCACGTTCTGCCTTGCCGTACTCATCCACCATCAGGATGATGGGCTTGTCGAGGTGCGCCCCTAGTTCTTCGTTGGTCAGATAGGTGACGTACCCCTGCCCATTATCCATGTGTGCTATGTTAGGGATAGCCACATCACCTGATACCTTGGTGGTACAGTCAAAGTAACATGGTATGTGGTTGGGTAGTCTAGCGGCCAGACCGTTGAGCATACTTGACTTGCCGCAACCCATCGGGCCTTCCAGTAATACGGTTCGCTTTGTACCTACGCGAACGACAAAGTTTTCTGCTTCTGACATTGGTTGTGCGTACATTTGTTGTGCGTTCATAATATATCTCCGAGTTGGTAGGGGTAACCCCTACGGTTAGTTAACTTCTTCTGTTGTTTCATTGACGATCTTACACGCTAGATTCCACGCCATCATCGCGGCAATCATAGCTACGGCCTTCTCTGACCCTGTATAACTTTCCAACCTGCTCATCAGATCGTCCATACTATCGGGTGTGACAAACATGTTTGAGCCTTCTATCTTATTGTCCATGATTACATCTCCATCTCGAATAGATCATCGTCAGTAAGGTGTTCAGCTAGGTACGATACGTCCATGTTGCCCCCCTCGGTGAACAGTTTGGTGCTACCGTCCTCGTTGAGTAACTCGTTACCGTCCTCGTCAACTTTGTAGAACTGTATGTCCCACACTTCGATTGAATATTTTTTGTCCATGATTACAGCTCCAGTGAAGGTAAGTTAAGGATGATGTCATCTATAGACGCTTTGGTTTCGGCACGAAGGAGAGATGAATTCCTCAGTCCGTCTGTGGTCACACCGTGAAGCGTATCTTCTAGCCGTCTGCGTATTGCCTCTTGTCGGCTGTCCCCTGTTACGTTACAGGCACCTAGTAGCTCCACGATATCTATGGCGTGATCGACCATGCTCTCATTGAACTTGAGCGAACCCGTCTTGCTTACGTAGTCTTCTTCACCTGCTACGCGCAGTCGTTCGGACATGTGACTTGCCATGTCATGCACACGTTTCCACATGTGATTCATAGCGCCATTGAACCTAGCGTTGTGGTACTCGTTCATATGGTCTTTGAGTACCTGCTCTTGCTCTGCACCCACCTGAATACGGAAGTCCTTGGGGTCAGATATAGCGAAGTATGATATGCGGAACTCAAACTTAGCCGCTAACTCCTCAGTGGTTGGGTAGTCGCTAGGTACAAACAAGTCACCCATCCGCGCCTGTTCTTTACCCAGTTCCCAGTCATATTGTCCTTTCAATTCATCCTTGAGACGATAGAACTCCCCTGACATGTCAGTCATAACCTCGTGATACTTAGGGTACGTTTCTGTGGATAGCATCCGATGCCCCATGTCATTCCAAGGTAGGGTCATAGCGTAGTGCAAGTTGCGTGCGTTACCTGCTAGCGAATGGATCGCTATTAGCGGAGGGTAGTCACCTAGCAATACCTTGTTGACTGACGCGGCTTTGGGTTTGGCATTGTTGTCTGATACTACTTTGAGAGATGCCTCCTTGTCTTTCTTACGCCCCACCCACTTGCTACACGTATGCTCTACGAGCATAGCGGATGAACTGATAGACGGTGTGCTTATCTCTGGTGCTACGTTAGATGTAAGGTTTAAGTTAGTCATACTATTTCTCCGAGTTGGTAGGGGTTACCCCTACTGTGTTGTTAAGGTTAGGTTGTCGTGATTCGATTGATACAATGTTTTTAGCCCACTGGCTGTACTTGTTGAGGTACTTTGTCCATGCACGCCATGTCTTTAGCGTCTGCCCTTTGTCTAGGTATGTCACGCCCATCTGCACACATACGTCAGGGCGGTCACTTAGGATGATGCGTAGCTGGGGTGTCTCCCCTATCTCTCCCTGACACGTTACGAGGAACCCATCGTCACGGGTGTACGAAAACACCGCTGTAGGTGAAGCTTGTTCCGCGATCATGTCTCGTCCCCCATCTCTACTATCATGCCGATCATCTGCTCACGATTGACGGTTCGTCTAGACTGCGCCTGTTTCCAACTAGCGCGACCCTCTGCCTCTAACAGCTTGTGGTCAAACATTTCTTTGTGGTGTTCAAACATCTCACGTATGGCCTCGTCTAGGTCTTGCTCGATTAGGGCGAGGTCTTCGTTGGTCTTAATAGTCATAACATCTCTCCAGTTGGTGGTAGGGGTGACCCCTACCGTTAGATTAAACCATCTAATACGCCGCGTGACATCTTCGCGGCAAGGTCAGCCCTTCTCCTTGCAACTCGTTGGCGGTGCTCCCTGTCGTTTATGTAGTCCCCTACCTCATCGGCTTTTATGTAGTCCCCTACCTCATCGGCTTCGGCATCGTGTTCTTCCACGAGAGTCACCATCATTACCCTGTTGCGTATAGGTGCGTAGTCTAGGATAGAACCTTTAAAGTCATCGCCTACAATGACCACTGTGTTTCCTGCCAGAGCTAGTTGTAGCAGTTCCTGCTTTGTTACCTTCCAATGCTCATATCTCATGATTCACACTCCTCTTCTTCAAAGCGTTCGCTCAACTCGTTAGCATCTAACATCTCGCCAACTTCGTCATCGGACATCCACTTGGCACACATAGTCAGCGCCATCATTGGATCCAAGTTACCGTCTTCAACTAGCTCGATCAGTTTATCTCTATGGTTGGTCGTTTCAATAGTCATAACATCTCTCCAGTTAGTGGTAGGGGTGACCCCTACCGTTACATCACCTTGGGGCATATGCCCCCCTCCCCCGTAATGGGACTACCATTATACCTTATATTCCCTAACATGTCAATCTGTGACGTAGGGTGTGTAAATGTGTTGTTTTGTATAGTGTTACATAGTGTGACGTATTGTTACGTGGGTGCGGTGTGTAAGCCCTTGATATCTCTACAATGTTACAATGTTACGTTTTTAAGGGATTTATTAGTGGAAATAAATAGGCTGAGAAGGGGGAAGGGAATTTGTCACAGTACGTTTCAATTTTCTAGAGTGTCTATATATTTCCACAAAAATGTCACAATATAAAAGGTATAAAGAAAATACACTATACTTAACGATCTGATAGGGATAATACTTCACTAAGATCGACTGCTTACCACCAGACTTCATCAAACAACAAGTTCTAATAATGTTACAAAATTTTGTCACAGTGTGTCACATTAGCGTAACATTAGGGGGGTAAAACGTAACATTGCAAGTAGGGGTAACCCCTACCGCTAAACGTATCGTGCTCGGAGCCATAGAGGGACTGGTCTCATTGGTAGGGGTAACCCCTACCTGTAAACATGTAACACTCAGAGCCATAACGAAACTGGTCTCGAACTCGGTCAATGCTCGGAGCCATAGAGGCACTGGTCTCACGCAAAAATTTTTAGAAAAAAAAGAAGAAAAAAAGAAGAAAAAAAAGACCAAAAAAAGACCAAAAAAAGCCCCTCGAAAGGGGCTGGGTACTAACTAGATTTTATAACCTGAACCATTACACTGATTAAAAACGCTGTACACAATCCAGCCACTATCATTCCAGTAAGTATCCACCGTTCTCGGCGGGCCTCCTCTAGGGCAAATTGTTTGCGTGCTATGTCGCGTGCTAGTCTGGCATTGTTAATATGTTTCATAATACTTTCCTTTAGTAAGCGGGACACCCTTGCGGATGCCCCTTGGTTGGATTTTAGTGAGAAGGATCAGAGAGAAGATCATCTTCGACGGGGGCCATATTTTTTGCCGCTAGTACTTTGGCGATAAGGTGGAAGGCAGGAGCAACCAGAGCCAGCTCGGACTCAGTAAAAACATCGGGAGCCTTTTTTTCCTGCGCCGCTTGCTTCGCTTTATACTTTGCGAGTTCATCCAACTCGATGGCAACCTCGCGTTCATCCTCAGACATAGCCAACAGTTCGGCGGCTCGCCAGACTTTTTTGCACGCGTTGCGAATGTCTTTCAACTTTGCGGTAGTTTGTTTTTTGGCATTGTACACTGCCGTATAATCAGGATTGGCGGTGCCATCCCCCAGTTGAACGGGGATAGTCGCGAGGTTTGTTTCCGCTAGCTTTTGAACCTTGGCAGTTAGCATGGGGAAGCAAATGGCCTTGAGATCCCCAAAAACTTCAGGGGAGGTAAGCGAGCCTTTTGCCTTCGGGTCGCTCATTTTCTCGACGCAGTCGATGCCGTCAGCTAGCAGAGCCGAAACTAACAGACTGGTCGCGCTCTCATTTGTACCCTTGGCCTTCTCCAGTTTATCAGCGGCCGTGCTATAGGTTGACATGGAGGTAGCAGTTGCCTCTGAGAGGACTTTTAGTTTGAACGTAGTCATAATATTTTCCTTTTGGTGGTAGGGAAGACCCCTACCGAGCCATCTCGGGTAGGACAGCTTTCCCCCCTTGACGCAGTCATTATAACATATTATGAGGAACCATAGGGTAGGGACGACCCCTACCGCCCCCCCATGCCCCGCTATGTGGACTGGGACTCCGCCAGTGATATGTAATACCAATACAGCCAAATAAATTACACTTCTCTGTACCAAGTAGGGAACGGCCTCACTACAGGAATGGCCCCCCCTACAAATTAGAAAGGCTTGTCAAAAAATTTTTTTTCTGGTATATATGCACCTCCGGTGAATAACCTGCGATCAGTAAATGACTTTACCTTTAAAAACCGACTATAAAGACGGGTTAACGCTTAATGCGGAGCCTTTAGTACATATAGTTGATAATTTTATAACCACCGAAGAGACATTAGAACTTCTAATGTGTGGGGCTTCTGAGCTACAAGAATCCGTTGTACTATCTCCAAACTCTAAAGTTTCTGCCAGCAAAGGAGTTACTAGCGAGCACCGTTCTGGTAGACATGCATGGGTAAGGACTAACCATAATGACGTTATTAAAAAATTATCTACGCGTATAGCTAACTTAGTTGGCGTACCCCTAAACAATGCTGGGGCATCTATGCAACTGCTGCACTATTACGTAGGCCAACAGTATAAACCGCACTTTGACTCATGGGACGAAACCACAGAGAGAGGTAAATCCTGTTTAAAAGAAAGCGGGCAACGTGTGTTAACGTGTTTGTTCTACTTAAATGACGTAGGAGAAGGAGGCGGAACTTCTTTCCCTAATTTAAACTTAGAAGTGGAGGCTAAAAAAGGAAGATTACTTTTGTTTCACAACTGTTACCCTAATACTTTTAATAGACACCCCAAAAGCAAACACTCAGGAATGCCTGTTATAAAAGGACATAAATGGGCTGGTACTCTTTGGTTTTCCTATAGGGACGATCAGTAAATGACTTTATCCCTAGAACCAGAGCTAGGTGTTCCTTTATCTAAGGGAGCGCGTAAGCTAGATTTAAAAAAACGAGCCGAAGCTGCGGCTAATACCGCACTTGATTTGGCAGAGCACGGCCTAGATTTGTTCCCTAACAAAGAAGATAAGGATGTAGCGGCCAAGCTATCCTCTTCTTATGCTTCTGACCCCGCTAAAACATCTAAAACCGCCAGTGCTGTTCGCATGTCTACCCTGACCCCTGCCTCTATAGTGCTGACTAATAGCATACTCAGTGAATTTGGCCGCTCTGTTGTGGAGTCTTCGGTACAGATTAGGCACTTAGTAACTAACAAGCTGCTATTAGAGACAGAAAACCCTGACCCCCGCACAAGAATCCGTGCCTTGGAGCTGTTAGGTAAGATTTCAGACGTAGGATTGTTTGCTGAGAAGTCAGAGATAACGATTACGCACCAGTCTACTGACGATCTGAAGAGCAAACTACGTAGAAAACTAGAAAAGCTAGTCCCTGTAGAGGAAGAAGCCGAGGATGCAGTAGTCCTAGACGGCGAAGCTATAGATTTAGAAGAAGAATTAGGATTGGATGACGGGTTCTATGACGATGAGTGAGGCCGTTCCCGACTTTACCGAAGAAGATGTCCAGAAGATGTTGGATAATCTAGACTCTTTCTCTGATGACGAGGTAAAAGAGATAGACAGACTCGTAGATGAGCTGTCCGCACGTAGGCAAAACCAGCTAGCGTACGATGATCTGATAGATTTTTGCAAAGCAATGATGCCGGACTTCATTGTAGGTAGACACCACCGCATTTTGGCGGATATGTTGATGGGAATTGAGCGTGGAGACAAGGATAGGGTCTGTGTAAACATCCCACCGCGTCATGGTAAGTCTCAACTTGTGTCTATTTTTTATCCAGCGTGGTTTTTGGGGCGTAATCCGAACAAAAAGGTGATGATGGTGTCGCACACCACCGATCTTGCAGTAGATTTTGGCCGTAAAGTGCGTAACTTGATTGCCACCCCCGAATACCAGTCTATATTCCCTACTGTAAAGCTAGCAATTGACTCTAAATCAGCAGGTAGGTGGAATACAAACGCAGGTGGGGAGTATTACGCCTGTGGTGTAGGTTCAGCACTAGCAGGACGTGGTGCAGACTTGCTGCTTATTGACGATCCTCACTCTGAGCAAGATGTTATTAGTGGTAACTTCTCAGTGTTTGAGAAAGCCTACGAATGGTACACATTTGGTGCTCGTACACGACTAATGCCGGGGGGTAGGGTAGCTATTATTCAGACTCGTTGGCATATGGACGATCTAACAGGCCGCGCAGTAAAAGATATGGCTCAGAACGAGCGAGCTGACCAGTTTGAGGTCATTGAGTTCCCCGCTATACTAGAACTTGAGGACGAAGATACAGGCGAGATAATAGAAAAGCCCCTGTGGCCTGAGTTCTTTGACTTAGAGGCGCTGTTACGTACTAAAGCATCTATGCCTACGTTCCAGTGGAATGCCCAGTATCAGCAACAACCCACCGCCGAAGAAGCATCCATAGTAAAAAGGGAGTGGTGGAATTGGTGGGGGGAGGAGAACCCGCCATCTTGTGAGTACATAATCATGTCGTTGGACTCAGCGGCAGAGAAGCACAACCGAGCGGATTACACTGCGCTGACTACATGGGGGGTGTTTTATAATGAGGAGGATAGCGCGTATAATATCATCTTGCTCAATAGTATTAAGCAGCGCATAGAGTTTCACGAGCTGAAAGAGTTAGCAATGCAAGAGTATGCTGATTGGGAGCCAGACTCGTTTATAGTGGAGAAAAAGAGTTCAGGTGTTGCGTTATACCAAGAAATGAGGAGAATGGGCCTACCAGTGTCCGAATACACCCCACACAGAGGTTCTGGTGATAAACTAGCGCGTTTAAACGCAGTATCTGATATTGTAGCGTCTGGACTGTGTTGGGTTCCACAAACTCGATGGGCTGAAGAAGTCGTAGAAGAGATAGCTGGATTCCCATTTATGAGTAATGATGACTTAGTGGACTCGACTGTAATGGCGCTAATGCGTTTTAGGCAGGGCGGGTTTATACGACTACCTAGCGATGAATTAGAAGAACAACGATATTTCAAGCGGCGTGGAAATGGGTTTTATTAAGAGGCTAGATTATGGCAATTGAAAAAGGTTTATACGCTGCTCCTGAAGGACTAGACGCAGAACTAGACGAAGAGGCAGAAGAAGGCGAGCTAATGGAAGCTGGCTTAGAGATCGAGATTGTCGATCCTGAGATGGTAACTCTGTCTGACGGTAGCGTAGAGATCACGTTGATTCCTGAAGGCAACTCTCTAGACATGATGGCCTTTGATAGCAACCTTGCCGAAGAATTAGATGAAGACTATCTAGCTATACTAGCAGATGATCTTATAGAGTTAGTAGACTCAGACGTAGATAGCCGAAAAGATTGGGCTGACACATACGTAAAGGGTCTAGATATCATAGGATTTAAGTACGAAGAGCGTACAAACCCTTGGGAAGGCGCTTGTGGTGTACATTCTACTGTTTTAGCAGAAGCAGCCATTCGTTTTCAAGCAGAGACAATGAGTGAGACTTTCCCCGCAGCAGGGCCAGTTCGTGTAAAAGTTCTAGGTTCCGAGACTAGAGAGAAAGATGAAGCGGCAGAACGGGTAAAAGCCGACATGAATTACCAGCTCACCGAGAACATGGTTGAGTACCGCCCAGAACATGAGCGTATGCTATATAGCCTAGGACTGGCAGGATCGGCGTTTAAGAAGGTTTACTTCGATCCTAACCTAGGTAGACAGACCGCTATCTATATCCCCGCAGAAGACGTTATCGTGCCTTACGGCTGCTCTAATATAGAGTCTGCCGAACGTGTTACACATATCATGCGTAAGACTAAGAATGACCTACGCAAGCTACAGGTAAATGGGTTTTATCGTGATATAGACCTAGGCGAACCCCAAACGTTCCATACTGACATTGAAGAGAAGAAAGCCGAAGATGGCGGGTTCTCTCTTACTGACGATGATCGCTATGCTATGTACGAGATTCATGCAGACCTTGTTATTGAAGGTGTAGATGATGAAGACGATATAGCCAAGCCTTACGTGGTTACAATAGAGCGCGGTAGCAACGAGATACTCGCTATCCGCCGTAACTGGAACGAGGATGACATGCTGACATTGAAGCGTCAGCACTTTGTACATTACGTATATGTCCCCGGATTTGGCTTCTACGGCCTTGGACTGATACACATTATAGGTGGGTACGCTAGAGCGGGAACATCGCTTATACGGCAATTGGTGGACGCTGGTACCCTATCTAACCTTCCGGGGGGTCTAAAATCCCGTGGACTACGCATTAAAGGCGATGATTCTCCGATAGAGCCGGGGGAATGGAAGGATGTAGATGTACCATCCGGTAGCATCCGCGAGAACATAATGCCCCTTCCTTACAAGGAACCTAGCCAAACTCTGCTAGCGTTGCTTGATCAGATTACTAAGGAAGGTCGTCGTTTAGGCGCTATTAGTGATATGAACATATCTGACATGTCAGCTAATGCTCCAGTAGGTACTACCCTAGCGTTGCTAGAACGTACGTTGAAGCCTATGGCAGCAGTACAGGCGCGTGTTCACTATGCTATGAAGCAAGAGTTTAAGATGCTCAAAGCTATCATGGCTGAGTATGCACCCGCTGAGTACGATTATCAGCCTCTTAGAGGCGAAATGTCAGCACGGCAGTCAGACTATAGATTAGTAGACGTTATTCCTGTAAGTGACCCTAACAGCTCTACAATGGCACAGCGAGTGGTACAGTATCAAGCTGTGTTACAGATGGCACAACAAGCCCCGCAGATTTATGACCTGCCGCAACTACACCGTCAGATGATTGATGTCTTAGGCATTAAGAACGCTGATAAGTTAGTCCCAGTGAAAGATGATATAAAGCCAAGCGATCCTGTAAGCGAGAACATGAATGCGCTAACAGGTACCCCCATAAAAGCCTTTATCTATCAAGACCACGAGGCCCATATGGCAACGCATGAATCGTTCATTAAAGACCCGATGATCGCTCAAACTATCGGACAGAACCCTCAAGCTCAACAAATCATGGCTGCGCTTCAAGCGCACATTGCAGAACACCTTGGGTTCAAGTACCGCAAGCAGATGGAAGAGAAGTTAGGCGCACCATTACCAGCACCTAATGAAGAGATGTCTGAAGATATGGAAGTTCAGTTGGCTAGAGTTATGGCCGATGCGGGTAAGCAAGTTACTCAGCAGAACCAACAAGAAGCAGCACAGAAGAAAGCGCAAGAACAACAGCAAGACCCAGCGTTCCAGTTGCAGCAAGCGGAGCTACAGGTTAAGCAGCAAGAAGTACAACGTAAGGCTCAGAAAGATCAAGCCGATATGCAGGTTAAACAAGCGGAATTACAGCTCAAAGCTCAGAAGAATCAAGGTGATTTGCAGATAGATGCAGCTAAACTTGAGTTGGATAAGCAGGAGCTGCAAATAGATGCCCAGAAAGCGGGCGCTAAACTAGCTGCGGATAGAAGAACAGCTAACACTAAACTTGACCTTGATTTAATGAAAGAGGTCAAAAGCAAACCAAAAGGATAAAATATGTCTACTACCGTCTTTGACGTGCTAAGAAGTAAAATCGAAGCCGATATGTCTTCAGCAACAGAATTTCTAGGTAATGGAGGAGCTAAAGACTTCGCTCAGTACAAAGAAATAACAGGAATGCTACGAGGTCTCATCTCCTGTTTGAACCATGTTAACGATCTCTCGCGCAACTATTTGGATGATGATGACAATGACTGATTTAAGCAATGCTGTAGAAGAAATAACGGAAGAAGAGTTAGAGAATCAACTACCGACTCCCGTAGGCTATAGAGTATTAATAGCCATGCCAGAAGTAGAAGACACGTACGGCGATAGTGGGATTATTAAATCTAACAGAGAAGTTCAGTTAGATACGGTTATGTCTACTATTGGACTTGTACTGGATATGGGCAAACAAGCCTATTCAGATGAAGACCGTTTCCCTACTGGCCCTTGGTGTAAGCAAGGAGACTATGTAATGTTTCGTATGAACACAGGTACACGGTTTAAAGTAAATGGGGTTGAGTATCGTTTAATGAACGATGACTCAATTGAAGCGGTAGTAAGCGATCCTCGTGGCGTAACACGAGTGTAAGGAGTAGCAAATGGCTTTTCAAAAAGTTGAGTTTAATTTTCCTGATGACGAGGAAAGTAGTAACGATATAGAAATAGAGTCCAGTGAAGCGGTAGAAATAGACCTATCTGGTAAAAAAGAAGAAAAAGACTATAAGGAAAAAGAAAATGAATATGAAGTTGAGATTGTTGACGATGTACCGAAGTCTGACCGTAACCGTAAACCTTCTTCTCCTCCAAATGAGGTTACAGATGAAGAGTTGGAAGATTACTCTGAAAAAGTTCGTAACCGAATCAAACATTTCAGCAAAGGCTACCACGACGAAAGACGCGCCAAAGAAGCGTCCCAACGCCAAAGCCAAGAATTAGAGAGTTTTGCTAAAAATCTTGTTGAAGAAAATAACAAGTTAAAAGGTACGGTTGATAAAAATCAAGAAGTGTTACTAGAACAGGCTAAAAGAACTGCTGCTGGCGAAATGTTGTTAGCAAAACGTTCTTATAAACAAGCCTATGAAGCTGGCGATGCTGATAAACTGCTTGAAGCCCAAGAAAAAATGAATGTTGCGGGTATAAAAGCAGACAAACTTGAGAATTTCCAACCCTCTTCTTTACAAACGCAAGACGATGAGGTACAAATACCTCAACGAAATGTAACTCAACAGCCAGAAGTAGATGAAAAAGCATCAAACTGGGCCAAAGAAAACCCTTGGTTTGGTGATGACAAAGAAATGACTGGTTACGCTATGGGGTTACATGAGAAACTTGTTACAGAAGAAGGTATAGATCCTTCTAGTGACGAATACTACGAGACTATAAATTCTCGTATGCAGAAGCTGTTCCCTAACAATTTTGAAGGGGAAGCAGAGGAGACTGGGTCTAAACGAAGGTCAAATGTGGTTGCCCCCGCTACGCGGAGCACAGCACCTAAGAAGGTGCGATTAACGCAAACACAGGTAGCTATCGCTAAAAAACTTGGGGTTCCATTGGAACTATACGCCAAAAAGGTTGCTGAAGAGATGAGGAAAATATAATGGCTGATAACAGAATTAATCGTGAGAACGTAACCCGTGAGAAAACGGCCCGTAAAAAAGCTTGGAAGAAGCCGGAGGTTTTACCTTCGCCGAATGACGAGCACGGCTATGCATTTCGTTGGATTCGTGTAAGCACGCAAGGTAATGTGGATGCCACAAATCTCTCGTCTAAATTGCGTGAAGGGTGGGAACCAGTAAAAGCATCGGATCATCCCGAAATAACTATGGTTACTATTGAACAGGAACGGTTTAAAGATAACGTAGTAATTGGAGGACTAATGCTGTGTAAGGCTCCAAAAGAACTGGCTGAAGAACGAAATGAGTACTATGAGTCTCAAAGTAAGGCGCAAATGCAGTCAGTTGATAACAGCTTCATGCGAGAAAATGATCCACGTATGCCGCTATTTAATGAGCGGAAATCGAAAGTTACCTTCGGTAAGGGAACTTAAACTAAATTTTTTATAGGTGAAATAAAATGGCAACTACAGCCGCTCCTTACGGGTTTGTTCCCGTACGTAAAGCTGACGGTACCCCTTATACGGGTGCTCGTGACGCTTTTCTTATTACTCCTGCTGGCGTAGCGCAAAATATTGGCTACGGTTCTCTTGTAGAGATCAATGCAGGTTATGTTCAACTAGCTTCTGGCACTGGCGCAGACGCAACTAATAACAACCTTGGTGGTAACGCTATCGGCGCACTAGGCGTGTTTGTTGGTTGTGAATACATCAATGCTGAAGGCCAATTGATATTTGCTCAGTTTTACCCTTCAGGCACTGCTAACGCTACTGCTTATGTTATAGTCGATTCTGGCGTAACTTTCCAAGTACAAGCTGATGGCGCTATTGCTCAGACTGCTCTTGGTCACAATGCTCCTTTGACTGGCGCACAGAATGCTACTACTTCTGTAAACACTGCTACTGGTAAGTCTAACATTGCACTCGACGCTACTACTGCGACTGCATCTAGAGCTTTTAAAGTAATCGGTTTTGTAACTAAAACTGGTTCTACCATTGGCGACGCTAGGACTGATGTCTTGGTTAAATTTAACCTACCGTACCACCAGTTTGGTACCGGAATTATAGGAGAATAACTAGATGGCTATTTCAAGAAGTCAATTACTAAAAGAGCTACTCCCCGGACTAAACGCATTGTTTGGCCTAGAGTACGCGAAATACGGCGAAGAGCATAAAGAGATTTTTGAGACTGAAACCTCTGATCGTTCTTTTGAAGAAGAAACCAAGCTGTCAGGCTTCGGTTCTGCACCTGTCAAGCGTGAAGGTTCATCAATCGAGTATGACAACGCGCAAGAAGCTTTCACTGCACGCTACACGCATGAAACTGTTGCTATGGGCTTTGCAATCACTGAAGAAGCGATTGAAGATAACTTGTATGACTCTCTGTCATCTCGTTACACCAAAGCACTAGCTCGTGGAATGGCTTACACTAAGCAAGTTAAAGGCGCTGATATTCTTAACAACGCTTTTGCTGCTGGCACTACTTACGGCGACGGACAAGTACTTTGTTCTGCTGCTCACCCACTGGTTAACGGCGGTGTTAACTCTAATCGTCCTGCGGTTGCAGCCGACCTTAACGAAACTTCTTTGGAAGCAGCTATCATTCAGATTGCTGGCTACACCGATGAGCGTGGTCTTTTGATCGCGGCCAAGCCTAAGAAGCTAGTTATCCCACCTTCCTTACAGTTTGTTGCAACTCGTTTGCTTGAGACTGAAGGCCGCGTAGGAACTGCGGACAACGACATTAACGCTATTATGAGCAATGGTGCCGTTCCACAGGGTTATGCAATTAACCATTACCTGACTGATACTGATGCATGGTTTATGATGACTGACGTACCTAATGGTTTGAAGCACTTCGTTCGTAGCCCAATGGCTACTTCTATGGACGCGGACTTCGACACTGGTAACAGCCGTTATAAGGCTCGTGAGCGTTACTCGTTCGGTGTATCTGATCCACTAGGTATCTACGGTTCCCCCGGCGCTTAATCGCGTAGTAACACGTTGTACTAAGGGGGCTTCGGCCCCCTTTTTTATTGTTGACGAAAAGCTATACACTGTGATATGTTCTATTATATCGGGAAACAATCCGGTGAATCTGACAGACCCGACTGACGACATGTAGACAGATTCTCCTTAACTCACATGTGAGAACTCTATAATGGCTAATACAACTTTTTCCGGCCCTATCCGCGCTGGTAACATCCGAAACACTATAGGCACAACTGTAGGCACTGACGTTGCTAACGTAGGCTACGTAGTTACGTGTCAAGACGCATCGCAAACCCTTGCGGGTGGCGCAGTTGCCGCCGCTGCAACAAACATAGTAATCCCCGCAAATTCCAAAATTGTTAACATTATTGTTGACATGACTACTGCCGCAAACACAACAACAAACATTAGTGTTGGTCAGGTTGGTGGTGGAGCTAATACGTTTATAAACGCATTGGCATCAGGTACTACTGTTGGCATTAAACCACTTGGTGTTTCTGGTGGTGGAACTTTAGCGTGGGGCAACACAGGCACTTCAGACTTACGTCTTAATATAACGGGTTCAGCGGCTACTAACGCAGGGTCTGTCCGTATTACTGTAATGTATGCACAGGCGTTTAACACTACAATCCAACCGTAAGGAGTAGATTATGTCTTTTTCTTCTGACATTCAATCGACATTTATTTCTGCGGCAGTAGCGAGTGCAGCGGCTATATCCATCGCTGCGGGGGTAGGCAACAATGCTGCGCTCACTTTGACCGCTAGTCCCTATGTTACGGATGCTGCTAGAAAGATTACTATCACCTCCGCTGGGGATGATGACGCTATTTCCTTTACTATTGTTGGGCTAGACCAGCTAGGAAATGCGGCTACAGAAAGTCTCGTAGGTGCTAATGCTAGTGCATCTACTAGTGTTGGGTATTGGACTTCTATTACCTCTATTACAGCAGTAGGCGATCCTGCGGGAAATGTAAGTGCAGGTACTTCTAACAGTGTAGCAGCCCCTATATTTGGTGGTAGATTACGATTACAGGGTTTGTATGCTGTTAATACAGGTACCGCAGGTATTATTACATTTAGAGAGACTAGCCCTACAGGCCGTGTTCGTATGCAGTTTGCTACAGTAGGCTCTGCTACTAGCTCTGAATATCCTG
>Ga0308009_10000863_pt1 | contig 19741 bp, 20 predicted proteins | sample Neamet127_FD_203134 | JGI IMG/M metagenome (GOLD analysis project Ga0308009, IMG submission 203134) | Marine microbial communities from water near the shore, Antarctic Ocean - #127 | ecosystem: Environmental > Aquatic > Marine > Unclassified | place: Southern Ocean | collected 2014-07-24
GACGACCATCTGTGGTCCGTCCTCCTCGGGCTGCCGCTCCTCGTCGGCGGTGCTGCCGGGGCCCATGCCTCGGTCAGCCAGCTGACCGTCGGCAGCGTCTATGGCGGGTTCCTGTCGGCCCTCGCCTTCTGGGGCTGGATCGAGCTTGCCTTCCTGTCGGGCATCGTCACCGGCCCGCAGCGCCAGCCCTGCCCGCCGAACGCGCGCTGGCCGGAACGCATGCGGCGCGCGGTCGGCACGATCCTGTGGCATGAATTCGCCCTGATTGCGGGGCTTCTGGCGCTGACCCAGCTGACGCTGAACGCGCCGAACCCCTTTGCGGCCCTGACCTTCGCCACGCTTTTCTTCGCCCGCGTCTCGGCCAAGCTGAACCTGTTTCTTGGCGCGCCGCGCATCCACACCGAATTTCTTCCGCGTCCGCTCGCGCACCTTGCCAGCCATTTCCGCAAGGCGCCCATGACCGCGCTGCTGCCGCTTTCCATCGCCGCCCTCGCACTTGCGACCGGCTGGTGGTCCGCCCTTGCCGCACAAGCCACCGACGACGCGCTCTTCATCGGCTATCTGCTGCTTGCCGTCCTCACCGCCCTTGCCCTGATCGAGCACCTCTTCATGGTGGTGCCGGTCCCCGACCAGAAGCTCTGGCACTGGATGCTTCCAGAAGCCGCCAGCACCCAGCCAACCAAGCAAGACACCTGACAGGACGCATGCACATGGACTTTGCCAGCTATTTCACAGCTCGCCTGACCGCCCTGAAATCCGAGGGCAACTACCGCGTCTTCGCCGATCTGGAAAAACGCTGCGGCTGCTTTCCCAAGGCCGAACGTCACCGCGCCGACGGGACCAAGGAAGAGGTCACCATCTGGTGCTCGAACGACTACCTCGGCATGGGGCAGCATCCCGACGTCGTCGCGGCCATGGTCGAGGCCGTGCAGACCTGCGGCACCGGTGCGGGCGGCACCCGCAACATCTCGGGCACCAACCACCACCACGTCATGCTGGAACGCGAGCTGGCCGACCTGCACGGCAAGGACGGGGCGCTTCTGTTCACCTCCGGCTACGTCTCGAACTGGGCGGCACTTTCCACCCTGGGCAGCCAGATCCCGAATGCAGTGATCCTGTCGGACGAAATGAACCATGCGTCGATGATCGAAGGCATCCGCCATTCCCGGGCCGACAAGGTGCTGTGGAGGCACAACGACTGGCGCGACCTTGACCGCAAGCTCCACGCTGTCGGCGACCGCCCGAAGATCGTCGCCTTCGAGTCCGTCTACTCGATGGACGGCGACATCGCGCCCATCCGCGAGATCGTCGAAGTCTGCGAGGCCCATGGTGCGCTGTCCTATATCGACGAGGTCCACGCCGTCGGCATGTATGGCCCGCGCGGCGGAGGCGTGTCCGAGGAACGCGGGTTGGCCCACCGCATCGACGTGATCGAGGGCACTCTTGGCAAGGCCTTCGGTGTCGTCGGCGGCTACATCACCGCCCGCGCCGAACTGATCGACTTCGTCCGCAGCTTCGCGTCGGGCTTCATCTTCACCACCGCCCTGCCCCCGGCCTGCGCGGCCGCCGCGCAGACCTCGGTCCGGCACCTGAAAGCCTCGCCGGTCGAACGGGCCCGCCAGAAGGCCAATGTGGCCAAGGTCCGCGCCATGCTCGACGCGCGCGGCATCCCGCACCTGAGGAACGACAGCCACATCATACCGGTGATGATCGGCGACCCGGTGAAATGCCGGATGATCTCGGACATGCTGATGGCCGACTGGGGCATCTACGTCCAGCCGATCAACTATCCCACTGTTCCGAAAGGCACCGAGCGGCTGCGCATCACCCCCGGCCCGCTCCATTCGGCCGAGGACATCGCCCACCTGATCGACGCGCTTTCCGCGCTCTGGAGCCGCTGCGCCATCGCCCATGCGGTCGCCTGAAGCCGGATCGCGCCGAAGTGTTCGCACCCCCCTTGCTTTTTCAACACGGCGGCGCATTTCGTAGTGCCGCCAACACCCGGAGGAACCAATGAAACTCACGCTTACCGCCGCCATCCTGGCCCTGGCCGCCGCCCCCGCCTTCGCACAGCAAGCGCCCACCGGCGACGCCGCCGCGGGCGCGAAGGTCTTCGCCAAATGCGCGGCCTGCCACGTTGTCGCCAACCCTGCCGGTGACATCCTGGCCGGAAAGGCCGGCAAGACTGGCCCGAACCTTTACGGTCTTCCCGGTCGCACGGCCGGCACCTACCCCGACTTCAAATACGGTGAGTCGATCGTCGCCCTTGGCGCTTCGGGCTTCGCATGGAACGAGGCCGACTTCGTGACCTATCTTGCGGATCCGACCAAGTTCCTGAAGGACAAGTCCGGCGACGCGAAGGCCAAGTCGAAGATGGCATTCAAACTTTCGAAAGAGGAAGACGCCAAGAACATCTGGGCCTTCATCGCCTCCCTCTCCCCGGCACCTGCCGCGACGAACTGACCCCGGGGTGGGCCCGCCGCGACAGCGGGCCCTACCAGCTCCCGGTCGATGCCATGCTCGCCCAGGGCTCTGCCGGGGCCTTCGCCGGTCCGCGCTGCAACAGCTCCACCGACACATTGTCCGGACTTCTGACAAAAGCCATCCGCCCATCCCGCGGCGGCCGGTTGATCAGCACCCCGTTCTTCGCCAGATGCGCGCAGGTGGCATAGATGTCGTCGACCTCATAGGCCAGATGCCCGAAATGCCGGCTGTCCGACGGCAGCCCATTGTCCCCATCCCAGTTGTAGGTCAGCTCCACCGGGCAATCCTCCTGCCCCGGCGGCGCCATGAACACCAGCGTGAAGCGGCCCTGCTCGCTCTCGTGCCGACGTGTCTCTTTCAGACCCAAGAGCCGGTAGAACGCCATCGACTTCTCCAGGTCCTTCACCCGGACCATCGTGTGCAGATACCTGATCGCCATTCCATCCTCCATCCATTCATCTAGCGGTATCACACCGATCAACCGCAAGCTATAGTCTCTCCCGACTCGAACCAACCGGAGGCCCCGATGCCCCTTACCCCCGAACAGACCGCCGAGATCGAGGCCGCCCGGGCCACCCCGCGCCAAACCCTCCGCGCCGTCAGCGAGGGGATGGAGGCACACCTTTACCGCGCCCACCCCGTGCTTGACCACGGCTTCATCCGCGTCATCGACTACATGGGCGACGATGCCGCCATCGTCCAGGCCGCCCGCGTCAGCTACGGCGCGGGCACGAAACACGTCCAGAACGACGAAGGCCTGATCCGCTACCTCATGCGCCACTGGCACTCCACCCCGTTCGAGATGTGCGAGATCAAGCTCCACGTCAAACTCCCCGTCTTCGTCGCCCGCCAGTGGATCCGCCACCGCACCGCCAACGTCAACGAATACTCGGCCCGCTACTCGATCCTCGACCGCGAGTTCTACATCCCCGCCCCCGACCAGCTTGCCGCGCAAAGCACCGTCAACAACCAGGGCCGGGGCGAGGTCCTGCAGGGCGAGGAAGCCGCCCGCGTCCTCGACCTTTTGAAATCCGACGCCAACCGCGCCTATGACCATTACGAGGCGATGCTCTCCCAGGACGGCCAACAGGGCCTTGCCCGCGAACTCGCCCGCATGAACCTCCCCGCCAACATCTACACCCAGTGGTACTGGAAGGTCGACCTGCACAACCTCTTCCACTTCCTGCGCCTCCGCGCCGACCCCCACGCCCAATACGAAATCCGCGTCTACGCCGAGGCGATCGCGGCCACAGTGCGCGACTGGGTCCCCCTGGCCTACGCGGCCTTCGAGGATTACCGGATGGGCGGGGTCACACTGTCGGCGACGGCGATTTCAGTCTTGAAACGCCGCCTTGCGGGTGAAACAGTGACCCAAGAGGCGTCAGGGATGAGCAAGGGCGAGTGGCGGGAGTTTGTGGAGGTTTGGGGGGTGACGGTCACATTGCTGGCATAGAGTTGACAAAATCTTTCATTAAGTGTGATGTAGCAAAAAATCGCCGAGAGGGGCCAAAATGAATATAATCGCAGTTCTCGTAAACTTCTTCATACCAGGTATTGGGAGCTTTATGGTTGGCCGTGGTGGTGCTGGCGTCGCCCAACTGTTGCTTTTTGGAATGGGTCTCCTCTTTGTGGTCACCGTGTTCCTGCTTCCGATCGGTTTAATTTTGATGGGTATCGCTTGGATTTGGGGGCTCATAACCGCCGCAACGGCATCAAACAAACCTGCAAAAGTGATTATTGTCGAGAAAAAGTAGTCCGCTCCGTTCTACTCTACCATAATTCCCTGCTCGCATCTCGGCACGCGCAGGGCGTCGCTTGGCAAGCGTAGGGTCAGGTTCCACCTCTCCTTTCTTTGCGGTGGCCTCCCACCCCGCCATATCCCGCGCTCAAACCCAAACGCCCCGCCCGGTCCCACCGCCGCATGGTGGGGTGGAACCCCAGCATGCTACAATATCCCCGGACCACCACCCGCATCTCGGTGCCATGACGAATACGGCCACTCCCGCGGATGCCCGACCAACCCGTGCAACACCCTGGTTGATCCAGCAATGCCGGACGTGGTTCGCCAAATCCGCCTCGTCCCGAGGCGCCCGTAGGTCGGGCTTCAGACCGACTCTTTCATCGAACCACCACAAATTTGCGGTCTGAAGCCCGCCCTACAAAATCCCTGGATCATCGCCCGCATCCCGGTGCCAAGATGAAAACGCCCAATCCCTGGGATGCTCCACCAACCCGTGCCTCACGGGATTGATCCAACAATACCGGACGCACGCCGCAAACGCCTCATCCCCCCGGATGTGATGCTCCCAAAACCGCTTCTGCCAGATCGGCGCTTCGTCCCCGCGTCGGACATCCCCTTGTAGGTCGGGCTTCAGACCGACTCTTCGGCGACCACCGATTGCGCCGTGCTCATTCCGGTGCAAAAGAGTCGGTCTGAAGCCCGACCTACGCAAACCCGCCGTGAACCGCGCCTTGATCGCCGCCATCCGCACCGAATAATCCGCGTCCCCCTCCGGCAAGGTCCATACCGCGTGCATGTGGTCTGGCAACACCACCCATGCATCGATGCGAAACGGACGCTCGGCCCTGGTCACCCGGACCGCCTCGCGCAATGCGTCCACATGTTCCACCAACGTCCGCGCGCCATGGTCGGCCAAATTCACGGTGAAAAACACCGACGCGCCGGGCACTTTGGGGCGGATGTATCGCGACATGGGGCTATCATTGCCGGGGTTGGTTAATCGACGGTTACCGGCCATGGTGCGGGACCGTGGTGCGCATGAATGCGCACCCTACCCCTCGCGCCCCGTCGCCCTACCTCCCCGCACAAGGAGACCCCCATGACCCTCACCCTCTATGCCGTCACCGCCGCCGTGTTCCTGATCCTCGACGCGATCATGCTGACCCTGGTGATGAAGCCGCTTTTCGTCCGGCACATCGGCCCCCTGATGGCCGAGCCCATCCGCCTCGCCCCCGCCGCCCTCTTCTACCTGGCCTATGTCGCGGGCCTTGTGTATCTCGTCTCCCTCCCCGCGATCCGCGCCGGCTCACCGATCCTGGTACCTGCCCTCATCATCGGCCTCATGGCCTATGGCACTTACGAGTTCACCTCGTGGAGCATCATGAAGGACTGGCACTGGACGATGGTCGCGACCGACACGCTCTGGGGCGGCACGCTGACGGCCTTCTCCGCATGGGCCGGGGTCACCGTCACCCGGATGATCCACGGCTGAATGCTTTGCGGCCCCCGTGGTCATGTGGTACCACCCGGCAAACGACCACGGACAAGCCCTTGAATTCATTCACCCCAAAAACCCGTCAACGCGTGAACACCCGAAGGACCGCAAGCCCATGATCCTCTACGGCATCTCCACCTGCGACACCTGCAAGAAGGCCCTGAAGGCATTGGAGAGGGCCGGAAAGGACGTCACCTTCCGCGACATCCGGGCCACCCCGCTGACCCCCGCGGAAATCGAGGCGATCACCCGGGAATTCGGCGACCTCGCGGTGAACAGGCAGTCCACCACCTACCGCAGCTTCAGTGATTTCCTGAAGGCCTCCGACCCAGAAGCGCAGATCATGGCGCAGCCGACCGTGATGAAACGGCCGGTTATCCAGGACGGAGATCGCTGGTATCTCGGGTGGGACAGCACGACCGAAGCCGCGCTGACCGCCTAGATCAAAGCAGCCGCAGGTCCCCCGCCGACTGCTTGCCGTCGCGGCCCGATTGCAGCTCGTAACCGATCTTCTGGTTGTCGCTGAGCCCCTTCAGCCCGGCGCGTTCCACCGCCGAGATGTGGACGAACACGTCCTTGCCCCCGTCATCCGGCGCGATGAACCCATAGCCCTTGGTCGAATTGAACCACTTCACGGTGCCCGTCGGCATTCCGCTTCTCCTCTCAGAACCCCCTGCGGCGCCATTACCGCAAGCCGTGCCACCAGGTCTTCCAGGGCTTCGTTCCGAGAGCCGGTCAGGAATTCTGTCGTCACTGCCGCGATGATGCCAAGGATTCGCCGAAAATCAAGCCGCAAGGCGAGCGCGCTCAACCCCAGGGATGCGATCCGACGAGAGAGGGTCCGACCCGTTCACGACCAAAAGCACCTGAAGGACCAGCCAGAACGCCCGCTGGTCCAGGATCAGCGCGTCCCAGGCGCGATCTTGCCAGGCCCCGGCCAGCACGTCATGGTCAAGACCCCCGATCCGGCGTCGCACCAGGACGAACCCGATCCTCCCCAGCGTCGCCAGCCGACCCAGGCGGCCAAGAGCGATCGGCAAGGGTGCCACGAACCTGGCCCAAGCGCCCGCCAGCACCACCAGTCGGTGCCATGGCAGCATCTGGCGCGCGGCAATGACCAGCGATTTCGATTGGGAAGACATGTGGCTGCATCCGTGGTGCTTGATCGATCAGGAATTGACCTGGTCGCTGCCTTGCGACACGCCCGCCATTTCGCCAAAGGCATCCCGGCGTTACACGCCTCACCGCAGGACAAATGCCTTCGTGAACAGCCCTTGCACCTGACGCAAACCGGAAGAACCCGGCACCGATGCCGGAGTCCTATTTTTCCTCTGCGGCATGTCTCAGCTGCCCGACGGCGGAAGCGCCTCGAACCCGAAGGCCGCCACTGCTGCATCAAGCGAAATCGTTTCGGTCCGGGTCTCACCCAGGCGGCGCACCGAAACAGTTCGCGCCGCGACCTCCTGCATCCCGATGGCCAGGATCACCGGAACCTTGCCGACCGAATGCTCGCGGACCTTGTAGTTGATCTTCTCGTTGCGCACGTCCGCCTCGGCCCGCACCCCGGCCTTGCGGAGTGCTGCCACGACCTCATGCACGAACGGGTCGGCATCCGAGACGATAGAGGCCACCACCACCTGCCGCGGGGCCAGCCAGAACGGCAGCTTGCCCGCGTAGTTTTCCAGCAGGATGCCGATGAAGCGCTCGAAGCTGCCAAGGATCGCGCGATGCATCATGACCGGATGATGCTTCATCCCGTCTTCGCCCACATATTCTGCGCCCAGCCGCACCGGCAGGTTGAAGTCGGCCTGGAAGGTGCCGCACTGCCATTCACGGCCGATGGCATCGGTCAGCTTGAAGTCGAGCTTCGGGCCATAAAAGGCACCGTCGCCGGGGTTGATCGTGTAAGGGTAGCCTGCCTTTTCGATCGCGCGGGCCAGCGACGTTTCGGCCTTGTCCCAAACCTCGTCCGACCCGACCCGTACATCGGGGCGGGTGGACAGCTTGATGTCGAATGTCTTGAACCCGAGATCGCGGTAGACGCTGGAGAGAAGGGCCAGGAAATCGGCGCATTCGCCTTCGATCTGGTCTTCCGTGCAGAAGATATGCGCGTCGTCCTGGGTGAAGCCGCGCACCCGCATCAGCCCGTGCATCGAGCCTGAGGATTCATAGCGGTGGCAGGACCCGAACTCGGCGAGCCTGAGCGGCAGGTCGCGGTAGGACTTGATCCCCTGGTTGTAGACCTGCACATGGCACGGGCAGTTCATCGGCTTCAGCGCGTTGATGCGCTTTTCCTTTGCGCCCTCTTCGTCCACCTCGACGATGAACATGTTCTCGCGGTAGGCCTCCCAATGGCCCGACTTCTCCCACAAGACCCGGTCCACCACCTGCGGCGTCCTGATCTCCTTGTAGCCTGCCTGCCGCAGACGGCCGCGCATGTAATCCTCAAGCTGGCGGTAGATCGTCCAGCCGTTCGGGTGCCAGAACACCATGCCGGGCGCTTCTTCCTGCAGGTGGAACAGCTCCATCTCGCGGCCGAGCTTGCGGTGGTCGCGCTTGGCGGCCTCCTCCAGCATCGTCAGATGCGCCTTCAGGTCGTCGCGGTTCCTGAACGCCACGCCGTAGATGCGCTGGAGCATGGGCCGCGAGGCATCGCCCAGCCAGTAGGCCCCGGCGACATGGGTCAGCTTGAAGGCATCCGCCGGGACCTGCCCCGTGTGCTGCAGATGCGGCCCCCGGCACAGGTCCTGCCAGTCCCCGTGCCAGTACATCCGCAGGTCCTCGCCCTCGGGGATGCGGTCGATCAGCTCCAGCTTGAACGGCTCTTGCCGCCCCCGATAGTATTCCACCGCCTTCTCGCGCGGCCAGACCTCGGTCCGCACCGGGTCGCGGGCGTTGATGATCTGCTTCATCCGCGCTTCGATCTGGCCAAGATCCTCGGGCGTGAACGGCTCCTCCCGGTCGAAGTCGTAGAACCAGCCCTGGTCCCGCACCGGCCCGATCGTGACCTTCACCTCCGGCCAGATCTCCTGCACCGCGCGGGCCATGATATGCGCCAGGTCGTGCCGGATCAGCTCCAGCGCCGGGGCCTCGTCCTTCAGCGTGTTCAGGCTGATCGTCGCGTCGCCGTGGATCGGCCAGGCGAGATCCCAGTGCTTGCCGTTCACCTGCGCCGAAATCGCCTCCTTGGCCAGGGACGGAGCAATCGAGGCCGCCACCGTGGCGGGCGTCACACCGGCGTCATAGACGCGCGTGGTGCCGTCAGGAAATGTCAGGGAAATCTGGCCCATGGCCGTCCTCCTCGTCGGTTTGGCGCCTACGAAACGCCCGGTTGCGGGTTTTGTCCGGCGGGTTGTGCCAATCCGCCGATGCGGTGTCAACCCATGCGCGGTTCTTCGCCCGTCGGTTGCATCCGGCCTGACGCATCGCCCGGGCCATGCCTATATTCGGCTCATGACAACCTTCCTGACCACCCCGCAAGGCCGCCACATTGCCTATCACCACACCCCCGGCAAAGGCCCGGGCATCGTGTTTCTCGGCGGCTTCCGTTCCGACATGACCGGCACCAAGGCGCAAGCCTTGCAGGCCTGGGCCGAGGCGGCGGGGCGGTCGTTCCTGCGCTTCGACTATTCCGGCCACGGCCAGTCGCATGGCGCTTTTGTCGATGGCGCGATCAGCGACTGGCGTGAGGACGCGGCGGCGGTGATCGAGGTGCTGACCGAGGGCCCGCAGATCCTCGTCGGCTCCTCGATGGGCGGCTGGATCGCGCTGCTGCTTGCCCGCGACCTTGGCCCCCGGATCGCGGGATTCGTCGGCATTGCCGCCGCCCCCGATTTCACGGAACGGATGTGGGAGGCCGAACTCACCCTTGCCGAACGGACCACCCTGCTCGAGGACGGAGTGTTTCTTCGCCCGACCGATTATGATGACGAACCCTACCCCATCACTTTGCGGCTGATCGAGGACGGCCGGCACAACCTGGTGATGAACGGCCCCTTGCATCTGTCGATGCCCGTGCGCCTGCTGCAAGGCAGCGCCGATACCGACGTGCCGCCGACCGTTGCGATTTCGCTGTTCCACCAGATCTCCAGCCCTGACCTTAGGCTGACCCTGGTCAAGGATGCCGACCACCGCTTTTCCACCCCGCCCTGCCTGGCAATGATCGCCGAGGCCATCGAGGACGTGATCCGCGCCAGAGAGGCGCTGCCAGTGGATCACCCTGTCGGTCTGAAGATATCGAACCTCGGCTGATCAGGGCCGCGCGGATGGCATCCAGGGATGATGCACGAATTCCGCTTTGAATACTGCCTCTTGTGAAATCTCTGTCCGCCAGCGGCTTTTGACACCGATTGCAAAAAGCCTGCGTGAAGGGATTCGTCATGAGTGAACTGCGTGTCAGGATCACCGGTTTCACGGCCGTGGCCCCAGAGCGTGCTGCGGAAAAGTGGGCTGCGGTTTTCCGCGTCAGTCACGCGACCACCACGAAGCGAGATCAGGCTGATATTTCCATCAGACATCGTCCTGATCTGGATTTCACGCCGCTGGCTGCACGGTTTGGTGCCCACCGCCCGGTGAGCCGCGGCAAAGCATGGTCGGGCGGCAACCGCGACGATCTGGATCTGCCGCTGGCGCACCGAGGCGGTAACCCGCATCGCCGTCGTCTCCGGCGGCCCGGCCAGAGCCGGGCTTGCGCCGCCTGCCGATGCTGGAGTGGCGGATCACTGCGCCGCAGCCAGCGCGATCTTCGCCTTCGGCTTGCCCGCCGCGCGGTCGATGAAGTTCAGGACCAGCGGGCGGATGTTCAGCCGCCAGCTTTTCCCCGCGAAGATCCCGTAATGCCCGGCGCCTGGTTCCAGATGCTGGCCCTTCTTGCCCTCCGACAGCCCGGTCAGCAGCTTCAGCGCCGCGACGCATTGGCCCGGCGCGGAAATGTCGTCATTCGCACCCTCGACCGTCATCACCGACACCTTGGTGATCGCGCCGAAATCGACCTTGCGACCCGCAACCACGAACGCGTTCCGGGCAATCTCGCGGTTCTTGAAGATGCGTTCGACCGTCGACAGGTAGAATTCCGCCGTCATGTCCATCACCGCGAGGTATTCGTCGTAGAAGCGGTTGTGCGCGTCATGGTCCGACGTCTCGCCGCGGGCCGCACGCAGGATCTGGTCGGAAAACGCCTTGCCATGCCGTTCCGCGTTCATCGTGATGAAACTTTGCAGCTGCAACAGGCCCGGATAGACCAGCCGCCCCGCACCCTTGTATTTGAAGCCGACACGCTGGACCGCCAGATGCTCCAGCTGACCCATCGTCACCCGGCGGCCGAAATCGGTCACTTCCGTGGCCGCCGCGTCCGGATCGACCGGCCCGCCGATCAGCACCAGGCTTTGCGGCTGCGCCTCGGGGTCTTCGGCGGCCAGATAGGCGGTTGCGGCCAGCGCCAGCGGCACCGGCTGGCAGACCGCGATCACATGGGTGTCGGGGCCCATAACCTTCATGAATTCCGCCAGATACAGCGTATAGTCCTCGATGTCGAACTTGCCGGCGCTGACTGGAATGTCGCGCGCATTGTGCCAGTCGGTGACGAAGACATCGGCATCGGGCAACAGGCTTGCGACCGTTGACCGCAGAAGCGTCGCATAGTGGCCCGACATCGGCGCCACCAGCAGCACCTTGCGCGCCATGGGCGACCGGCGGCGGACGAAGAACTGCACGAGATTGCCGAAGGGCTTTTCCACCACGGCATTCACATCGACCAGATGGTCCTGCCCATCCGGCCCGACGATCGAGCGGATGCCCCAGTCGGGCTTGGCGACCATTCGGCTGAAGGTGCGTTCCGTCACCTCGCCCCAGGCGGCCATCAGGGGCAGCATCGGGTTCATCGACATCGCGAAGGCGGGATAACTCGCAAAAGCCCTGGCAGATGCACCCAGCCACTCATTCGTGTTGCGGGCGCTTTCCATCAGGTCATAGGTGAACATATACTTCATCACGTCTCCTCGCCCGATCGGGCAGATGTCACATCGCCGTGTCACGCCGGACCGGCCATGCTGCACAGCGGCGACGATAGGGGGGAATGATTGGCATGACAACAGAAGACAAGGCCCCCGATACCAAAGTCCCGGACCATGAACGGGCCCGGCGGCTGAATGCTAACCTCGCGAAGGTTGACGAGTTGTCAAAGCGTCTGACCGCCGCGTTAACCCAGCGCCGCCATGTCGATCCCGCGCTGCACGGTCCCGCACCAGACGTCTACATGAAGGCCGCCGCCGCCTATTTCGCCGAGATGATGGCCAATCCCGCCCGCGTCGTCGAACATCAGGTCGCGTACTGGGGCAAGACGCTGAAGCATTATGTCGAGGCGCAACAGACGCTTGCGAAGGGCGAGTTCAAGGCCCCGCCCGACCCTAACCCCAGGGACCGGCGTTTCCAGAACCCCCTGTGGGAGACGCATCCCTTCTTCAACTACCTCAAGCAGCAATACCAGCTGAACGCCGAAGCGATCTCGACCGCCGTTGGCGACATGGAGACGCTTGCGCCCGAGGACCGCCGCCGGGTGGAATATTTCACGAAACAGATTGTCGACATGTTCAGCCCGACCAATTTCCTCGGGACCAACCCCGAGGCGCTGGAAAAGGCCGTGGAAACCGATGGCGAAAGCCTGGTCCAGGGCCTGGAGAACCTGGTCCGCGACATCGAGACGAACCAGGGCGACCTTCTGATCACGCTGGCCGACCGCGAGGCTTTCAAGGTCGGCGAGAACCTGGCGACCACACCCGGCGCGGTGGTCTACCGCAACAAGATGCTGGAGCTGATCCAATACGAACCCAGCACCGAAACGGTCCACCAGACGCCGCTTCTGATCTTTCCGCCCTGGATCAACAAGTTCTACATCCTGGACCTCAAGGCCCAGAATTCGCTGATCAAATGGATTGTCGACCAGGGCTTCACGCTTTTCGTCGTCTCCTGGGTCAACCCTGACGCCTCCTACGCCGGGACGGGCATGGACGATTATATCCGCGACGGCTATCTCCGCGCGATGGCCGAGGTGCGGCGGATCACCGGCGAGAAACAGATCAACGCCGTCGGCTATTGCATCGGGGGCACCACGCTCGGCCTTGCCCTCGCGCATCTGCACAACGCCGGGGACGAGACGGTGAAGGCCGCCACCTTCTTCACCACCCTCACCGATTTTTCCGACCCGGGCGAGGTCGGCGTCTTTCTCAACGACGATTTCGTCGACGGCATCGAACGCCAGACCGAACACGACGGTATCCTGTCGCGCAAGTTCATGAGCCGGACCTTCTCGTTCCTGCGCTCCAACGACCTGATCTACAGCCCCGCGATCAAGTCCTACATGCTGGGCGAGGCGCCGCCCGCCTTCGACCTTCTGTACTGGAACGGCGACGGCACCAACCTGCCCGCGACGATGGCCGTCCAGTATCTGCGCGGTCTTTGCCAGAACGACGGCTTTGCCAAGGGCGAGTTCCGGGTCTTCGGCAAGCCCGTCAGCCTTGTCGACATCACGCTTCCGATCTTCGCGATTGCCTGCGAGACCGACCACATCGCGCACTGGCGCGGCTCCTTCAACGGCATCAAGCAGATGGGGTCGACGGACAAGACGTTCCTTCTGTCGCAAAGCGGGCACATCGCCGGGATCATCAACCCGCCCGCAAAGGACAAATACGGCCATTATGCCAACGATGCCCCGGTCGCGGGCGACCCCGAGGCCTGGCTGAAGTCGGCAACCTTCCACAAAGGCAGCTGGTGGCCACGCTGGGGCGCCTGGTTGGCAGGGCAGTCCGGCCCGATGATCGCGGCGCGGAAACCCGCCGATTCGCTCGCCCCCGCGCCGGGCACCTATGTGGCGGCGACGCCGGAGCCCCGACATTTCTCCGGCTTTCCGCAGGGTTAACCTGGCGCAACCGCGGGTTTTGCTGCACTGCAGAAAGAGACTTGAAATGCTGCAACGCAGCACGTATATGATTGTCATCAAGACAAGACAGACTGACACCATCGTCCCCTCAGATCGGAGTGATTGAGATGACCAAGACCCCGGACTTCACCAAAGTCGTGCAAGACATGATGGCTTCGTTCCCGGTTGACGCCTCGGCGTTCCAGAACGCGTTCAAGACCCAGGCCGCATTCGCCGAGAAATTCTCGAAAGTGGCGATCGAAGCCGCCGAGAAATCGACCGAGATTTCGGCCAAGTGGACCAAGGACACCCTCGCCAAGGTTGGCGACATGGCACGCGCCAAGGCCGAGCCGACCGACTACACCAAGTCGATGACCGACTTCGCGTCTGCCGCCGCCGAAATGGCTGCCGAAAACCTCGCCGCCTTCGCCGAAGTCGCCAAGAAAGTGCAGATGGAAACGGTCGAGCTGATGCTGGCTGCCGGCAAGGACATGTCGGAAGACGCCACCGCCGCCGTCAAGAAAGCCACCGCGGATGTGACCTCGGTCGCCAAGAAAGCCGCTGCGGCTGCGAAGTAAGTCGCACCCAGTTCCGCGTCCCCCATGGCGCGCGCAAGGCCCGGAAAAACTTCCGGGCCTTGTTCTTTTTCCAGACCTCCGCCTATCCTGAGCTCGACCCTGAAACGGAGCATCCGCATGCCTGGTCCCTTCACCGTCTGGACCTACGACTGGGTGCCGCAAGGCCCGCGTGGCCATGTCCGCGACATCCGGCTGCGCTGGGCGCTGGAAGAGGCCGGCCTGCCCTATGCCGTCCGCTCCGTCCGGTTCGAGGACCGCACCGGTCCCGACCATCTGGCGATCCAGCCCTTCGCCCAGGTCCCCGCGCTGCAGGACGGCGAAATCACCCTGTTCGAAAGCGGCGCCTGTCTCTTGCACCTTGCCGACCTGTCCGAAGCCTTGATGCCGCGCGATCCGCAGGCGCGGGCCGAGACCCTGCAATGGGTGATCGCCGGCCTGAACTCGGTCGAGATGGTCTCGGTCCCCTGGTGGTTCATCGGCCTCTCCAAACCGCCGGAAAACCCGCTGGAAGGCTGGCTGAACGCCCGCCTTGACCGCCTGTCCGCAGTTCTGGCAACCCGCGACCACCTCGCCGCCGACCGCTTTACCGTGGCCGATCTTCTGATGGCCGACATCCTGCGCGTGCCGAAACTGCGCGTCCTGCTTGGCCCTTACCCCGCACTGGAAGCCTACACCGCCCGCATGCTCGACCGCCCGGCGTTCCGGAAGGCCCGGCAGGATCAGCTGGACCATTTCGCCGCCGCAGATGCGGCCCGGGCCGAGGCTGCGCGGGCCGAAGGCTGAGCTTTCCTTTTGCGACGGCCCGGCCTAGACTTCTCTGCAAGCGCATAATCCCTTTGGGAGGGAACCATGGCCGATCCGGACAAACCGCTGCTGATCAAGCGCTACGCCAGCCGGCGGCTCTACAACACCGAAACCTCCGACTACGTCACGCTGGAAGACATTGCCGGTTTCATCCGCCAGGGCCGCGAAGTGCAGATCGTCGACCTCAAGTCCGGCGATGACCTGACCCGGCAATACCTGCTGCAGATCGTCGCCGAACACGAATCCAAAGGCGAAAGCGTGCTGCCGGTCGGTGTCCTGACCGATCTCGTCCGCAGCTATGCCACCGGGATGCAGGCGGTGATGCCGCAGTTCCTCGCCTTGTCGTTCGAGATGCTGCGCAACAGCCAGACCAAGATGATCGAGAACCTCTCGCAACTCCCGAACCCGATGGCCGCCGTCCCGGGGTTCGAGGCCCTGCGCAAACAGCAAGAGGCGTTCCTGAAGACGATGATGGTCGGGATGCCGGGCTGGTCCGGCTCCGGCCCGGCAAAGGACGACGAGGCTCCGGCCTCCGCCGACGACATCGCCGACATCAAGCGTCAGCTTGCCGAGTTGCAGAAGAAGCTTTCCAAGCTCTGACCGATGGCTGACCCCGAAGGCCGCGTCACGCTCTGGGGGATCGAGGTCTTCGTGGCGGCAGCCGAGGAAGGCTCGATTTCCGCCGCCGCCCGCCGCCTTGGCGTCAGTCCCTCTGCCATCAGCCAGCAACTGACCGCGCTGGAGGCCGCGCTCGGGGCCACCCTCCTCGACCGCTCCGGTCGTCCGGTCCAGGTCACCCCGGCAGGTGCCATGTTCCGCCGTCACGCCCAGACCATCCTCAATGCCGCCTCCGAGGCCCGGGCCGAGCTTGCCGTGGCCGACCTGTCCGGTCTCACCACCCTGCGTCTCGGCGTGATCGAGGATTTCGACAGCGACGTCACCCCACGCCTCCTCTCCGCCCTGGCGAAGGACCTGAAGGGCTGCCGCTTCCTTCTGGAAACCGGGGCCAGCCACCGCCTCATGGACCAGCTTGAAGCCCGCGCCCTCGACATCGTCATCGCGGCGGACAGCTCCTCGGACCCGGCCCCGGAAGACTGGCGCGAAGTGCATCCGATCCTCGCCGAACCCTTCGTCGCGGTGGCCCCGCCGGGCGCAAAGATCGACGAGCTCCCCCTCATCCTCTACACCGCACGCCATCTGATGGGCCGCCAGATCGCCGCCCATCTCGCCCGCCACGGCCTTCGCCCCGCGCATCGCTTTGAACTGGACAGCTACGCCGCCATCCTTGCGATGGTTGCGGGCGGCGAGGGCTGGACGATCCTCACCCCCCTCGCCATCCATCAGGCCCGCGCCTTCCGCGAAAAGGTCGAAGTCCGTCCCCTGCCCTTCCCCGCGCTCGCCCGCACCCTGTCTCTCTCCGCCCGCGCTGGCATTCTGCACGGCATCCCCGCCCAGATCGCCCAGCGCCTGAAACCGCTGATCGCCGAAGTGGTCATCGCCCCCGCGCTGCAGACAACCCCCTGGCTCGCCCCCGCGCTGCGTGTGCTGTGACCGGTCGCGCGTTGCCTGAACAGCCCGGGACCAGCCGCCGATGCCGGCGGTAAAGGCGGGACGACCGCAGCGGTGTCCTTGCCGCACCGCACGGGCCAAGGTCCGCGGCGGCCCGCCGGACACCGTCGCCCGACGCAAGCCCGGCCGGGCGCCGGCCAGCCGTCAGGACGGCACGTCGGCTGCCTTCAGATCGAAGGTTTCGCCCGGAAAGAACTTCGCGAGCCGGATGTCGGCAGACCGGGCGTGGCCCTCCATGCCCTCCAGTCGCGAGATCCGGGCCGTCGCTTCGGCCAGCGGGCGGGCGGCATCGCGGGTGGCGCGCTGCCAGGTGACCGTCTTCATGAACTTGTGGACGGAAAGCCCCCCGGTATAGCGCGCCGCGCCCGACGTCGGCAGGACGTGGTTCGGCCCCGAAGTCTTGTCGCCGAACGCGACCGTGGTCTCCTCGCCCAGAAACAGTGAGCCATAGGCCGTCAGCCGCCCCAGCCACCAGTCAAGCTCATGCGCCTGCACGTGCAGATGCTCGGGCGCATAGCGGTCAGCGACCTGCGCCATCTCCTCGGGGCCATCGCACAGGATGACCTCGGCCATGTTGTCCCAGGCCGCACGGGCGCTGTCACGGTTGACCGGCGGCAAGGTCTCGATCAGCGCGGGCACCAGCCGGATCACTTTCTGCGCCAGCGCCTCGTCCGAAGTCACCAGCCAGACCGGCGAGTTGTATCCATGCTCTGCCTGTCCGACCAGGTCATAAGCGACCATTTCAGCATCGGCGCTGGCATCGGCCAGAATCATGCTGTCGGTCGGACCGGCGAACATGTCGATGCCGACCTGACCGAACAGCATCCGCTTGGCTTCCGCGACATACTGGTTTCCCGGACCGACAAGGATGTCGGCCTTCGGCAGTCCGAACAGGCCATGCGCCATCGCGGCGACCCCCTGAACGCCGCCAAGGTTCAGGATCACGTCGGCCCCGCACAGATCCATCGCGAACAGGATCGCGGCAGGAATGCCGATCCCCGGTCGGGGCGGCGAACAGGCCGCGATATGCGGAACGCCCGCCACCTTGGCCGTGGTGACCGTCATGATCGCACTCGCGACATGGCTGTAGCGCCCTCCCGGAACATAGCAACCTGCGGCTGCCACCGGAATCTGCTTTTGCCCTGCCGTCAGGCCCGGCAGGATTTCCACCGCGCAATCCGACAGCGTGGCCCGCTGCGCCTCGGCAAAGCGGCGGATGTTGGCATGGGCAAAGCGGATGTCGTCCTTCAGCCGTTCGGGCACCTGATCCGCCGCCGCCCTCAGACTCGAGCGGGACACGATGATGTCCCCCTGCCACTTGTCGAAAGTGCGGGAATAGTCCAGCACCGCCGCTTCGCCGCCAAGTGCGATGCGCGCCAGCATGACCTGCACCAGGTCGCGCACGTCCTGATGATCCGCCTCGGCGGACGATGCTGCTTGCTTCAGGTAGATCATGGGCGTGTCTTTCAGTTACATTCGGCCCTTCCAGGGCACGAGGCGGCGTTCCAGGAACCGCATCAACAGGTCGAAGGCAAAGGCGATGGTCGCGATCACGAAGATTCCCATGATCACCACCGAGGTCTGCAGGAACTGGCTGGCCGACAGCACCATGTAGCCAAGCCCGCTGGTCGCCGCGACCATCTCGGCCGCGACGAGGGTGGTCCAGCCAAAGCCGATCCCGACCCGCATCGCGGTCAGGATTTCGGGCATTGCCGAGGGCAGGATCACGTGCCGCATCACCTGCCAGCGCGTCGCGCCGAAGGAATAGGCGGCATGGATCTGTTCGATGGCCGCCGATCTGACCCCCGACCGGGCACCCAGCACGATGGGCGCGAACATCGACAGAAAGATCAGCAGCACTTTCGAGGTTTCGTCGATGCCGAACCAGATGATCATCAGCGGCAGATAGGCAAGCGGCGGGATCGGACGGTAGAACTCGATCGGCGGGTCGAAGATGCCGCGGATCGTCGGGCTCATCCCCATCGCCAGGCCCAGGGGCAGGCCGATCAGGCAGGCCAGAACGAAGGCGCTGAAGACCCGGAACGTCGAGATCAGCGCGTGATCAAGGAACGAGGTGTTGGTGAAACCCTCATTCCAGACCTGGACGAACTTTGCCAGCACCGACTGCGGCGATGGCACGAACAGGGGCTTCACCCAACCCATTGTCGTGACCAGCCACCAGACGAACACCAGCGCCGCGACCGAGCCGACCGAGAGCCAGAATGTGCTGCCCTGCCCCGGCACACCGTAGATCTCGCCGGGCTTGGTGGGGCGGGCGCGGGCAAGGCGCGACAAGATCCCGGTTCCCTTTGCGGGCATCGGATCATTCATTGCACTGCCTCCTCGTCCGCGAAGATGATGTTCAGCACACGCTCGCGCAGTTCGATGAACTCGGGCGAGGCCTTGACCCGACGCGCGGGGGTGCCGTCCTGGAACCTGCGCGAGAAAGGCAGGTCGAAGACATGGGTGATGCGCCCTGGTCTTGGCGACATCACGATCAGCTTGGTGCCCATGAACAGCGCCTCCTCGACGCTGTGGGTGATGAAGAAGACCGACTTTCCGGTCTCGCCCCAGATCCGCAGGATCAGCTCCTGCGCCTTTTCCCGCGTCAGGGCGTCCAGCGCGCCGAGGGGTTCGTCCATGAGCAGAAGCTTCGGGTCGCAGGTCAACGCCCGGGCGATACCGACCCGCTGCTGCATGCCACCCGACAGCTTGTAGACCGGCGAGCCCTGAAACCCGTCCAGCCCCAGAAGCCTGATGAACTCGTTGGCCGTCTTGTGGCGCTCGGGTTTCGAAACACCCTGGATCTGCAGGCCGAAAGCCACGTTGTCCAGGACGGAAAGCCAGGGCAGCAGCGCATGTTTCTGAAACACCACGGCACGGTCGGCCCCGGGACCCTGCACGGATTGGCCATCCAGCGACAGGCCGCCAGAGGTCGGCGACAGGAACCCCGCGATCAGGTTCAGAAGCGTGGACTTGCCACAACCCGAGGCCCCGAGCGCCACCACGAACTCGCCCACGGCGATCCGAAGATTGATGTCGCTCAGCGCCGAGACCGGGGCGCGGCCGTCGGCCGCTGGATAGACGACCGAAACGTGATCGATGTTCAGGCTCAAGCGCAGGCCCTTCCGCTGCGGACATGGCCTGCCCGGACCATG
>Ga0308009_10000865_pt1 | contig 19724 bp, 20 predicted proteins | sample Neamet127_FD_203134 | JGI IMG/M metagenome (GOLD analysis project Ga0308009, IMG submission 203134) | Marine microbial communities from water near the shore, Antarctic Ocean - #127 | ecosystem: Environmental > Aquatic > Marine > Unclassified | place: Southern Ocean | collected 2014-07-24
AGACGCCGGGCCTGAGCCTGCGCGAGATCATTGAGCTGGTGCTGCAGCACAGCGGGCTCGAAGAATATTACAAGCTCGAAAAAGAAGGCCAGGACCGTCTCGAGAATCTGGGCGAGCTGGTCAATGCTGCTGAGTCTTTTGTCAGCATGGAGGGCTTTGGCCGCGATGCCGTGGCCCTGCCGGTGGACGAGCTCGGCACGCCGCTGCGGCAGTCTCCGGCCAGTCAGGGGCTGGATGCGGACGCGCCCTCACCCCAACCCTCTCCCAAGGGGAGAGGGAGTGAAGCCGCAGAAGGCAGTGACTTGCTCCCTCTCCCTCTGGGAGAGGGCAGGGGTGAGGGTCTCGCGCCGGACCAGGAGACCGGCGAAACCCTGTCGCCCCTGGCCGCCTTCCTGACGCACGCTGCACTCGAATCCGGTGACAACCAGGCGCAGGCCGGGCAAGACGCGGTGCAACTGATGACGGTGCATTCGTCCAAGGGGCTGGAGTTTGACTGCGTGTTCATCTCCGGCCTGGAAGACGGCATCTTTCCGCATGAAAATTCCCTCAGTGACGCTGGTGGCATCGAGGAAGAACGCCGGTTGATGTACGTGGCCATCACGCGCGCTCGCAAGCGCCTGTACCTGACCCATTCGCAGACACGCATGCTGCACGGCCAGACCCGCTACAACCTGAAAAGCCGCTTCTTCGACGAGTTGCCGGAGGCGGCGCTCAAATGGATCACGCCAAAAAACCAGGGTTTTGCACAGGCTTACGGCGGCCACGGTAGCGCCTGGGGTGCTAGCCATTCAGGAGCTGGTGGCGCACGTGGGGACTGGGCTGCAGCCGCTTTTTCCTCAAGAAAATCGGGTGGTGAAACATTTGCCAACCCGTCCGTGCCACCGCAGCGCAATGCACCGGCGCACGGCCTGAAGACCGGTATGGAGGTGTTTCACGCCAAGTTCGGCGAAGGCCGGGTCATGATGCTCGAAGGCAGTGGCGACGACGCGCGGGCCCAGATCAACTTCACCCGGCATGGTGTGAAATGGCTGGCGCTGAGCGTGGCCAAGTTGACCGTTGTTTAGGTCTCTCACAGTTAAGATGACACTGACCGACCAACCGCACCCGGAACATCAATGATTGAGACAGAGACCAGCCGACAGGCTGACGACGCCACCATCGAGGTGAGCCACCAGGCGTTCAAGACCGGCTTGCCCATGGGCCGCTTTCGTCTGATCGTCAACCCCGAGCGTGCGCAAAAATACGTCAAACACCGCCTGTTTGTTATCGGCATCTCGCTGCCGCTGCTGGGCATAGGCGCGGCACTGGCCTTGTCCGGCTATTTCTGGTGGGGGCTGCCGCTGGTGCTGGTGGGCGCTCTGTTGGGCCGCGTCGTCAAGGCCCATGCTGCCAGGATATTGCTGCACCTGGCCCTGAGCGACCCCAAGGTCTACCGCGAAGCCATTGACTACGAAATTCTCGAAGTCCGTCACGCAGCCTGAGTGGTGCGCACCGGACGAGCCCTTCCCTACCTCAGCAGCTTGCCGTCGCGGCCGATCACCGTCACTTCGACAAACTTCGAACCCACATGGTTGTCGGGTGAAAAACTCACCTTGAAACCGCCCACGTCGTAACTGTTCATCTTGTCGAGTTGCGTCATGATTTTCTGACGCGTCGGGTCGGCACCCGAGCGCTGAATGGCTTCGACCAGAATTTTGGCGGCGATGAAAGACTCCATGCTGGCGTAAGACACCACTTTTTCGGGCTGATACTTCTTCATCAGCAACTGGAACTCACGCGCCACCGGCACCAGTGTCGAGTAGGGGTAGGGCATCACCTGGGAAATACCAATACCGCGTGCGTTGTCCTCGCCGGCGTTTTTCAGCAACTCCTTGAAGTTGACCACCGAGATGCTGAACAGGCGCGCCTTGCTGCCCTGGGCCCGCATTTTTTTGATGAAGGCGGCCGAGGCGCGGTTGACCGCCACCATGATGATGGCGTCCGGGTTGGCGGGGGCGATGGCTGCGACGGCTGCGTCAATGTCCTCAGGTTTGGTCCGGTCGTAGCCGCCCCTGGCGACCGGCTGCAGACCGAGTTTCTGCATGGCCGACTCGGCGCCGGCCAGCCCGCTCTTGCCGAAGGGGTCGTCTTGGTACATCACCGCAAAGCGGCGCAGGCCGATGGTGTACAGGTGCTCCACCATGCGTGCGGTTTCGTCGGTGTAGCTGGCGCGGATGTGGAAGATGTTCGGGTTCGTCGGCTCGCGCAAATCCTGGGCTCCAGTGTATGGAGCGAGTAGCGCGATGCCTGCATCCGACAGCACCTTGTTTTTGTTCAGGGCCAGCACGTTGCCGGTGCCAACAAAACCGAACAGCGCCAGCGGTTTGTCCTCGGCCAGCAGTTGCCGTGTCTGCGCCAGGGTCTGGTCGGGCTTGTAGCTGTCGTCCTTGAGCACCACACGAATTTTTCGGCCGTAGATGCCGCCATTGGCGTTGACATGCGCAAAGTAAGCCGCGCCACCGGCCACGTATTCGTCGCCGGTGCCGGCGATGACGCCGGTCAGCGGTGCCACCTGGCCAATCACGATGTCCTCGCGCCCAGGTGCGGCTTGCGCCAGGTTGGCCGTCATGGCAATGGCGATCACCGCCAGCCAGTGCTTGTTCTTCAATCGCATGTTATCTCCTCATTGTGTTCATAAATTCTGCACTGCAGAATAAGAAGCCGCGTAAGTGGCCTGCGCATTCTGTAAGAATATTTCAGAGACAGTTATAAGGAATTCCCGGAGTTGAGGCGCGCAGGTGACAGTTCTTTCTGGCTGTTGTAGAATTTTGATTCCGCAATGCAGAACAATATGTCCATACCACCACTTTTGCCTGCTCTATCCAAGGTACCGGTCCGGCCGGTCCAAGCCAAGCCAGACCGGCACTTCGTGACCGCCCTCGCGCGGGGTCTTGATGTGCTCAGTGCGTTTCGCTCGCGCGACCGCATGCTCGGAAATCAGGAACTCGCCCGCCGCTGCGGCTTGCCCAAGTCGACGATTTCCAGGCTGACCTATACGCTGACGCGCCAGGGTTACCTGGTTCCGGCGACCGATGGCAAAGGTGCAACCGGTTACCGCCTGGGCAGTGCGGTGCTGGCTTTGGGCGGTGCCATGCTGGCGCGCATGGACATGCGCCAGATGGCCAGGCCCTTAATGCAGGATCTGGCCGACAGTTCTCAGGCCATGGTGTCTCTGGGCGTGCGCGACCGATTCAGCATGATTTATGTAGAAAATTGCCGCAGCGAATCGGCACTGACCCTGAGCCTGGATGTCGGCTCACGCATCCCGCTGGCGCAGACCGCCATGGGGCGCGCTTACCTGGCCGGCTGCAGCGACAGCGAACGCAGTGACTTGATGGAGCGGATTCGCGCGCACGATGAAAAAGCCTGGCCAGTCACGCGCGCTGGCATCGAACTGGCGCTGGCCCATTACCGCGAACACGGCTGCTGCGCGTCTTTTGGTGACTGGCAAAAAGATGTCAATGCCATCGCCGCAGCTTTTCGCCCCGAGGGTGGGCGCGCGGTGATGGTGGTCAGTTGCGGCGGGCCGGGTTTCAAGCTGTCGCCGCAATTTTTGATGACGGAAGTGCGCCCGCCACTGGTCAGCCTGGTCCGCAAGCTGCAAAACGCCTCGAGCGAGGCGTACTGAGCGGGCGGGGAAGCGCTGAATAAGCCCCCTGCGGCGCGCGATCAGCCGGGCTCGGGCGGTCTGCTGCGTTGAATGTCTTGCCAATAGGCCAGCTATTGACTGCGACATTCGCCTTGCATCCCATCCCGATCCGACTGCCGCGCATCCGCAAGGACTTGTTCAGCGCTTCCCTAGTAAGTCATGGAGCCGCTGCCGTCCCGGCTGCCTTTTCGGCCGGTCACTTGCCACGAAGTGCGCTGCCCAACCAGGCCCGCTAAAAATTCAAGCTCTTCATCGCTGTGGTTCAGTGCACCGGCGGGGGTTAGAAATTTGCCTTCGGGGTTAACGGTGGCGTCCGCCCAAAAGGCCTGGTGGTAGTCGGCTTGCGAGACCCGCTTTTCAGCGCCGGCGCCCACGTCGACGGTGCCGTAGCAATTGCAGAAGTAGTTGCGGTCTCCCCGGTCGGCAAAAATTTCGGCGTAGACACCGGTGCCGCGTATGCCGGCGGTCAGCGTGGGCAGCACGATGCTGCGGTCCACGCCCTTGCCCCAGACGCTGGCGACTGCGCCGCTCAGCAAGCGCAGCAGGCTGACGGCGTTGAGTGTGGCGCCGCGTTCGACCGACAGACGGGAGTTTTGCCGCACCTGAAACGAGGCATTGCCGATCACAAAGATCAGGTTGGCACCCGGCCCGGTCTGGATCGCGTCACCGGTCTGAATCGATTGCTGCGGGCTCAGGGGCGCGCCATTGATCATCGCGTCTCCCGTCAGTTGCACGATGTTGCTGCGCTGCTGCGCCATCGCCGCTGGCAGCCCGCCCAGGGCCACCCAGGCAGCGGCCGCCTTGATCACATCACGTCGCTGGTACCACAGGATTTCTTTTTCTTGCCGGCCTTGCAGCAGGTGCTGGGTCATGGGGCTTCTCCAGGGGGGGACGGGTCGTCGGTGGGGGAAGCTTCAAAACTGCCCTCGAAAGTGAAATAAATCGAGGTCGAAAACATGGCCGCCATCAGCAAGGCCACCGGCATGATCAGCGCGGCGGCGGCCTCGGGGCTGGCCAGCAGGCCGGCCAGCAAGGTGACGACAAGGCCAATCAGCATCAGCACCACCATCCAGGCGATCCCAAACACGGTGTAGGCGCCGGCGTTCCTGAAACACACCACAGCGCTGAAAAACAGGCTCTTGACGGGTGTCACACCATGCCAGTGGACCAAGGCCGGTGCGTGCCAGAACAGCACCGACACTGGCAGGTACAGCACCATCACCAGCAGCATCACGCCCTGCATGCCGGGTGTCAGTGCGCTTTCGCGGCTGACCGGCGCGTCCACAAACAGCGGCACGATGGAGACAATCAGCAGGCAAGCGGCTGCATACAGAAAGCCCAGCACCATCATGGCGCGCGCGCGTTGCTGGCCGGCCCGAAAGGCGCTGATCAGGATGGCGGGCATGGGAAATCGGCCCTTGGTCGCCTCCCGCGTGGCCGCCATCAGGCCCAGCGTGGCCGCCGGCACGATGGCCAGCGCCAGCACCACGCCCACATACGGAATCAGTGATGCCAGCGTGGCTGCCGCCATGTACATGAAAAACAGCCCCACCAGCGCCAAAGGCTGTTTGAAGAACGTGCGGATGCCGAGCTTGACCCATGTGAGGCCGGTGCGTGCAGGAACGATGTTGAGTTTCATTGCGAATGATGGCTGGTTGAGAGGGTCAGGGCGAAAGGGTTTCACGGGTGCCGGGAAAAAGGGCAATCGAGTGAACAATTTAACGCTAGTGGTTGAGTTTGCTTGAAAAGAAGGCGCGCCCGCAACTTTTCGCAAGCGCGCAGGGCCGTCTGCTTTCAGCGGGACAGTCCTTGGGGATGGTGCACCCTCTCGCGCAGCACGCGTTCGAAATGGCCGGGGTCATGGGCCTGCAGCAGCGCCGCTTCGCGCGGTAAGTGAAAGTCCCACAGCCGCGACACCCAGAAGCGCAGCGCACCGGCACGCAGCATCGCCGGCAGCAGCGTACGCTCTTGCGGGGTCAGGCGGCGAACCGCCTGGTAGGCCGACAGAAAGGCATCGGCCCGCGCCGCATCATGCGCGCCGCTGTCCAGGTGGATGCACCAGTCGTTCAAACTGACGCCAATGTCGAACAGAAAGGTATCGCAGCCGGCGAAATAAAAATCGAAAAACCCGGTCAGCGCCAGCGTTCCGCCTGCGCTGTCAAACATCACGTTGTCCCTGAACAGGTCGGCATGGATGGGGCCGCGCGGCAAGGCCTGCCAATTGGACGAGGCCGCCACATGGTTCTGATAAGCCAGCTCGGACTTGATAAGCCGGCTTTGCGCTTCGTCCAGATGCGGCAGCACCACCGGCACGGTCGCGTTCCACCAGGCCAGGCTGCGCAGATTGGGCTGGCTGCGCGGAAAGTCGCGGCCGACCAGGTGCATACGAGCCAGGGTTTCTCCGACGGCGGCGCAATGTGCAGGCGTGGGCGCCAGCTCGCTGCGGCCGCGCAGGCGGTTCACCACGGCGGCGGGTTTGCCCTTCAAGCGCAGCAAGATGTCACCGGGCTTGCCGCCCGCACCATCGGCAGCCGTGATGGCCTGCGGCTCCGGCACCGGGATGCCGTGCTGCGCCAGGTGTTTCATCAGGTGCAGGTAAAACGGCAACTGCTCAAATGTCAGGCGCTCGAACAGCGTCAGCACATAACGGCCCTGGTCGGTGTCCACAAAATAGTTGGTGTTTTCGATGCCGCCGGCGCAGGCGGTGATGTTGTGCAACTGCCCCAGTCCGAGCGATTGAAAAAGGGGAGCGGCCTCGTCAAGCGAGACTTCGGTATAGACGGCCATGCCTGAAACTGGAAACCGGAAGCTGGGAACGAAAGGCTAGAACTTCAGCACGTTCCAGACACGGCTGCCGGTGGCACCGACGCCCGCTTTGGACGGGGCCGTGCCGCCGCCCTTGGTGGAGTCGGTAGGCAAGACCTCATAAGCGGGGACATCGGCCTTGGGCTGCACCGTGATGCTCTGGGTTTCGCCGCCAACGCGCAGTTCGTCGATGCGCGAACCGGCGTCTTCGGTACGAATGCGCTGGATTGCCGGATCCGGCCGGCTGCTGCTCGGGTTGGTGCCGGGTTGCAGGGCTGGGGCGGGTGCCGCCGTCTGGGCCAGGGCCGGGGCGCCGGCCAACGCGGCAGCGGCGCCAGCGAGCAGAAGGGAGCAAATGGGGTGGTGCATGGGTGCATTGTAGGGGCCCGGCGCGCGGCTGGATAGGGTGGGCAAAACGGTGACAATCTAGGGCCTGCTCACACTATTTATGCAAGATGCGTTGCGAGTCAAAAAGGTCATGCGCGAGGCGCGAAATGCAGCCGGGCTGGCGCCCGGCAAGGCTTTGCAACGCTGCGCATGGCCTTTTTGGCCGCAACCCGAAGGGAATATGGTTAAAACAGCACCACTCGTTGTTGCACTCCTAGCTCAGCCGCCCAGGCTGAGCGTCGTCGCGCGCCTAGATTGGCGCTGTTTTAACCATATTCGCACTTGCATCAATAGTGGGAACAGGCCCTAGCCATGAGCACCGACAAAAAAACCTTGCTGCTGGTGGACGGCTCCAGCTACCTGTACCGCGCTTTTCATGCCATGCCGGATCTGCGCGCCGACCCCGGCGACCCGCTAAGTCCTGCCACCGGCGCGATACGCGGCATGGTCAACATGATGCAGAAGCTGCGCAAGGACGTGCGGGCCGACTACGCTGTTTGTGTTTTCGACGCCAAGGGCCCGACCTTCCGCGACGCGCTCTACCCCGAGTACAAGGCCCAGCGCTCGCCCATGCCCGACGATTTGCGCAGCCAGGTTGCGCCCATCCATGAGGTGGTGCGACTGCTTGGCTGGAAGGTGCTGGACGTGCCGGGTGTCGAGGCCGATGACGTGATTGGCACGCTGGCCTGCATGGCGGCTAAGCAGGGCATAGCGGTCATCATCTCCAGCGGCGACAAGGACCTGAGCCAGCTCGTCGATGAACACATCACGGTGATCGACACCATGAACGACAGGCGCCGCGACCTGGCCGGGGTGGAGGCCGAGTTCGGCGTGCCGCCGCGTCTGATGGTGGACTACCAGACCCTGGTTGGCGACGCGGTGGACAACGTGCCCGGCGTGCCCAAGGTCGGCCCCAAGACGGCGGTCAAATGGCTGCTCGAATACGGCTCGCTCGATGCACTGGTGGCGCGCGCCGACGAGATCAAGGGCGTGGTCGGCGAGAACCTGCGCAACACGCTGGACTGGCTGCCCAAAGGCCGCGAGCTGCTGACCATCAAGAAGGACTGCGAGCTCGGTGACTATATTGATGGCTTGCCTGTTTTGGAATCCATCGCTATGGGGCCCCAGCAGACGGAGGCGCTGAAGGATTTTTATGAGAAATACGGCTTCAAGGGCCTGGTCCGGCAGATCACGGTTGAAAACACGCCGCCGGAGTTGATCAGCGCGCCCGAGGGCCGGCATACCCAGCCCAAAGCCAAAGCCATTGATACCTCCTCGCTGGGTCTGTTCGATGAGCCCGCCGCTGTGGTCACGCCGCCGCTGGCTGAACGCACGACCAACCTGCATTACGACACCGTGCTGAGCTGGGAGTTGTTCGAGAGCTGGATGGCGAAAATCGAAGCCGCGGATCTGGTCGCGCTGGACACCGAGACCACCTCGCTCGATGAAATGCTGGCGCAGATCGTCGGCCTGAGTTTCAGCGTCAAGCCCGGCGAGGCCGCCTACATTCCGCTGACCCATGATTACCCCGATGTGCCCGAGCAACTGCCGCGCGACGAGGTGCTGGCGCGGCTCAAACCCTGGCTGGAAAACCCGGCAAAAGCCAAACTCGGACAACACGTCAAGTACGACCGCCATGTGTTTGCCAACCACGGCATCGAGGTCCGGGGTTATGTGCACGACACCATGCTGCAGAGTTATGTGCTCGAAGTGAACAAGCCACACGGTTTGGCCAGCCTGGCCGAGCGCCATGTGGGTCGCAGCGGCATCAATTACGAAGACCTGTGCGGCAAGGGCGCGCACCAGATCAAGTTCAACCAGGTCGATATCGCCAAGGCTGCTGAATATTCGTGTGAAGACTCGGACCAGACGCTGGACGTGCACCGAGTGCTCTGGCCCCAGGTGCAGGCCAATAACAAGCTGCGTTTTATTTACGAGTTGGAGATGCAAAGCAGCGAAGCGCTGTACCGCATCGAGCGCAACGGGGTGCTGATTGACGCGCCCATGCTGGCCACCCAAAGCCACGAACTCGGCCAGCGCATCCTGCAGCTCGAAGCCGAGGCCTACGAGATCGCGGGCCAGCCTTTCAACCTGGGCAGCCCCAAACAGCTCGGAGAAATTTTCTTCGACAAGCTGGGCATGCCGGTGGTCAAGAAAACCCCGAGCGGCGCGCGCAGCACCGATGAAGAAGTGCTGGAAAAACTCGCCGAGGACTACCCGCTGCCGGCCAAACTTCTGGAGCACCGTTCGCTCAGCAAGCTCAAAGGGACTTACACCGACAAGCTGGCCCAGCTCGCGTTACCACGCACGGGCAGGGTGCACACGCATTACGCGCAGGCAGTCGCCGTGACGGGGCGCCTCTCCAGCAACGATCCCAACCTGCAAAACATACCGGTGCGCACGCCTGAGGGTCGGCGTGTGCGCGAAGCCTTTGTGGCGCCAGCGGGCAGTGTGATTGCCAGTGCCGACTACTCCCAGATCGAGCTGCGCATCATGGCGCACCTCAGCGGCGACGAAGCCCTGCTGCGCGCTTTCACCGACGGCCTGGACGTGCACAAGGCCACCGCCGCCGAAGTCTTTGGCGTGGATCTGGCCCAGGTGAGCAGTGAGCAGCGGCGCTACGCCAAGGTCATCAACTTTGGACTGATTTACGGCATGAGCAGCTTCGGCCTGGCGCGCAACCTCGGCATTGAAACCAAGGCGGCGGCGGCCTATATCGACAAGTATTTTCAGCGTTATCCAGGCGTCAAAAACTACATGGAGCAGACCGTGGTTTTTGCGCAGGACAACCATTTTGTCGAAACCGTGTTCGGCCGGCGCCTGTACCTGGCCGAGATCAACGGTGGCAATGGCCCGCGCAAGAAGGCCGCCGAAAGGCAGGCCATCAACGCGCCCATGCAGGGCACGGCCGCCGACCTGATCAAGCTCAGCATGGTCAAGGTGCAGCAGGTGCTCGATGCGGAAAAGCGCGCGACGAAAATGATCATGCAGGTGCACGATGAACTGGTTTTTGAAGTGCCCGAGGCCGAGGTGGACTGGGTGCGCACAGAGATCCCGCGCCTGATGGCCGGCGTGGCCGACTTGAAGGTGCCGCTGCTGGCCGAGATCGGCATCGGCCCGAACTGGGAGCAGGCGCACTGAGGGCAAGTGCCTGCACACGGCCCTAAAGCGTCAACAAGCCCTTCCAGGCCCTGCGCAGCTTCTTCTGGTCCGCCGCTGCGAGCGTGCCCGCCTTGCGGATCACCAGGCGGTGGTCCAGGGTAAACAGCTTGAGCCGCACCAGGCAGTCAGAGGGAAGCCCGGCGGGTTCGAGGTTTTCAATGGCGCAGTCGCCGGGCCAGCTGGACTGCTCCGTGCTGGTAATCATGGCCATGACGCTGTGCCCGGCCTGCTGGTTGAACAGGCTGCTGGTCAGCACCAGCGCCGGCCGTCGTTTACTGGCCTTGCGGTCGGTGAACGGAAAAGGCACCACGACCACATCAAAAGTCAGAAGGTTCAAGGCAGCCATCACAGGTTTTTGAAAGCCTGGTCATCTGCCGTGCTGGACCATTCCGCCAGAGTGCCTTCCAGGGCTTGCATGAAGGCCAGGTCCAGCGGGGAAGCCCGCCGTAAGCGCACTTCGTTTCCTTCGATTTCAAATCCGACCATGTCACCAGCTTTGAGATGCAAAACCTTGCGCACGCTGGTCGGGACAGTGGTCTGAAATTTACTCGTGAGTTTGGAAGTTTGTAGCATGGTATTACTTTCTTACGTGTTCATTGTAGAGGTTGGAGGTATTCAGCGCCACACCCCCATCGGCAATACCTTCGGATATTGACCTGCACCAACAAGAATTTCCACGACCGCATAGACTCCAATTTCCCGTCAAACCAACCTTTTCGAGGAACCAGTATGCTCAACAGCGACCAGAAATCCGAGTTCGATTCTCTGCTGCCCGGCCAAAGCACCGACAACGGCGCCACCCGCCGCACCGCGTTGAAGGCGGCTTTGGGCGTAGGTTATGCCGCCACCGCCTTGCCTATCATGGCGCAAACCGCGATCAAAACCTCGGCCGACGGCCTGAAGGCTGGCGAAACGACGTTTGAAGTCAACGGCTTCAAGGTGCCGGCCTATTACGCCGCGCCTGCCGGCAAGACCCATCTACCGGTGATTCTGGTGATTCAGGAAATCTTCGGCGTGCATGAATACATTGCTGACACCGCGCGCCGCTTTGCCAAGGCCGGTTACCTGGCGATTGCGCCCGAGCTGTTTGCGCGCCAGGGTGACCCGACCCAGTATGGCGAGATGGCCAAGCTGATGGCTGAGGTGGTGTCCAAGGTGCCTGACGCGCAAGTCATGGCCGACCTTGATGGCGCGGTGATATGGGCCGGCGCCAACGGCGGCGACACCGGCAAGGTCGGCATCACTGGTTTTTGCTGGGGTGGCCGTGTGACCTGGCTGTATGCGGCGCACAGCCCCAACGTCAAGGCCGGTGTGGCCTGGTACGGCCGTCTGGTCGGTGCCAGCACAGCGCTGACACCGAAACATCCGGTAGAAATCGCGCCCATCCTGAACGGCCCGGTGCTCGGCCTGTACGGCGGTCAGGATGCCGGCATTCCGCTTGACACGGTTGATAAGATGAAAGCCGCTCTCGCCACCGGCAGCCCGGCGGCGAAGGCCTCGCAGTTTGTGGTGTACCCTGATGCCCCGCATGCGTTCCACGCCGACTACCGCCCGAGCTTCCGCAAGGAGCCGGCCGATGACGGCTGGAAACGTGCTCTGGCGTGGTTCAAAGCCAACGGCGTCGCTTGATCTAATTCAGCGACGCTGGTGTTCTGGGCCGCCCCACAGCGATGTGCGGCGGCTTTTTACCGTCCTTGACTGACATACATAACCTTTTTGGGCTCCAGCCCATACAGATCGGGCGCAAGCAGCTATGATTTTGATAGCAATTTTGACCGGCACCCTGGCCGCCGGGATCGGCAGCGTGTGGCTGGCCGCGCTGCTGAGCTTTGGTGTGGTGGCGCGCTACACCACCCACATGCTGAGCCTGGCGGCCGGCGCGCTGCTGGCCACGGCCTTCATGCACCTGCTGCCCGAAGCCTTTGAAAGCCAGGCCGGCGCGCAGGAGCTGTTTGCCACCTTGCTGGTCGGCCTGGTATTTTTTTTCCTGCTCGACAAGGCCGAGCTTTATCACCACGGCCATGAGCACCACGACCTGCGGGCCGACGAGGCAGCGCAAGGTGAGTTGCTGGCGCCTGTGCGCACCGGCAACTCCCTGCGCGCCGAACGGGTACATACCTCGCCCAGCCCGCTGGAGCACGGCCACGGGAATCACCATCACCACAGCCACCCGGCCCGGTCCGGTAGCTGGGCGGTGCTGACCGGCGACAGTGTGCACGCCTTTGGCGACGGCATATTGATCGCCTCCGCTTTTGTGGCCGACATGCGCCTGGGTGTGATCACCGCGCTGGCGGTGCTGGCGCACGAGATTCCGCACCACATGGGCGATCTGGTGGTGCTGCGCCAAACCTCCAGCAACCAGCGCGCCGCGCTGGTCAAGGTGTCGCTGGCTGGCGCCGTGACCGCGCTGGGCGGGCTGGTCGGCTACGCGCTGGTGGACATGCTGCACGACTGGCTGCCTTACTTCCTGGTGGTGGCCTCCAGCAGTTTTGTCTATGTGGCGCTGGCCGACCTGATCCCGCAGCTTCAAAAACGCCTGAGCGCCCGCGAAACCTTTGCCCAGATCGCCTGGCTGGTGGTCGGTATTGCGCTGGTCACGGTGGTCAGTGGGCTGGCCCACAGCCTTTGACGCTAGTGCAGTGTTGCACTCTATCTGGCACTTAAAACCGCGTCTTTTCGCCCAGTGCGTTGTTGCAAATCCGCGCGATACCTACGGGTATCGCTGTGGTTTGCGCCTAGCCCTGAGCAAAAATCCATCGGTTTTAAATGTGCCATCAAGAATGCAACCCTACACTAGCGTGTCAGCCGGACACTGACATGCACAGGGCATCGCTGCCTATAGGACTGCGTTTGGGGAGGGCGATCATGGAACCATTCTTTCAAGGAATGCGCCATGAAACTGCTCACCCCCCTCCAACGCCCCGTCAAGCGCCGTCGCGCCCGCCGGCTGATGGCGGCCTGGATCGCCTACTTCACCACCGTGTGCGCCAGCATGGCGGCCGCTGCTGCAGTGGTTACCGAGACGGCGCCTATCCTGCTGGTGGAGGGCCTGTGACCATGCACGCCGAACCGAAACCCGCCCCCGAGGAAGACACGGTGCCGCCCGGCGACGACAGCAACACCGACCCGACACCGCCGCTGCCTGCGGACCCCGGCCGCAACGGTGGCGAGCGCAATCCCTCGGCGGCTGCCGGCCAGAAGAATCATTCGCCGCTGGATGAAGAGCCACAGATCGGCAACGAGCGCGACATTCCATCTGACGGCCGCGACCCCGAGGGCGAAGGCATGATCCGCGACCTCGACAAACCAACCGAGCCTTCGGGCGACAAACTCAAAGGCGATGCGCATGGCCACTGACCCCAATGTGCCGCCGCCTGAGCCGGTGCAACCGCTGGCGACACCGCCCAACCCCGGACAGGTGCAGCCCACGCCGCAACCGATGTAAGCACGCACGGGCACGGCACCGCTTCTTTTTGCTCATTTTTTAATAGCTGTCTACGCCCGCTGCATATGGGCTGGATGCGGATTTTGCTATAAATTTAGAGTGGGGCAGCGGCGAGTTCGGCAAGTGTCGGCAGGCCTTCGCTGTCGCCCCGCACCTGCACCGCGCGTGCGCCTATCCAGGCGCCGCGCCTGACGGCGCTTGGCACATCGCAGCCTGCCAGCAGAGCGCTGATCACCCCCACCGCAAAACCGTCGCCCGCGCCCACGGTGTCCACCACCTTGCCCACCGGAAAGCCCGGCACCCGGCCGCTGCCGTGTTCGCCATCGAAGTAGGCGCCTTCGCTGCCGAGCTTGACCACCACCAGCCTGGCGCCGCGCTCGCGGTAAAAGCGGGCAATGCCTTCAGCTGTGGTCTCCCCGGTCAGCAGCCGGCCTTCTTCCAGCCCCGGCAGCACCCAGTCGGCGCACGTCGCCAGGTCGTTGATGGCGTCAACCATGATTTCCGGTGAGGCCCATAACGTCGGACGCAGGTTGGGGTCAAACGACACGCTGCGTCCGGCGGCGCGCATCAGCGCCATGCTTTGGCGCGCCAGCGGCAGCGTGCTCGGCGAAATCGCGGCAAATACGCCGGTGGCGTGGAGATGCCGCGCCGACAGCAGCCAGGCGCTGTCGAGGTCATTCATGCCCATGTGGCTGGCGGCTGAGCCCTTGCGGTGGTATTCAACCGGCGGGTCGCTGCCATCGAGCACGCTGCCCTTGATCATGAAACCGGTGGCTTGCGCGTCGGTGAGCGCCACCTGCGAGCAGTCGATGCCTTCGGCCGACATCTCGCGGATCAGGTAGCGCCCCATCATGTCGGTGCCCAGTCGGCTGGCCCAGCCAACTTTCAGGCCTAGGGACCCTCTGCCTGACTCCCGTCATGCGCGTTCGGGTCCACAACGGGATGATTTGCTCGCCAACACCGCGCAGCGTGTGCTGAAGCACACGCAAGGGGTTTGGTGAGGAAAGCGCCCGTTTTGGTCCGAACCCGAAGGGGCGTGGTTTTGCGGGCGATCCGCGTCGTTACAAAACCAGGCAAGGCACAAGCCTTGCCTTGGGTTTTGCGCCTCACGGCTCATCCCGCAAAAGCCCGCCGCGCATGGCGGGAGTCAGGCAGAGGGTCCCAAGCGCCAGACCGATGGCGACATTGGTTTCCGCGCCGGCCGTGCGTTTGTAAAAAGAACCGGTATCCTCCAGCGCGCCAGGCCGGTCGGCCACCAGCAGCATCATGGCTTCACCAAAAGTTACGACGTCCAGCGCGCTTGTCATCAAAAGTTCTCGAGGGAGTGCAAGGGTGGGCAAATCGTAGCATTCCGAAATTGCTATGCTATTGATAGCTAATAACGCTTGCTGCATATGGGCTGGAGCCTGATTTGATGCACAAACAATAAGCAGAACACGGTGCTCGGATGCCCAGGGGGGAGCCGGTGCCTATCGTCCTACAAGGAGATCAACAATGTCTGACACGAGCACATGCGGGCGCTACTAGAGTGATTTTGTGTGTTTAGCAAACCTGCCAAGCACACCGCACCGCCGGTGCTGTGAATGACACGCAAATCTACTACCACCCCACCAGGAATTTCACCATGAGCAAAGCACCCTCCAAGATGAATGACGCCGTTGACATGCTCGACGCCGACCACGTTGCCGTCAAGAAACTATTCACCCAATTCAAGAAACTCAGCGAAGCCAAGGCGCCCGGCGAGGAGCGCAAGGCCCTGGCCGACAAGATCTGCAAGGAGTTGACGGTGCACGCAGAGATTGAAGAGCAAATCTTTTACCCCGCGACGCGCGCGGCCGTCCATGACGACGATCTGCTCAACGAGGCCGAAGTCGAGCATGCCTGTGCCAAAGACCTGATTGCGCAAATCTCGGGCATGGACGCCGACGAAGAACTGTTCGACGCCAAGGTCATCGTACTCGGCGAATACATCGACCACCATGTGGAAGAAGAGCGCGAAGAGATGTTCCCGAAAGCGCGTAAAAGTGACATGGACCTCAAGGCCATGGTGACGGACCTGAAGGCGCTGAAGGAGGAACTGATCGCCAACTACGAAATGCCGGCTTGATGGCTGGGACGGCGCAGGCTGCCTGAACGACGCGCGCCCAGGCTTGTTCGGCCTGAGCACCCCTGGCCTGTTCAGCCGCGCGCCGTCCCAAATCGGGGATCAAACGAGAAATAGAAACATGCGCCGGCGCCTTCCGCCGACTCCGCGCGTATGGTGCCGCCGTGTCGCTCCAGGATGCGGTGTACCGTGGCCAGGCCGATGCCGCTGCCTTCGAACTCGGTCTCATGGTGCAGTCGGTGAAAGGGTTTGAACAGGCTGTCGACATAGGCCATGTCAAAACCTGCGCCGTTGTCGCGTATGAACAGCATCTTGCGCCCGCCCTCGCGGGCCGGTAAGGCGCCGAAGCTGATGCTGGCGTTGGCTGCGTTGCGTGAATATTTCCAGGCGTTGGCGATCAGGTTTTCCAGGATGATGCGGGCGAACTTGCTGTCGCAGTGCACGCTGAGGCCGCTTTGTATCTCCACCTTGACCTGGCGCATGGGCTCACGCTGGCGCAGTTGCGCGACGACCTGTTCGGCCATGACGCTGAGATTTACCTGATCCAGCACCAGTTTGCCCTTGCTGGCGCGGGCCAGGGCCAGCAGGTCGTTGATCAGCTCATGCATGCGCACCACGTTGATACGCACCCGGTCAAACAGGCGCTCTTCTTCCTCGCTGAGCCGGCCCTTGAGCTGGCGCGCCAGCAGCACGCTGAAGCCTTCAATGCTGCGCAGCGGCGACTGCAGGTCGTGTGAGACGGAATAACCGAAAGACTCCAGCTCGGCATTGGTCGCCTTGAGTTGGTCGGTGCGTTCGTTCACGCGTTGCTCCAGGGTGTCGTGCAGACGCTGAATCTCGCGGTCGCTGCGCAGCCGCACCAGCTCGGCGGTGATGCGGCTGGCGAAAATCTGCATCAGCGCGTCGCGGTCAGTTGAGGCTGCTTGCGGCTTGCGCCAGAATGCGTTGACGATGCCGATGGCACTTCCGTCCGCATCGCGCAGCGCAACGCCTGCATAGGCGTGGTAGCCGCCTTCCACCAAAAAGGGGTCCTGCGGAAACAGCTTCTGGATGCCGTCGTCGTAGACGCACACATCGTCATTTTCGAGGGCCAGATCGCAAGGGGTACCTCCCAGACTGTAGGTGATGTTGGGTTGGTGCACGCCGTCCCGCAGCACGGCCAGCGAGCTCACGCTGCCGTCGGAGCCGGTTTCACCGACCGTCACCAGGTCAGCAGCAATCGCCTGGCCCAGGTGCTGCACCACCGAGCGGAAAAATGCCTCGCCGGTTTCGGCAGACAGGCCCCTGGCCATGTCGATCAGCAGGGCTTCGCGGCGTTTTTCGTCAGTGATGTTGACGGCAGAACTGAGGACGCATGGCTCACCGCCGATTTCCACGATCACCGCCCACATGCGGCAATCCACAAAACTGCCGTCCTTGTTGCGCATCTTCGTTTCCAGGCTTTCGACCCGGCCGTGCGTGCGCATTGACTCAAGAAATTTCTGACGCTCCGCCTCGTCCCGCCAGACGCCTACTTCTACCGAGGTGCGCCCCAGCAATTCCGAAGCCTTATACCCATTGAGTCGGCCTTCGATGGCATTGACCGCAAGGTAAGTACCGTCGGAGACGCGGGTGATGGCCATGTCGATGGGGCTGAAATCAAAGGCCTTGGAAAACAGCTCAGCCGACTGGCGCGCCGCTTGCCTGGCCTGATGTTCGGCGGTGGCGTCGGTGATGGTGGAGACCACAATGCGATCGTGCCCCATGCCTTCAATTTCGGTCGACAGCAAAACATGCAGTCGCCTGCCGTCTTTGGCCCGCACTTCCAGCGGCAGGTTGATGGCTCGACCGGTCGCAGCCATCTGACGCTGGAAGGCCTTGCGCTCCGCCGGGTCGTGCCACAGGGGCGCGTCGGTACCGCCTATGAATTCCTCCCGCGTGTAGCCGTAGAGGCGCTCAAAGGCCGGGTTGACGTCCAGCACCGTCCTGTCTTCGAGCGCCTGAACGATGATGGCGGCAGGGCTGTTTCGGAAGATGCGACTGAAGCGGTCTTCGCTTAGACGCAGCGCGTGTTCTGCCTGTTCGCGCCGCTTGAGTTCTCTATGCTGCTCGCGTAATGCGCGCACGAGTTCGCGGCTGACGTAGATGCTGAAGCCTGTAGCTACAAGCAGCAGCGCATGCACTAGCCAGAACTGCAGGCCCGCTGAAAAATCAGGTTCGACAAGATGGTCTACGATCTCGGTCAAGGTGAGTGCCAATGCTGCGGCACTCAAGACGACGGCCCGGATCAAGGTTTTTTACCGATTGTGATGCCGGCCGCCACAATGGCGCCGGTGAACCCTACTGTGCTGGCACTCCGCACCGATCCGAACGCATAGATACCCGCAGCCGAACAGGCGATGAGCGAGAACACCAGCACCCGCCCCGCCCACAGGTTGTGCCCACGAATCAGCAGCACATACGTCAGGGCGGCAGCCGCGATAGCTATTGAGAGGACAGCGATCCGGAAGGGCGGGGCGTCCTGCATAAATGACAGCAGCAGCAGGCCCAAAAGCATGATCGCGGAGACCGCACGCAACCCATAGGCTTGGCGTTTCTCGACCAACTCTTCAGCGAGCAAAAAACTGGAATTGGGTGGGGGAGGGTTGCGCATAGGTTGAGTTACAAATCCTAATACTAGCTGCGGCCTGCCGGTTTCGGGAGATTTATGGCGTTTTGTCCCGCACCACTGGCCGGCCTGGAATGCTGCACCACTCGCTCCAGCTACCTGCGAACAGGCCGGCGCGGCCTAGGCCCGCGATTTCCATGGCCATCAGGTTGGGCACGGCGCTGACGCCGCTGCCGCAGTGGTGCACCACCGAGGCCGGGTCACGGCTGCCCAGCAGCGCTTCAAACTCGGCCTTTAGTTGTGCCGCAGGTTTGAACTTCCCGTCGGTGCCGATGTTCTGGCCGAAGGGGCGGTTCAGTGCACCGGGAATGTGTCCCGCCACCGGGTCCAGCGGTTCGACCTCGCCGCGAAAACGCGCCGGCGCGCGGGCATCGACCAGGGTCTGGCCGGGCCGGCCAAGCTGGTCGGCCACGGTCTGGGCTGTCACCAGCGCGGCCCTTTGCGGGTTGAGAAAAAAGGTGGATTGGAAGTGCGACGGCTCTTCGCCGGTGCCCACCGCGCCGCCAGCGGCTTGCCAGGCCTGCAGGCCGCCGTCGAGCACCGCCACCGCTTCGTGGCCGGCCCACTTGAGCATCCACCACAGGCGGCCGCAGTAGTTGGCACCGTTGCGGTCGTAGACGACGGCCTGCAGGGTGTTGGCAAACCCGACGCTGGACAGCCAGGTCGCAAACTTTTCGCGATTCGGCAGCGGATGCCGCCCGCCCGAGGCCGGCTGGTCGGCGCCGCCTGTGGTGACCACGCCATGGGCGCCGGGCACGCCATGCCTGGCGCTCAGGTCGGTGTCGAGGTTGGCATACACCGCGCCCGGAAGATGGGCCTGCAGGTACTGGTCTTTGCCGGCATGCGGCTGCATCAGGTCAAAGCTGCAGTCAAAAATTCGCAAAGGCTTGGCCTCGGCCATCAGCGCCTGCAGTTGTTCGGCAGAGATCAGGGTGGTGTACATGGTGATACCTTCCAAAGAAATTGGCTGCGAAGTCTTCAAGTATGAGTATGGCGCGCCGCAGCAAGGGCTCAGTGTTCTTCGGCCGGGGAGTTCGGCGCAGCACGGGCACGCAGCACGGTGGCCGCGATGCCGCTGACCATGATCAGGCCCATGCCGGCCCAGCCGATCAGCGGCAGCTGCTCGCCGAACAGCAGCAGGCTGTAAACGGCCCCGAACACAATGCCCGAGTATTGCAAGTTGGCCACCATCAGGGTGGCGCTGCGGGTTTTGGCCAGGGAGTAGGCGCGCGTCATGCACAACTGCCCGAGGGAGGCCAGCACGCCCAGCGGAATCAGCCAGAGCGCCGGCTTCCAGTGCCATTCGGAAACGCCTGCGACGCCCATGGCCAGAGCGCCAGCCACGGCCGAACCCACGGCGAAATAAAACACGGTGCGCGTCTCGGGCTCGCCGACGCGCGCCAGCGCCATCACCTGCATGTAGGCAAATGCCGCCAGCAGGCCCGACATCAGGCCGACCAGGCCGGCAAAGGCCTGGTTTTGATCG
>Ga0308009_10000875_pt1 | contig 19540 bp, 14 predicted proteins | sample Neamet127_FD_203134 | JGI IMG/M metagenome (GOLD analysis project Ga0308009, IMG submission 203134) | Marine microbial communities from water near the shore, Antarctic Ocean - #127 | ecosystem: Environmental > Aquatic > Marine > Unclassified | place: Southern Ocean | collected 2014-07-24
TTTTTTACCCGCTGGTAACATCTATGACTAGAAAAAAAGTAATCTTCCCTATTCCATACGACACTCAGAAAACAATACCGTACATCATTAGTCACTTAGAGGAAGGAACCTTTAAGCCAGTAATTGATCGAGAATATTTATTAGAAGATATATCCAAAGCTTACGAATATGTAATTGCAGGACAGAAAACGGGAAGCGTTTTAATTAATATTTAAAAATGACACTAATTGTAACTTCAGCCATGTAAATATCCACGAAGCTTTCATTTACAAAGTAGCATGGATAGACTGAAATACTCATTATTTTAATATGTATAAATATTACAGAATCAATCTCATTGAATTATAGTACATTAGGCTCATGAAAAACTTTATATTAGTAAGCTTTACGTTATTTTTCGGGCTAAGTATTAGTGCTCAAACTACATGGGCTGGAAGTGCTGCAGAAGTAATATTCAATAATTGTACGTCATGCCACAATCCTAATGGGATAGCACCAAATTCGTTAATGACTTACACTGAAGCCCTAGCATACAGCCCCTTAATTCAAAATTATGTTTTAAATGATGTCATGCCACCATGGACAGCAGATGTATCCTATCAACATTTTTCTCAAGAACGTGTATTAACACAATCTGAAAAAGATATTATCTTAGATTGGATTGCAGAAGGCTCTTTATCAGGTGACTTAACTCAAGCTCCTGCTCCACCAGTTTATAATGGGAATCAACAGCTACCTGGTGTTCCTGATTTAGTCGTTACAGCTCCTAACTATATGAGTAAGGCTACAGTTACAAATGATGATTATGTTTGTTTTGTAATTCCATCCACATTAACACAAAACAAAAAAATTAGAGCCATAGAGGTAATTCCTGGGAACTTAAATACAGTACATCATTGTTTAGTCTTTACTGATCCTTCACTTTCAAATTCAACTGATACTATCGGTGGTAATTGTGGCGGACCTGTTGCTGGAGACTTAATGATGGGCTATACGCCTGGAGCAACTCCAACTATATTTCCTGCTTCAGACAACTTTAACAGTGGAATGATATTAGATGCAGGAACTGATATTGTATTAGCTATGCATTACCCAGAAGGAAGTTATGGTACATATGACCAAACTAAAGTCAATTTTTATTTTTACGATGACCCAGTTCCAAATTTTAGAGAAATTACAGCAGAACGTTTAATTCAAGATTGGGGATTTACAATTAATGCAAATGAAGTTGATTCAGTTGAAGACACTTATAATAACATCCCTGTTGACTTAACATTTTTAAGTGTTTTCCCTCACATGCATTTAATTGGAGAAAAAATAGAAAGTCATGCTATCACTCCTTCAAATGAAATTATTCCTTTTATAAAAATTCCACATTGGGATTTTGAGTGGCAAGATTTTTATTGGTTTAAATACATGAAAAAAATCCCTGCAAATTCTCAAATTTATGGAAAAGGGGTTTATAAAAACACCGCAAGTAACGTGCATAATCCATTTGATCCACCACAAGATATTTCGGCAGGACTAAATACAACGGATGAAATGTTTTTAATTTATTACCACTACATGCAATACCAAGCTGGAGATGAAAATATAAATATTGATAGTTTAACTAGCCTTTATTTAGATGTTCAAGAGTATGAAAGAATGAATAGTATAGTTACTACTTCACCAAACCCTTTTTCAGAAACGACTTCATTGAATTTTAACCTTAATCAATCTTCATTTGTAAGTTTAAGTGTATTTGATTTACAAGGAAGATTAATACAAAAACTACATCATAATTTTTTACCATCTGGAGAACAACATCTAATTTGGAATGGGGAAAGTATTTCTCAACAATCTGTTAAGTCTGGTATTTACTTCTACTCTTTAGTGATAGATGGAAAACCATACTCAGGGAAATTAATAAAAAAATAGTTAATTCTAGCCTTAACTTAAGAACGCTTTTAGCCCACCTTCAATTGGGTCACATGCATATCTTAATTGATAACTCATTAATATGTTCGGCATTTACTGGAGAATGGATATACCCGAAAGTCTGAAAGTAATGGGCACACAATTTGATTAAACCAATATTTGGGGAGTATCTTCTTACACTCAATACAAGTTGGAGGGAAACAGCACACTAAACAGCAACACAATTAATTATTAAAGAACTCATTATGGTAAAGTTTACAAAAAAAGCAATAGTTAATGCTGATGCTGATAAGGTATGGGGAGTATTTGCACATGGATTTAATGATGCTTATAAATGGATGGCTTCCGTAAATCATTCATTCGCAAAAAATAATGGCGAATCATTTGAAGGATGTCAATCAGACGGAAGAGTTTGCGAACTAAGTCCAGACGGAAAAGGGATAAAGGCTTCGGAGCAGTTTTTAGCATATAGTGAAGAAAATAAAACAGCAACTATTAGGATTGATTTTCTTGATGCTCCTTCTTTTTTCCCTGTTAAGTTCAACACGCTTGAGTTCTCATTAAAAGAAATAGATGGAGGGAAATCTGAAATGACTTGGAAATTCTGTTCGAATATTAAGTTATTAGGATTTATACTTTGGCCTCTTCTAAGACTAGGATTTGGTAAGTTTATAGAGGACATTATGGAGGAGTTGAAGTTTTATGTAGAGACTGGAACCCCTCATCCGCGTAAGATTAAAGCAATGAAAAAATAGAGCACATTGTAAAACACAATAGCATATTAAAGTCTATTTCACTGATGTAAATGGAGTTAAATTGCTAATACGTGCGATAAGTATACATGATTTTATTCATCTCAAACAAAAATAATGGCTTCGTTAAAAATACCTGATGCTCCAAAATCAATTCAAAAAGGATTTCCATTAAAAATGGTGTTGGATAATGAGGCAGTTAATCAGTTAGCTGAAAACTTACATCATGTACATCCATTGTTCAATAAAGAAGCTTTTATAGAGGATGCCATGAATGGTATTGATGCCTTAAGCATTACTCAAAGAAGTGCACATATTGCAGATGTAATGAATACCCATTTACCAGAATCATATCCAGAGGCAATTGCTATTATATTACAGTCCCTCACTCCTCCATTAAAAGAGACAGAGGGCAATGGCCTTGCAGTACTATTTTATATGCCACATTGCAATTATGTAGCTAAATACGGTATTGGTTATTTTGAAATTTCGATGAATGCTCAATACGAATTAACAAAACGATTCTCTTGTGAATTTTCCATTCGTCCCTTTATTGTTAATGAGCAACATAAGACTTTGCAGGTTCTATATAAATGGATGAATGACGAAGATCCACACATTAGGCGCTTGTGTTCTGAAGGTTCGAGACCAAGGTTACCTTGGTCTACAAAAATTGACTCCTTTGTAAAAGACCCCAGTCCTACTATAGGTATTTTAGAACATTTAAAAAATGACCCCGATTTATACGTCAGAAGAAGTGTTGCCAATCATTTGGGAGATATAGCCAAAGATCATTTAGATTTAGTTTTGGGTATTTGTGAAAAGTGGTTAGTTAATGCCAGTACTGAACTAAAATGGGTGATTCGACATGCTTTAAGAAATCCTGAAAAGAAAGGACATAAGCAAGCGATAGAAATAAGACGAAAAGCTAAATAAACTCAAACAGTGTTTTAAATTTAAAACAAGCCCTTTGAGGATTCAATATAAATAACTAATAAGTACTAGTAAAACCCCTACCTTGGCATGTATTTTGTCCGAAAGGACTTAGAAAAATAAGCTATGAAAAAAATTCTACTTTCTTTAACCTTCATACTGTGTTGTAGTGCCTTTGCACAAATAGAAATGCGCTATGCACAGAGCACCGACAACAATCCACAATGGATACAGTTGATGTACACAGAAAATCCAGATGCAGGATTAATTACCAAGGCTTACCAAGACTATTATAAAACGCATCCCTTTGTAAAAAACAAACACACGCAATACTACAAAAGATGGCAACGATCTATTAGTAGAGCCTCTGCCAAGCCAACACAAAAATACATAGATGCTAGTAAAGCAACAAAATCTGCAGCAATGTGGATTCCACGAGGTCCCTTCGATTTCGATATTGATGCCGCTAGTAGGTCTTATGCTCCTGGAGCAGCACATATTTACTGTGTAGAACAAGCCCTAACAAATACCAATGTTATTTATGCGGGTACTGCAACCGCAGGATTTTGGCGATCTAACGATAAAGGAGAAAACTGGTTTTGTATTTCAAAATTGCTTCCTGTAAGCTCTGTATACGCAGTAGAAATAGATCCTACTGACGAAGATATAGTCTATTTCTCAGGTGCTGGAACCTTATACAAATCTACCGATGGTGGCTCAACACATACCGATATAGGTTCAGGAGAATTTAGCTCTGGTATAAGTATCAAAGAAATTATGATTCACAATGGGAAATTGTGGGTAGCCTCCGATCAGGGATTGTATTATTCTACTGATAATGGAAACTCATTTACCCAAGAAGAATCGGGTTCTTGGCAAGAAATGGAAATTCATCCTACCAACGACCAAGTAATTTATGCGATCCGCGTAAACAGTACTTCGACCTCATTTTTTAAGTCTACAGACAACGGATCTAGTTTCACAGAGATAGGAAACGGATGGCCGAGTCCTGCAGATGGAGACGAACAAAAACGTACAGAAATTGCCGTAAGTGCTGATTCGCCTAACAAAGTTGTAGCACTCGCAACTGGAGCTGCAAATGGAGGTTCTGGATTATATGGTGTGTATATTAGTGAAGATCAGGGAGCCAATTGGGAATTTAAATGCTGTGGCGCACAACCTGGAGGACCTGCTTCAACCACAAATATTAATACGATGGCTTGGAGCGATACGGGTACTGACGATGGTGGACAATACTATTACGATGTAGCTTTAGCTGTAAATCCATTAGATGCAAATACAATTCATATTGCTGGAGTGCAGCACTGGATTTCTACCGATGGTGGAGATACTTTTACCTGCCCAGCGAAATGGTCGCATCCTGACAAAGACGAGTACATACATGCCGATATTCACGATATGCGTTATTTTGGAAACGACCTTTGGGTTGCCTGCGACGGTGGAGTTTTCTACTCGAATAATGCTGGTGGTAGCTTCGATAAAAAAATGTACGGTATTTCGGGAACAGATTTCTGGGGGTTTGGAGCTGGATTTAGCGATGGTGAAGTTATGCTAGGTGGAACGTATCATAACGGAACAATGATTAAAGACCACGAAGTTTACGAAGGTGGTTGGATTTGTGCCGAAGGTGGAGATAACTACCGTGGATTTGTGAATTTCGCGGATGCAACTAAAGTTTATACCGATGGTGGTGGAAGAATTTTACCAGGCGACAGAACTGTTGGGTTGGGTTCTTTCGCTATGCAATACAAACCCAATGCATCATATATTATTGGAGAGTCGAGCAACCTAGAATTTGACCCTCGCTCACCAAACATCTTATACATTGGAAATGAAACTACGCTGTATAAGTCTTATGACAATGGAGCGAGCACAACAGTCTTAAACGACTTTGGCGAAAAAGTAACCTCAGTAGAAGTAGCTTGGTCTAATCCAGACTATATATACGTAGCAACCTATGCAGGTTGGTGGGATACAAAAAAAATGTATAGATCTACCAATGCAGGGTCCACATGGACAGATATTACACCATCGTCTTCCGTAGTAAACGGACAAACATGGATTCCTTATGACATTACCATCAGTAGTGATAATGAAAATCATATATGGATGGTGCGTACTTCAATGTATGGAACCCCAAGTGATGGACAAGGGTACGATGTGTTTAAATCTACCAATGGAGGGGCTAGTTGGACAAACTGGACAACTGCTACTTTAAACGATGAAAACATCACTAATATAGAACATCAAAGAGGTTCTAATGGCGGTGTGTATATTGGAACTAGACAAGCTGTTTATTATAGAGATAATTCTATGAACGATTGGATTTTGTACAACAACAATCTACCACTTCGTACAGCTTCTACTCAATTAATACCTTACTATAAAGAAGGTGTACTTAAAAATGGAACCAACCAAGGTGTTTGGGAGGTAGATTTTTACGCAGAAAGTTCTCCTTCGGCACAAATTGCTGCAGATAACTTCACAATTAATTGTACCAATAACATTGTACAGTTTTACAACCACTCGGCAATGAGAACTGAGGGTGAAGAATTTTTATGGTCTTTCCAAGGTGGAGTTCCATCGAGTTCTACAGACGAAAACCCGATGGTTTACTATGCCAATCCAGGCAATTATGCGGTTTCACTAACTGTTAGTGATGTGAACGGAACAGATACTCAAACGATAGCAAATTTCGTAGAATTTGCCGATGTGAGTCTTACTGAGCCGAACGAAATGAGTCAAAATTTTGATTCTGGAGAATTCCCTCCTACTGGATGGATGCTTCCTGAAGCGGCTTATTCTTGGCAAGAAATAGAAATTACAGATGCAAACTGTGAAACTAGTAGTGCAGCATATGTAGACAACTTTTCAATTAGCCAAAATGGCGTTGAGGCAGGACTACTAAGTCCAAAAGTGAATTTAAACACTTTCGACAATGCCACATTAAGCTTTAATTATGCCTATGCAAGATATGGCGCTAACTATTCCGATGGATTAAAAGTCCAAGTTTCTACAGATTGTGGAGCTACATGGACAACGCTGTGGGAGGCTTACGGTACAGACCTAGCAACCGTTCCAGACAACAGCGCTTGGTGGGAACCAACTTGTGGAGATTGGGATAACTTGAATATAAGTTTAGTAGAATACGCAAACCAAACCGTAAACGTACAATTTGTGAATGTGAATGGCTACGGTAATAGTCTGTTTATAGACAATGTAAACTTTGTAAACAACGACGGTTCTTTAGATCTAATCAACCCTATTTTAGGATGTATAGACAGCAATGCTACAAACTATAATCCCAATGCAAACATAGACAATGGCTCATGTGAGTACATCGCTTTTGGTGGGCAAGAAATCAATTTAAATCAAGGATGGAATATAATTTCAACCTATATTATACCTACAAACCCAGATTTAGAAATGACACTAAATGAGGTGGTAGACCAAATAGTAATCGTAAAAGACTTTTTAGGAAATGCTTACTTGCCGGCTTGGAGTTTCAACGCCATAGGAAACATAAGCAACTACGAAGGATACCAAATAAAAGCCTCTGCCAACTGTAGCTTTACAGTAGAAGGAGAGATTATTGCGCCAGAAAACACAACTGTACCTGTAGAAGAAGGTTGGAATATAATTCCATATTTACGTCAAAATAGTGCCAATGCAGAATTGGTGTTAGAAGAGGTTTCTGATGCACTAGTGATTGTAAAAGACTTTTTAGGAAATGCCTATTTACCTGACTGGAATTTTAATGGAATTGGAGATTTTGAAGCCGGACAAGGTTATCAATTAAAAGCCAGTTCTGCGTTCGACCTGCAATACATTTCTAATAATTCAGAATATAGAACAGCAACTTTAACAACCGTTAACAACAAGATTTCTAGAAAGGAGTTCACATTGAATACAGGTTCTAATATGCAGCTCTTAATTCCAGAAAATGCATGGAATACTGCAGTAAGTTCTGGAGATGAAATTTACGCCTACGATGCCGAAGGAAAACTTATTGGTGCTAGTAAAGTAACACTCCCTAACACTGTGATTTGCCTTTGGGGAGACGATGTACTTACCGAAGAAAAGGAAGGTTTATTCGCTGCGGAAGAAGTGGCTTACAAACTATGGACTAATGGGAAAGAAAAGGAAATTCAGATAAACACCAAGCAGGGGAATACTTACCTACAAGATCAATTTAGTATTGCATCTCAAATAACAGAAAATGTTATTGAAAGTACTTTGCAATTAATGGATGCAGTACCAAACCCAGCAAAAGACCAAACACTAATTCGTTTGTATATCGAAAATGATAGTCAATTACAACTTGAACTTTTTGATGTAATTGGAAATAAGGTTTTAGATCTTGCTAAAGGATCTTACACTAAAGGGTATCACGAATTTAAGATTGATGTAAGCAAGCTTTCTGCTGGTTCGTACCTCTACCAAATAAGATGTAATATGGAGCGAAAGAGTAAAAGATTAGAGATTGTAAAATAATCCCGGTACACGAGGAAGTCAACGACAAACTCAGATTCACATTCTTTACTAGTCTTAAAAGAACAGTATTTATACCAAAACCCCCTAATCGAAAACATTTCGATTAGGGGGTTTTATTTCAATTCTAGTATAAACTTATATGATTATCCGCCTGATTACAGGAAGCATTAATAATCTTGTCCTTTGAGTATTTACTTTCCTTTTTTACCCGTCCTCAATTCTTTTAGAGAAATAAGCGTATAAAATTAGTGTAGCAAAATGCTGTTCGAATATAGCAACCGAAGAGCGCTATTGAGTTCATTTTGGTAGCAATTTTAAAGTTTATTGAACGTAAAGAAAGTATTGAAGACATGATTTTTGGTTCTTTTCATCAAGGAAAAGCACTACAATACGTTTTTTAACTGTGTAGCATTTACATCTTAACTTCAGCATACTGAAACAAGAGGATAAGCATGTAAACTTAAAACCGCACACCAAACACAATATTAGCCTGTCCAAAAAAGAAATACTGACTGGCTTTATCAGACTCATTCATGGTAGTACGAATATCGGGCATATGTATAAAGCCTGCTTTGAGTTCTGAAGAAACAAAAAGATACTTCCCTAGGTTTAATTGTGCAGCAGCAACGGCACTAAGTCCATATCCGGCAAGATGAAAATCATCGTGTCGTGCATTATTTAAAAGAGTTGCATTGGTTTTAGGAATCAATACACCTATACCTACACCTTCGCTTAGGTCTAAAGAAATTTTATTTCTTCTCCAAAACTCGTCCGTTCTACGAACTTCGACGTTTATATAATTTAAACCATCTGTATGTTCGAAAAGTAATAAGTCGGGATCTAAATCAATAGATTCATTTTCGTATACGCCATCAAAATCGGTTCCTGAATTCTCAATAAATCCATTTACAGTAGCTTTCTGCATAGAATCCACCACATATTTCATGTGATCGGCTCCAATAGAAATGGAATAATTATTAGATATAAAATAACCAATGCGAGCATTAAATTGAGGGATTGTAATACGAAGAGGATGGAAATAATCGTAGGTGCTAAAAGGCGTTTGTCTATCGTGAGCCACTGTATTTTCGATAGTAAAATCGTAGTCATTACCCGAAAAATGAATGTCAGAAGTGCTGTACATACTTCTATTCCAACCCCAATATAAAAATACTTCGCCTTTTCTAGATTTCACTTCTTGGCTTTCTTCTTGTGCCATAAGCACAGAACTAAATAGTGTAAGTAAGAGTAAACTGATTGATCGCATGACTGAAATTAATTTTCGGTAGGCAAACTTAAGAAAATCTAAGTAAAAAAGCGGTGGATTTTCATCCTACACGATAGCCGAGGTATACAATGATAAAAGTCTTACTAATTGTGTTTTTTAATTGAGAAAAGCCTCGTATTTTTGCACAAATCAATTCTAAGGATTTGAGCGTACACAAACCTAAATTTATAAGCGTAGGGATTTCTCATTGGAAAACACCTATCGATATCAGAGGGAAATTCAGTTTCTCTCAAGAAGCAGTAGAAGCTATTCTTGAGGAGGCCAAGGAATTAGATATTCCAAGTCTTTTTGTAGTTACTACCTGTAACCGTGCTCAATTTTTTGCCCATACTCATAATGCATTTATACTTAAAGAGCTCTTTGCTAGACACACCAAAGCGTCATTAGCTGAGTTTGAAGAATACCATTTTCTTCTCGAAGATGATCAGGCAGTACATCAACTATTTGAACTTTGCTGCGGATTAGATTCTATGATTTTAGGAGATTTGCAAATTGTAAGTCAGGTAAAAGAGGCCGCAAAATATTCCAATAAAAAAGGAATGTTAGACGGATATACGCATCGTTTAATGCAGTTTGTGTTACAGGCTTATAAAGATGTGCGAACAGATACAGCTATAAACGAAGGTCCTGCCTCGGTAGCTCACGCAGCTGTATTGTTTATGAAAGAACGTTATAAGCAGCTAAACGCAAAAAAAATACTTCTTTTTGGTACTGGCGAAATTGGAGAAACTACCGTAAAAAACTTACAAAAACATCCTTATAAAGAGATGGTTCTAATTAATAGAACTCGCTCTAAAGCAGAAGCTATTGCAGAACCCTTAGGCATAAGAGTTGCTGATATAGAAGCGCTAAAAAAAGAACTGGAAGACTGCGATATTTTTATTGTGGCTACAGGAGCTTTCGAACCGACCATAAGAACAGAACATTTTGAGAATACAAACAGAGAAATGCTACTTCTCGATTTATCGGTTCCTAGAAATATAGATAAAAAAGTTGATAGTTTAGAAGGCATAGAGCTTATAGACATGGATCAGCTAAACAATATACAGGATGAAACTTTGGCTACTCGACGTAAGAGTATTCCCAAAGCACGAACCATTATCAACTTACATAAAAACGAGTTCTACGACTGGGTAACCATGCGTAAATTAGCTCCTACAATTAAGGCCTTACGCGAAAAGCTACACGCTTATAGAACCGATGAGCTGGAACAACAAAAATTCCGCTTAAGCGAAACAGAATTACAAAAAGCAGACAAGTTAGCTACCAGCGTGGTTAATAAAATTGCCAATCAAGCTACCGAATTTATCAAATCAAAACACAGACAATCTGACGAAATGGTAAAGATGGTAGAACAAATGTTTAAACTGAAGGAATGATTCGAATAGGAACCCGAAAAAGCAAGCTCGCTCTTTGGCAAGCATATAAAGTTCAAGAAGAACTCAAAGATCTTGGGCAGGCTTCAGAATTGGTATTAATAGAATCTGAAGGCGATAAAGTACTCGATACTCCCCTACCACTTATGGGAGGAAAAGGTGTGTTTACCAAAGCGATAGACGATGCTCTTATAGCTGGAGAAATAGACATTGCTGTACACTCTCTTAAAGATATTCCTACAGATTCCCCAGAAGGATTAAGCCTTTGTTGTGTAATGGAAAGAGCCAATCCGTTTGATGTATTGGTCGTACGTAAAAATACCGACTTTTTAAACAGTGAAGATTACGCAGGATTAATAGCAACGAGCTCAAACAGAAGAAAGTCGCAGTGGCTAGACCGCTACGAAAAACACAGTACTTGCGATATCCGTGGAAACGTACAAACACGTATTAAGAAGCTTAAAGAAAGCAACTGGGATGGAGCAATTTTTGCTGCTGCAGGTTTACATCGCTTAGAGCTAGACTATGAAATAGCGATGGTTTTAGATTGGATGGTTCCTGCACCTGGACAAGGAGCCGTAGCGGTAGTTTGTAGAGAAGAAGACAAGAGTACCGCAGCAATATGTAAAAGATTTCACCATACTGAAACTGCTTTATGCACTTCTATAGAACGTGATTTTCTGAATAGATTAAATGGAGGTTGCTCCGCACCAATAGGAGCTTATGCTAAGCTAGAGGATGGACTCCTTAAATTACATACTATTGTAATGGATCCAGATGCAGAAATTAAAATTGAAGTTAAGCTAGAAAAAGACGCAATGCTAGCGCACAACTTGGGTGTTGAAGCTGCAGAGTACGCTTTGGAAAAAGGGGCAAAAGCCATCATCGATAAATTACCTAAAGAAAAGCGTTTACACTAGATGAAAACCAAAGGGCAAATATGGAGTACCAAATCGCTTAACGAGCGACAAAAATCCTATGCCCAAAATTTAGGTCTACAGATTAAAGAAGTGCCCTTGAGTAATATTCAGCATTTAGACTTTCCAAAAGATATAGTAGAAGTGGAAGCATGGGTATTCACTTCTCAAAACGCAGTAAAAAATATAGTTCAAAAAGCTCAGTACAACAATAATAGTTTTACTGGTACTGTATATGCTTCTGGCAAGCAAACAGCAAAAGCACTACAAGAAAAAGGTTTCGAAGCTATATCGGGAGCAGATGAAACAGCCTTGAGTTTAGCAGAGAAAATTGCAGCAGATGGAATTCTATCCGCTGTATTTTTTTGTGGAAATATCCGCAGAAATGAATTACCAGATTACCTAGCAAAAAAGAATATTCAACTCAAAGAAGAGGTGGTTTACCACACTTTATTAGAGCCAAAAATAATCCCAACTAAAAAAGGGGATGCACTTTTTTTTATGAGTCCTTCGGCAGTAGAATCGTATGCTATGATAAACGAATTCAATAATGAAATCGATTATTACTGTATAGGAAAAACTACTGCACAGGCACTTTGTAAGAAAGGGATATTAAAAAGTTATACCGCGGCAGAAGCTTCTTTTGAAGCTATGCTTAAACAATACACTACAGAAAATAATTAGCAGATGGAGTTTCCAAAATTAAAAAATGACCTCTTACTAAGAGCTTTAAAAGGTGAAATTGTTGAAAGACCACCTGTATGGATGATGCGTCAAGCAGGGCGTTTTTTACCAGACTATATGGCTTTAAGAGAAAAGTATACTTTCTTCGAACGCTGTGAAACGCCTCATTTAGTTTCAGAAATTACAACTATGCCTATATGGCAAGTTGGTACCGATGCAGCTATTTTATTCTGTGATATATTAGTCGTTCCTATGGCTATGGGCTACCATGTAGATATGGTTCCAGGTGTAGGGCCTCGTTTACCTAGAACCGTAAAAACTTTGGCAGATGCCGAAGCGATTGTTGTTCCAGACGTAGAGATTGCTCTTGGTTATGTTATGGAAGGTATTAAGCAAACACGAATGGACCTAAAAGGTGAGGTTCCATTAATTGGTTTCGCTGGTGCTCCATGGACTTTACTATGTTATATGGTACAAGGAAGAGGATCGAAAGATTTTTCTGAAGCAAAACGTTTTTGTTTTGAGCAACCAGAAGCTGCTAGAGTATTAATGCAAAAAATTACCGATACTACGATTGCATATATGAAGGCACAGATTAAAGCAGGTGCTCAAGCATTCCAATTATTCGATTCATGGGCTGGTTTATTGAGTCCAGACGACTTTATGGAATTCTCTTACCCTTACTTAAAACAAATTGTTGCCGAGTGTACAGTTCCTAATATTTTATTCGCCAAAGGATCGTGGTATGCTTTAGAAGAGTTGAAAGCTACAGGAGCTAACGGTATTGGAATTGACTGGGCAGTAACACCAGAAATGGCTCGTAAAGTTTTAGGGCACGATGTAACTATCCAAGGGAACTTCGATCCTTCAAGATTATACGCTCCAATTCCTAAAATTGAGCAATGGACTAAAGAGATGATCGACCGTTTTGGAAAAGACCGTTACATCGTAAACTTAGGACACGGAATTTTACCCGATGTTCCCGTAGATCATGCGCGTGCATTTATTAATGCAGTGAAAAATTACAGCTAAATGAATCTTAAGGAGACATTTACAGCACACCTCTTCGATTTACAAAATCGCATTTGCGCTGCTTTAGAAGAAACAGATGGCAAGGCAAAATTTGTAGAAGATGCTTGGGAACGCCCTGGTGGTGGCGGTGGTAAAACACGTGTTATCGCCAATGGAGCTGTTTTCGAAAAAGGTGGCGTAAACACCTCTATAGTTCACGGTGAATTACCCGAAATTTTTAAGAAGAAATTTGACGTGAGCGAAGCGAGTTTCTACGCTTGTGGACTCTCCTTAGTAATTCATCCTACAAGTCCTAAAATACCTACTGTACATGCCAATTGGCGTTATTTTGAAATGTACAATGGAGAAGGTGAAGTAATTAAAAGATGGTTTGGCGGTGGTTCCGATCTTACCCCTTATTACTTGATTGAGGAAGATGCAAAACATTTTCACCAGGTGATGAAAGACATGTGTGATGCACATAACTCTTCGTACTATCCAACATTCAAAAAAGCATGCGACGAGTACTTCTTTAATTCTCATAGAGATGAAACGCGTGGTATTGGAGGAATCTTCTACGATTATAAGCAAGAAGATGAAAGCATGTCTTGGGAAGCACTTCTAGACTTCCAAATAGCTGCTGGAAACTGCTTTGTGGAAGCCTATGTTCCAATAGTAGAAAAGCACAAAGAAGAGACTTATACTCCAGAACAAAAATACTGGCAAGAAATCCGCCGTGGTCGTTATGTAGAATTTAACCTTCTCCACGACAGAGGAACACATTTTGGTATTAAAACCAAAGGGAGAACAGAATCTATTTTAATGAGCCTCCCTTCTACCGTACGTTGGGATTACGATTTCCAAACAGAAAAAGGGAGCGAAGAAGCGAAATTGATTGAGGTACTGATGAATCCTAAGGATTGGGTTTAAAACCTAAACGAAGGAGACAAATTCCAATTCAACTCAATCCTATCACCAAGACTAATCACATTAAAAAATAAGTATCTTTGCGCTTATGACAAAAAAACGCCTAGCCATATTAGGGTCAACAGGTTCTATAGGAACGCAAGCTTTAGAAGTTGTTTTAGAGCAAAAAGACCGTTTTGAAGTAGAAGTTTTAACTGCACATCGAAATGCCGATTTGTTGATTGAACAAGCTATTGCACATCAACCAAATGTGGTGGTTATTGGCGAAGAAAGTCTGTACAATAAAGTCTTTACTGCACTCGATCCACACCACATAAAAGTGTACGCTGGCGCAGAAGCCCTTTCTCAGGTGGTACAAATGGAAACGGTAGATTTAGTTCTTACAGCACTAGTAGGATATGCCGGATTAATTCCAACTTTAGCAGCTATAGATGCAGGTAAAAATATTGCATTAGCCAATAAAGAAACTTTAGTAGTCGCTGGAGAATTGGTTACCCAAAGAGCCAAAGAAAAAGGCGTAAATATATATCCTGTAGATTCTGAGCATTCAGCTATTTTTCAATGCTTAACAGGGGAATTCCAAAATCCAATAGAGAAAATTATATTGACTGCTTCGGGAGGTCCTTTTAGAGGGATGACACACGAAGATTTATTAAAAGTTACCAAAGCACAAGCCTTAAAACATCCCAACTGGGAAATGGGAGCTAAAATTACCATCGACTCGGCGAGTATGATGAACAAAGGCTTGGAAGTGATAGAAGCAAAATGGTTGTTTGGCTTAAAACCAGAACAAATTGAAGTAATTGTTCACCCACAATCGATTGTTCATTCTTTGGTACAGTTTCAAGATGGTTCGTTGAAAGCTCAATTGGGATTGCCCGATATGAAGCTCCCTATTCAGTACGCAATGTCGTATCCAGAACGCTTACCAAATAATTTTGAGCGGTTCAACTTCTTAGATTATCCAAATTTAAGCTTCGAGCAAGCTGATTTAAAAACGTTCAGAAACCTACAACTCGCCTACGATGCTATGCATAAAGGAGGAAATGCAGCTTGTATTTTAAACGCTGCAAACGAAATTGTAGTAGACGCTTTCTTAAAAGAAAAAGTAGGTTTTTTACAGATGTCTGACCTTATTGAAGATACACTTCAAAAATGTACATTTGTGCCGCAACCTACACTCGAAGATTATATCGCTTCGGATGCCGAAGCACGTAGAATAACAACAAACAATATTTAATAGCATGACTGAAACATTAATTAAAGCAGCTCAATTTTTCTTGAGCCTTTCCTTCCTTATCGTATTACACGAATTAGGACATTTTATACCCGCTAGATTCTTCAAAATACGAGTAGAGAAATTCTACCTTTTCTTTGATCCTTACTTTTCTATTTTCAAGAAAAAAATAGGCGATACTGAATATGGTATCGGGTGGTTGCCACTTGGAGGATACGTTAAAATTTCGGGTATGATAGATGAGTCTATGGATACCGATCAATTGAGCGCAGAACCACAGCCTTGGGAATTTAGATCTAAACCAGCATGGCAACGTTTAATTGTTATGTTGGGTGGGGTTACCGTAAACCTAGTATTGGCAATGGGTATTTACGCCATGATTTTATATACTTGGGGTGGCGACTACTTAACAACAGAAAATGCTAAATACGGTATTGAATGTTCGGAACTAGCAAAAGACGTAGGTTTTAAAAATGGAGATAAAATCTTAAGTGTAGACGGTGTTTACTACGAGAATTTTGCAGAGCTTCCAGAAGCAATATTAATTTCTGGAGCCGAAAATGTACGTGTAAATCGCAAAGGAGTAGAAACTAATATTGCGATTCCTACAGATATAATAGCGCAGTTTATTGAGAAGAAAAGCCAATCTGGTTTTATTGGAGTTGCTTGGCCATATATAGCACAGCAATTTGAAGGTGGATCTCTCGCTGAAGAAGCAGGTGTACGAGTGGGTGATCAATTGATAGGGATTAACGGAGAAGAAATGCTTTATTTCTCTGAATATGTTAGCAAGCTGCCTACACTAGCAGGACAAGACATAAACCTTTCTGTATTGAGAGGAATGGATACCCTAAATTATGCAATTGCTCTAGAGGAGCCAGCTAGACTAGGTGTTTATTATGTTCCACCAACAGAATTAATTACTTACGACCATAAAGAATACGGATTCTTCGAATCTTTCCCTGCAGGAACGGCTTTAGCTTTAGACAAATTAGACTCTTATGTACAACAGTTTAAATTGATTTTAAATCCAGATACAGGAGCATGGAAAGGATTAGGTGGTTTTATTACCATGGGTAAACAATTTAAATCGGAATGGGACTGGAAGCATTTCTGGAGCTTTACCGCTTTCCTTTCTATCATTTTAGCCTTTATGAACATACTCCCTGTTCCTGCCTTAGATGGTGGACATGTTATGTTCTTACTATGGGAAATCATTACAGGTAAATCGCCTTCAGATAAGTTTTTAGAGTACGCACAAATGTTCGGATTCTTCATTCTTATGGGTTTATTATTATTAGCGAACGGAAACGATATTATAAACCTTTTCAATTAAAAGGGTTTTTGTAATTTTGCAGCACAATTCAAGACAACAGACTATGGATCAATTTGGAATGCAAGAAACCCTAAAAGCTTTAGGCCTTGCGGAAGTAAATAAAGGAAGCTCAACAGGAAATGACTGGTTGGGTAGTACTACAGATTTAATCGAATCTTTCTCTCCAGTAGATGGAAAGTTAATCGGTAAAGTAGCTGTAACTACGAAAGAAGACTACGAAGCAATTGTTGCTGCGGGTCAAGATGCCTATAAAGATTGGAGAGTGATGCCAGCACCTTTGCGTGGTGAGATCGTCCGTCAGTTTGGAAATAAACTACGTGAAAAGAAAGAACATTTAGGGAAACTTGTTTCTTACGAAATGGGTAAATCGTACCAAGAAGGATTAGGTGAGGTTCAAGAGATGATTGACATCTGTGATTTTGCTGTAGGTCTTTCTCGTCAGTTAAATGGTATGACTATGCACTCTGAGCGTCCTGGACATCGTATGTACGACCAATACCACCCACTAGGGATTGTAGGAATTATTTCTGCATTCAACTTCCCAGTTGCGGTTTGGGCTTGGAATACTGCTTTATCATGGATTTGTGGTAATGTATGTATCTGGAAGCCGTCTGAAAAGGCACCAATGTGTGGTGTAGCTTGTCAGAATATTATGGCTGAAGTACTAAAAGATAATGACTTACCAGAAGGTATTTGTGCCCTTGTAAATGGTGACTATAATGTTGGTGAGTGGATGACAAACGACAAACGTGTTCCTTTAATTTCTGCTACGGGTTCTACTCGTATGGGTAGAATTGTAGGTTCTGCAGTTGCACAACGTTTTGGTAAATCTATTTTGGAATTAGGTGGTAACAACGCAATTATCGTTACGCCAGATGCAGATATAGAAATGACTATTATTGGTGCTGTATTTGGTGCTGTTGGTACTGCCGGACAACGTTGTACTTCTACTCGTAGATTAATTATACACGAGAGCATGTACGATACCTTAAAAGAGAAGTTAACTTCTGCTTATAAGCAATTGAGTATTGGGAATCCATTAGATGAGAACAACCACATGGGGCCACTTATCGATACGGATGCTGTAGATATGTACAAAACTGCTTTAACACGTGTTGTTGAAGAAGGTGGAAATGTTCTTGTAGAAGGTGGCGTATTAACTGGTGAAGGTTACGAATCTGGTTGTTACGTTAAGCCTGCTGTAGCAGAAGCTAAAAATAGCTTTGCTATTGTACAACACGAAACTTTTGCTCCTATCTTATACCTTATGAAGTATTCTACTTTAGACGAGGCGATAGCTATGCAAAACGACGTTCCTCAAGGATTGTCTTCTGCTATTATGACGACTAACTTAAGAGAAGCGGAGCTTTTCTTATCGCATGCAGGTTCTGACTGTGGTATTGCCAATGTAAATATCGGTACTTCGGGTGCTGAAATTGGTGGTGCTTTCGGTGGTGAAAAAGAAACTGGTGGTGGACGTGAGTCTGGTTCTGATGCCTGGAAAGGGTATATGCGCCGTCAAACAAACACAATAAACTATTCTACTTCTTTGCCTTTATCTCAAGGTATTAAGTTCGAATTCTAAGAATATATTTCTTTATATCTAAGCCCCGTCCATTATGGTCGGGGCTTTTTTTTGGTTAAAGCTTCGGCCAATTATCGTGCACCACAAAACCCATAGATTGTACTTCGCCATTTTTAAAACACGCTAAATACAAACTCCTAGGACTGTCTAATAATTCTGACTCTAACAGAGCAAGACAATCCGATTTAGAAAGTAAATTCTCAGTTTGAGACACTGTACTAAGCCAATCCTTTTTGTGCAACAAAGTAAACTCATATTCATCCTGTAAAAACGATTCCACCTCATGAGCATATATCCACCAAGATTTATTGTGCAAAGGGTTTACTAAAGAGGACTCCGGGTATGTTAATTTAGGATGATAATACAATACCCCCTTAACCAATAAACGAGCTTCAATTTCTTGAATATTTAAATCGGATAAAAGCTTAATTCCTTCCTCCGTTTTTAAAATTTCACATTGATGTTCCACCAATTTCTGCAATTTCAAATGCAGATAATCGTTGGCATTAGGTCCTATAAAAAGAGGATCTTTATCTCCCGGGAAAGCTAGGTAGAATTTCACTGCCAATTCCCAATGTTCAATTTTAGCAGTACTCGTGTCTTGCACTATTAGGTCCACTTCCCCTTTGGTAATGCCTTTGGTATTTCTTAGTGGATGATTGGATGTAAGGATTTCAAAACGCTTTGAAACAGTTAACCAATAATAAACCAAAGCTTCAAAATAGTGCCCAAGTCTATGCGTATTTTTGGAAGCGAGGAAATCCAATAAAGGTTTGGGTTCTTTATCCAAGCTTTCTAAATGAGCATCGAGTGCTAATAAATCTGGGCTAAAAAAGTCCTTTTGTACGCAAAGAGGATGGCTTAAGAGGTTTTCTGAATAAAAACACCAGGCTAAATCTCTGACAACTTTATGTTTGTATATTTTCTGCATCGGCGATAAATGTACAAAATGTCAGGTTTTGCTAGTTGGTTTAATATTTGTCATCTTCACAAAAAATATATACGATGAAATTAAAGTGGATCACAGGTGGATTAGGTTGGATGTTTGGCGGTCCTATG